>WNFF01002001.1_pt1 | contig 16578 bp, 9 predicted proteins | sample 5400441 | NCBI WGS metagenome assembly WNFF01 (sample SAMN13153345, study PRJNA577476) | soil metagenome | isolation source: 120 cm saprolite under Douglas fir tree site 2 hole 3 replicate 1 | place: USA:California | collected 2015-04-18 | reverse complement strand
GACGCCGCCGCAGGACAAGAAGAAGCCGGGAGCCGCTTTCGGCTTTGTCAACTTGCTGCGGGCGTGATCGAGCGCACGGACCGGGACGCCGGGACCGCCCGGAAGCCGGTTGCACCGGCAGAAATCCCTGACCTGCCATGGGCGCGTGAGCTGTTGGCTGCCATCAAGCAGCGAATAGCCGACGGCCACCAGCACTTCGTCGGGCTGGTCCTGGCCGTTGAGGCGGAGATTGCGGTCGTGGCGGCGGAGCACGACGCGGATGCGACAAGCACTGGGGAGCCGGGCGATCCGCTGTTTCGACTGCGCATGGGGCGATGGGGAATGACGGCGGACGATCTCGCCGATTTGATTTGTGTTCGCGACCCGCACCTGCGGGCGCTGGCATTCGACTTCGATGTCGCGGCGCTTACAGCGGTTCGCACCGCCGATGATCTGGCTACGCCTCCAGCATCCCGTCGAAGCTACATCGTGGCTTTCGGGCGCTCCGCCGGCCGGCATGGCGGGAGGCGCGATCCGCTGGTTATCGACGCCGCTGCGGCGCGAATTCTGGACCTGAGCGACGGAACACGCAGCGCTTCGGAGATCGTCACGGAATTGAACCGGGAAGGCCAGCCGTTGGGAGGCGACGTCGCGCTCAAGCGGATCGAAAGCATGTTCGCGCACGGCTTGATCTTATTGCGGGACAAGCGGCTCAATGTGGTTCGCGACGACCGTCCGGCCGTTGTTGAATTAGGCTTCGCGGCGAAATAAACGCTTGGATTGCGGCACGCGGTGCACAGGCCCCAAGCAAGCGGGGGAGTATAGGCGGCGGCCATTGGAATGGCAGCCCGGAGCTTCGGGCGCCGTCCTGGCACCGGGTCTAGGTCGGCCATTTCAGCGTAGGTCGCGCCCGTGCTAACCTGCCCCGGAATAAATGCGGGCGAAGTACGCTTCGTCTCCGGTGCAATTTATTTCCTGAAGGTGCGTAAGCAGGTGCCCAGTGGCGGGTTTCGATCGTGGTACATTTCAGATTCCAACGGCCGCTGGACACCTCGGCGCCTCGTCCGAGACAACGTTCTCCGGCCATTACAATTGTAATTCAATATGTTAAGTATGAATTCTAAGTTTTTTGCGAGTCCGATGTTTAATTGTGGGGAGGGGGAAAGCGGGGAGGTATCATGAAACGACGCGATTTTATAACCTTGGTCGGGGGCGGCTTGGCGTGGCCGTTCAACGCCCTTGCGCAAGGGCCGGACACGCCGGTGATCGGATTTCTCAACAGCGCCTCGCGAAAACCGTTTGCAGCGCTCGTTGCTGCCTTTCACAAAGGTTTGAACGAGCAGCGTTTCTGGGACGGTCGGAACGTCAAGGTCGAGGAAAGCTGGGCGGAAGGCGATGAAAATCGACTCATGCCGCTGCTGAAGGACCTCATTCAACGAAGGGTGAAACTGATCGCCGCAACCGGGGGGGTCCGGTCCGCTCAGACCGCGAGAGACGCAACCTCGGACATCCCGGTGCTCTTCATTTCCGGCGTCAATCCGGTCGAGCTTGGTCTGGTATCAAGCTTCAATCACCCTGGCCGCAATCTCACCGGCGTCAATCTCGACACCACGCACTTGATCTCAAAACGTCTCGAAATGCTGTATGAGTTCGTGCCTGCCGACACCAAAGTCGCCGTGCTGGCGAGCCCCGGACGATTCTCCCCAGAAGCTGAGGCACAATTCTATAAAGAAAAAAGAATGGTCGCCATCCCAGTCAAACCCAACGGGGAGCTGGAGGACGCCTTCAAGGCAGCCGTCGAACAGGACGCCCGCGCATTGCTCGTCGCTGCCGATCCGTTCTATTTCAACAGGCGTGAACGTATCGCTGCGCTTGCGGCGCAATATAAGATTCCGGCGCTTTATCCGGGACGGGAATATGCAGTGGCCGGCGGTCTTTTGAGCTATGGCCCAAGCATCTCGGACGCCTATCGACAGATCGGTGTTTATGCTGGCCGCATCCTCAATGGGGCGAGGCCGGAGGAGCTCCCGGTCGTGTCGCCGCAGAAATGGGAATTGGTGATCAATCGCAAGACCGCGAAGGCGCTCCCCCTGGCGATCCCGCCCTGGCTAATCGCCCGCGCCGACGAAACCATCGATTGAGGTATTGATCCGTCCCGGCATCCCGGCCGTGAGAGACCGGCATGGTCGCCGCAATATCCAACCGATCTCCGCCTCGCGGGGCGACTGAGATTGGGCAACATGGCGAACCGATTTCATTTCGCTTGAATCTGCCTCTATGTTCGCTCCACCGGCGAGGGGTTGGGCGCCTTCCCACTATTTTTGCCGTCAACGACAGTCTTGCGTTCCGAATAGCGGAAAGGGTGGGACGAAATACCAGAAAAGGTGGGACGAAAATAGTTGGATCATTTTGATGATCTACCGTTGATTGCTGCGCTTTGTTGTTTTCATTTCCACTGAAAAAGCTTTCCGCTTGCTTGAATCCGACTACACTGCGGCCGGCAACAAATGCCGCGTAAAACGCGAGGGGGAGGAACGCATGGGTGCGCGAAGCCGCATAGTTTTACTAATTGCATCGTCGTCGCTCGCGGTGGCGGCGATGATCGCTCCGGCTCTGGCGCGCGACGATGACAATGACCGCTGCGCCGGCGTGCGTGACCTGACGTTGATCAATGGAAAGATTCATACGCTCGATGCACGTAACTCGATCGTGTCGTCGGTGACGATCCGGAACGGCAAGTTCGCTGCGGTCGGCCGCGAGGCGCGGTCCGACGACAGTCGCTGCATGCGCACGATCGATCTGCGCGGACGCACCGCCGTGCCAGGGCTTGTCGACAACCACAATCATTTTCTGCTGCTCGGCTTGCGCCCGGGCCACGACACGCGGCTTGAGACGGCGGCGTCGATCGCCGACGTGCAGGCGGCAATCCGCGCGCGCACCAAGACCGTGAAGGCGGGTGCGTTCATCACCGCGATGGGCGGTTGGACGCCCGCACAGTTCGCCGAGAACCGCCTGCCGACTCTGGCCGAGCTCGATGCCGCCGCGCCGAACAATCCGGTGCTGGTCTTTAATTCGTTCACCGGGCCGGCGACCACCAATACGCCGGGAAGGACCTTCTTTACCGGCAAAGGCGTCGCCGTCGACGCCATGGGCAATATCGCGGCGAATGCCCCCTCGCTCGCTGCCCTCAACGCGCTGCGCGCCGTTCAGACCTTCGACGACAAGAAGCAGGGCACGCTCGGCGCCATGGCCTATTCGGCGAGCGTCGGCGTGACCACCAATGTCGACATGGGCGGCTTCGTCATTCCGGGCACGCCGAATATTCAGGACTCGGACGTCTTCGACACTCTGGCGAGTTGGGACCCGTTTACGGCTTATGATCCTCTCTTGGCGCTTCATGATGAAGGCAAAGTATCGGTGCGCGTGCGCATCTTCTTCCTCAGCATGGACCACAATCCGGACGTTCCGTTGACCACCCAGCGCGTGCTCAACGCGTTCAGCAATTTCGGCGACGACATGGTCCGCAGTTCGGGGATCGGGGAGTTCGCCACGAGCTGGCCGCTGTTCGGCAATCCGTTCCCGACCAACTACGGCGCCGCGTTGAACATCGTCGCCCAGCGCGGCTGGGCCTTCCAGCAGCACAGCCTGTCGCTGGCGGAAGACCAGTTCATCGCCAGCGCGTTCGAGACGGTGAATAAGACCATCCCGATCGCCGATCTGCGCTGGTCGGACGCCCACGTGCCGTCGATCGACCAGATCACAGTCAATCGGCTGAAGGCCATCGGCGCCGGCATTGCGGTCCATCCGTTCCGCTTTCTGAGCGGCGGCACCAACGGCGGCCCGCCGCTGCGCATGATCATCGACAGCGGCATCCATGTCGGCGCCGGATCGGATTCAGCACAAATCTCCACGCTCGATCCGTGGAACATGATCTACTACATGGTCACCGGCAAGAACGTTGCCGGCAAACCGGTCAATGGCGGCCAGCAGATTACCCGCGAGGAGGCAATCCGACTGTACTCCGTCGAGAACGGCTGGTTCCTCAAGGAGGAAAATAAGCTGGGCTCGATCGAAGAAGGCAAGCTCGGCGATGTCGTGGTATTGAGCGACGACTATTTCAACCCGGTGCGCGTTCCCGATGAATCGATCAAGAAGCTCCACTCAGTCCTGACGGTCGTCGACGGAAAAGTGGTGCATAATCTGCTCGGTGAGTAGTTCCCGCACCGACCTGGGGACGATGTGGGGGCGACCCTTGTGGTCGCCCCCACAGCGGCAAATGTTGGAGGCTACGTCCGCTCCACCGCCACCACCCGTCCCCTGTCTACCGCAAGCGCCAGCCGGCCGCGCTTGAGCGCGATGGCCTGTTCGCCGAACATCTCGCGGCGCCACCCGTGCAGCGCCGGCACGTCGGCGCGATCGTCGAGGGCGATGCGTTCGAGATCCTCGACCGTCGCGATCACTTTGGCCGCAACCCCGTGCTGCTCGGACGCCATGCGCAGCAGCACCTTGAGGAGTTCGACCGTGGCGCTGCCATTGATGCCTTGCCGCGGCTTGTCGAGCCGGGGCAGTTCCGAAGGATCGCGCGCCAGCCCCCGCTTGACGGCCTCGATGATCTCCGCCCCCCATTTGGAGCGCTCGAACCCCCGCGGCAGCGAGCGCAGCGAGGCGAGCCGTTCCGTCGTCGTCGGGGCGTGCATGGCGATGTCGCCGATCGCCTCGTCTTTGAGCACGCGCCCGCGCGGAACGTCGCGCGACTGCGCCTCGCGCTCGCGCCAGGACGCGACTTCCATCAGCACGCTCAGCTCCCTGGGCTTGCGCACCCGCGTCTTGAGACGTTCCCACGCGCTTTCCGGGTCGGCCCGATAGGTGTCGGGCGAAGTGAGGACTTCCATCTCCTCGCCGACCCACTCGCTCCGTCCCCGGCTCTGGAGGTCCGCCGAAAGCGACAGGAAAACCTCGCGCAGATGGGTCACATCGGAAATTGCGTAGCTGACCTGTGCGGCCGATAAGGGCCGGCGCGACCAGTCGGTGAAACGATTCGATTTATCGATGACGTCGCCGGTAATGCGCTGCACCAGTTGATCATAGGAAATGGAGTCGCCGTATCCGAGCACCATGGCGGCCACCTGGGTGTCGAAGATCGGACGCGGAACGAGCTTGGCTTGGTGCCAGACGATCTCGATGTCTTGACGTGCCGCGTGGAATACCTTGAGCACGCTCTCGTTCGCCATCAGCTCAAAAAACGGCGCCAGATCCAAATCCTGGGCAAGCGCATCGATGACGACGGCTTCGTCGGAAGTCGCGATCTGGGCAACGCACAGCAGCGGATAATAGGTGGTCTCGCGCAGGAATTCGGTGTCGACGGTGACAAAGGTGTGGCGTGACATTCGCTCGCACGCCGCCGCGAGATCGGCCGTGGTGGTGATTAAATTCATTGCAAGCTCTTATCGGACTCGGCGGGCCGTGTCGCGGGCGGAAGCGCAGGCTATGTTCATGGTATCTTAGTAGGGTGCCGTTCGAATTTCACCATGGCTGACTGCAATAGAGAATTTTGAATTGTGTGGCAATTTCCTGTTATCTCGGCCGTTTTTCTCATTCAGCGGGGAGGCCACGGCCACGCGCGATAAGTCTGGGATAGGATCGGGGATAACTGCGGGGATGACAAAAAGCGCCGCGGATTGAAGCCCTTGAGCTTAGAGCAAGATTCCGGTCAGGTTGAAACGCTTGGCACCTCTACCGGCGTCGTGGCCAGGCTTGTCCCGGCCACCTCGATTATTTTTGCTCCGTGCCTAAAAGCTCGGGGTCGCCGGAACAAGCCCAGCGACGACCCTCTGCGGTTGGCACCGCAAGCGATTAAGCCCCCCTCACTTTCGCCATGTGAATGAATTCCCATGGTGACGGCATGGCGCTGACCGGCACTTCAATGATGGTCGGGCCGTCGCGGCGGGCAAATCCGCGTCGGAGCGCCGCGCGTAGCCCGGCGGGGTCTTTGGCGCGCTCGGCCGCGGCGCCGAAGCTCTCCGCAAATCGCGCAAAATCCGGATTGGCGAGATCGCAGGCGATCAGGCGGTTGCCATATTGCTCGGCCTGAATTCGGCGCACATTGCCGAAGCCACCGTCATTGAACACGACGGCCACCAGCGGAATCCGGTGGCGGACCGCGGTGGCCAGTTCGTTCGCCGTGAACATGAAGCCGCCGTCGCCCGAGATGGCGAGGACGGGCACATCGGGCCGCGCGTGCTGGGCGCCGAGCGCTGTCGCATAGCCCCAACCGAGATTGTCCTGGTAGCCAGGCGAAAGGAAAGTGCGCGGCCGATAGACCGGGAAGGCGAGGCGGGCTGCGAAGCCAATTTGGGTCACCTCGTCGACGAAAATGCCGTCGTCCGGCAGTTCGGCCCGGATCGCGTCGAGGAAGCCGAGCTGGCGGGCGAGCTTTTCGAGACGCACATTCCACCGCGTGTGGCGCTCCCACATTTCGTCAGCCCGCGACGGCCGTTTGGCATTGTGCGCCGGCAGAACATCGAGGAGCCGCCGCAGGATCGGCGCTGCGTCGCCGACGAGCGACACCGCCGGCCGGTGCGCCCGCGCCGGCTCCTCGGGGTCGGAATCGATCCGGATCACGGCGATGTCGTCGTCAATCCCCCATTGCCGGAACGGGTAGAACATCCGCGTGCCGACGCCGAGCACCGCGTCGGCCTCGCCCCACAGCTCGCGGCCGAGCGGCAGCGTGACGCTGAGCGGATCACGGCTGTCGAGCACGCCGCGGCCGCGCCGATAGCCGAGCACCGGCGCCTGCAACATCGCTGAGAGTGCCGTCACCTCGGCGGATGCGCCCTGCGCACCGCCGCCGCAGACGATCATCGGGCGTTTCGCCGCGCCGAGCCGTTTCGCTGCCGCCGCTACCGCATCCTCGTCGACAGCGGGCTCCGGCGCCGCCACGGGCGCCTGCAGCGCTCCGGCGCCCGGCCGGCCCCACATGTCGATGGCGCATTCCAGCACAGCCGGACCGCGACGCCCAGTGAACATCGCCGCAACGGCTTGCGCCACCAGCCGCGACGCCTCAGCCGGCGCCTTGACGCGGGCGGAAAAATCGACGAGCCGTGCAATGATGCCGGCCTGGTCGCGGATTTCGTGAAGATGCCCCAAACCGCGGCCGATATCGGCCTCCGGGATCTGCCCGATCAGCCCGAGGACCGGCGCGTTCATCGCATAGGCCGTGAGCAACGCCGCGCCGGTGTTGAGGAGGCCGGGGCCGGGCACGACCGCGTAGGCCGAAGGCCGGCCGCTCGCGAGCGCCGCCCCCAGGGCCATGTAGCCGGCGCCCTGCTCATGACGCGGATGGACCACGCCGATGCGATCGGAGGCCCGGAAAAGGGCATCGAACAAATGATCGTTGTGGACGCCCGGCAGAGCGTAGAGCGTCTTGATGCCGTGGGCGATCAGCGAGGCGACAATGGCCTCGGCGGTGGTGGTTTTGTCCATTCGCGGCGCCTTGGTTCTCGGTTTGCGGCAGATGTGCAGATCGGATTGGCGCTGTCGAGGGGAGGGGTGTTTCCATTTCGCCGCGGGTCAGCTAATACCCCCTCACAATTTCTGGCTTGTCATGCCCCGCGAAAGCGGGGCATCCAGTACCCCCAGCCGTTGCCATTACACCGCATGATTTCGGCTGCGAATCCGGTGGTTGCTGGATCGTCCGCTCGTCAAGGACGATGACACTCGTCGTGGTATCTGAGGCAAACTTGATGCACCGTTATCGTACCCACACCTGCGGCGCGCTGCGCGCCAATCACATCGGTGCCACGGTCCGGCTGTCCGGGTGGTGCCACCGCATCCGCGACCATGGCGGGTTGCTGTTCATCGACCTGCGCGACCACTATGGCTTGACCCAGATTGTGGCCGACCCTGACTCGCCTGCCTTCAAGACCGTTGAGAAGTTGCGCGCCGAATGGGTCATCCGGGTCGACGGCCGGGTGCGCGCGCGCCCTGCCGGCACGGACAATCCGGACCTGCCGACCGGCGCCGTAGAGGTGTTTGCGACCGACATCGAGGTGCTGGGGCCGGCCGGCGAACTGCCGATGCCGGTGTTCGGCGACCAGGAATATCCGGAAGAGATTCGCCTCAAGTATCGCTTCCTCGACCTGCGGCGCGAGCGCCTGCATCGCAACATTATCAAGCGCGGCGCGATCATCGATTCGCTGCGGCGGCGCATGAAGGAGCAGGGCTTCTTCGAGTTCCAGACCCCGATCCTGACCGCGTCGAGCCCGGAAGGCGCACGCGACTTCCTGGTGCCGTCGCGGCTGCATCCGGGCAAATTCTACGCGCTGCCGCAGGCGCCGCAGCAGTTCAAGCAGCTTGTCATGATTTCGGGCTTCGACCGCTATTTCCAGATCGCGCCGTGCTTCCGCGACGAGGATGCGCGGGCGGATCGTTCGCCCGGCGAGTTCCACCAGCTCGATATCGAAATGAGCTTCGTCACCCAGGACGACGTGTTCGCGGCGGTCGAGCCGGTGCTGCGCGGGGTGTTCGAGGAGTTCGCGGACGGCAAGCCGGTGACGCCGAAGTTCCCGCGCATTCCCTATGCGGAGGCGATGCGCAGCTACGGGTCCGACAAGCCGGACCTGCGTAACCCGATCCGCATGCAGGACGTCACACCCCACTTCCGCGGCTCCGGTTTCAAGGTGTTCGCCGGCATGATCGCGTCCGATCCGGCCGTCGAGGTATGGGCAATTCCGGCGCCCAAAGGGGGCAACCGCGCATTTTGCGACCGCATGAATTCGTGGGCGCAGGGCGAAGGTCAGCCGGGACTTGGTTACATCTTCTGGCGCGAGGGCGAGGAGGGCGGCGCGGGGCCGCTCGCAAAAAATGTCGGCGTTGAGCGCACGGAAGGGATCCGCAATCAGCTCGGCGTCAACGTCGGCGATTCCGTGTTCTTCGTTGCCGGCCGGCCCAAGGACACCATCACATTCGCCGGCCTGGCGCGTGCCAAGATCGGCGCGGACCTCGGCCTGATCGACCGCAATCAATTCGCGTTCTGCTGGATCGTCGATTTCCCGATGTACGAATGGAACGAGGAGGAGAAGAAGATCGACTTCTCCCACAATCCGTTCTCGATGCCGAACATGGCGTCGGAGGAATTCCTCGCCCTCGATCCCGCTGACAACGAGAAAATCCTCGGCCTCAAGGCCTTCCAATACGACATCGTTTGCAACGGCGTCGAGCTGTCGTCGGGCGCGATCCGCAATCATCGTCCGGACGTGATGAAGAAGGCGTTTGCGATCGCCGGCTACGACGAAAGCGTGCTGGAGCAGAAGTTCGGCGGCATGCTGCGCGCCCTCTCGCTCGGCGCCCCGCCCCACGGCGGCATTGCCCCCGGCGTCGACCGCATCGTCATGCTGCTGTGCGGCGAGGAGAATTTGCGCGAAGTGGTGCTGTTCCCGATGAACCAGCGTGCCGAGGACCTCCTGATGGGCGCGCCGTCCGAGGTCACTCCGAAACAGCTGCGGGAGCTGCACATCAGGTTGAATCTGCCGCCATAAGCGACGCAAGCGGTGGCGGCGGAAGCGGCTAACGCTTGGAAAATCCGACGACGCCGCCCCGGGTCGTCTCTGCAATCTTGTGTGTCCGGCTGCATTACTTAGCCATCAAAAACTTATGCTGAATAAATTCTGCCTAAAAATAATCTTTATGAGTATATATTTATTAAAATAGTGAGATGGTCGCGAAACCGCGATGCGGGCTTGAGCCTGTCGTCGGTGGACTCAAATCAACATATCGCCGACCCAGGGCGTAAGAAAAGCCCCGCACGTCGGTGCGGGGCACAAAGGCTTGTCAGTGATGACGGCGTGTTAGTGATGACGGCTCTTGTGGCGCGTCGGGGCAACAGCGACGCTCGCAGGCTGCGGGCATGCGCCCCAAGTGCCAAAGGCGAGATCGCGCCCTTGCGAGTGAGAAGATGTGAAGCACTGACTTCCCACCTGTTTCGGCCCATAATTCTCTACGGCATTGGCCGGAGCCGATGCCAGTAGCGCCGCAAACGCCGTCATTGCCGCAGCCGAAATGATGACTTTTCGCATGATTTGTCTCCCTCGAGTTTGTCAGTTGTACATGCTCCAGGTTGTTTTTATGCCACCTTGGTTGCATGACATTGTATAATTTTACGCTCACTAAAGTATCGAAAATTTATGCCTTCGCAACAAGAAATTTATGAACGTTAATTTATGTTTATGAACGCTAATGGGGCGCCCCTTGCGCACCTAAAAGGCGCCGGCTACGGCTCTCCGTTGAGCCCTAGACACTCTGCGGCTGCGCTGCGCTTGAGCCAGAATCGCCCGCGCCCGGCGCTTGTCAGCATTCTCAGCGCGCTGCCGTAGTTGTGCGGGTCGGCCTGCACGGCCGCGCGCAGGCAGGCGATGCCGTCATCCAGCTGGCCGAGCTCGATCAGGCAATAGCCGAGATTCATGCGGGCGCGGTGATGCGCGGGGTCGTGCGCCAGCACGCGCCGGAAGCGCTCGGCCGCGCGGGCGAAGTCGCCTTCGTACTGCAGCGCCACTCCGAAGCCGACCAGGGCGTCCGTGTGTCCCGGCACAATCGAGAGCGCACGCGCGAACGCGATCTTGGCGTGCCTTGAGTCGGCGCGGTCGAGGCAAACGCCGCCGAGCGCCAGCGACAGTTCCGGCACCGTAGGCGCTGCTTCGACGCCGCGTTTGAGTACGGATGCCGCTTCGACGTAGCGGCGCTTCGCGCGCAGCAGATTTCCCAGCTCCTGAAATGCGCGCGCGCATACGGGCACCCGCTCGATCGCGCGGTAGAACCACGCCACCGCTTCATCCGTGCGCCCGATCTCGCGCAAGGCTATCGCCAGGCGGGTTTCGAGTTCTGAATTGACGCTGTGGCGGGCCGCTTCCTCGAGCGGCGCGATCGCCTCGCGCGGGCGCCTTTGCGCCATCAGCAACGCGCCTAAAAGCTGCAACGCCTCCAGGTGCTGCGGCTTTTGCGCAAGAACGACACGGGCGATGCGTTCGGCTTCGCTGATGTTTCCGCTTTCCGCGGCCGCCACCGCCCGCGCCAGCGCTTCGGCCTCGGCCGCCATCGCGGCGCGGGCGCCTTTGGAAATCCCGGCTTGCTTCTTCATCGCCAACTCAAGTCGCAGTCGTTATCTTGCGTTTGATGTGGAAAAGCTAAATGTGTCAAGTTTGCCGACGATACCCAACGGACCTCATCTTGAGGAGGCCGGTGTTAGGTCCCCGCCGCAACATGTCTCGTCAGTCTGATCGACAGCTACCGGAAACACGATGGCTTGCGCCCTGTTCACCCTCGCCGAGATTGAATCCGCACTGCCGATCGTGCGATCCGCGGTGCCGCCGACGCCACAGTACGCGTGGCCGCGCCTCGCGGCCCGCATCGGCGCGGATGTGTTCGTCAAGCATGAGAATCACACGCCGATCGGCGCGTTCAAGGTGCGCGGCGGCATGGTCTATATGGATCGGCTGAGAAGCGAGCGGCCGCAGGTCGTGGGGATCGCGTCGGCCACGCGCGGCAATCATGGTCAGTCGCTTGCGTTTGCGGCGCGGCGCGCCGGAATTGCCGCGACGATTGTGGTGCCGCGCGGCAACTCGGCCGAGAAGAATGCGGCCATGCGTGCGTTCGGGGCCGAGCTCATCGAACACGGCCGCGACTTCGACGAAGCGAAGGAATACGCCGCCGCGATCGCGCGCCAGCGCGGCTTGGTGCTCACGCCCGCGTTCCACCGCGATCTCGTCATCGGGGTTGCGAGCTATGCGTACGAGTTTTTTGCCGCGGTCAGCGACCTCGACACCGTCTATGTCCCGATCGGCCTCGGCTCCGGCATTTGTGGGGTGATCGGCATGCGCGACGCGCTCGGGCTTGCGACCCGAATTGTCGGCGTCGTCGCCCAAAATGCCAATGCGTATGCACGCTCGTTTGCGGCCGGCGCGGTCATCACAACGGACACGGCCAACACGTTCGCGGACGGCTTGGCGGTGCGGGTGCCGGATGCGACGGCGCTCGCCGTCATTCGCGCCGGGGCCGATCGTATCGTCGAAGTCTCCGAAGGGGAGCTGGTCGAGGCGATCGGCATTTATTTCAGCGATACCCACACGCTCGCGGAGGGCGCCGGCGCGGCGCCGCTCGCGGCGCTCATCAAGGAACGCGCCCGCATGCAGGGACGCCGCGTCGGCCTCATCATGTCCGGACAGAACATCGATCGCGCCGTCATGCGCGAGGTGCTGGCGGGACGTGTGCCGGGTCAGCCGGACGGAGTGACGCCGCACCTCTCGGTCTGATATGGGACCGCGATGAAACCGCCCGGCCCCGCCAATCCAATCCAAGAACTGATGGCGCTCCATGCCATGGGCCGCTTTGCCGAAATGGAGGCGCGGGCGCGCGCCGCCATCAAGACGGCAAGCAGTTCGGCCATTCTGCACGAGATGCTAGGTATCGCGCTGTGCGCCCAACGGCGCTTCGAGGAAGCGCTTGGCTCGCTGCGCAAAGCCGTTGTCCGGCAGCCGCAGGATGCCCAGTTCCACGAGAACCTGGCGCTATGCCAACGCCAACTGAAGCAGTATGAGGCGGCGGCGGAGAGCTTGCGCAAATCGCTGCAGCTTCGCCCCGTTTCGGTCGAGACGGTGGCGGCGCTCGGCAGCGTGCTGCGCTCGCTGCGGCGCACCGAGGAGGCCGAGGTCATATTGCGGCAGGCCCTCGCATTGGCGCCGCGACATATGCAGGCGCTGTGCGTCCTTGGCAATGTGCTTTGTGATCTCGGAAACTACGCCGAAGCGGAAATCTGTTATCGCACCGCAATTGCGCTTGACCCGGCAAATCCCATCGCGCTTGCGAATTTCGGCAATGTGCTGATGAGCACGGGGCGTCGTGCCGAGGCGTGCGCGGCCGCCGACGGCGCCCTGAAGGCGATCGGGGCGATCAATCCTGGCGCCGCCTCCGAGGCTTGCGATCTTGCCATGATCGCTGCGAGCGTGCTCGCGAGGGCGGAACAATACGCCGCGGCCGCGCAAGTCTACCTGCAGGTCTCAAGGGCGCGAAAATCGCTGGCAGACGCCCTGTCGGCCTATTCGACGATGCGTCAGGTCTGCGCCTGGGCAATCACGGTGGACACGGACGCGCAATGCCGCGGTCGGCATTTTTCGCAAGGCGAGCTTGACGCCATCTCACCATTCACCAGCACCATGATGGCAACGATGACGGCGTCGCAGCAACTGGCCGTGGCGCGCAATTATTCGCAACGTTTTGGCCCGCCCCCTCCCGACCTGGGACCGCGGGCGTCCCGCCCGCCTTTTGATGGTTTCCCTCCCCCGCTTGCGGGGGAGGGAAACAAAGCGGGCGGGACGCCCGCGGTCCCAGGTCGGGAGGCGGCGCGGCCGGGTTCGGCGCGGGATTGCATCCGTGTTGGGTATGTTTCCGGCGATCTGCGCGAGCACGCGTTTTCTCGGCTCACGTTGCCGGTGTTCGAGAATCACGATCGGGCTCGCTTCGAAGTGTTCGGCTACGGTTACGCGGCCCCCACGCAGGACGATCTTCGCTCCCGCGTCGAGGGCGCCTTCGACCGACTGGTGTCGTTGCACGGTTTGTCCGATGCGGCGGCCGCGCAACGCATCGCCGCCGATTCGTGCGCTCTCGTCGTCGATGGCACCGGATGGACGCAGGGCACGCGAAGCCAGATCCTGCGGTTCCGGCCGGCGCCGGTGCAAGTCCAGTGGCTGGGTTATCCGGGAACGCTGGGCGCCCCCTGGTGCGACTACATCGTGGCGGACAAGGTGCTGATCAAGCCCGGCGAGGAGCAATTTTACGCCGAGAAGATCATCAGGATGCCGTTCACCTACCAGCCTAACGGCGCGAGGGACGCAAGGTGCGATCGAGGCACCCGCGCGGAGCATGGGCTGCCCGGCGGCGCCCTCGTGTTCTGCTCATTCAACCAAGCCTACAAGATCACCCCGGATGTCTTCGACAAATGGATGCAATTGCTCGCGCAGGTCGAACCGTCGGTGCTTTGGCTGCCCGGCCTTTCCGAGGAGGCGCGGGAGGTGCTGCGGCGCGAGGCCGAATCTCGCGGGGTATCTGGGGAGCGCCTGGTTTTTGCTCCGTTTGTCGCGGGACACGATCGCCACCTGGCGCGGCTTACCCATGCTGATCTTGCGCTCGATTGCTTTCCCTATGGGTCGCACACCACGGGAAGCGACGCATTGTGGGCCGGCGTGCCCTTGATCGGCTTGGCGGGCGATACCTTTGCGGCGCGCGTGTCGGCCAGCATCCTGACAGCGGCCGGGCTTGGGGATCTCGTCACCACGTCGCTCGCGGACTATCACGCTCTTGCGCTTCGCTATGCGTCTGATCGCCAATTGCTGGCGGTGCTCAAGGCGCGCGTTGCGGGATGCCGGACGTCGCCTCTGTTCGATTCGAAGCGATTTGTGCGCGATCTTGAAGAAGCTTACGCAGTCGTTGTCGCGCGTAGCAGAGACGGATTAGCGCCCGATCACATTGCGGTGTCGTAGGGTGGGCAAAATCGCCACTTCGGCCGACGGCTTGTTGATCGGCATCGCCTGCGATTTTGCCCACGCGGTCCGATCTCGCCGTCTTAACCGCGTGGGCAAGATCGCCGGACAGGCTTTCGCGAGGCCAGCCGCCGAGAACGCGATCTTGCCCACCCTACTGATCTCAATACCCGACCACAGTGCCATGCAAGTCGTAAGCATCGGCGCGCTCGATCTTCACGGTGGCGAGTTCGCCGATCCGCAGCGGCCGGCGCGACGTCACATGGACCGTGCCGTCGATCTCCGGGGCGTCGCCCTTGCTGCGGCCTTTGGCCCAACCGTTAGTCGCCGGAAGGCCGATCTCGTCAATGATGACTTGCTGGCGGGTGCCGACGTGGCGCTTAAGGCGGCGCGCCGAGATCGCCTGCTGGCGCTGCATGAAACGGCGCCAGCGCTCTTCTTTGACCTCGTCCGGCACGGCCTCGGCAAGATCGTTGGCTGCCGCGCCTTTCACCGGCTCGTAGCGGAAACAGCCGACCCGGTCGAGCGCCGCTTCATCGAGCCAATCAAGCAGAAAGGCGAATTCCTCCTCGGTCTCGCCTGGGAAACCGACGATGAAGGTCGATCGCAAGGTGATGTCCGGGCAGATGGCGCGCCAGGCGCGGATGCGATCGAGCGTCTTTTCCTGCGCGGCCGGCCGCCGCATGCGCTTGAGCACGGCAGGGGCCGCATGCTGGAACGGCACGTCGAGGTAGGGCAAGACCTTGCCCTCGGCCATCAACGGGACGACGGCGTCCACATGAGGGTAGGGGTAGACATAGTGCAGCCGCACCCAGACTCCGAATTCGCCCAGCGCCGCCGCGAGATCGAGGAACCGCGCGCTGACTTCGCGCTCCTTCCACCGGCTCGCGGCGTATTTGATGTCGAGCCCGTACGCGGACGTATCCTGGGAAATGACCAGCAGTTCCTTGACGCCGGCTGCCACCAGACGCTCGGCCTCGCGCAGCACGTCGGCGGCCGACCGTGACACAAGATCGCCGCGTAGCCTCGGAATGATGCAAAAGCTGCAGCGATTGTTGCAACCTTCGGAAATCTTCAAGTAGGCATAGTGCCGGGGCGTCAGCTTGACGCCTTCCGGCGGCACCAGGTCGACAAACGGATCGTGGCGCGGCGGCGCGGCGCGATGGACGGCATCGAGCACGCTTTCATATTGTTGCGGGCCGGTGACGGCGAGCACATTGGGAAACCGCGCCGTGATCTTTTCCGGCTCCGCGCCCATGCAGCCGGTCACGATCACTTTGCCGTTGTCCCGCAGAGCCGATCCGATCGCCGACAAGGATTCGGCCTGGGCGCTGTCGAGAAAGCCGCAAGTATTCACGATCACCAGGTCGGCGCCGTCGTGCTTGCGGGCGAGTTCATAGCCCTCGGCGCGAAGCCGCGTGATGATGCGCTCTGAATCGACGAGAGCCTTGGGGCAACCGAGCGACACGAAGCTGATTTTGCGGGCCGGCTCCAGGCCGGGCGCGGCGTTTTGCGGGACGAGATCAATGTTTGCCATGGGGCGGATATAAGCGGTTCCCGGGTTGGGTGCGAGCATTTATGATTGCTGGATTGTCCGACGGCTGTAGCCCGGGTTGAGCGCCGGCGAAACCCGGGGGCGGCGTTGCCGTCGGACAGGTCCCGGATTTCGCTCTCGCTCAATCCGGGCTACGCTCGGGTAATTCCGCGCCATAAAGTGAGGAGGCGACTCATGTTGCGACGCAGCTTTTTTCCTGCAGGAGTGTTGTTGGCTGCGCTGACCGCGCTCCGCCCGGCGGCGGCTGCCGAAACGGGCGCTGCGCAGAAGTTGACGGCTGACGACTATATCGAGATTCAACAGCTTTATGCCGCCTATGCTCACGCGCTCGACAAGGGTGAAGGCGAGCGTTTCGCTTCCACGTTCGTTCTCGATGGCGAGTTCACCGGCGGCAGAGGGCCGGGCCGAGGCAGTGAGGTGCGAAACCCACTCACGGGCAAAGATGCGCTCCTGGCCATGGGCAGTCGCGGCGGCCTGCGTCACTTTAACGCCAACCTCGTCATCACGCCGACCCCGGAG
>WNFF01004195.1_pt1 | contig 16580 bp, 18 predicted proteins | sample 5400441 | NCBI WGS metagenome assembly WNFF01 (sample SAMN13153345, study PRJNA577476) | soil metagenome | isolation source: 120 cm saprolite under Douglas fir tree site 2 hole 3 replicate 1 | place: USA:California | collected 2015-04-18 | reverse complement strand
AGTGGAACCTGGATGTGTCGGTGCGCGGGGGTATCCAGCTCGAGAACGTGCGCGTGCTCGAGCGGAATCTCCAGCTGCTCGTCGAGTACTTCCATGGGAACTCGCCGGATGGGCAGTTCTACAAGCGGCGCGTCGACTACCTCGGGTTGGGGGCCCACTTCCACTTCTAGCTCTCCGCGCGGGCGGTGGCGCGGGGCGGGCGGGGGCCGGCCGGCGCGGGGGGCGGGGGTGGGTCGGGTGCCCCGTTCCCCGCCAACGAACGCCCGGAGCCTCCCCTTCCCAGATTGGGAACTACTCACGCAATAGGCGAGAAAGCGGGTCGTGGGCAGAGACCCATCCCCGCCCCCCGCGCCCGGCCGGCCCCCGCCCGCCCCGCCGCCCGCGCGAAAAGCTAGAAGTGGAAGTGAGCGCCCAACCCGAGGTAGTCGACGCGACGCTTGTAGAACTGCCCATCCGGCGAGTTCCCATGGAAGTACTCGACGAGCAGCTGGAGATTCCGCTCGAGCACGCGCACGTTCTCGAGCTGGATACCCCCGCGCACCGACACATCCAGGTTCCACTTGTTCTCCTCGCGGGTCTGCAGGTCGACGGCGGCCACCGGCCGGATGTGGCCGGCCGCGAGCGTCCACGGGCTGCGGAACTCCACGCCTCCCTGCGCGGCCCACGGCTTGAGGCTCTCGGGCTCCTGGTCGAACAGGTACCCGCCCCCGCCGTAGACCCGGAGGCCCCACGGCAGATCATAGGAGAGCTTGAGATCCACGCTCTCGTAGGTGAGGTTGATCCGCTCGAGGCGCGTGCGGACCAGCAGCTCGTCCCCCAGGTGGGAGCTCTGGTGAAAGATGCGCCCGAGCGCGGAGAACGGGCCGCGGCGCCAGGTGCCGAACAGCGAGGCAAAGTAGTCGGCGTTGAGCAGATCCTTCGACGGCGCGTCCATCTGGAACAGCGCGAAGACGCCGGCCTGGATGCCCGCCTCCCACTGGCTGTCCGCGAAGGCGTTGCCCCGGAAGAGCGGGATCGTCTCGCCGAAGCTCACCGCGCCCACGTGCGCCAGATCCCGGTTGTCCAGGTAGTAGCGATACGCCGCCGAGAAATGCGGCCAGCGCGGATCCGCCAGCAGCGGCTGGAAGAGGTGTCCGGCCGGCAGCAGCCCGGTGGGCAGGGTCGACACCGCGGCCGGCGCCGCCCCGGGCGCGACCGCGGGCGCCCGGGCGGCGGCCTCCCGCACCTCCACGCGGACCACGCCCGGCAGGTTCGACAGCGTGGTCACGACCGCGGCGCGGTCGGCCCCCTTGAGCTGGGCGCCGTCGAGCATCAGCACGCCGTTCTGCACCGTCACCACGCGGCGGTCGAGCTTGAACTCGCGCTCGAGCACCGCGCCCGCGTAGCCCGCCAGGTACGGGTCCTCCGGCGCGGGCGCGGCGGGCGCGCCCGCCGGCACACCCCCCAGCACCAGACACAGAGCCAGCGGGCAGAGAGCCAGTGGGAATAGCCGACGTGTCGTCATGGGTCCCCTATCCTCCCCCGGCTCCGTAGGCCCGCCAGGCGAACGACTCGATCGTGACCCGGTAGCTCGCCGCCTTCGCGGGAGCCTTGATCTCGAAATAGGAGCGGTTCGACGGCGGCACCTCGCCCAGGACGTACCCGATAGTCGAGCCGGCCACCTGGCCCGAGCCGTCGAGCGCTTCCACGCGCAGCTGCACGCTCACCGCGTAGCTGCCCGCCCGCTGGTTGTAAACGTAGCCGCTTACCACCGGACGGCCGCGGCGATCCTCCGAGTCGGTCCACTCGACGCGCAGATCGCGGTCGACCGATCGCGTCGACACCTGGGCGCGCGCCGCGCCCGCGCCCAGGCAGATCAGTAGCGCCGCCAGTACCACCGTGCTCACGCTTCGCGCGGATCTCCACACCGTCGAGCCTCCTGTCATTCTCACCCCAGGATCCAGCGCGCCTCCGGCGATCTCTCGCGCACCGGGCCTTTGCTATCATACCGCCCATGACGCGCGATCCCGCCCAAGCCCGTCGGGTCTTCCAGGCCCTGATCCTCGTCGTGGCGATGGCGGTGGCATTCCTCGGCGGCATGCTGGTGGAGCGGCTGCAGTTCCACGCCGAGCGTGACGCGATGCTGCGCCGCTACGATCAGGCGCTCCGCGAGCATCGGGCCCGCGTCATGGAGGCCGAGAAGCGGCAGGAAGAAATGACCCGGAAGCCCTAGCCGGCCACGAGGCGGGCGGCCCCGATGCCGAGCAGGCAGGCCGCGAAGCAGAGCACGGTGGTGAGCGAGACGTAGAGCACCGCCGGTCCCCACGAGCCGGCCGCGGCGAGCCGTAGCGATTCGTAGGCGAAGGCCGAGTAGGTGGTGAAGCCGCCCAGGAGACCGACCGCCAGCACCACCCGCACGTTCTCCGGCACCACCGCCGCACCCAGGGCCAGCTCCTGGACGAGACCGATGAGGAATGACCCGATCACGTTGACGAGCAGGGTGCCGTAGGGGAACTCGACGCCGAGCCAGCGCATGGCGAGGCCGCCCAGGAGGTAGCGGGCCCCCGTCCCCATCGCGCCGCCCAGGCAGACGAGGGCGAAGTGCACGACGCAATCAGTCGACCGGCGGCCGGCGGTCCGCCCAGGGCTGCGCGGCCTCGAAGGCGGCGGAGGCGGCCAGCACGGTGTGGTCGGCGTGGCGGCGCCCGACGATCTGCAGCCCCACCGGCAGCCCCGCGCTCGTGAAGCCGACCGGGACGGTGGCGGCGGGCTGGCCGGTGAGGTTGAACGGGAAGCAGAACGGCGTCCAGCCGAGCGGCGAGGACGGCTGGCCGTTGACCTCGTTGAGCCCGGGCTTGCCGACCTCGAACGCGGGCACCGCCACCGTGGGCGTGATCAGCAGATCGAAGCGCGCCAGGAACCGCTGCACCTCCGTCCAGAGCTCCTGGCGGCGTCGCATCGCCTGGAGATACTGCGCGGCGGTGACCCCGGCGCCGAAGCGCAGCAGGGCCCGGAGCGAGCGGTCCATCTTCTCGCCGTCGGTCTCGAGCCGGTCGCCCCACGCGCTCCACGTCTCGGCGCCGACGGTGACGCGGAAGGTCTCCTCCGGATCCTCCCAGGAGGGCGACACGACTTCCACGTGCCCGCCGAAGCTCTCGAAACGCTCGGCCGCCGCCGCGCACAGATCGGCTATCTCCGGGTCCACGCGCGCGTAGCCGAGATCGGGCGACCAGGCCACGCTGAGCCCCGCGATGCCGCCCTCGCACGCGGCCAGGAACGAGTGCGCGGCGGCGGGCAGCGAGTGGCGATCGCGATCGTCCGGCCCCGCGATCGCCTCCAGCATGAGGGCCGCGTCGCGGACGGTCCGGGTCATCGGCCCGGTGTGCGAGAGCGTCTCCCAGCCCGGAAAGCCGGGATTCTGCGGCACGCGGCCGAAGGACGGCTTGAGCCCGTAGATCCCGCAGAACGACGCGGGAATCCGGATGGAGCCGCCGCCGTCGGTACCCACCGCGAGGGGCCCGAGCCCCGCGGCCACCGCCGCCCCCGCGCCGCCGCTCGAGCCGCCCGGCGTGAGCGCCGGGTTCCAGGGATTGCGCGTGATCCCGAAGAGCGGGCTCTCCGTCACCGCCTTGTGCCCGAATTCCGGCGTCGTGGTCTTGCCGATGATGATGGCGCCCGCGCCCTTCAAGCGCTCCACGCAGACCGCGTCCTCCTCGGGCACGTGATCCGTGAAGAGCCGTGAGCCGCCGGTGGTGGGCACGCGCCGCGTGAAGAGCAGGTCCTTGATCGACACCGGCACGCCGTGCAGCGGGCCGAGCGTCTCGCCGGTCATCACCGCGACCTCGGCGGCCACCGCGGCGTCGCGCGCCTCCTCGACGGTCACCGCGCCGAAGCAGTTGAGCGTCGGGTTGAGGCGCTCGACGCGCGCCAGCACCGCGTCCACCACCTCGACGGGGGAGACCTTCTTGGTGCGGATGAGCGCGGCCAGCTCGCCGGCCGGAATCCAGCCGAGGTCGGGGGTGGCCATCAGGCGCCCGCGTTCACGCGGGCGAGGGTGTAGTCCACGTGGGTGGCGCCCGAGCCCTCGATGACGGTCACCCGGCAGAGGTCGTCACCCTTGAGGAACTCGGCCCAGATCCCGGGGAACTTCTCCGCGTTGACGAAGCGCTCGCTCCGGGTCTCCTGCCAGCCCGCGTTGGCCAGCAGGCGCCGCGCGGTGGCCAGCGTCACCTCCACGTCGGTCTGCGTGAAGTAGATGAGGCGGGCTGCCGTGACCTTGTGGGTTCGGATGATGACCCAGTCGTCGGAGTACGGGGTCCACTCGGCGGGCACCGGCACGTCCGGAAACGGCTGGAGCTGGATGGGCACCACGATCGGCGCGCACGCGCCAAGCGACAGCGTGATCCCCATCACGATCGGCCAGACCTTCACGCGCCGCATTGTATCCGCAGGTGCGCGGTCCGGCAACCGCGGCGCGCGACGGTGATAGAGTATCCGCCATCTTGGACCGCGCCGTGCTGCCCCGCCTGTGCGCCTGGCTCGCGCGCCCCGACGTCGTCGCGCTCGACCCCGACGCGGTCGAGCGGCTCGTCGCCGCGCTCGACGATCCCGACCCGCCGGTGGCGGTGGGCCGCGCGGGCTCGCTGGTCGTCTACGCGCCGGGCCGCGTGCGGCGCCGGCTGCTCCAGTTCGATCGCCGCGGGCACCTGATCGCCGCGTGCCGCTGGCGCGACGACGGGGGCCTCGCGTGGGCCAAGTGCCTCCTGCCGGACGGCCGCTGGCTCGGCATCGAGCCGGGCGCGGGGCCGCACCCCGCGTGGGGCGCCTCGGACCGGGTCTGGCTGATGGAGCCCGACGCGCCCTGGCGGACGCGCGAGGCCCTGACGCTCTTCCAGTCGCTCGACTACGCGCGCCCCGACTTCATCCCACCGCTCTTCGAGCCGCGCCGGCTCCCGCCGGGCGGCGGCACCACCCTGCTCAACCTGATCGCGGGACTCATGAAGGACCACGGGGTGGCCACCGTGCGCTATCGCGGGCCCTACCCCACCGAACAGCTCTTCACCGCCCTGCTCGAGTGCTTTCGCTACGCGGCAGCCGAGGGCCTCCCGCTCGAACGCTTCCTGGCCGACGCCGCGCTCGACTGGCATCCCGCTCCGTTCGAGGCACAGCACGTGCGGCCCGGCGTGGTCGTGCAGCTCCGCCACGAGATCGAGAAGGTCACGCTCGACGGCGCCGCATTCTACCGCACAGACTGGCAGGACATCCGGCGGCGCGAGCCCCGCGTGGTCCGGAGCGACGGCGACCGCGTCATCTGCTCGCTGTGGACCCTGGGCGGGCCGCTGGAGGACCGGCTGGTGCTGGATCGCGCCGGCGAGATCCTCGAGTCGCCCGAGCCGGCCGCGGACGCGGCGGCCCCGGCGCCGCTGCCCCCGATCTGGCGGGGCGCGCTCGGCGAGCTGATCGCGCGCGAGAGCGCGCCCGCGCTGGCGCCCGCCATCGCCGCGGTGACTGACGACCTCGACCTCGAATGGGGGCCGGTGCCCGGCGATCTCCTCCGCGTGCACGGCCAGCGGGTGCGCCTGAGCCGGCGGCTGCGCGAGGCGGGCGCGGCGGCGCGGGCAGGCGCCGCGTCCCCGCAGGAGCGCGCCGAGCAGGCGCTGCGCTTCGTGCTCGAGGTCGCGCGCCTGCTGGGGCCCGAAGTGCGCCAGCGGGCCCAGGCCCGTCTCGAGGCGCTCAGCGAGGACGAGCAGCGCCGCGTGCTCGAAGACGCGCCGCACGAGCTACCGGAGGCGTTGGGCGACTCCGTGGGCCGCCTGGTTGCCCTGGTCATTCGCGGCGGCGGGTAGCGGGCGGACAACCGTTCGCACCGCGCGCTTGGGCTTACACGGGAAGCTTCTCTATCTAATGCGGGAGCCCAGAAATGGCCCCCGCACTCCCCCAGGCCGCGGACAACCGTTCGCACCGCGCGCTTGGGCTTACACCGGAAGCTTCTCTATCTAATGCGGGGGCCCAGACATGGCCCCCGCACTCCCCCAGGCCGCGAACGCCCCGCGAGCAGCGCGTACGCTGGGCGCAGCTCGCTTCTAGGACTTGCCGGCGCTCGAGAGCAGCCAGACGTTCAGGAACACGAAGCCCGCGATGGAGACGAGGGAGAGCACGAAGTAGGCGAGGCAGATCGTCTCCTGGCGGGTGAGGCGGGTGGCAGTGCGGATGCGCCGCCAGAGCGACTCGCGCACGAAGCGCACCGAGTCGCGGTTCAGCGTGGGCACGCCGACCATCTCGACCAGGATGTGGTAGCCGTCCATCTCCAGGAAGCAGAACGGGTAGAGGCTGATGAAGAACGACTGGATCTGGAGGATCGCGGAGGCCGCGATGAAGCCCTGCATGAGGCCGGGCTGGAGCAGGGTGGCGATCCAGAAGCAGAAACCGCCCAGGAAGAGATGGAAGAGCGGCCCCGCCATCGCGTTGACGACCCGGGCCCGGCGGCTGGCCATGAAGATGTCGGTCACGTCGGCGTAGAAGGTCGGAATGAAGCCGTGCAGGATCGTGAAGCCGAACTCGCGCACGCGCCGCTTGTAGTGGATGCAGGCCAGCGCGTGGATGATCTGGTGGTTGATCACGGTGAGCCAGAACACGATCTTCACGAGCAGGATGGCGACGATCGGGTGGCTGGCCAGCCCGTGCGTCACCTCGCCCAGGTTGTTCCAGATCTTGATCCCGCTGTGGACGCCGAGCCCCACCATGAGCACGAGCGCGGCGATGGCCCACGGGGTGAAGAGCAGGAAGCCGCCGTAGCGGTACATGCGCTCGAAGAACTGGTGCGAGCGGCGGCTCGTCACGGTCAGGCGCTCGAGCGCGTGGAGCGTGCCTTCCATCGCTCGGGCCGCCGGGTTGCGCCGGTTGCGGGCCAGCACCGCGCGCAGGCGCGAGACCGGCCGCATCGTCAGCAGGTCGGCCCGCAGCAGCTTGACGATCAGGGTCGGGATGATCTCGAAATCGAAGGAGCCGTAGTTGAGCAGGTACGAGGTCGCGATTTCCTGGAGCGAGGCGCGGCCGTCCATCTGCGCCCACAGGAACTTCTCGGTCTCGGTGATCTGGATGATCTGCTCGGTGCGGCGGTTCTTCAGCGCGTAGGTGACGACGCCCTGGCGCGCGTAGGGCAGCCGCGCCATCTCCCAATCCGCGTCGGGGATGCGCTGGGGCCGGCTGTGGAGGTAGGCGACCGCGCTGGAGATCTCCTGCGTCGCGAAGCCGTCGCCGTCCTGCTCGCGGACCAGCAGCTCGATGCGCGTGCGCTTCGGCCTGCCTTCCGCGGTCTTGTCGCCGGCCTCGCTCACGATCGAGGTCCCGGCTCGCTACTTGTGCTCGATGTCGAGGCCCGTCGCCTCCAGCCCCCAGCGGGTGACTTCGGCCACCAGGTCGGAGGAGTCGCGCAGCCGCTGGAAGGCGACCTGCGCCATCTGCTGGAAGAACTTGGCCGCGGCGAGCGGGCTGCCCGCCACGAAGCGGTTGAGGCTGTCGCGGTCGAGGCTATAGAGCATGGTGTCGATCTCGGCCTGGCAGGTGGCCGAGCGGCGCCGCTCATCGCCGAAGACGCTCATCTCGCCGAAGACCTCGCCGGAGGCGAGCCGCGAGAGCACCTGCTCCACCCGGCCGGTGACCGGCTTGGAGACCACGATGCTGCCGTCCCTGATCAGGTACAGCTCCTCGCCCGGATCCCCCGCGCGGAACAGCACGTCGCCCTTCTTGAGTCGCCGCTCGCGGAAGCTGGGCCAGAGGGCGAGGAGGACCGCCTCTTCGACGTCCTTGAAGTACAGGACCCGGCGCAGGAAGCCGATCTCGGGGAGGCTGGCCACTCAGCTCCGTCCCATCAGGTGGCCCAGCGCTTGAGCATGACGTTCTGCAGCGCCCGCGCCCGATCCCGGTCCGAGACATTGGCCGTGCTGCCCAGGGCCTGCATGATGGCGGCCCGCTCGTCCGGGGTCAGGTCGAAGGTGGCCAGCACCCGCGCCGGCTCGCGCACGAGCTCGGCGAGGAACTCCTTGTCGATCATCACCTGTCCGACCAGGTCCTGGATGCCCTTACTCGCCACGCCCCGACCTCGACTTTTCCGACCACACACATCATGGCCAGGAAGGCCAATTTAGCATACATGGCGCGGTTTTAATAGGTCCGTTCCGTCACTCATACCGCAGGGCGTCGATGGGGTTGAGGCGGGAGGCCTGCCGGGCCGGGTAGAAGCCGAAAAAGACGCCGACGGCGGCCGAAAAGACGAACGCCAAGGCCACTGCCTCCGGGCTGACCAGGGTACGCCACTGCGCGAAGTAGGCGATGGCGTAGGAGCCGCCCAGGCCGAGGGCGATGCCGATGACGCCGCCGATGAGCGACAGGGTCACCGCCTCGACCAGGAACTGCACCAGGATGTCGCGCCCGCGGGCGCCCACCGCCATCCGGAGTCCGATCTCGCGGGTCCTCTCGGTCACCGACACCAGCATGATGTTCATGATGCCGATGCCGCCCACCGGCAGCGACACCGAGGCGATGGCGGCCAACAGCCAGGTGAGCACCCGGGAGGAGGCCTCCTGCGACTGCAGCACCTCGGTGAGGTTCCGGATCCAGAAGTCGTCGTCCTGGAAGGCCTGCAGGCGGTGCCGCTGGCGGAGCAGGCTGCGGATCTCCTGCTCGGCGTCCTGCATGGCGCGCGCCTCCCGCACCTTGACCGCGATGGAGCCCACCGCCCGCGCGTTGGCCTGGCTGCTGCCCAGCACCTTCTTCTTGGCGGTGCTGAGCGGGATCAGCACCGTGTCGTCCTGGTCCTGGCCGAAGGTGGTCTGGCCCTTACGCTCGAGCACCCCGATCACGCCGAAGGGGACGTTCTTGATCCGGATGACCTGGCCGAGCGGATCGCCGTCACCGAAGAGATTGCCCACGACGGTCTGGCCGATGAGCGCCACCTTGGCGGCGCCCTCCACCTCGTCCTGGCTGAAGAGGCGGCCGTCCGTCACGTCCCACTCGCGGGCCATGAAGAACTCCCCGGTGACGCCCTGCACGCTCGTGGCCCAGTTGAGGTTGCCGTAGACGATCTGGGCGCCGCCGCGCGAGGTGGGCGCCGCCGCCGCGACGGTCCGCACCTCGCGCTGGATGGCCCAGGCGTCGTCCTCGGTGATCGTGAGCTGGCTGCCCGAGCCCATGCGCACGCCGCCCGAGACCGCCGAGCCCGAGAGCACGATGATCATGTTGGAGCCCAGGCTCTGGATCTGCTCGGCCACCCGCGCCTGCGCCCCCGTGCCCACCGCCACCATGGTGATCACCGCGCCCACGCCGATGACGATGCCCAGCATGGTGAGCGCGCTCCGCAGCAGGTTGACCCGGAGCGCGCGCACGGCGATCCGAGCGCTGGCCCAGACGTTCATGCCGGCCGTCGCGAGATGCTCGCCATGTGGTGACTGACGAACGAGCGCCGGCCCCGGTTGACCGCCCCCGGATGTCAACGCCCGGACGAATTCGTTCGTCAGGACTGATAGGAGGGGACGGGCCGCCCGTCAGAGGGACGTGGAGCCCGCACCCCGAGAGGATCTGCCGGTCACCGCCCACTACGGGCGGCTGCAACGGCTGTGTCGCCTCCTCCTGGGCGACCAGCAGGAGGCCGATGACGTGGTGCAGGAAGTCTTTCTGAAGGCGCACGAAGCCGAGCGGCTCGGGCGGGTGCCGGCGAACTGGGGTGCCTGGCTCACCCGGGTCGCGGTCAACGGCTGCCGCGACCGGCGGCGGGCCGGCGGCTGGATGCGGTTCCGTCTCCGCGGTGCCCGCCTCGACGAGGTGCCCCTGGTGGCGCTGACCCCGGCGCCCAGCGACGTCGCGATCAGCGAGGACACGCGGCGGCGGATCTGGATCGCCTTCCGCACGCTGCCGCGGCGCCAGCAGGAGGTCTTCGCGCTCCGCCACATCGAGGAGCAGCCCACGCTCGCGGTGGCCGCGGCCCTCGGGCTGAGCCCGGGCAGCGTCAAGCGCCATCTCTTCCGCGCGATGCGCGCGCTGCGCCGGCGCCTGGGAGACGCCCGGTGAGCCGCTGCCTCTCCGACGACGCGCTGGAGCGCGACCTGGCGGAGCTCGCCTCGGTGGCCGAGCGGGCGCATCTGGCCGGCTGCGCGGCGTGCGCAACGCGGCACCGGCGGATCCGCGGCGAGCTGGCCCTGATCACCGGCGTGCTGCGCGACACGCCCGAGCCCCGGACGCGCCCGGCCCCCGTGAGGCGGCGGCGCTGGATGCCCGTCACCGTCGCCCTCGCCGCCGTCGCGGCCGCGCTGCTGATCTGGGTCGAGGTCACGGTGTGGCGCGCGGTGACGCCGGGGCCGCCGACCATGCAGCCGCACGAGGTGGCTGCGATCCTCGCGGACGTCTCTGCCGCGCTGTTCTCGGTGAGCGGCGATCCACCGGTCGCGGCCGCGGAAGATCCGCACCTGAGTCTCGAGGTGATGGCGCAGGAGCTGGACCACGCGCTGACGGGAGGAGAGCCATGAGGAACGCCCTGACGACGCGAACGATCGCCGCCGCGCTCCTGGTCGCCTCGACCGCGACCGCAGCCCTCGCCCAGTCCCCCCCGCCCGGCCCCGGCGCCCCGTTCGGAGGAATGCGGGAGGCCATGGGCCGCGCGGACGGCGAGCTGTGGCTGATGATCCGCGCGGCCAACCTCAGCCCGGAGCAGCAGGCGAAGGTGCGCGGGATCCTGTCCACGCATCGCGCGACCACGCGCCCGCTCATCGAGCAGCTCCGCCAGGCCCAGCAGGAGCTGGGCGCGAAGCTGCTGGCTCCCGGCCCGCTCCAGCCCGCCGACCTGCAGCCGCAGCTCGGCCGCATCGGTCAGCTCCGCGACCAGCTCGCACAGGACGGCGCGCAGGCCGCGCTCGAGGTCCGCGCCGTGCTCACGCCCGAGCAGCTCGCCCGGGCCGCCCAGACCAAGGAACGCCTGACCCAGCTCCGCGAGGAGATGCGCCAGCTCATGCTGCCGCCCCGGCCCTAGCATGCAGCGCCTCCTCGTCGTCCTGCTGCTGCTCGCGCCCGTCGCGCTGCCCGGACTCGCTCACGCGAGCCCGCCGGATCCCACCTGGATTCCGGGCATCTACGACGACGCCGATGGGGACGACATCGTCTCGCTGATCACCTCGGGGACCGGGCACCTGCCGCCCGCCGCCCCGACCGATCTCCCGTTCATCGCCCGGCTGGTGGCCCGCCTCACCCCGACTCTCGAGCGGATGCCGCTCGGGCTCTGGGCCTCCGCCGCCTCGCCCCGCGCTCCGCCCGCTCCGTAGTCCCCCGGTTCGACCGGTCGTCTCGGACAACCCAGCAACCAAACGGAGGAGGACTGTCCATGCTTCGGATCTTCACGGTGATGCTGGCGAGCTTTGCGGTGGCCGCGCTCGGCGTGACGGGACTCGACGCGCACGTGGCGCGCGCCGACTGGAGCGAGACCGGGCTGGACTGGGACGAGTCGGCGCCGGTGACCAAGACCCTCAATCCGGATGAAGAGAGCGCGCTCGCCGAGCACTTCTTCCACGTCGAGTGGACGGCGGGCCAGGGAGCGGCGGGCCGCACCCGGATCACCGGCTACGTCTACAACGACTACGGCGATTCCGCGGTCAACGTCGCGCTGCGCATCCATGAGATCGACGCCAGCGGGCAGGACGTCGCGAGCGAGGTCGCGCCGGTCGGCGAGACCATTCCGGCCCACGGTCGGGCCTACTTCGACGTCGGGGTCCCCAGCAGCCGGTACCGGGTCGACGTGACATCGTTCGATTTCGTGGAGCTGCCCGGTTAGCGCACCGAACCCATCAGGCGCGAGGCCGCGGCGGTCGCGGCTTCGCGCGGGAGGTCCACGCCATGCTCGATTCGAGAAGCGATCTCTGGGCGGTCGTGCTCGCCGGCGGAGAAGGCGTCCGGCTGCAATCCCTGGCCCGCGAGCTGTACGGGGAGGCGCGGCCGAAGCAGTACTGCGCGCTCACCGGCTCGAAGTCCCTGCTCCGCACCACGCTCGATCGGGTGGCGCGGCTGATCCCGCCTTCGCAGACCGTCGCGGTGACCCAGGCGAGCCACGCGGCTCACGTCGCGGCCGAGCTCGCCGGGCACCCGGCGATCACGGTGCTGGCCCAGCCCTGCGACCGCGGCACCGCGGCGGGCGTGCTGCTGGCCGCGCACTGGATCCGGACCCGGGATCCCGGGGCCGTGGTCGTCGTGTTCCCGACCGACCACTTCATCGTGGAGGAGTCGGTCTTCATGGCCCACGTCGCTGCCGCGAGCGCGTACGTGCGGGAGCACCCCGAGTGGCTCCTGCTGCTGGGCGTGCACCCGACCGAGCCTCAGCCCGACTACGGCTGGATCGAGCCGGGGGAGCCGGTGGGCTGGATGGCCCGCGGCCCGGTCCATCGCATCCGCGCGTTCCACGAGAAGCCGCCCGCGGAGCTCGCGCGCCGGCTGCAGGACGGCGGCGCCCTGTGGAACACCTTCGTCTTCGCGGCGACCGTGACCGCCCTCGTCGAGGCGGGCCTCGCGTGCCTCCCGCTGCTCCACGACCGCCTCACCCGCCTCGACGTGTTCACGGGCACGCGGTACGAGGCGTGGGCTCTCCGGCAAGCCTACCTCTTCGCGCCCACCGCAGACTTCTCCCGCGCGGTCCTCGCGTCGTCCACGATCCCGCTGGCCGTCGCGGAGATTCCGGCGCCGACCTGGTGTGACCTGGGCACGCCGGAGCGCGTGGCCCGCACGCTCGGGGCGGCCCGACGCGAATGATCCACCCTGGGCGCCCGTCGAAATATGCTACAAGCAAAGCCACGAAGGGAGGAGCCCGGCATGGCGGGAAGGGCCCGGCGGTTCTGGGTGATCTGCCTCATCCTGGTCGGTCTCCTCGTCGCCGGCGCATACTACGCGGTCGCCCGGCCCAAGCGGGTCCAGCCCGCGGCCCCCGCGGCCGGGCCCCGCCCGGTCCCGGTCGTGACCGTCGCCGCCCGCAGCGGCGATCTCGGCGTCTACCTGACCGGGCTCGGCTCGGTCACCCCCCTCAGCATCGTCACGGTCCGCAGCCGCGTGGACGGCCAGCTCATGCGGACGCTGTTCCAGGAGGGCCAGATCGTGCGGGCGGGCGACCTCCTCGCCGAGATCGATCCCCGCCCCTTCGAGACCCAGCTCACCCAGGCGGAAGCCCAGCTCGCCAAGGACGAGGCCGCGCTGTCCAACGCCCGCATGGATCTCGAGCGCTACCGCACCCTGGTCAAGGGCGGCTTCATCCCGCAGCAGCAGATGGACACCCAGGCCTCCGCGGTCGCCCAGCTCGCGGCGTCCATCAAGGCCGACCAGGGGCAGATCGACAGCATTCGCCTCCAGCTCACCTACACGCGGATCAATGCCCCCATCACCGGCCGCGCCGGGCTCCGCCTCGTGGATCCCGGCAACATGATCCACGCCAACGACGCGGGCGGGCTCGTCGTGCTCGCTCAGGTGGAGCCGATCGCGGTGGTCTTCACGATTCCCCAGGATAACCTGCCGCCGGTGCTCGCCCGCCAGCGCGCGGGCGGGCCCATCCCGGTCGACGCCTTCGACCGCGAGGGCCGCACCAAGCTGGCGACCGGCATCCTGGTGGCGGTGGACAACCAGATCGACGCGGGCACCGGCACCGTCAAGCTCAAGGCGTCCTTCGTCAATGGCGACGGCTCGCTGTTCCCGAACCAGTTCGTCAACGCGCGCATCCTGGTGGACTCGCTCCGCGGCGCGGTGCTGGTGCCGAACGAGGCGATCCAGCGCGGCGCCCAGGGCCCCTTCGTCTACGTGGTGAAGCCGGACAAGACGGTCGAGCTGCGCAAAGTGACGCCCGGACCCAGTGAAGGCGGCGTCACCGCGGTCCGCGAGGGCGTGGCCGCGGGCGACGCGCTCATCGTCGACGGGGCCGACCGCGTGCAGGAGCGCTCGCGCGTGGAGCCCACCAGTCGCGAGCGGCCCGCCGCGCGCGCGGGCCCATGAACCCGTCGCGCGTCTTCATCCTCCGGCCGGTCGCCACCTCGCTCCTCACCATCGCCATCGTCCTCGCCGGGCTCGTCGCCTATCGCCTGCTCGCGGTGTCGGCCCTGCCCCAGGTGGACTACCCGACCATGCAGGTGCAGACGTTCTATCCGGGGGCGAGCCCGGACGTGATGGCCTCCGCGGTCACCGCGCCGCTCGAGCGCCAGTTCGGCCAGATGCCCGGGCTCAAGCAGATGACGTCCACCAGCTCCAGCACCGCGTCGGTCATCACGCTCCAGTTCGATCTCAACCTGGCGCTGGACGTCGCGGAGCAGCAGGTGCAGGCCGCGATCAACGCGGCCACGTCGTTCCTGCCCGGCGACCTGCCCAACCCGCCGATCTACAGCAAGGTCAATCCCGCCGATGCGCCGATCCTCACCCTGGGCCTCACCTCCGCCTCCCTGCCGCTCACCACCGTGCAGGACCTGGCCGACACCCGCCTCGTGCCGAAGATCTCCCAGCTTCCCGGCGTCGGCCTCGTCAGCCTGAGCGGCGGCCAGAAGCCGGCGATCCGCGTCCAGGTCAATCCCGCGCGCCTCGCCGCCAACGGGCTCACGCTCGACGACGTGCGGGCGGCGGTGTCCGCGGCCAACGTGAACCAGGCCAAGGGCAGTCTCGACGGCAGCCGCCAGGCCTTCACCATCGGGGCCAACGACCAGCTCACGTCGAGCGACCAGTACCGGACCCTCGTGGTGGCCTACCGCAACGGCGCGCCGGTGCATCTCTCCGACGTGGCCGACACGGTGGACGACGCGGAGAACCTGCGGCAGGCCGCGTGGATGGGCGTGGAGCCCGCGGTGATCGTCAACATCCAGCGCCAGCCCGGCGCGAACCTCATCCAGGTGGTGGACCGCATCAAGCAGCTCCTGCCCCAGCTCCAGACCACCCTGCCCGGCTCGGTGAAGGTCGCGATCCTGACCGACCGCACCACCACCATCCGGGCCTCGGTGCGCGACGTGCAGCTCGAGCTGATGCTCGCGGTGATCCTGGTCGTCCTGGTGATCTTCCTGTTCCTGGGCAGCCCCGCCGCCACCTTCATCCCGTCCATCGCGGTGCCGGTCTCCATCATCGGGACATTCGCGGTCATGTATGCGCTGAACTTCAGCCTGAACAACCTCTCCCTGATGGCGCTCACCATCGCCACCGGCTTCGTGGTGGACGACGCGGTGGTCATGATCGAGAACATCGCCCGCTACATCGAGGCGGGCGACGCCCCCCTCGAGGCCGCGCTGAAGGGCTCGGCCCAGATCGCCTTCACCATCGTCTCGCTGACCGTCTCCCTCATCGCGGTGCTGATCCCGCTCCTCTTCATGGGCGACATCGTGGGGCGCCTCTTCCGCGAGTTCGCGATCACGCTCAGCGCGGCGATCCTGGTCTCGGCCGCGGTGTCCTTGACGCTGACGCCCATGCTCTGCGCGAAACTCTTGCGGTCGCACGAGGAGCGGAAGCCCGGGCGCGTAGCCCGCGCCTCCCAGGCCGTCTTCAACCGGATCCTCGGCCTCTACGCGCGCACGCTCCGCGTGGTGCTCGCTCACCAGCCCGCGACCCTGCTGGTCGCGGTGGCGACGCTCGGGCTCACCCTCCTCCTGTACGTCGCGGTGCCTAAGGGCCTCTTCCCCATCCAGGACACCGGGGTGATCCTGGGCATCTCGGAGGCGCCCCAGAGCGTCTCCTTCCCGGCCATGGCCCAGCGCCAGCGCGCGCTCGCGCAGGCCATCCTGCGCGATCCCGCGGTGGACACGCTGTCCTCGTTCATCGGGATCGACGGCACCAACGTGACGCTCAATAGCGGGCGCCTGCTGATCGCGCTGAGACCGCTCGACGAGCGGCGGGCCTCGGTGGGCGCGATCATCGACCGCCTGCGCCCGCGCCTGGCCGAGGTGAGCGGCATCATGCTCTACCTCCAGCCGGTGCAGGACCTCACGGTGGAGGACCGGGTGAGCCGCACCCAGTACCAGTACAGCCTGGAGAACCCGAGCGTGGACGAGCTGAACACGTGGGCCCCGCGCCTGGTGGAGCGCCTCCGGGCCCTGCCCGAGCTGCGGGACGTGGCGAGCGACCAGCAGGACCAGGGGCTCGAGACCTCCATCCGCATCGACCGCAACACCGCCTCGCGCCTCGGGATCACGCCCCAGATGATCGACGACGCGCTCTACAACGCCTTCGGCCAGCGCCAGATCTCGACGATCTTCACCCAGCTCAACCAGTACCGCGTCGTGCTCGAGGTCAAGCCCGAGTTCCGCCAGGGTCCGGACGCGCTCCGGCAGATCTACCTGCGCTCGGCCACCGGCGGGCAGGTGCCACTCTCGACCTTCACCGCCATCGAGGAGCGGGCCACCCCGCTCCTGGTGAGCCACCAGGGGCAGTTCCCGGCGGTGACCGTCTCCTTCAACCTGGCGCCCGGCGTGTCGCTCGGCGCCGCGGTGGACGTCATCGACCGGGCCCGGCGCGACCTCAAGATGCCCGCGGGCATCGAGACGCGCTTCCAGGGCGCGGCGCGCGCCTTCCAGGCCTCGCTCGCGAACGAGCCGCTGCTGATCCTGGCCGCGGTGTGC
>WNFF01003643.1_pt1 | contig 16583 bp, 14 predicted proteins | sample 5400441 | NCBI WGS metagenome assembly WNFF01 (sample SAMN13153345, study PRJNA577476) | soil metagenome | isolation source: 120 cm saprolite under Douglas fir tree site 2 hole 3 replicate 1 | place: USA:California | collected 2015-04-18 | reverse complement strand
AGCCCGTCCGGCCGCTCCTGCTCGCGCGGAAGGACCGCCTGCCGGTAGCCAGCGTGTTCGGGATCTTCTTTCTGGAGCGCTTGTGCGACTTTGCGGCTGCCGCGGCCCTCGCGTGTCTGAGTCTGCTCGTGTTCGCGAATCGACTTTCCGACGCGGGCGCGGACATGAGCTGGGTGAATGGAGCGCCCCGGCACGGGGCCTGGCTGTTGCTTGCCGCTCTGAGCGGTCTCATCGCGATTCTGGTCTACTACCGTTTGCACGGGGCGGGAGCCGTCGATCGGGGTCTGGAACGCTGGCGCGCAGCGGGCGGGATGCGCAGCCGCTTCGCTTCGGCGATCACGGGAATAAGTGACGGATTGCAGGCCATACGCACTCTCCCGGACCTTTGGGCTGCCATTGGTTACACGGTGATGCACTGGGTGCTCGCGGTCTTGATCTATCTGTGGGTTGCAAAAGCGTTTGGCGACGCGTTTCTTCATTCCGATATGAATTTCTCCGGCGCCATGCTGGTACTGGCAGTCACTCTGGTGGGATCGGCGCTACAGCTTCCAGGAGTGGGTGGCGGCGCCCAGATCGCCAGTTTCATCGGCTTAACAAAAATTTTTGGCGTGGAACAGGAACCGGCAGCCGCCATCGCCGTGGTGCTGTGGATCATTACATTTGCGGGTTGCACTCTCGCGGGCATCCCACTGCTGATTCATGAAGGGATGTCCATGGGCGAGTTGCGCAAGCTGGCGCGCGCGGAAGCCGAGGCCGAAGAGGTCGGTAAGCACATTGCTGTCCCTGGTGTGAACGGTGTCAACGGCGTGCCCCTATCCAATGGTGGGCTTAAGGGAAAGGAACGAGGAGATTCTCCCAAGTGAAGTGCCCGTTCTGCTCTTTCACGGATGACAAGGTCATCGACTCGCGCGAGGGTAGAGTCGGAGACCTGATTCGCCGCCGCCGGGAATGCCTGAAATGCGGGCGCCGCTTCACCACGTACGAGCGCATCGATGAGATCCCTTACATGGTCATCAAGAAGGACGGACGGCGGGAGCGTTTCGACCGCCAGAAAATTTTGCAGGGGTTGCTAAAATCCTGCGAAAAGCGTCCCGTGCCCACGGCAAAGCTGGAAGCCCTGGTCGACGAAGTCGAGCGCTTTGTCCACGAAGCGCCCGAGCGCGAACGCAAGACCAGCGAACTCGGCGAGCTGCTGATGAATCGCATCAAGAAACTCGACAAGGTCGCCTATGTCCGCTTCGCTTCCGTGTACCTGGATTTCAAGGACGTCAAGGAATTCATGTCCGAGCTGAAGGGTTTGCTGAAAGACCGCTCGAAAAAGTAATCCGCCCTCACAACTGAAGCGAGTGGTGGGCCAGTTTTCGAAAGGACGACTTCTCTGGAGTTGGAAGGGAGAAACTTAAGGCCGGTTGCCCTTGACGGGTGTCGATACCGGCTTCAAGCTGGCGCGCCAGCAGCGCTCACAAAGCTCATCGGGATAGACGAAATAATTCGAAGCCTTGCGGCACCTGGGGCAGTTGAGTGCCACGGGCCGGGCCACGCCGCGAACGCTGAGGCCGCGAGCAAGGGCCTGACGTTCGACCCATTTGCCGAATTCGCGCGCAACGTTTCGCTCGGGTGCCGGTTCGTGCAGAGCGCGCGATTCGGCGGGTGCCAGGAAAAGCGGCCAGGGACGCAGCCACACGGCCAAGCCTAGTACAGCTAAGATTATCAAGGGTACGAAAACCATGTGTCGCCCCGATTCCGGTCCAAGAGGTCCGTAGCTCCTACAAGATGAACATACGTGCTCCCACGAAGGAAGTCATACTGGTTGTTGTGATTTGGACTCGTATCCGGTACTAGCTTTCGGACGCGCGTGATCATGGAGACGGCGGCCGCCCTGGCTGCATGGCGTGGAAAGCGAAAGCAGAAAGTCCGCCGTCTGCGGGATGTGAGTGGCCGGTCCAAGGGTGAGGAAGGTCCTTATCGATTGCCTCTGCCCGAGGGACGGAGTGCTCGGAAAGGTTCCGGTTGATTGAGCAAAACGGAAACTGGCGCACTCCGAGATTCATGTTGCGAACGGGCAACACAACTTATTCCACATTCTGACGGGACGAATTACCGGGGCTTGGCTAGATTGCGGGTGTAAAATGAGGGTCGAGGCGCCGCGCGAATGAGAATCGGATAGGTGTCACCGATGGGGAGGGCAGTGAGAGTGTCATGATCAGCAAAGAAGCGGTAATCACCCAGATTCTCGTGGCATTTGGTGACAACGAATATCCGGGCGACAACTTTCTTTGTGGAAGCTTCGAAGGGAACGAGCCCTCCGAGGAAACCGCGGCCTTCAAAGGGAAGACGGAGTGGGGAACGTTGGAGTCCGGACTGCTCGACGCTCACTACAGCGCTCTCAGCTTTTTCTCCGAGGGGGCTTTTCGCTTCTTCCTTCCCGCTTTTTTGATTGCCGATTTGCGTGGTGAGCTTCTCACCGCGGAGCCTCTGTTCCACTTGACGGGATTCACCGTCTCCTCGATACAGGTCCCCGCCAACTCACGCGTCTTCACTCGAAAAGCAGGTGGATCAACCCTGATGAATCCCAAGAGATACGGAGCCATGACCTTTGCCGACTACGCACGATATCGTCTGTCGGTTTTTACCAGGGAGGAGGCAAGAGCCATTGTGGCCTATTTGAATTACTCGCGAGAAATAGACACGCAGGGGATAAACACGCCTCAAATTGTTGAGGCGCTGAACGCCTTTTGGCTTGATCGGGCCGAGCACGCGCCCTCCGAAGAAAGTCTTAAGTCACATCTGCGGGAGGAAAGCGAGTTCGTTGCTCATTTGCTCAGAAAGACTCCAGAACAGACCTAAAATTGTTTTCGACAGATCCATTGCCTCGATCCTTGGTGTGAACAGTCACTCGCGCCATTGATCGAGACCGCGCCCGATATATGCCACTCTCAGAAACCGGCTTCCACATTCCGATAGGGCGATGCGTCAAAACTTGGCACTGCTTCCGGCAAAGAGAGCAGTTCTTGGAGCCTGGGCTCTCTTTTTGCCGGTGTCCGGATAGGCGAAGGCGCGAGGCTGTCCACCCCTGTCAGTCCCACAAGGTTAGATCTTCTCGTAACCGCGCTATCGCAGACCTTGGTCCTTACCCGCTTGATCGGATTCTTCCGAAAGCCGCTCTAATCCGCAGCCAATTGCGGTGTGATATCGGCTTCCTTGACGGTCGTGCCATGGCCGCCGGCAATCGTGGCGCCGTTGATGCCGTATTTCCGCAGGATCGCTCCCACGGAGGCCGTCGCTGGCGAACGTTCGATGGGCCCACGGGGTGAGATGAGATCAGTGACGTAAACAATGTTATCCGTGACAACGTGCCCGATGAGCATGCCATCGACGTGCGGATTCGTAATGTAGTAGAGGCGAATTTCGCACGTGTCGTCCTTGAGCGTCATCTGGTCCTTGACCTCCATGATCTCCGGAGTCCGTGGCTTCTTCTGCAAGTCGTCAGGAACGATCGTGTGAGGCGACTTAACATCTTTTTCGAAGTAGGCCTTGTCCGAGCTCGGAACGATCACCGTCGCGCCTTCGGCCACATAGGTTCGCATGCCGCCAGTATGGTCCATGTGGTGATGAGTCAAGACGAGATACTTGATTGGCTTGCCCGGGTATTTCGCTTTCGCTGCGTCGATGACCCAGCGCGACTGCAACTCGCCATACGGGGCGTCGAAGATCACCAGATGGTCTTTAAACTCGACGATCAGGTTGTTGGCTCCTCCACCCTCGACATGTTGCACGTTTGGCGCGAGCTCGACCAGCTTAAGGCCGCCGCCGTTGGCGAAAATGATGTTGTCACTGTCGGTGAACCGCGTCAGGAAAAGCCGTCGCATAACCCATTGATAGGGGACGTTGCTCGTCGCCGGCGGTTTTGCTGCGGCTTGAATCGCTTCGGGAACACCAAACGTGTCGGCCGAGATCGCCGGATTGGCGGTGACGTCCCGATAGTTGAGCTTCGCCGTGGATGTTATCGTCATCCCGAGTGCGGATGGCGGCGGGCAAATGAGTCTTGCGATCGAACAAGATAGTGAATGTCGTCGCGCCGTCGGCGAACGAGACCGCCGGCAGCGACTGCTCGCCGAGCTTTTGTGATCCTGCTGAGGCGACGTGGCTCGAATCATCCATGGCCTTGACGAGCAGCCAGGGCGACGAACGCTCGAGCTCCCGGAGTTGCGTGGCCTCGCGTATACGCGACATCGGCTGGCTGCCCTTGTCGTCCGTGACATAGCCAAGCGTGGGCAACAAAGTCTCCGTGTATTTCAGCTTGATCGGGTCCGGGTATTTCTGATCGCGGTCCCAAGCGGTGCGCGCCTGACCCTTGGCGAGATCCCAGGTGATCGCGAACGTCGCATCCCCCAGGAATCGCGGTTCTCCGTCGGGAGCGAAAGACTGCCCCGGCTCCCAGAACTTGGCATCGCCTTTGATGGCGACGGTTTTCAATCCGCGCAGCGCGTCGGCGCCACCTTGCGCGGTGACTGCCTCCTTAACTAGATTGTTGCTGCTCCCCTGAGCGAACGCTGGCTGCTGCAGGGTCATCGCCAGCAGCAACACCGCAAACGACAGTGCGTATTTCATGGCGCTTCCTCCCTCGTCTTAATTGCTAATCGGGAATGTCCTATTTGATCTCCGGGCTGACCGCCAACATACAACTACCGTGCCCAGAACGCAATGTTGCGGCCCAGTTTTTACCGTGTCGTTCTCCCTGACACGCAGCGAGGTCAATTTCTGCCCCAATGAAAACTCCTAAACCGACTATCGCGAATGATTCCGGCCCCTCGAGGCGGATTCCGCCATCCGCCCCCGAGTGCTTGTGTTGGGCCCCGCCAGCCCGGATCTCTCACGAGTGCGGGATGGATCTGCTCTGCGATGCCAGTTCGCGTTGTCGAATTGCGCCGCGGTGTATGGAGGCCTTGAGTAGCACAGGCTTCAGCCTGTGTGGTTTGAGTGGTGGCCAATCGACAGCACACAGGCTGAAGCTTGTGCTACTGGATCGCGCCGGACCACCCCTGTAACTTCTCGCGGTAAGATCGGCCGCGAATCTCAACAAAGTTCTTGTGAGAAATTCGCACTCGACGTGTTCATTGAGGTATGGCACCCGAAATCGGATAGAGGCTCGTCAGGGGGACGCTAGCTGAGAAGGGCTTGGAACCGGGGATCTGAGCGTATGGAATCGAGGTCAGAGTCTTTCGCCGCCCAATTCTTGTAAAACGTTCCGTGCTCCATCACTTTTCCCAGGCAGCTGAGGGCGTCTTCGGAGCGGCCCATAAGAGCGTACACGCAGGCCACGTTATAGAGAATGGAGGTTTCTTCCGGATCGATGGCAAGCGCGCGGCGAGCCCAGTCAGAACTTTTTACGTGGTCTCCCATGCGGGCGAGAATTCCCGCGCCCAAGTAGAGAGCGCGTGGATCGTCCGGGTGAATTTCGATGTGTCTCTCGGTCAATTGCAGCGCCCGTTGCTCGGTAGCCGCGGCTTCTGCCTCCCTGCCCAACCCGTGGTAAACGGCCACAAGCAAGCTCACCGCCTGATAGTCATCGGGGTTGAGCCTCGCTGCCTGTTCGTAGAGTTCTGCGGCTTTTACAAGGTTACCGCTCTGGAAAGTGGTGCGCGCATAGAAGTAGTAAGCCTCATAGAGTTTGGGATCGAGCCGGATCGCCTCTTCGAATTCTTGTTGCGCCTTTTGGAAGTTCTTCTTGAGCGCAAAAGCCAGACCGCCCGCTGCATGAGCTTCGGCCAGCTCCGGATCCAACTCCAGAGCCTTGCGGCTCGCTGCCTCCGCTTCGTTCAGATTGTCTTCGACGCTGTCCCAGTACATGTAAAGAAAGGAGCAGCAATCCGCCACGCCGGCATACGCACGAGCGTATCGAGGGTCAATCACGATGGCGCGGGCAAACATCTGCCTGGCAAAATCAAAACCCTTGCGCCGAAACTGATGGAAGAACTGGCGTCCTCTCAAGTAATAGTCATACGCCTGAGGGTTTTCGGTTTGCTTGCGCGCAAGCGCTTTCTCTTCCTGCGGAGAAAGCTTGATCCGTAAGGCCTGGCTGATGCTGCGCGCGATTTCGTCCTGTACCTCGAAGACATCCTTGAGCTCACGATCGTAGCGTTCCGCCCAGATGGAATGGCCTGTTTGAGCCCGAATGAGCTGCGCCGTGATGCGCAAGCGATTGCCGGCCCTGCGCAAGCTTCCGCTAAGCACACAAGCGGCGTTGAGTTCCCGCCCGACCTGAGGCCCAGTAACCGGCTTGTCCCTATATGCCAAAACGGCTGCTCGCGGAAAGACCTGCAGCTCCTTGATCTTCGACAGCTCAGTGATGATATCTTCCGTCATTCCATCGCGGAAATATTCGTCGTCCTTGCTCGCGCTGAGGTTCTCGAAGTAAAGCACGGCGATAGATTTTTCTTGGGCGGGCACTGCAGCTGGGTCACTGCTGGCCGTTTGCCTCTTCATTTCACCCGCGCGGCTAGAAGATTCGCGATCGCGCTTCAATCGCTTCAGGTCTGTTTTAATCTCGGAAGCGCTCTGGTAGCGCAGGTCGCGGTCTTTCTCAAGCGCATTGTTGATGATTCGTTCCAGCTCTCCGGGCAGGGCCGGGTTCAGTACCGCCACCGGCTTCGGCGTCCCGTGGAGAATGGAATCAAAAATGGCCGCGGAAGTATCACCGATAAAAGCAACCCTGCCGGTCGCCATTTCGTAGAGGACGCTGCCAAAAGAGAATAAATCGGTGCGTGCGTCAAGATCCTTCCCCAAGGCCTGCTCGGGTGACATGTAAGCCATCGTCCCTAGAGCGGTGCCCGGGCTGGTAAGGAACTCCGGATCAGTAACCAGGGTCGCCTGCGCGGAAAGATCGACCGGACCCGCTTGCAACCGTCTGGGCGCCATCTTCGCCAGGCCAAAATCCAGGATCTTGGTCTGACCCCGCTGCGTAATGAAAATGTTTGCAGGCTTAATATCCCGGTGGACGATGCCCCTCAAATGTGCGGCCGCGAGGGCATCGGCAATTTCAATGCCGACGTCGAGGATGTGGTCGATTTCCAGGGGCTTGTTACTGATCCGACGTTTCAGCGTCACGCCTTCCAGTAACTCCATCACAATGAAAGGCCGGCGATCGTACTCACCAACGTCGTGAATCGTGCAGATATTGGGATGGTTCAACGCCGAAGCTGCGCGTGCCTCCCGCTGGAATCGTTCGAGCGTCTGGGCGTCAGTAGGAGTGTCCTCCGGGAGGAACTTCAGTGCCACGCTTCGCTCGAGCCGGGTGTCCTCGGCTCGATAAACCACCCCCATGCCGCCGCCACCCAGCTTCTCCTGAATACGATAGTGAGAGATTGTCTGACCGGTGAGAGACCGAGGCTCCATCATGGTCTGGACATTCTAGGGGCGCCGCCCAACTCAAGTCAACGTATGCAGAGCGTTATCAAACAGCGATGACTACCCTAATTAGCAGCATTACATCCAAGCCAGAAACCGGTGTTGATAGCAGAGCGTATCAGTGGCTAGCTGGCTGGTTCCGAGAAAACAAGATAATCGGCTTGTGACCCAAACCGCATTTAGTCGTAGTTCCCAAATTGTGAAAATTCGACGATCCGTCCAGAACGCGCAGGTAGCGGGAGCCCGGCACAATTATGGCTTGGGCGTGATACATCCCAGTTAGCGAAGGTTAGGGCAGGGTAACTCCCCAGAAGTTCTTGTTCGACTCTAAAGCGAATACGCCAGCTTGACCAGCTTGCGCCGTTCCGAGCTCTCCGATCCATATCACACGGAATCGCGCTGTCCGCAAGTGGCGTTTCAATTGAATGGTTTCGCCCGGCCATGACAAATATCCGATCCCTTCTAGGCGAGCCCCTTGTCGGCTAATATCGACTGCAATCGTGCTTTGGACGAATGGGCCCCCGTTGCGATCCAACCCTCGGACCTTGACCCGAATCTTCTTGGAAATTCGGATTTCCCGGCGGTTGATTCTCCAGAAATGGGGAGCCGGTCTGCTGAAGGCGGCGCCCACTCGCAATTTTCCGTGCACGTCCCTCTCAACATAGGCAACACGGCACTCCTGTTCTTGCTGAGTCGCTTTGTTGGTAATAAAAATCGTGTCGCCTAAGCCCACTCTGGAGTTAGGAGCCAGCAGACAGCCACTTGCGTTCACAAGGAGAGTTTCTGTTTCCTCGTGGAAGGAGCCTTCGTCCTTGGACCAGCCGTAGACCAATACAGGTACATGCAGAGATATGCGTTTGCTTGCGCGTGGGTGCGGCACTACCCGGCCGGCTGGTTTAGGTTCCTTCCTTTGAGACCGCGAGCTGGGCCACGAGCTCCTTTGACTTCCCTCCAAGGGGATTTCGCGCTGCACGCCGTGGACGGGGCACTCGAAGTTCCAGTGCGTTTCGAGGATTTGCTTCAAGCCTTCTTCCCGGTTTTCCAGCATCAACAACTGGTCCCGGTCTCCGTAGGGACACTTGAGCCGAACAATATAGTCAGTATGCATGCTGTCCTAGGGCGGGTAACTTCAAGATTACACGCACTCAACGCGGGACCGCCAGTGCCAAGTGATTTCCGCTCATCTGAAAAGTTAATCTATTCGTGATAGCAAAAGCGGCATAAACAATCCGACCCTTTTATCGAACGCGTCTGACGGAAAGTGGCCTGCACATCCGATAAGAGGAGTTCCTGGGATGTGGCGCTCACATCTTCTCCGTCAGATAGTCATGATAGAATTGCCCGCATTCATGGATGCCCAGACCTTGCGCGAGTCCGTGACCGACGCGATACGCTATTGGGAACCTCGTCGCTTGGTTTACAATGCTGTTCTGGCGGGCATCGTCCTCATTTATTTTGGAATTTACTATCCCGCGACAAAATCGTTTCTTTCAATCGATTCTGTACTCTTCCTTTTTCTATTGGTCGTCCTGGCAAACGTCGCTTACTGCGCAGCATATCCGGTTGATATTTTTGTCAGTGCCTCCAGTTATCGTGACCAATGGCAGAAGCATCGCTGGGTAGTATTCGCGATTGGTTTGTTATTTGCCGCGATCATCACGCGTTTTTTTGCGCTTGGCATGTTCCAATCCGAAGCCACCCGAATACGTTGAGGCAGATTGCCGCTCTAACACGCGACATCATGTCAAAATGAAGAAATTCTGTCCCACATTCCGAGAATCCAACTAGTCGAGAAGTGGAAGAATTTGCGGGAGAATTTGTACGCCTCTTTGACTTCCTGGTCCGCTATGAGCCTGCTCTCTTCAAGTCGTTGTGGGCCTGTTTCTCAGCGTTCTTCGCTTCGGCTTTGGAATCGGCATCCGGCTTGAGCGCGTGGATTGCTTTGCTCAAGCTCATTGCCCTGTCGCTCGTTGCTTTGCACGACGATATATCTGTGCTCGAATGCACACCCGTCAGATTCGATCTCAAGCAATAGAAATCCAGCCCAAGATTGTGCCCTGCATGAAGGGCAGCCACGCACTCGTCGAGGCCCTTAATTGCCGAGCAGGTATCCCGGAGATCCGCGTTTGCCGGCAGCAGCCCCTGCATTTGCAGTTTAGAAGTTAACTTCTTATTTTGATTGCTCTTCGCCTCGAGCTGCTCGGTTGTCGTGTTGGGGTCCTTCTTCACCCACTTGATCGGATTGTAAGAGCGCGGAGCATTCGACTTTGCCGCTTCCGCTGCTCCCGCGCCCTGAGGGCCGGGATCTTGCGCGGCGGCTCCAAGGGCAGTGAGAGAGACACCCATTACGGCAACTCCAACAACGATCCATTGGTTTTTCATTCTTACTCCTCCGGAGGCAGGGATTCGCCTCAGCCTTCAGTAGGCCATGTCCCCACTGAATACCGAGAAATTAAAGGTTGGTACTCCTCGAATGCGTCAATGCTGACCAAACGAGCAGGTCAATGCTTGGATTCTGGTAGAGTCACCGAGATTTCCTCGAAGCGGCAGCCCAGCGGCCAGTTTTCGAACAGATTTTTCAGGAGTTGGCTCCAGATTGTGTGATAGCGCTCATTTCTGAAGGCGAGCGACGAAGCGGTCCAGGAGGCTCGGAGGAGCGGACGGCATCGAAGCTGCAGGCAGGCGCGGCGCGAATTGTCCAGCGAGGGCAATCGAATAGGAAACGGTAGGCCAGTTCGCCTGAGCCAGCAACGGAGCTATGTCGTGCAGAGATGTTCGAGAATCGACGGAGGAATTAGCGGTATAATCCGCAGCAACCAAACCACCTGAGGAGCAAGCCGATGGAGCCGTGCCGTCCTTTCTGGGCCAGATTGCTGTTTACCGCAGCAGCCGTGATGCTCGCGGGCCATTCTCTCGCGGCGGAAGTGTTGGATAAGGTCAAGGATATCGCCGGAACCGCAATCCACTACAAGGTCATTCTTCCGAATGGCTACAATCGAGCAAAGGCATATCCCGCGGTGCTGGCGTTTCCCGGGGGTCCCCAGACGATGGATACGGTCGACGGCACTGTCGAGCGGAATTGGCGCGAACAGGCGGAACGCCTGGGTTACATCGTCATCGTACCAGCCGCGCCCAATGGCCGATTGTTCTTCGAAGAGGGCGCCAAAGTCTTTCCGGAATTCTTGATCAAAGTTCTCAGCGATTTCAAGATTCTGGACGACAAGTTTCATATCGCGGGGGTTTCCAATGGCGGGCTCAGCGCCTTTCATATTGCCGCGTCGTATCCACAGTATTTCTGGTCCGTGACTGGTCTTCCCGGATACCTTCCGGATGCCAGCCCGGTGCGCGTGCGTGCGCTCGCGAAGATGTGCATCAATATGTACGCCGGAGAAATGGATACGGACTGGCTCGAATCTGAGAAGGCGCAAGCCGCGCAGTTCCGCGCGCAAGGATTCGTCGTCCAATTCAGCGCGGAGAAGGCGCAAGGTCATGTGATGCGAACCCTCGAAGGCCCGGGTGCCGCGCGCCTTTTCAAGCAGTTCGAACAAGCCCGCCACGGCTGCGGCAAGTAACTTCCTTCAGACCTTCGCTCACCCATTGCGGGCAGGTATCGCCACCTGCTCAATAGGATAGCTGATGATAAACGCCATTCTTGGCGACACGGAATCTGGCTCTTCCCGCATTCCGAGAAGACAACTCATTGGGTGCTGAAGGCGGGAGGCGGATGCGTTCCGAGCAATGCCGTTTCTCGTAATCAGCGATTCATGAATGAATGTGGCATTCCGTGATGCTGATGTGAGAGTATTCGCAATATTTTTCCTCTAGTCGCCTTGCGACTTGCCCAGGCGCTTCTCGCATTCCGATAAGCCAAGTTCACAGGACTAATCCGACCTGCGAGGTGTCAATTAACTAGTGATCATGGAATTTCTCGACAACTTTCCAACGTACCGTCACACAAAGTTGGTCGGAGGTAACGTCCGAGTGGACCACAATTCGAGGGTTACCAGGTGGCTCGGATCGAAGTGGCTAGTCCGGCCACTTCTACGCGTAATCCCTTCTTTCGGCCGGGTTAGTCCGGGTTTTATTTCCATTGCAGAGAGTAGGTATTCAAGAGTAAAACATCAGCCACGAGGTATTGTGCGACTTGCACATTACCCGCGCATCGATCACCAGGCCGAGTCACAAGCGGATGGTCTGGTACAACGGCTGTCTCTACCAAGCAGCCAGTTGGAAAACTGCGGGGCGGGTGGTGGCGAAAGTCGAGCATCATCCGGGGGTGCCGCGGCGAAGCAGACTGGGGCGGGCAAAAGCCGCACTTCGGCTCCGCAGAACGGCCCAAGCGAGCCGCATTGCCACCCCAAGACACCACGGTGACTTGCAATTCCGTGTGACAGCTGAACCTTCACTGCGCGGAGGAAATCATGAATGAGTTAACGGGTCAGAAAAATTCGGTACTCGACAGCCTGCAGAAGACACTCGATGCGTTCAAAAATGATGGGCCGGTGGTCAAGCAGATCATGAATGCGAGGCTCCATCCGGCAAGCGAAGCCGAACGACAGGCGATGAGGGCGCAGATCGTAGTTGAGCTGCAGAAGGCGCACGACGTTGAGGCGGCTTTGCCGACGAAAAATGAGTGGTATGCGCCAAGGAATTCGGTTGTGGCGCTGGTTCAGGCGGCCATGGAAGAGCATCTGAGTGGCGCTGCTGCCGCGCCCTCTCCCGCTGCCGGCGCCACGGCCGCCGGTGCAGAGACTGAAGTTGGTGTGCCGTTCAGCGACACCGATCCGGGGTGGATCGAGGTTGCGTTAGATGCGTTGGTGACATTGTTTCGAGGGAAAGCGGATTTCGTCACGCATAATAATTTGAAGGATTTCATGGTTGCCATTCCAGACCAGTGCAGCATTTCCCTGGTAGCGGATTGGGGAGCGGATAATGACTCCGCCCGTAACGTGGCCGCGCAAATTGCGGCGAACCATCCTGACTACGTCATCCATTTAGGGGACATTTATTACGCGGGGCAGGACAATGAAGCCGAAGGTTTCTTGGCACGTTTTCCAAACGCGGGGCAGAAGGGATCATTCGCGTTGAATGGCAATCACGAGATGTATAGCGGCGGTCATGCCTATTTCGAAGAAGTGTTGCCCAAGTTTGGCCAGAAGGCGAGTTACTTCGGGTTGTTCAACAAGAACTGGCAATTTCTGGGTGTCGATACGGCTTATGTGGACCACCAGTTGACGAGTCCCGACGAGCCCAGGCTGCATCAGCAATTCACCTGGATTGTCGATAAACTGAGAGACACGACACGGTCCAGCGTTCTGCTTTCTCATCACCAGCCTTTCTCGGCGTTTCAGCCGGAGCACGATAACGCTTCGCGATTGCGAGACGATATCTCGAAGCTGTATGAGGGGGCGGGCGCAAATCGTCCCGGCATTATTTACGGGTGGCTCTTTGGGCATGAACACAAATGCACGATTTACGACGACAGCTTCAGTGATTATAAAGCCCGGCTGATCGGCCACGGATCCATTCCGCACTCGATTCCAGAACCGCCGGCAGATCCGCCGATTCCCTTTAAGGTCATGAATCTCACAGCGAAGCCGGACGGAAGCGGCTTTGCGATTAGCGGCTTCGCGTTGCTGGAACTGAATGGTCCGGCGATGAACATTTCGTATATCAATGAAGATGGTAGCGTGTTTACGCATGAGACGTGGATAAGCCAAATAGCTGCGGCGGCGGCACCGTGAAGCGAGGCTAGGTCTCTTGCGTCGCTTCTGGCTGGCAAATGGAGCTATTGATTTCCGGGACATGCGTTAAGGCAGGCGGGAAACCGATTTTGCTTTGATCGTTTTGGGGGAACACATGGATGCGATCCTTGCGGATAATTGGACCGATAGGCGGCCCGACGGCTATGACGTTGTCGTGGTCGGTTCCGGTTATGGTGGAGCGATCACTGCGGCCAGGCTGGCCAACGCCGCGTCCACGGCAAAACTCTCGATCTGTATTCTCGAGCGCGGTCAGGAATGGCCTATCGGGCAGTTCCCTGATGACCTCGGGGGAATTGCCGGCAACACTTACAATGAAGTCATCAATCCACTGGGCCTGTACGAGTTCGACTTATTCCAGGACATCGCGGTTATCAAAGGTAGCGGCTTGGGCGGAACCTCTCTTGTGAACGCCAACGTAGCCATCCGCCCTGAGCCCGATGTTTTTGCATCCTGGCCTTCAGCCTTGAATCAAGCGGCGCAAATTGGCGAAACTTTTCCGGGGTCGTTGTGGAATTATTATCGTCTGGCGGAAGAAACACTGGACGTATCGTCGCATCCGGCCGCTAGCAGTCTGAAAAAAATTGAGGCTTTGAAGAAGAGAGCCGCACAACTGGGCCAGCCGGTAGAAACGCTGCATCTTGCCGTCAACTTCACGAAAGAAGGCGTTGAAGTCTATAAGAGCAACGGCAGGAGCATCGTGAAACATCAATGCACCAATTGCGGCGATTGCGTCACAGGCTGCAACGTGGGAGCCAAAAACACTCTGTACATGAACTATTTGCCGCTGGCGAAGAATCGCGCGCAAATCTTTACCCAGACCGAGGTCGACTACGCCGAGAAAGGGCCGAATGGCGGCTGGCTGGTTCACGCCACGCATCGGGACGATTCTGCGTCTTCCGAGGAGGTGACGTTGCAGGCGAAAATCTTGATCTTGGCCGCCGGAGCGCTTGGCTCGCCCAAGATTTTGCTGAGATCGCAGCAGGAAGGTCTTTCAACCAGCGCTACTCTGGGCACCCGGTTTAGCGGCAACGGCGACTTCTTCGGACTGGCTTACAATTCCAATCAAATTACCGATACCGTCGGCTGGGGAAATCACAAGAACGATGACCCGTTAGCGCAACTGGTTTGCCCTGGGCCGAGTATCGTGGGACTTGTCCGTTACAAGGAAAAAGCGCCGCTGGGCCAGCGATTTGTGATTGAAGATCTTTCGTTTCCGCGAGCCTACCGCGATGTGGCCGCGGCGGTTTTTCAATTGCTGCCGGGCACACCCGCGGGCCCGCAAAATCCGGACCAAGCGCAAGAGCGCATTGACCAAGACCTCCTCGGGCCTTCTGCCACGGGCGCGCTGAACAGCACAATGCTCTATCTCTGCATGGCACAGGATAATTCCGGCGGAACCCTCTCGCTGGACGCATTTGGCAAACTTCAGATCGACTGGCCCGATGCAGGCGCTGAAGCCATCTTCAAACAGATCAATCAAGAATGCCTTGCGCAGGCCACGGCGCTTGGCTCGACCTTTATTGAAAGTCCGATATGGCATGTGTCGCCCTGGAAGACGCTGCTCACGGCACATCCTCTGGGCGGGTGTCCAATGGGCGAAGACGGCAGCGACGGCGTAGCGGACCACTTTGGGCGCGTATTTCAGGGAGCTGGGAGCGAAGTCCACGCGGGGCTTTATGTCGCTGACGGCTCCCTCGTGCGTACGGCGCTGGGCGTGAATCCTTTCCTTACCATTTCCGCGCTCGCTGAACGGATCGCAGACCATATCATCGCAACAACTCCGTAGTAGCGCGTTCGGCCTAACTGAATTTCACCTAGCGCGCCTCACTGTACCTGCGTACAGGTGGCTGAAAATCTCCAGGGCGTTATAATCCGAAATGACCTTGTGACTAACTTTTCCTCCAAGCAAGAAGAGCCAGGAACGGACGGAGTGACCGGCGCTGCAGCCATTCCTCGCGGCCTGCGATTCATCGCAGCCTTTAAGCTTTTCAAGGGCCTGGTTCTGTTCGCTGCCGGCGTCGGCGCGGTCAAGCTATTGCACAAGGACTTGGCTTTCGAGTTCGAACGCTGGGCAGACATCTTCCGCGTCGATCCCAACAATCACTACATCCACCACCTGCTGGAGAGGTTGTCGATCCTTGACGATCGGAAGCTCAGGGAACTCAGCGTGGGCACCTTTTTTTACTCGGCACTTCTGCTCACCGAGGGCACCGGACTATTACTGGGCAAGCGTTGGGCTGAGTTCTTCACGATTATCGCCACCTCTTCTTTTATTCCGCTGGAAGTTTATGAACTCACGAAACGAGTCAGTTGGGCGAGACTCGTCGTGCTGCTGCTGAATATCGTCGTGGTCGCTTATTTGGTGATTGAGCTTCGCCGGAACCGTAAGAACAGCTGAGACGCAGCGGAGCAGCACCGTTGTCGAAAAGTAGAAGCAGCACCCCTTAAACTGGATGCCGAGGGAGACGTGGGATTATCGGAAGGTGGAAATCCGCCGGTGAAGTTTCCAACTCAGGCTCATCCCGCCCCGGACGAAGGCACTCGCGCGCTCACGACGGGAACCATCCACACCGCATAGCCGCGCGGGTCGCGAATGTTTTCGATCATCTGATCGAAATATGCTATCGCCGACTCGCGCGTGATGGGCGTCAGTTGAGCGATGGAGTCGGCATACCCGTCGCGCCACGCCTCGATGATCGCTGCAAACGTCTCTCGCGGCACCCGCAGTGTATCGACCACAACGAAGTCCACCTTGATTTCTTCGAGGCTCATCGCGGCGAGAATCCCGAGCGTATTGCGCCCGATAAATAGATCCGTCCCGGTACCCGCGGCGAAGCTCGGCGCGACCGTGTGCCAAAACTCCCGCGGATCGAGCGCGCCGCGCTGAAAGTGCAGCATCCCGTAATCCTCTGGAATGAGGTGCAGGTAGCCCCCGCGGCGCGTAACCCGCGCCAGTTCGGCGATCACGCGGTCAGCGTGCGGGATCGAGTGCAGGACGTGCCGGCAAACCGTGAGATCGAAACTCCGGTCGGCGGCATTCAGCTCGAACACGCTCTGGTGGTCGAAAGACAGCCGGGGAGCAAGGTTTGCATAGCGCGATCGCGCCAAGTCCAGGTGGTGGTCGATGATGTCCACTCCGAGCACGAGGGATCGTGGAAAAAGATCGGCCAGTCGCGACGCTATCTCGCCCGTGCCGCAGCCGGCATCGAGTATGCGGGCCTCGGATGGGAGCGCATAGCGGCGAAATAACTCAACTTCCTGCGGCCAAATGGCCCGCGCTTGCGCATCGAGGTTGCGCACCATGGACTCATCGGCCATCTGCTTTGCCTGCGGATTGAGATCGGTCAACTCATGCTCCCAATGTGATTACGGCGGCGACGCCCGAATTGATGGTGGTTCGCCTTGACGAAT
>WNFF01004367.1_pt1 | contig 16594 bp, 17 predicted proteins | sample 5400441 | NCBI WGS metagenome assembly WNFF01 (sample SAMN13153345, study PRJNA577476) | soil metagenome | isolation source: 120 cm saprolite under Douglas fir tree site 2 hole 3 replicate 1 | place: USA:California | collected 2015-04-18 | reverse complement strand
CAAGCGGAGGGTTCACCCTCACGGCGGCGAAGGCCGGCAGCGGAGCGGGGACCGTAGCAAGCAGCCCTGCGGGGATCGACTGTGGCACGGCCTGTTCCTACACCTCCGTGAGTGGCAAGGTGGTCACCCTGACGGCCACTCCCGCGTCCGGATCGACGTTCAGTGGCTGGTCCGGTGGCGGCTGCAGCGGGACCGACCCGTGCACGCTGGCCGGAAACGGGTCAGTGACCGTGACGGCGACGTTTGCTGCCGGGGGGGGCTCCAATGACGGTCAACTCCATGGCGCCGAGTCGGGGACACCCGGGGCCTTGCGCCGGCGACATTGACGCTGGCCTACAACGGCAAGTTGCGAGACCGGGTGGGGCAAGGCAATACGGCGCTAGGCCATGACGGGGCGCTGGACGGGACGCTAACGGTAACCCTGCGCGCGAGCGGGGGACGGACCGTGACGGGCCTGCGACTGGACAGCAATGCGCCGGGGGTCTGGGACACGACCAGCGCGACCGGGTACTGGGTGCTGGCGGTGGCGCCGACGGTGGACGGGGCGGTGCTAAACGCACCGGGGACGATGGCCGTGAACTTCCCGGTGGCCGACGGGGGGAGCTTCGTCGTGTTCGCGTCGGACTATCAGGGCAGGGAGTTCCTGCCAGGCAGGACGCTGACCCTGACGGCGACTTTTGCGGATGGCTCGACGGCGACGGCGGTGACGACGGTGCCTTAGCCCGGAGGCATTTCATCGTAGAATCTCTTAGGCAGCGGAGTGCCCGCGCGGCCGTCTGCCTGGCATCCAGTGTAGCCGGCTTGGAGGACGACGGGGCTTGCGGACATTCCACGCGCGCTGGCCTAGCTTAGCTATCCAGGAGAGCCCCCGTAGCTCGTGAAGGAATCGTATTGTAAGCGTTTGTAGATTGAGATACGGAAGCGATCGCCGGATTCAAGAACTTCGCCGCATTTCGTTTGGCGTCCACACATCCCCTGTGTAATGCAATGCTCCGCAGGATTAGAACAATCAAGCCTGTCTGCGGATAGCTCCTTGCCGCCGGAGGAGTCACATCAGCCTTGCTGGGGCGGCGAAGAAACCCCTGAGCCTCTAAATTAGATCCCCGACTCTTCTCGACCCGACGACGCTACGGTGCCTCCCGTCCGCGACAGTCGAACGTGCAACACAAACTGCATGCTAACCCAGTGACGGAAGCACCGTCGGACAGCTATACCGGGTTTCCGGGCCGACCTGTTCGATCGGTCAAGATTGCCGATACGTCGTCGCGGCGCGCGACACTATCCGCTGGAGGATCAGTTAGGCCCGCCTTCGCCCCACCACTTGGAGGAACGGACCGGCCGCCAGCAGGAGGTGTCGGAAGACCGGGAGTTCTCGGAGCAGATGGTACAGTCGGACTATCCTGCGCGCCGGACCGGACAAGCTCCGCAGCTCGGTCTCCGCAAACCTGGGGGGAGTCATAGACCACGTTCGCAGGCCTGCGCGGACGAGCATCCTCCGGAGCTCGAAGCAGGACAGGAGGCGGATGTTCCGGTAGGGGATTCCCTTCCAAAGCATCACATATCGACTCGCAAAGGACCTGGGAACGAAGCCGACTCCCCAGACCCGCACGTTGGGCTCGGGCCCAAGGCTGAACCGGTTGGGCGTGGAGAAGTAGCACCAGCCGTCCGTCTTGAGAGTGCGCACCGTTTCCGACAGGATCGCCTGCGGGGCAGCCGCGTGCTCCAGCACATGCAGTCCGACGACGGCGTCAAAGGTCCCGTCCGGAAACGGCAACGAGTCGGCGGAGCAGCACACGAGGACTATGCGATTTCCTGCGGCCACCAGCCTCTTCTTGGCGATCACCAGCCAGCGCAGAGCGATATCAGCGCCTACCAGCGCCCCGAATCGCTTCTGAGCGGCCGCCAGGAAACCACCGGTGCCGCATCCAACCTCGAGGCAGCGCGCCTCGGTCCATCGACCGCCTGCCTGTGTGTCCATTGTCGCCAGGCAGGGATCGGCCCGCTCCTCGCCGGTCAGCGCGTAGCGGATGAACCGTTCCGTCATCGGACGCGGGACATCGGGGGTGATTTCCCAGTAGAAGTGGACGAGAGCCTCGAAGGAGACCCGCTCGGCCTCCTCGGAGAGCCGGCGGGCCTTGTCGTACTCGTCTTCGAACGAAATGTAGGGATCCGGCGAGAGGCGGAAGTCGGGGATCCCACACACGATCGGATATCGCCGCTGGCAGCCCCGGCAGTCGTACCCTGCCAGGTCGGATGCCAGCGGTCCGCGGCAGCTCGGGCAGCAGAAAGCGCCCCCCTCCGCGGCGCCTACCGCGGCAGGATCCAACTGAGGCCCTTCAGGGCGCGATGGACGAACGGCACCGGGTGCGTCGTCCGCGCGGTGCCCGTGGCGGCCATGCTGGCGACGTACCAGTCGTAGGCCTCGATCAGCGCCTGCGCATTACTCCGCTGGGGCCGCCAGCCCAGCTCGTGCTCGGCCCGGGAGATGTCAACCACGGAGTCCTTGCCGGCCGCGCTCATGTAGTGCCACTCGGAGAGCGGGACGAGGGCAGCCAGCTCCATCCCGCGCATCGCGCACCTCGCCAGGCGCCTCGGGACGAAGCGCAGCCGCGCACCGGTCCCCGCATGATCGAGGAGAGCCTCAAGGTCCTCGCGGACCGCGTGAAACTCCCGCGCTCCGAAGAGATACAGTCCCTGGGCATCGACCGCGGCGAGTAGCCGGATGCCTTCGGCCATGTCGCGGGTGTCGAGCAGCTGGTACCGATTCCGGCCGTTCCCCAGGACAAGGACGGGTCTGCCAAGCCGGATCCACTCGAAGATGATGGCGAACGCTCCCACGCGCTCGGGCCCGACGAAAGTCTTGGGCCGCACGACGGCCACCTGCAGCCCTCGCACGCGGTACTCCTCCGCCACCCTCTCCGCCTCCGCCCGGGTTGCTCGATACATGTCGAGCCGGCTCAGAGGTGCATCGCGAAGGAACGGATGTACGCGCGCGGGCTTCGTCACGATGGTGGAGGAGATCAGGATGACGCGCCGGACGCCCTGAGCGAGTGCCAGCTCGCAGACGCACCGCGTGCCCTCAACGTTCACGCTGCGCATCGCCGGCGATGGCTGCCGCGGGGAGGCGAAAGCCGCGTGAACGATCACGTCGACCCCATCGACGGCGTCAACCACCGCGCGCGGATCCCGGACGTCGCCGGTGACGCACTCCACGGCCGGGTCGGGATCGCCGCCCCGATCCGCCTCGAGGTCGAGCAGCCGCACCTGCACCCCCTCCCTGTGGAAGGTCCTCGCCAGATGGGTGCCGAGGAAGCCTACACCTCCGGTGATCAGGACCCGACGGGGGATCACGCGCCGCTCCCCGTGCGGCCGTGCCGCCAGCCAGCCCGGCGCACGAGCCTGGGCCGTACGTCACGCGCAAGCCGCCTCAAGCGGATGTATGCCCGGGCCTCTCCGGACAGGAGGCGCCGGAAGAGGCGTGGATGCCGAAGATAGTACATGTCGAGGCGCTCAAGGGCGAGGAGGTCGCTGCCGGGCGTAGCGAAGGCGAGCTTCGTCGAGCAGGCAAGCGGGAAGTGCGCGGCCGCCAGCCGCTTGACCGCCTCGTCGTAGGCGCCGTAGGGGTAGGCGAAGCTCTCGACTGGGCGCTGGACGGCCTCCTCGATAGCATGCTTCGAGGCGAGCATCTCCGCTTCGGCGTCCCGGCTCGAGAGCTTTGTCAAGTCCGGATGGGTGCAGGAGTGGGCCCCGAAGGCCATCCCGGCCTCGCTCATCTCCTTCACGTGCGGCCAGCGCAGCAGCGGACGGCGCTCGACGTGCGCCGGCTGGCTAGGCCACGAGTTGTCCTTGCCGCAATAGTCCGTCACCAGGAAGATGGTGGCTGTGAACCCGTACCGCCGGAGCACGGGGTAGGCGTGCTGGTAGAAATTCTCGAACCCGTCGTCGAAGGTAAGCACGACCGCCCCGTCCGGCACGTGCCCGCCACGCAGCGCCTGCGCCGCCGCCGGGAGCGAGAGCGTGCTGATCGCCGCCTCGTGCAGAACGCGCATGTGCTCGGCGAAGAGGCTCGGCGATACCGAAATTACGGATCCGCTGTCGTCGAGCGAGTGGTAGGTGAGGATGGGCAGCGCGCCCCCGCCTCCGGCACCCCTACCGAACCTGATCACAGCTCATTCCGCTGCCCGCCAGGTACCCGCACAACTCCCCCAACGCCCAGGCGAGAATAGCCAGGAGGGAGATCGGAAAGGACAGGGCCAGCTCGGCGAGGCGCCGCCGCTTTCCCAGCGTCTTCCGCAGCATCCTGGCCGTGAGCACGATCGGAAGGGCCGGGGCCGCCGCGACGTAGCAGGCTCGGCGCAGCCGGGAGAGCTGCCGGAGCCGCATTCCCGCGAAGCAGCGTCCGTTATGAAACCGGTGGAGCAGATACGGGACGAGCCGGAAGGACTTCCGGTAGTAGACGATGATCGATGCCGTCGAGTGCAGGCGTATGCCGTCGGCCTGGATGCGCCTGCACCAGTAAGTCTTCCAGAACTGAGGGGCGACGAACTCCTTTCCCCGCTCCAGCGCCCACCGCTTGATCGAGATGTTGTTTCCCGGCAGTTCGGTTACCGTGCCCTCAGCCAGGGGTCGCATAAACTGGCCGTAGTCGCAGAAGTACGCGGCCCAGTTTACCAAGCGCCGCAGCCCGTCCGGCTCCACCGAACCCCCGATGACCGGGTGCGGTGCCGCATGGGCCTTGAGGATCTCCGACGCCCAGTCCTCCGCCACCTCGCAGGTCATGTCCGTGATTGCGATGATGTCTCCGCGCGCGCGCGCGAGGCCGGCCCCGAGGAGGGCGGGGAGTGTCGTGGCGCCGGGGAGGCGGATGACGATGAACCCGGAGTATTTTCGTTCGATCTCCTCCGACCTCGCCTCGTCTGAGCTGTAGACCAGGATGATCTCCACGCCCGGCTCGACGCGCTTCGCCGCGGCAGCCACGAGCAATACGGGCCCATTAGCCGGGGGACCGTCGGCTGTCATGATCACCGACAGGAGAGGAGGAGCGGCGCCGTCATGCCTCCGCGCCTCGAAGATATCCGAGCAGCTCGCCACAGCTCCATGCCAGGAGGAACAGCACCAGAAGAGGAAGAGACAGGATGAGCTTCGAGCGGTGTCGCCGCTTGCCGATGACCTGCCGCGCGATCCGGACGAGGAAAATGAGCGGAATGGCCGGAGACAGTGCGATGTAGAGCGCGCGCCGGGGCCACGGCAGCCGGGAGGCCCGCTCCCGGCCGAACTGCATACCGTGCCAGAAACGCTGCGTCACGAAGCCGAACAGGCCGAACGACCGCTTGTGGGACACGACGACCGAAGGCGTAAGCAGGAGCTGTAGCCCCGCCTTCCGCAGTTCTGAGTGGACCGCGGGCTCCCAGAAGCCGTTCCGCCAGGCGTGCCGGCACCGATCGATGTGCTCCCGCTTGTAGGAGGCGTTGTCTCCTGCGATCTCGCGAACGAAGCTCCTGTCGAAGGGAAGCATGTACTGGCTGTAGCGGCAGAAGTAGACCGCCCAGTCCACCATGCTCGCCGACTTGACACTCTCGATGGCCCCACCCACGGCTGCCGCGGCGCCCTCGTGAGCCTCCAGCATCACGTTCACCCAGTCACGCGCCGGCACGCAGTGGGCGGTGGTGATAGCCACGATCTTCCCCCGGCTCTCTCGGATTCCCAGACCCCAGAGCTCCGGGATAAAGGCCGACGCCGGCGCCGCGATCAGCCTCGCATCGGGGAACTCGTCCTTCACGATCTCGGCGGTTCCGTCACGGGAGTTGTCGACCACGAGGATGTCGACCTGGTTGCCCCGCCCGTGACCAACCAGGACGGCAAGACACTCCCGGATGCTCGCCCGGGCATTGTTGGACGCGACCACAACCGACATGCGTGGCGCGGGCATCATGCGGTTCCGCGCGGTCCCAGCCATACGGTTTCACCGGTGCTCGCCGACTCGTAGGCGGCGAACACGATCCGAAGGAGCTCCCGGGCGAAGCGCGCCCGCTCGTTCGAGTGGTCCCCGCGCGAGATCGCTTCCAGGAGACTCTGGAGGTTCAGGGCGGTGGCTGAGGCTGCCGCGTACCTCGGTTCCCGAGCGATGACCGTCGAGCGACCCCCGGACTCCATCCGCGCTTCGCCCCCCTTGACGAGGGTGAACCGGCCCGCCGGTCGCCGCAGCTCGCTCGACCACTCCAGACCGACCCGCGCCATACCGCCGTAGGAGATCCGAACGGAGGCCTCCTCGCAGTCCAGGCGCATCTCGAGATAGCGCATCGGAGCGTGGCTGATGCGGTTGAAGGCCAACGTGGCGAGGCCGCCGTCCGGGAAGCGGAGCGTCACGTGGGCGAGCACGTCGGCCTTGATGTCCCGCCGCGGATGGGAGATGTGGGCGCTCACCGAGAGGGGGAGCGCGCCGAAGAAGAAGCAGACGAGGTCGAGGGCATGCGTGCCGAACTCGTAGAGGACCGATTGCACCAGGCCGGCCCGCCAGTTCCGCTCCATGGACGGGGGGTGGAACATCTGCTGCCAGCACTGGATGAAGTAGAGAGGGCCGAACTGGCCCGCTGCCAGCCGCGCCTGGGCCACGCGGTACATCGCCATGAACCGGTACTGGTTGTTCACGCCGACGAGGAGCCCCTTGTGATCGGCGGCAGTGATGACCTCGTCGGCTTCGGCCACGCTGCCCACGAACGGCTTCTCACACAGCACGTGAGCGCCGTGATCCAGGGCGAGCAGGCACAGATCCCGATGGGAATCGGGCGGCGTGCCGATGATGACTACGTCGGGGCGCTGGTCGGCGAGGAGGCTCGGCGCGTCCGGGTAGAGACGCGGCACTCCGAAGCGGCGCCTGATCTGTTCCCGCCTCAGCGCATCCGGCTCGCACGCGCTTGTCACCGCGACGCCCGGCAGGGAGGCGCAGGCCGGCAGGTGGATGCGCTCCGCGACCTCGCCCAGGCCGAAGATCGCGACCTGGAAGGACGGGCGCTTACCGAAGTCCATCATCGACCCGCCCTCCTCCCGGGCACCTCGAAGGCGGCGAGGGCGCGCCTAGTTGAGCAGCCGACGAGGCGCCTGTGGCGTGTTTTGGAACCTGTACTGCTCCCTGAGGAAAGAGGTGAGGTTTCGAATTTCGGGGAAAAAGTAGTGTTCAGAAAAAAGAGAGAACATGGAATAGGACTCCTTTTCTTATTTAGGTAATGAAACTTTGAAGTCTTCGCTAGTCCTCTGCAGCTTCTCGAGTCCTGCCGCGGACCCGACCCGGCGCGCGGCATCCGGGAAGCTCGGAGAATCACTTGGGGAACGTTCACTCATGACGCGCGCTAGCCCGCCTTACTCGCAACGAATAGCACATACTGCCTGAGCTTCAGCCAACTCCCTATTTTGAGGACACTGCGGCATCGAACGTATTCAAGCGCCCACGCCTGCAGTTGCTTTAGGCTTCGCACCGGCAGTGAGGCGTCATTCTTGCAAATCCTACTGAGGATGGTGCGCCGTCGCTCCCCGGCGGTACGATCTGCCCATCGCCGGAACCCGGGGTAGACCGAATGGCCAATCAACTCTTCCTGTTCTAGCGCAAAACCACCAGCCTCGATCATCCTGCGCCAGTCCGCCGCGGTCACCAGGTTGAGCTTCAGGGCAGGTTGCCAACGTAGAAAGGGAACATGGGAGGTAGCGGTGATGTCTGCGAGCAGGAGCTTGCCGTCGGGTCGCAATACACGTCGGGCTTCGGCCAGGAATCGAGGCTTGTCGATAAAACAGTGCGCAGCCTCCAGGCTGAAGACCACATCGACCGATTCATCGGGGAATGGGATGTCCATCGCACTTGCCAAGTGCACTCGCACCCGATCCTGCAGCCCATTGCCTGCAACGTACTTGCGAGCCCAAACCACTTGCTGTTCCACGATGTTCAACCCGTCAACCTCCGCTCCATACTCGCGGGCAAGGATCGAGGCCGGCCCAGTCAGGCCACAGCCTACATCGAGCACTCGAATGTCCTTCAAACTCGGCGCCCGCAACGCGAGTTCATGGACGAACTGTATTTGGGCTTCCCGAGAGGTGGTGGCCCCTCGGCCCCAATAACCAATGTTCATGATGGGAGGTGGTTGATTCCACCCCGCCGCTGATAGCGTCTTCTCTCGGTCTAGCAGGTCGAAATACTGGTTGTAATGATCGCGGATATTACGGATGTTCGTGTCGATGGTCCTGTCCATTAGCCGTGATCCCGGATATGGACCATGTGCTCCTCCCTCTTACGCTGCTGTGGGAACTACGTGCCGGCTCAATAGCGCATTCTTCCCGTTCGCAGCACGCGATAGGGGCCTTCACGGGATTCTTGCGGTGCTGAGCCGCGTGCTTTTAGGCTCGCCACTCGACCCCCATCTCAGAGACACTCCCGTCGGGATCTATCCGCCCCTCCCTACGTGTCCTGTTCGCTCAATCAGTCGGATCCCACGTGAGTTGCTCGATGCGTCCAAGGATCTGTCCAAAGAGCTTCCTCGTCAAGTGGGGCTTCAGCCAGCTAGACGATGAAGTACCACGCATGCCGGCTGAGGCGCCCGCCGATCTTGAAGAGCCCCTACTGGAGGCTCGTCAGCGACCGACTCTGGATGGTGAACGGTATGACCAGCCGGGGCAGGAGATTGCCGAGATGGTACCCTGAGGAAGCTAGTCAGAATTTTCATTTTGGTATTCCTTTGGGCGACTCGTGGTGTCGATGCCCAGAAACTCTAGACGGGCGAAACCGGAAGTCTTGAACATCACACACAAGCTCGCCGGGCTCGCGAGCGGCGACGGGACGGATGCGGCCGTGCCTGGCCCGCCAGAGCTGCCGGCGCATCCACTCGGTGAGGAGTCCCGCCGTCTGCAGGGTGCCGTGTTCGAGCACCACGAACCGCTAGCGCCGCGTCGCCAAGCTCGCGCCGCAGGGCGCGCTGCACGGTGCTGGCGCAACGCGCAGGTGCCAGCGGTACAAGAGATAGACCGCGATCCGGGTACTGCGCCAAGTCGCCGCGCTGATCGCGACGCTCGGCACGAGGCGCTCGACCCCCGGGGCCGTGCACCGGACGACCAGACAAGCCTGAACACGCGCCACATCGGTCCCCTTGACATGCGCGGCGCCGCGGTACTACATGTTCGTCTACGCGTCGGCTTGACCGGGAGGGACAGGCAGATGCGCTTGGTTCGGCCCAGCGCCCACGGTACAGCGACCCTCGTGCGCGCGGCGGCGAGAAAATACCGAGAAGGGGCTCGAGGGGAGGACCGATTGGCGAGGCCTTCGGTGATGGACCTCTCGCTAGAATCCGTTCAGCGGCGGGAAGGCTGATGAAGTGGCTCGACTACTACCGCACGCTTCTGTGGGCACATCGGATCCGTCGCTTGCCCCTCGGTGGAGCGAAGGACCGCCCATACTGGCGGAGCATCGAACTTGCGCTGTTGGGGATGGCGCGCGACTACGGTGTCCAGTTCCCGAGCGCGAGTGAGTACACGATGCTGGAGTTCGGGGTATCGAGTGGCGAGTCGTTCGCCCTGATGCTTCACTTTCGCGACGTCCTCTGTCGGCGCCTCAGCGTTCGTCAGCGCGTGACCTGTGTTGGCTTCGACACATTCGGAGGGCTCCCGCCCCAGCGCGCCGACGATGTGGCAGCCCCCTGGGCCGAGGGGGATTTCGCCGCGTCCATCGAGGATGTACGGGCGCGGCTCCGTGGGTATGACGGCTTCGAGTTGGTGAAGGGCCTCTTCTGCGACGCACTACCCGGCTGGCGTGCGCGGCTTGACGTGGCCCCGCCGGTATTCGTGTCGATTGACTGCGACTACTACTCATCGACCATGGATGTGCTCGCCGAGGTTCTTCCACGGGCGCCGACCGGCTGCGTTTTCTACTTCGATGATGTGGCGACTCACTACTGGTCGGATCGCGCGGGCGAGTTGCAGGCCGTGCGCGAGGTGAACGAGGGGAAGTTCGGCCCCCACCTCCAGCTTGCGGAATACCCACTGTGGATCGAGACGGGCGAGATTCGCCACTACAAGCAAATCTACCGACTGGTGAACCTTGAGCAGGCGCGATTCCCGACTGGAGCCTAGGACCGAACCAGTGCTGCGGAGACGCGCAGTGCGGCGTCGGGGTCATAGGTGGGATCGTAAAAAATCTGCGCAGCAAAGCGCCGGAGAGCCAGTGGCCGAGGATCGCGAGTCGCGACCGGGCGGCCTACGAGGCTGCCTCGCCGGCGTTTGCTAGGCTGCTGCGCGAGGACTCCGTGAGGCATATGGGTGCGAGCTGTCGGCTGTCGTGCAGTGCTTCGTCGACTGCATCGCCGCCTGCGGTTTCCGGTCCGGCATCGGAAGGTGATCCGGGCGACCAACCTCCTAGAGCGGCTTTTCCTCAAGGAGCGCCGGCGCACGAAGAGCACATCCTGCATGCCTTCGGCGAGCGCCCCGTGCTCAAGCCGATGTACGCGACGGTGATCAGCGCGCGGCCGCTAGGGCGGCCTGCCGTTGGCGAGTTCGAGCAGCGTCAGAAGGCTATCCGGGAGGACCCTCACGCCGAGAGAGTTCGTCCGGCGGTGCGCCCGGTGCCGAGCGCGTCCGCGTGGAGATTAATCCTGCAACGCTCAGACTTGATCTCCGCGACGGTATGAAGCATGGCGCAGGAAAATGTTGAAAGGGTCGACGATCACCACATCGACGCGTTCATCGCTCTGAGCGAGTTCAGCCGTGCCAAGCATCGGGAGTTCGGGCTTTCTGCCGAGATGGAGGTGCTCCCCTACTTCCTCCCGGGGAGGATGTGACAACCGACGTGGCATCCACGTCGCCGCCCCCGGCCCTACTTCCTCTTCGCCGGCCGCCTAGAGGCGCTCACGTGCCCCGACGACGTGGTGCCGTTGTTTCGCCGCTACGAGGAGGCCGATCTGAGGCCTTCCGGGCCGGAGTTCCCGTGATCACGCGCCGGATGGGCCCGTTTCCCGAGATTGTGGGGCTCGCCCAAGGCGGCGAACTCTTTCTCGACTCCTGCGGAGCTCTTGTCGGCCATCCAACGCCTCCTGCACGACGTGCGGAAAGGGACTGACTGGCCCGGAACCCCCTCGCCGCGTACCGGGCGCGCCGTGATGCCTCGCTACCTCGAGATCGTGTGTCGGGCGGCGCTACGCCGCGGCTCGCATCGGGTGTGTGACGCGCTGGGATCGCTCTCGAAGCCAACAGGGCAGGCGAGATTGATCTCGGCACCGGAAATTCCGACCTGGCCACACTTTATGTGCTTGAGCAGCTTCAGCGTCATTTGGCGGGCGCCGCCCTCGCGAGCAACCCCCACAGCTCTTCCCGGTGGAGCGACAGAGGAAGGAGGAGGCAAACGAAGAGTAGATAGATGGACGACTTAACGGCAAAAGACCAAAAAGACATACTCTCCGCGCGGCCTGCTGTCCAGCCCATGACGAGGAGCGCGGCGACGAGGAAGACCGTCGGATTCGCGACGCGCCACGTCACCGAGAAGTCCATCGACACTCCAAGGAAGACGAGCGAAGAGACACAGACCGCGAGCGCGGCGGTGAAGAAGATGACGCCGATGCCCGCGAGGCCGTAGACCGGAGCCAAGAGCCACGCCCCCACTGCGGTGATGACATGACCGATGGCGATGGTCACGCCATACGCGCGCGTGTGGTCGAGCCCGATCATGACGGCGTTGAATACGCTGCCGATTTGCATCAAGACCTGCCCGACCACGAACCAGAACAGGACGGCGGCCACCGGGACAAACTCCTTCGTGTAGAGGAACCCGACGACGAGGTCGGGAAATAGGACCAGCGGCCCCACCAGGATGCCGATCGCGAGCACAAGCTTGCGCTGAAACTCGAGCGCCGCGCCGAACTTCTCGGCCTTCGGGATGTCACGGTTCATGGCGGGTGTCAGGAGCAGTCCGTTGACCGGATTCAGGACCAGGTTCACGGCCAGCGAGATCGCGATCGCGGCATGAAGGAGCCCTGCCTGCGTTTCCCCGAAATGCGTCAGGATCGAGGTCCTCGCAATCGTGAGGGACAGAGGCGCAGTGAACGACACGAGGTACATGATCAGCAAGAATTCGATCAGATCCGGATGCAGCCTCAGCTGCTCGCGGACGACACCGCGCCCGCGCCCGATTCCCAGACCGAGCGTCACCCGCAAGTATCCGAACGCCGCGACGACGACTGCCACGGCGCCGACCAGAAGTCCGACAAAATAGCCGGTGATTCCACCCGCGACCACACCCGTGATGACGGCTGTGGCCATCACGCCGGCGCTGACCAGGTCGAAGAGCGCCGCAACCCGCGGCTGCCGCGCGGCAGCGGGTACGTTGCGGAAGAAGCCGTGAAGTGCCATGGCCGGCACCGCGAGGAGCCCGAGGGCGAGGAGGGTCCGGTGCTCGCCCAGGGCCGCATCCAGCCACACGGGCTCGATGGCCACGGCCAAGAGGGCGACGCTCGCACCGAGAAGGGTGCAGGGGATGAGGAGATTCAGCAAGCCGTGATACGTCGACCGAAAGTCGGCCTGGCCGCGACTATGCGCACGCGAGAGGAACTTCACGGCCGCGAAGGGAAGGCTGACGGCGCTAAGCTGGAGCACCAGCTGCACGAACTGGTCGACGACGCTCACCACGCCCACCCCTGCGGGCCCGAGCAGCACCGCGGTCGTCTTCACGCGCACGACGAACAAGAGTACGCCGACGATCTGCAGCGCGCCGACGAGAGCAATCGTCTTCAGCACGCGTCAACGGGCCGTGAGGGCGAGTCCAGCATCCTCTTGGAGGATTCGCCGGAAGATGTCGACGAACGCGTCCTTCGTGAAGGGCCGGAATCGATCGGATCGGAGGAACTCGCGGCCGCATTCTCTATACTGGCGCACCTCGTCATCGCCGAGCGATCGGAGGAAGTTCCGAAGCTCCCAGTATCCGGCGAAGCGCCTCATGTCGATGAAGCACTCGGAAGGGATCAGCTCCTCTACGTCCGTGGCACCCCAATAGATCGGAATCGTGCCGACGCGAAAACACTCGAAGATCTTCTCCGTGAGCCACCCCTTTAGGATGGTGTTCTCGAAGCACAGCGTGAACGTGTACCGCGAGAGCGTCTCCCACTTCGTCGCGAGCTGCCCCTTGTACACCCGGCGCGCGGCCACGAGGAGCGGGTCCGGGCGTACATGGTCCCGGAGCTCGTCGAGCTTGAGGCCGATGCGGCGAAGGGTCCATGGCACCCACGTGTGTCCGAGCCGCACGGACGGCTTGTCCCAGCCCACTCCGTAGAGATCGATCTCGCCCGTGCGACTGAAGAACTCGACCGCGCGCATGCGCGCGGTAAACAACTCGTTCCAGTAGATGCGCGGGAGCTTGTTCATGTTGACCATGACGAGGAAGCGACGGTCGGTGTTTTCCCAGAGCGGCTGGTCGACGCCCTCGAAGTCCACAGGCCATCGCAGCGGCCTCGTGTCGAGCGGGCTGCCGACGAAGGGCTCAAGCGACCCTCCATCGCAGCACGAGTAGATCCGCGCGAAGTGATGGCGCGCGTCCGCGAGACCCTTGAAGAGACGCGGCTCCACGATGGGCGACTCGGTCACGAAGAAGGCGCTCAGCCTGGTATCGGGACGCTTCGAGAGTCGGCCGTAGTTCTCGAGCATGCCGACCGAGACATAGAGGTTCCGGCCATCAAGGGGCTGTGCCACGAGGCGGTCGGCGGTGTGGACCGCCACTCCCTCCGCGCGCAACACGTCCCGGAGGTGCGAGAAGCAACGGGCGAGCGAGGAGTGAAAGAGGCCCGTGGAGAGGTCGAAGAAGCGATCTTGCCGCAAAGCGGCGGAGGGTGGATCGACATATAGGGCGACACGCTCGTTCATCGTCCACACCGCACGATGCGGCGGCGGCGCTACGCGGGCCCCCGCCCCACCGGCACGAGCTTCACCCCAGGCTTCTCCGGGATGTAGCGCCAGGGGTCGATCACAACGGAGCCCATGGGGAAATCGAAGTCGACGAAGCCCGGGTGCTTCGTGCCGATGAGAAAGATACTCGGCGGGTAGTGGGGCACGGGCGCATCGTCGACGTAGGGATCGTACATCTCCACGTCGTGGCCCCGCTCCTGAAGGATGTTTTTCAGAAGAATAGCCGGGCTGCCGACCGTGATGTTCGTCTCCGGCTTGAACGACTTCCCGAGAATGACCTTCAGCATGCGCGCGCCCTGAGGAGGGTCGTGTTCCTCCATGAGCCTCGCCAGCCATTCCGTCTGCCGCTCGCGGGCGACCATGAGCGCATCGAAGAAGTCGTAGCTGAGTTCCACCTCGCGCGCCAGCCACGAGAGGGCGATGTTGTCTCGCGGATGACAACCTCCGCCGTCGCCCATGCCACCCGAGAGGTACTTGGGGCTGATGATCCGGTTCGTCGCCATCTTCAAGGCATCGGTGACGGCGTCGACGTCGGTGCCCGGGGTTCTGTGACAGAGCTCCATGAGCGCGTTCGCGAACCCGATCTTCATACTGATATAGGTATTGTAGGCGACCTTGATGGTCTCTGCGTTCTCGATCGTCGTCCGGTAGACGGGCGCGGTCACGACCGTTCGGTAGAACGCCTCGACGCGTTCCGCGGCATCCTCGTCGCGGACGCCGAGGAGCACGAGCTCCGGATTCAGGAAGTCCTGCATGGTCGTGCCCATGGCGATGAAGAAGGGGTTATAGCAGATCTTTACGTGCTCGTTGATCACCGGAAAGATATATTTCCGCATGGTGCCGGGGAGAACCGTCGAAATGACGATGACCACCCGGTCTTGCCCGAGGGCGGCGATTTCCTCCGCGAGCTCCTGGACGCCCCGGATCAGCCAGCGGTAGATGAAGTCCTTTCGCTCCTCCGGCAGGCGTGTGACGCCCTCGTAGCGTTCCTCGTGGGGCGTTTGGATCGGCACGAAGATCAACTCCGATCGCTCGACGAGCTCCCGGATGTCCTTCGCAAAGCTGAGACCGCTCCTTCGGAGGAGCGGCTCGATGGAGGGCTCGCCGTTCGGCCCTTGCTCCTTGAAGGGCACGCGCTCCTTCTGCATCACCCTCGGGTTGATGTCGTAGCCGATGACGTCGTGCCCCTTGAGATCGATGGCCAGCGCGCAGGGCAGGCCAAGCTTCCCCAGGCCCAGGAACCCGATCTTCATGTCGTTCTTCCTCCGGCAGTTGTTTGCAGTCCGCTGGCTTGGAGCACCTTTCGCCTATGATTTGGGGTTCTTCTACTGCGCGTGGTTAACATAAAGTCGTTCTCGGACATTGGCCACCAGCTCGCGCAATCTTGCCTGTCACTCGCCGATGAACCGTCTGGCATCTCGGGCTGATCCTGCCACCGCGCGTGGGGGCGGTCAAGAGGGCGCCTTGACATGACGGGCAGGAGTACTTCGTAGCATCGTCAGCACTGCGGGCATTGCCCGAGAGGGGGAGCGCGCCGAAGAAGAAGTAGACGAGGTCGAGGGTATGCGTGCCGAACTCGTTGAGGACCGATTGGACGAGCCCGGCCACCCGTTCCGCTCCGTCCGCGAGGAGGCTCGGCGCGTCTCGGTAGAGACGCGGCACTCCGAAACGGCGCCCGAACTGATCCCGCCTCGTCGCATCCGACTACGCTACCGCCCGGCGGAGTCCTTCCGGGCAACGATCCGGAAGAAGGGCACCACGAAGGTCAGGGCTGCGCGAAAGAGTTTCAGCCGGATGACGAAGTTGTACAGTCGGGCCGCGACCCGCTTGGCCGGCGGGAAGTGCTCGATGTCCTCGCTCCACAGCTCCGGGACGACGATTCGGCAGCCGTCGGCGAAGTGCCGAACGAAGAGCCGCCGGATGTCGAAGATCGAGAGGAGATAGGTGAAGCAGCATTCCTGCGCGGTTCGCCACTGAACGTAGCCGGCCATCCACGCGCGGGGCAGGAGCCCCTCCCCCCCAGATCATATGGTGAGGCTCGGCAGATAGGCTGAAGCGATTGGGGGTCGTGCACGCGACCGTACCCCACGGCCGCGCGACGCGATGCGCCTCGCTAACCGTCCGATCACGATCGAGCCACGTGCTCGATGGCGACGAAGGCCATGACGAGAAGGTGTTCCGTGTGAACGGCAGGCGCTCGGCGCAGGCGCAGACCAGGAGTGCCGGTATGTGCTCGACCTCCAGTCGCTTCCGACAGATGACGAGCCAGGTCATGGAGATGTCGATACCCGCCGCGTTCCCAAAGTGGCGGCCGCCGCGAGGAGGAAGCCCCCAGGCCCGCAACCCAGGTCGACTCGGGCACGGGCGTCACGCGGGACGAGGTTTCCGAGCCACCCGGTGTCGGCCAGGTCCTCGCCATGCTTCAGCCGAGCGCGCTTGATCTGTCCGATCTGGATGTAGGCGTGCTGCCGCGAGAAGATCTCTTCGCGCACCCGCCCTTGCCAGAGGCGCTCGACGAGGTCCTCGAAGGACGCTCTTGGATAAAGCTCGGCGAGCGAGCAGGCGAGCGTCCAGTCCGGCTCGTAGTCGAGGGCGGCTTCCTGCGGTACCCGGAGGTCCGGGATGCCGAGAAGGGAGCAGAACCGACTACCGCAGCCTATGCGCGTGTATCGAG
>WNFF01006579.1_pt1 | contig 16596 bp, 18 predicted proteins | sample 5400441 | NCBI WGS metagenome assembly WNFF01 (sample SAMN13153345, study PRJNA577476) | soil metagenome | isolation source: 120 cm saprolite under Douglas fir tree site 2 hole 3 replicate 1 | place: USA:California | collected 2015-04-18 | reverse complement strand
CCCTCGCGCGACTTGGAGCGACTGGAACCGGACTTGCTATGAAAACTGTGGAGAGGAAAAACTGTGGCTAAGATTGTCATTGACGGCGCCGCTCAAGAAGCCCAACCCGGCGAGCTTCTCATCGATCTGATCAACCGTACAGGCGGGTCGGTTCCGCACGTCTGCTATCACCCTCAGCTCGGTCCGGTTCAGACGTGTGACACCTGCATGGTGGAATCGAACGGCCGACTGGTCCGGGCCTGTGCAACCACCGTCGCCGATGGAATGCAGATCGCTACTAAGTCAGCCAAGGCGGCGGCCGCCCAGGTGGAAGCCTTTGACCGCATTCTCAGCAACCACCTTCTCTACTGCACGGTCTGCGACAACAACAACGGCAATTGCACGGTCCACAACACAACGAAGTTGCTGGCTATTGAGCATCAACGGATCCCTTTCCGATCGAAGCCCTACGAGGTCGACAACACGAATCCGTTCTATCGCTACGATCCCGATCAGTGCATTCTGTGCGGCCGCTGCGTAGAGGCTTGTCAGAACGTCGAGGTCAATGAAACGCTTTCCATCAACTGGGAAGATCCGAACCCGCGCGTGCTCTGGGATGGCGGCTCGACCATTGGCGAGTCGAGCTGCGTTTCGTGCGGCCATTGCGTCACCGTCTGTCCCTGCAATGCGCTGATGGAAAAGACCATGCTGGGTCATGCCGGCTTTCTCACATCTATCCGCAAGTCCGCGCTCAGCGGCATGATCGACGTGGTCAAGGGCGTCGAACCGGAAACCGGCTACGGGAGCATTCTTCAAGTCTCCGAGACCGAAGAGGCGATGCGGGAGCACCGCATCCGCAAGACAAAAACAGTTTGCACCTACTGCGGCGTCGGTTGCAGCTTCGATGTCTGGACGAAGGATCGCCACATTCTCAAAGTGGCGCCGGAGCACGGCCCTGCCAACGGGATTTCCACTTGTGTGAAGGGCAAGTTTGGCTGGGGTCACATCAACAGCAAGGATCGCCTCACTACGCCGCTTATTCGCGAAGGAGGCAAGTTTTGCCAGGCCAGCTGGGACGAAGCTCTTGACCTCGTCGCTCGCAAATTATCCGAGATCAAGACGAAGAGTGGTCCAGATTCACTCGCTTTCATCTCTTCGTCCAAGTGTACGAATGAAGAAAGCTATCTGATGCAGAAGTTGGCGCGAGCCGTGATCGGCACGAACAATGTTGACAACTGCTCTCGCTACTGCCAGTCACCGGCGACCCAGGGTTTGTTCCGCACCGTGGGCTACGGCGGAGATTCGGGTTCCATCTCCGATATGGAGAAGGCTGACCTCGTTCTCATTATTGGCAGTAACACCGCGGAGAGTCATCCGGTCATTGCCACGCGGGTGAAGAGCTCTCACAAACTCGACGGGCAGAAGCTCATTGTCTCTGACTTACGTGAGCATGAAATGGCAAGACGCGCGGACCTCTTTCTGCACCCCAAGCCAGGTACAGACCTGGTCTGGCTGAGCGCGGTCAGCCGCTATCTCCTTGACAATGGCCTTGCCAACACGAAGTTTCTCGACCAGTGGGCGAACGGATTGGCCGAATATCGAAAGAGCCTGGAGCCTTTCACCATGGAGGCCGCAGCGCACATTTCCGGTGTGCCCGAGGATACTCTCAAGACCGTGGCCAGGATGATCTCGGAAGCCAAGGCTACGTGCATACTCTGGGCGATGGGAGTGACTCAGCAAAGCCAGGGTTCCGATACCTCCACGGCCATTTCGAACTTGTTGCTTATTACCGGTAACTACATGCGACCGGGAACCGGCGCGTATCCACTGCGCGGCCACAACAACGTGCAGGGCGCCAGCGACCACGGAGCCATGCCGAACATGCTGCCGGGTTACCAGTCTGTGGATGATCCCGAAGTGCGCCAGAGATTTGAGACTGGTTGGAAGGTTAAGCTGCCTTCGTCCAAGGGACTGGACAACCACCAGATGGTGGAAGCGATTCATGAGGGCAAGCTAAAGGCGATGTATCTCTTCGGCGAGGAAATGAGCATCGTGGATTGCAATGCCAACTATGTCGGAGATGCATTCGCCAAGCTCGACTTCTTTGTCGTGCAGGATATTTTTTTCAGCAACACCTGCCGCTATGCCGATGTTGTGCTGCCCGGAGCACCGAGCCTGGAAAAGGAAGGCACCTTCACCAGTACCGAGAGGCGCATCCAGCGACTCTACCAGGTTCTTGAACCTATCGAGGGTTGCCGGCCGGATTGGAAGATTACCCAGGAGGTTGCGAATCGGTTGGGCGCGGGTTGGCGCTATCAACATCCTTCGGAGATCATGGATGAAGTCGCTTCTCTCACTCCAATGTTCGCAGGCGTCAACTACGCGAGGCTGGCAGGGTACAAATCCCTCCAGTGGCCGGTCGCTGCCGATGGAACGGATGAGCCCCTGCTCTATACCAAACGCTTTGCTTTTCCCGATGGGAAAGCGAGGCTATTTCCCGTCTCCTGGATTGGGCCCACGGAGCAATCCAACGCTGAATTTGACTTGCACTTAAATAATGGTCGACTTCTCGAACACTTCCACGAGGGCAACCTGACTTATCGGACCGAAGGGATTCGAGAGAAGGTTCCCGACGTCTTTGTGGAAGTCTCTCCCGAACTCGCCGAAGAACGCGGCATTCAAAGCGGGACATGGGTGCAACTGATCTCGCGGTACGGTCAGGTCCGAGTGCGCGCTGTAGTCACCGACCGGGTGCATGGGACGGAACTGTATATGCCGATGAACTCCGTTGAAAGCCCCGTGAACCGGTTGACCAGCAGCCACACTGATCCCGTGACCAACACGCCCGCCTACAAAGAGACCAGCGTTCATATGAACGTGTTGGCAGAGGTCGGCGAGAGTCCATTGCCCCGCATCAATTCCCGCTTCGGTCATCCAACGCCGCAGAACGGGGTGGAGGTCGAACGTAAGTGGAAGCGGCCGGACTATGCCCCTCCTGGAAATGGTCTGGTGCAATTGCAGACACTGCAATTGCAAACAAAGAAATGACGCGAGGAGAACTCAATGGCTCAACCGATTCCTCTGGAAATTCCGCCGCGCAACCCGCGCGCCGAGTTGCGCTCTCGATTGGAGCAGGCTCCCGAAGAGCACGCTGAAGCCGTGTTGGCGGCGTACGAAGTGCTCGAGGAGTTGCACAGTCGCGGTGTGCTGGAGATCATGCGTGGCGCCTTGGCGGCGAGCGACGACATTCTGGAGAAGGTAGTGGACAATGTCAGAACGCCCGAAGCTATTCGAACCATCAGAAATCTTCTCGTTTGCTCCCGCATTCTTGGGAGCATCGAGCCGGAGAAATTCAGGGGTATCCTTCAGGCGATTCCTGAAGGCATTGCGCAAGCCGCTGCGGAGAGGGAGAAACCAGTTAGCTTTTTCGGCTTGCTACGGCGACTCACCAGTAAAGACAGCCTCCGTGGTCTGGCTGCGGCCGTTGACTTCTTGCAAGCCTTTGGACGCCACCTTTGCTCGCTAGCGAGTTCGAACTCGCAACTTTGAGAAGATCTGAGCCGGTTACTTATGCACTTTGTAGACAAATTTGTCCGCGCTCTCGGTTCGCAGATTCTCGTTTGTGTCTGCTGTTCAGCAGCTGCTTTTGCGGATGCCGCCTGGCCCTTGAGCCCGACGAACATCTTCGCTCCCGCGTCGACCCCAGCCAAATCGATCTTCGGACTGTCTCTGTTTGTACTCGCGGTCACAGGAGCCGTTTTTCTAGTCGTCTTCATCTTGCTCCTTTACTCTGTCGTGAAGTTCAGGAAGAGAAAGAATGACGATGGACGCGAACCTCCCCAGGTATACGGCAGCAATCAGGTGGAATTGGCATGGACTATCATTCCGATTCTTATCGTCGTCGCGTTATTCATGGCAACGGCGCGAGTGATTGCCATCGTTCAGAAAGCGTCGGCGCCCAGCAACGCGATCGCGGTTACAGCGATCGGCCACCAGTTCTGGTGGGAGTATCGTTATCCAGGTCTTGGCGTGGTAACCGCAGATGAACTGCACGTGCCCGTGAGTGACCCCGCCCATCCGACCCCGACATTCATTAAGCTGCTATCCGCCGATACTGACCACAGTTTTTGGGTCCCACGGCTGGCAGGTAAGACCGATCTGATTCCCAACCACCCGAACAGTATGTGGATCGATCCCCACGAGGCGGGCCTTTACCTGGGCCAGTGCGCGCAATATTGCGGGACTCAACACGCCAAGATGCTGCTGCGTGTTTATGTCCAGTCGAGGGATGAATTTGACCGCTGGATTCAACAGCAACGCCAGCCGGCGCTCGTAAACGGCGCTGTTTCTCAGGGACAACGCATATTCGAGACGACCGCGTGCATCAACTGCCACACTGTGTCGGGCACGGTGGCCAACGGCCGTTTCGGTCCGGACCTCACGCACCTGATGAGCCGCGACACCATCGCGGCCGGCGCGGCGAAGAACACGCCAGAAAATCTCCGGCAATGGATCTTAAATCCTGACGCCATCAAACCTGGCTCCCTGATGCCTGCAATGCAATTGAGCGATCAGGATCTGGATGCGCTGACCGCCTACTTGCAGACGCTTCGTTAGTGTGACGCTTCGTTAATGCTATGAGGAGAACTTTCAATGTCGACTGAGTCCATCGCATGGCCGAGCACGACCGCAGGCTCTCGGTCCTTTGTCGACACGCTCCACGAGTGGGTTACAACGGTCGATCACAAGCAACTGGGCATCCTCTACATCGTTTACTCCTTAGTGTTTCTCATAGTTGGCGGGATCGAAGCGACCGTCATCCGAATTCAACTTATTCGCCCGCATAATGACTTTGTTTCGCCTCAGGTCTTCAACCGGTTGTTCACGATGCATGGAACCACCATGATTTTCTTCGTGGTCATGCCTGTCCTGTTCGGATTTGCAAACTATCTGATTCCACTCATGATTGGTGCGCGGGACATGGCTTTTCCGCGACTGAATGCTTTCAGTTTCTGGATGACTGCTTTTGGCGGTCTCCTTCTCTATTTCAGCCTGGTTGGCGCCAACGGGCTGTATGGAGCCGGAAACGCGCCCGACGTGGGATGGTTCGCCTACGCACCACTCACCTCGCAGACGTTTTCCCTGGGACACAGCACCGATTTCTGGACTCTAGCTCTGCTGGTCTCCGGCTTTGGCAGCATCGGTACGGCAATCAACATCGTGGCAACAATTCTCTGCTTGCGTTGCCCAGGCATGACGCTGGCCAAAATGCCGCTGTTCGCCTGGCTCAACCTGGTGATGGCCGGATTGGTGATCCTTGCCGTCAGTCCGCTGACCGCGGCGCAGCTCATGTTGCTGGTCGACCGCTACCTGGGCGGACACTTCTTCGACACGCAGGCAGGAGGCTCGGCCGTTATCTGGATGCATTTCTTCTGGATTTTCGGACATCCCGAAGTCTACGTCCTTGTCCTGCCGGCCTTCGCCTTCGCCTCAGAAATCATCCCGGTGTTCTCACGCAAGCCGATCTTTGGTTACCCGGTAATGGTAGGAGCGACCGTCGCGATCGGGTTTATCAGCATGAGCGTGTGGGCTCATCACATGTTCACAGTGGGGATGGGCGCAAACGTGAATACCTTTTTCGTGATCTCGACCATGGCCATTGCCGTTCCGACGGGCATCAAGATCTTCAACTGGCTGGCGACTATGTGGGGAGGAAAGATTGAGTTCAAGACACCGATGCTGTTCTGCATTGCCTTCCTCTTCCAATTTTTGGTTGCCGGCCTCACTGGGGTAATGATGAGTGCAGCCCCATTCGACTGGCAGTTGGGCAGCTCGTATTTCGTGGTTGCTCATTTTCACTATGTAATCGTGGGCGGCATTCTCTTCACTCTTTTCGGAGCCTTTTACTACTGGTTTCCGAAAATGTCGGGAAAGATGTACAGCGAAACGCTCGGCAAACTGCATTTCTGGCTCTTCCTGATCGGCTTCCACCTGACCTTCGATTTCATGCACATCCCAGGATTGCTGGGCATGCCGCGAAGGATTTACACCTACGAACCGGGGCGCGGTTGGGACACGTGGAACTTCATTGTCACCGTCGGAGTTTTCTTCCAGGCTGCCGCGATTTTGGTCTTCCTGGGAAACCTGCTCTGGTCCTACTACTGTGGCAAAGCCGCGGGAGACGATCCGTGGGATGCGTGGACTCTCGAATGGTCCACGAATTCGCCGCCGCCTGCACACAACTTCTACACCATCCCAACCGTCCAGAGCCGCCGTCCGCTCTGGGACCTTAAGCATCCGGACGATCCGGACTGGAAGTACGAGTAAAGGAGTAAGCGTGATGAATGCGACATCCACGACGCTACCACCGCCGGAACTCGAGTGGAAGCTTCCCGCACGCGGACGCGTAGGAATGTACGCTCTGATCGCGGCCGAGGCTGCGATCTTCACCATCTTTGTCGTGGCTTATCTGTTTTACATCGGCAAGAGCTTATCCGGACCCATGCCCTCAGACGTTCTCTCGCCACCTTTCCTTTACACCGTTTGCTTACTTTCCAGCAGCCTGACGATTCACTTCGCCGGCAGGAGTCTTCGTGGCGGTAACGTTCGAGGTTTTGGTGCGTGGTGGCTTTTGACGATCATCTTCGGCGCACTCTTCCTTTACGGAACAGCTTCAGAATGGCACCGCTTGATTTATAAAGATGGCCTCACGATCAATACCAATTTGTTCGGAACCACCTACTATTCACTGGTTGGGCTGCACGCCTTTCACGTAATCATGGGCCTCCTAGGCCTGACCACTGTGATGGTTTTTGCAATCTTCGGAGCGGTGAAGCAGGAGTATGCCGAGCGCATCGACGTGCTGTCTCTCTATTGGCACTTCGTGGACGCAGTTTGGATTGTGGTCTTCACCGTCGTTTATGTGATTGGCCGCTGAATGGAAAAGCTGAATGGAGAACAAGATGAGCATGGACACACTCGCTCGAGCTGATGGGCGAGCAGAAATGATCGAACTGCCGGCCCCTACCGCATGGCCGATCGTTCTAGCCTTCGGCCTGACTCTGGCCTTTGCGGGGTTGGTCACCAGTTCATCGGTGAGTCTGCTTGGAGTCGAATGGATGACAAAAGAACTGCACCGGGCGCGACTGCCTCTCGAGATCTATCCGATTTCGGCGGGTGTCAAAGGCGGTCTGGCAGGGAGTGTAGCCATGGCCGTTCTCGCCATGCTTTATGGAATTATCAGCGGCCACGGTATCTGGTATCCGATCAACCTTTTGTCTGCTGGATTCTTTCCGGGAAGAACGAGCATCGCGCAAATCGCCGCCTTTCATTGGGACGCGTTGATCATTGCTACGATCCTCCACCTGATCTGTTCTTCGCTGGTTGGGCTTCTCTATGGCGCGACGCTTCCGATGTTTCCTCGCCGCCCGGTTCTGCTCGGAGGTGTGATCGCCCCCGTGCTGTGGTCTGGTCTAATCCACAGCATCCTCGATGCGCTGGATCCCGTGCTCAACCAGCAGATCGACTGGCTCTGGTTCGTCATTTCCCAGATCGGATTCGGCATCGTCGCCGGCATCATTGTTTCCAGGCAAGAGCGCGTGCGTACCTGGCAATACCTGCCGTTCGCGGTACGCGCCGGCATTGAAGCGCCAGGAGCGATAGACAGAAAGAACGGAGACAGAGACAGAGAAAGTGACCGGCAATGAAGCATCCAGCCAGTCTCGCCGCCTTCGCGATCGTTGCGGTCGTCGCGCTCCTTGCTTGTGCCGCCTGCAGCAGTTCACGCGGTGTCCCTCGAGCCGACCCGGAGGTGGTGCCGCCGAGCGAAGTCGTCGACTTCAAGCAGCTCTATGGACAGAACTGCGCAGGATGCCATGGCGTGGAAGGCAAGGGCGGAGCAGCCACAGCTCTGGCCAATCCAGTTTTTCTCGCCATCGCAGACGACACCGCAATTCGTCGCACCGCCGCAAATGGAGTGCCAGGCACGCCAATGCCCGCCTTCGGCCGGAGTGCAGGTGGGATGCTCACTGACACGCAGATCGACGCCCTTGTGCGAGGAATCCGATCCTGGGCGAAGCCCGATGCGTTCCGCGATGCGACTCCGCCGCCCTACGCAGCGGCGGTTCCCGGCGATGCGCAACGCGGCGCCGATGCATATCGAACCTACTGCTCCTCTTGCCATGGAGCAGGCGGCCGTGGAGGGAGCAAGGCCAGCTCGATTGTAAATGGTTCATTCCTCGCTCTGGTGAGTGACCAACAACTTCGAACTATTGTGATTGCAGGCCGGCCCGAGCTGGGGGCGCCGGACTGGCGCGGTGACGTCGAGGGTCGACCCATGTCGCCGCAAGACATTTCTGATGTGGTGGCATGGCTCTCGAGCCAACGGCCACAATTCCCGGGCCAGCCATACCCGACTGCTTCGATAAACCCGGCCAATGGAGGATCTCGATGAGTACAGAGAACGGAATGTCCAGACGCGCAGCTCTTGTGAAATTGGGAGTGCTTCTTAACGGTATTGTCGGCGTTGCCTTGGCCGTGCCGATCGTGCGCTACCTACTGTCGCCGCTGATTCGTCAAAAGAAGTTCGGATACGAGTCGTGGCTTTCGCTCGGTAATCTGGAACAGTTCCCTGCCGGCCAGACCCGGCTTGCCACTTATCGCAATCCCGTGGTCAATGCCTGGGACGGCGAAACCGGCGACATCGCGTGCTGGGTCCGAAATGTTGACGATCAGAAATTTCAAGTCTTTGCCATCAATTGTGCGCATCTGGGATGTCCGGTTCGCTGGTTCCCCCAGTCAAGTCTCTTCATGTGTCCCTGCCACGGCGGCGCTTATTACCAGGACGGTTCGCGAGCCTCTGGACCTCCAGAACGCGGATTGTTCCAGTACCACTACAAAATCGAAGATGGAAAACTTCTCATCAAAGCAGGCGAAATGCCGACCCCTGGTGAGCCCGCAGCAAGTAAGGCAGGAGGGAAGACGACATGCGCCTGATCCAGAAACTCGGCGACTGGTTCGATCTCCGGCTGCAGCTTGGAACGCCGATTCGCGAAACTGCCGAACACCCGGTTCCGCGCGAGACCGCAAGCTGGTTCTATGTTTTCGGCAGCGCCGCTCTCACATGTTTCATGCTCCAGATTGTCACCGGCATTCTGCTTGCGCTGATCTATGTACCTTCTGCGGGAGAGGCGTGGAACAGTCTCCAGACGCTCAATCACGGCGTTTCTTTGGGTTGGTTCATCCGCGCGCTGCACGGCTGGGGCTCGAATTTCATGGTTGCGATTGTCCTGATCCATATGGTGCAGGTCTTCCTCTTTGGAGCCTACAAGTTTCCGCGAGAACTGACTTGGATCGTTGGCGTCTTTCTCCTATTCGTGACGCTTGGCATGGCTTTTACGGGCCAGGTACTGCGATTTGACCAGGACGCCTACTGGGGACTAGGCATCGGAGCCTCGATCGTAAGCCGGGTTCCGGTGATCGGCCCTTGGGCTGTGAACCTAATGCTCGGCGGCCCGATCATTGCTGGCGCGACGCTTTCACGATTCTTCGCGCTGCACGTTTTTGTCGTCCCGGGACTACTGATTGCTTTCGTCGGGCTGCACCTGCTCATGGTGCTCAAACTGGGAATCAACGAATGGCCCATGCCGGGTCGCATCGTCCGGCGCGCCACGTACATGCAGGAATATCAGGAACTCACGCACAAGCAGGGTGTGCCGTTCGTGCCTGAGGCGGTGTGGAAAGACATTTTCTTCTCCGGCTTCATTCTTGTTGCGATTGCCATTTGCGCGGTTCATTTTGGTCCCTTTGGTCCAAGCGGCCAGCCGGACCCGACGATCATTCAGACCGCCCCGCGTCCCGACTTCTTCTTTTTGTGGCTGTATGCTCTGCTTTCGTTCCTGCCTCCGTCTGCCGAGACGCCCATTCTTCTGATTGGTCCTGCCATCGGAATCATGGTCCTGCTGGCCCTTCCGTTTGTAGCGGGCGAAGGCGAGAAGAGCTGGAAGCGCAGGCCAATTGCTGTCCTCACGATTCTGCTGGTCGCGGTAGCCCTCGGCACCATGACACATTTGGGTGAGCACACGCCCTGGAGCCCGGTGATGGATGCCTGGAGCAGCCAGCCGATTCCGGCTAAATTCCTGCGTGGTCGAACGGCATTGGAGCGCCATGGTGCGCTCGTTTTCCAAGCCAAGCAATGTCACAACTGTCATTCGCTGGATGACAAAGGAGGTCAGCGGGGACCGGCGCTCGATAGCGTTGCTCTGCGACTCACAGAAGATCAACTGATCCGCCAGGTGATCCAGGGCGGGGGAAATATGCCGGCCTACGGGAAAAACCTCAGCCCGGCGGAAACAACCGCGCTGGTGGCATTCCTGGAAACACTGCACCCGGCAAATCAAAAGCCAGCACGCAACGCTTCTCAAACGGTGGCGCTCGCCGCAAGCAAGGTCGCACCACGGTAAACCTAACCATGTACGAGATGCATACACACATACATTCGTGGTCGCTCCAGCTCGCCATCACATCCACGCTGGTGGTGGTCACGGCATTGGTTTACTTACGGGGCTGGCTCTCTCTTCGAAGTGCTTTCCCCAACCTCATCTCCGGTTGGCGGCTTGCCGCATTCATGAGTGGACTCTTTTCAGTGTGGACTGCAGTCGGGTCACCGCTCGCCACGCTCGATCATCAGTCCCTCACGATTCATATGATGAAGCACCTTCTGTTGATGACAGTTGCTGCTCCGCTACTTCTAGCGGGGACACCCGCGTTTCCGCTGGTGTGCGGGCTTCCGAAGCTCTTCGTCAGAAACCCTCCTCCCCTCGTCAGTCTAGCGGCACGGTGGCTCGAACGCTGCCTTATGAATCCTGTGTTGTGTTGGCTAGCGGGCACGGCTGCCGTAATCGGATGGCATCTTCCCGCTGCGTTTCAGTTGGGCATGCGCTCTCATTGGGTGCATAGCCTGGAGGACGTGTGTTTTCTGTTGGCTGGACTTTCGTTCTGGTGGCCCATCGTGCAGTCTTCGCCGAGAGCGACGAGATCGTCTCGGTGGTCCATGGCTTTATACCTCTTCCTTGCCACGCTGCCGTGTGACATTCTTTCCGCATTCCTCGTGTTCTGTAACCGGCTTGTCTACCCCTTTTATCTATCCACACCTCAGCTGTTCAGTATGGCGCCGCTTCAGGACCAGGAATGTGCTGGCGCCCTGATGTGGGTTTGGGTAACGTTCGCATACCTGATTCCGGCCGTCGCTATCACCGTGCAGATTCTCTCGCCCTCGAACATGCAAGCGCAATCGCAAAGACCCATGCAAGCCGCACGGGACAGAGTGGCAGGCCCGTCGCTGAATGGTGCAGAAGCCGAAGTGCTCTAAACGTGGCGACCAGACCTATCCTTAATAGTTAACATTATTAGTGCTCCACCCCAGGCGGCGGTAAGCGTCCAGCAAACTCCGGTAGTTGGCGCCCAGGCTTGGTCCAACTTGAGATGCTCCATTCTCCGTCCGGCCTTCACGACTGGACTCAACGGCTCAAGACCAAGAATATCCGCGCCTGCGCTGCCAAAAAAGCCTGTCTTTGCTTCGCTATGGCCAATTACTTGGCGGTCGCGCTTTGCTGACACGCTGTTTCACTAACCTTGTGGTGAACAATTCGCATCTTTACCGTGTCGCCAGGGAAGTCGAGGTACATTACGTTCTTCTTCAAGCGAACCGGGACACGATTGTTGGCAGACAGTTCGGAGGGTAGGTCATTCAATTCTGATTCGTAGCGCAGATTGTAGACTTCGCAGTTCAATTGCACAGAAACGTCGTAGCGATAGTAGTCCGACTGCGCTGGCGCATGATCAACATCCGCGCCTGCTCTCACATGCGGTGACGCCTCGTTCCGTTTCTGGACGCTGACGATTGTCCCTTCCTGGGACTGCGTGGGCTGGGCGGTTGCCCGAGGAAGCGTCACAGCGCTAACGGCTGCAAGAATACCTATACACAAAACGATTTTCATAGTTCTTCTCCTTGAATCGAATACGAATCCGTGAGCGCAAGCCCTACTCCGCGGGTTCCGCTAGCGCAGACTTGTTGCTATCACTCCTGATACATGCAACCGATCAGCGCAACCAAAGACACTTTGAGCAATCCCGTTGCCAGGGCTGAGGACCTTAACTTCTTCGCTAGAGATTCTCAATCTCATTTGGCGCGCCGTGTCGATCACCTGACACCTTGCCAACATGCGGACGGAAGGCCTTCTCATTCCCAGCCTTCCGAACAAACAAATGGATCAAACCCGAACCCCACATTGTGGGCGTGCGCCGCGGCCAGCCTGAATTCAGTCTTGGGGCATGTTCTCTGGGGGACCGACCCGCGGAGACAAAGACTTGTCAGAACGGGAAGCGCACCGACAGAATCCAGCGATGGTTGTATTGGTGAAACCGCGTCGCGGCGATCTGCACGCCACCGCCAAAGCTCAGATGGAGCCGCTCCGCCAGCGGAAAGCTGCCCAGCACCACTCCCGGCGTCAGGAAAACTTCCTTCTTTCCGTCCAATGTGCCGCCCGACCAAAATATGGAATTTTGCTCGATCATGGGCCAGATTTTGCCCTTGATCTTGTAATCGACGGCGCTATTGAAAACGATTGCCCGGCCCAGGACATTCGCGCCAGTGGCGGGAAGATTCGCGCCAATCGTGCTCTGAATGTCCACCGGACCCAAGCCCTTAGCGGCGGCGAAAGTAGGGGATAAGACGGTGTGGCCCAGGCCGTTCGGGGTAGTGCCCGTAGGGAAGGAACCAGCAAGAAAGAATCCCACAAAGTAGTCGCCCTTGCCCTCGGTTGCGGAAAACGCCCGGAACTTCACTTGCCACGAGAGATCTCCGAATCCATCCGGGGTCTTCGATTGATGCACGAGGTAGCCCGGCGGAAATATCCCCACTTCGAAGCGTGTTGTAGGGATGATTTCCAGACCTCGTGAGGTGCCATAGTTCGAGGTCACCGTGCCGCCGGAGGGATCCTGCTGCCAGGACATGTCGTAACGGTATTGCTGGACCAGCATGACGTGAGTTGTGACTATGGGCGAAACAAAATGAGGCTGGCTGACACGCGCTTCGTCCACCTTGCGTGCCCAGGCGTGCACCCAATCGTCCTGTCGGCGGCTACTGCCGCCGCCGGCATCGTTCAGATTCGAACCGTTTTGACCAAGTACGGCGGACTTCAGTCCGCAACCGTCCGCAGACGGGCCGCACAACGAAAGATCTGAAACCGAACTGGAAAATGGGTATGCATCGTTTTCGCCTGAACTCTGAGCCTGTAATGTGGTGGCAGAAACCGAGATGAGGATAGCGATGAAGCAGAAAGAAATGTCTACAGACGAGGTTCCCAGTTTGAATGCCATTCTCTTGGTCCCTTCTCATCAGAGTTTCAATCGGCGCACCTCAGTATGTCGGTATGTCGGAGCGCGCCATTTGTAGCCTTCTAGCTCCATCCATGATCCTTCTCGGTTGATATGCATCCATGTCTCCAAACGTTACCTCGGCAACAGGCACAAGGTTTTCCTACTCAAGATCAGTACCGCGCAGGAGAATGAACCATCGCAGCGTCCACATCCGGACAGCGAGTCAGCTAGTCGACGGCGCCAGCTTCCATGCCTGTCGAATCCTCAGGCGGACGAACTCACAAAGCCCTCCACCACAACGATCAAATGCAGTGCTTTGAGTCGGAAGGATGTTTGGAAATGCAAATGCATTCCTGACTTCCGAAAAGGAGGCTCATATGAAGCCCATAAGCCGTACAGCAGTTTGCACCGTACTCTTCCTGGTTGCGCTGGGAACCGCATTTGCGCAGCAGATCAAAACCGACTTTGATCATCAAGCCAATTTCTCTCAGTACAAGACCTACTCCTGGCAGGAAATCAAGCCAGCGAATTCGCTCTGGGACGCCCGAATCAAGAATGCGGTGGATGCCCAATTGGCAGCCAAGGGCTGGACTCAGGTGGCCAGCGGCGGCGATGTGGCTATCGTGGCGATTAAGACCACCCAGACTCAGAGATCACTTCAGACCTTCTATGACGGCTTCGGTGGAGGATGGGGCTGGCGAAGATTCGGGGGCGGAGGGTTCGGCGAGGCGACGACAACCGAACAGGACTACAAAGAGGGAACCCTGGTCGTCGACCTGTACGACGCAAAAACCAAGCAGTTGATTTGGCGCGGTAGCGCCGAGGACACTCTGTCCAACAAGGCCGAGAAAAATGAAAAGAACCTGGACAAAGGTGTAGCGAAGATGTTCAAGAAGTTCCCTCCAGCCTCGGCAAAAAGCTAAGAGCTGGAATGCGAGTAACGCACCCAAACGCTGATTAAAAAACGCTGATTCAAGAGGAGACCAGAATGGACAGCAACATGGACAGCAACTATGTGTTTCTTTGCGGAGTGATGTGGTGCAGGTTCGGCCAACAAGACGCAGGCAAGGAACTGCTCAGGGCTGCCGATTCTGGGGATCCAGATATGAAAGTACTGGCCGGAGCGATGTTTGCGAACGGTATGCGTCGCTTGAGAGAGTCGGAAAAACGGGCGCAACCTGTTCCCGCACAATACTTGGGGGAGAACCATTTGGAGGAGAACCATGTGGATCAGATCATGCGCTGTGTGTAGGGGACTTTTGCGCAAGTTCCGGTTGTGCGATTCCGTGCGTTGTCGATGCGGATGGATTTGATAGGGCGATTGGAGTTTGAAGGCTGATCGCAGCCGGCTTACAGAAGGTATGAGATCAAGGAGGTTGTCATGGCAAAGGTGATCGAGTTTTACATGCCGACGCGTTTTCGGAAACCGTTGAAGGGATCTACGCAGGCGCAATCCGGAAAACTCATCGAGTCTTGTTCGCAGACGCGGAAATCAGCCTAGCATCACAGCAACCGGTACAACGCTCAATCAGATTGTAAGCACGGTAAGGTTTGTGTTTGCTCTTGCTTGTTCCTGGGTACAGAACACGAATGCGGTCGAATTCACCATGGATAAGGAAAACGCGATGAGTGACGAGAAGAAAGACAAGATGATGCAGGATGGAGTTTCCAGAAGGAGCGTCTTGGGCATCGGCTCCGCTGCTTTGGCTGCGGCTGCATTCGCAGGATTAAGTGCCCACGCACAAACGCGGGAAGGTACGCAGAAGGCAGAAGGCGACCATTCCTCGAGTAACCCTGGACAGGAGAACAAGCCGCTTCTGGCCGAGAATCCCAACTCAAACACACCTCCGCCGACGGACAATGGGGATGTCGGTCCCATTTGGTACTCCTATGATGTGACGAAAAAGCGCATCCAAGAGGGCGGCTGGACTCACCAGGTGACGCAGCGCGAACTGCCATCCTCCACCGACATAGCCGGCGTCAACATGCGCTTAACGGCGGGCAGCTTTCGCGAACTGCATTGGCATACAGCCGATGAGTGGGCCATCATGCTCTATGGAAATGCCCGCGTCACGGTACTGAATCCTGATGGAACAATCTTTATCGACGACGTGAGCAAGGGCGATCTGTGGTATTTCCCAGCGGGCTATCCTCATTCCATCCAGGGCCTTGGGCCAGACGGATGCGAGTTCCTCCTGGTCTTCGATCAGGGCATGTTTTCGGAAGACAATACATTCCTTATCTCGGAATGGGTGGCGCATACGCCTCCTGACGTGTTGTCGAAGAACTTTGGACTGCCAGAGAGCGCTCTCACCAATCTACCGACTGGTTCGCTTTACATCTTTCCCGCAGACTTGCCCAGGTCATTGGCGGAGGATAGGGCAGCAGTTGGGGGAAAGAAAGTGCAGTCTACCATCGAGTACACCTTCAAAATGGAAGCGATGGCGCCGACCAGGCGAACTACTGGGGGAGAAATACGCATCGTCGACTCGCATAACTTTCCTGTCGCAAAGAATGTCGCTTCCGCCCTGAACATCATCAAGCCCGGAGGTATGCGCGAACTCCATTGGCATCCCAATGCCTCTGAGTGGCAGTTCTACATGGCGGGGAAGGGACGAATGACTGTGTTTATGCCGGTTGGGTCGGCACGTACCATGGACTTCAAGGCCAACGATGTCGGCTTCGTTCCATTCAATGCTGGTCATTATGTGCAAAACACCGGCGATACTGACCTGGTGTTTCTGGAGATGTTCAAGGCGAGCGAAGTCGTGGACTTCTCTCTCAATCACTGGATCCGGCGGCTTCCTCCAGAAATGGTTTATTCGCATTTGAAGCTTGATAGGAATGCGATCCAATCCATTCCGGCGGAAAAACTGGAGATCCTGCCGCGATAGCTCGTCGCGGAGAAGACCCGCGATGGAGAGGTACTGTTCCCCGAGCACGGGAGCGGCACCTGCAATTCTCAGACTGCGGTGTTTTGTGACTATCAATGTCAGGGGAAATTATGTTCGAAGGACTCTTGCAGCCCACACATCTGTTGGTAATCTTTGCAATTGCTTTGCTTGTGTTTGGCCCTAAGAAACTTCCCGAACTCGGCAAGGGAATCGGAGAAGGTATCCGTGGTTTCAAGTCGGCGATCAAAGAGCGCGAGGATGCCTCCAGCAAAACCGCCATCGCCGATCATGACTCTAGACCTCGATGACTGTCATTCTTTGCGCCGAAGAGTGATGTGGCACACTT
>WNFF01005181.1_pt1 | contig 16609 bp, 15 predicted proteins | sample 5400441 | NCBI WGS metagenome assembly WNFF01 (sample SAMN13153345, study PRJNA577476) | soil metagenome | isolation source: 120 cm saprolite under Douglas fir tree site 2 hole 3 replicate 1 | place: USA:California | collected 2015-04-18 | reverse complement strand
GGATTTCGCTTCGCTCCATCCGGGCTACGACACTTCCTCGACCAACCCGCGGCGCTTGAGCAATCCGTCCGGCGTCGGCAGGCGGCCGCGGAACAAGGTGTAGAGCTCCGCCGGATCGCGTGCGCCGCCGGCCGCGTAGACATGATCGTGCAGGCGCCTGGCGACGCCGGGATCGAAAATGTCGCCCGCCTCCTCGAAGGCGGCGAAGGCGTCGGCATCGAGCACCTCCGACCACATGTAGCTGTAATAGGCCGCGGCATAGCCGCTGTCGGCGAACACGTGCCGGAAGTGGGTCGGACGGTGGCGCATCACGATCTCGGCCGGCATGCCGATCCGCGCGAGCGCGGCCTCTTCGAAGGCGGCGACGTCGAAATCGTCCGCCGTCGGCTGCAGATGGAGGTCGAGATCGACGAGCGCCGAGGCGACGTATTCCAGAGTCGCGCAGCCCTGATTGAAGGTGCGAGAGGCGACGAGACGGCGCAACAAGTCTTCCGGGATCGGCGCGCCGGTCGTACAATGCACGGCGAAGCGGCGCAGCACGTCGGGATGCTCGAGCCAGTGCTCGTAGAGCTGCGAGGGCAGCTCGACCCAGTCCGTGAGCACGTTGGTTCCCGCGATCATCGGATAGGTGACGTCGGACAGGAGCCCGTGCAGCGCATGGCCGAATTCGTGGAACAGGGTCTTGGCGTCCTCGAACGACAACAGCGTCGGCTCGCCGGCGGGAGCCTTCGAGAAGTTCATCACGTTCGCAATGAGCGGCCGGATGTCGCCCCTCAGCTTCTCCTGCTCACGCAGGCTCGTCATCCAGGCCCCGCCCTGCTTCGAGGTGCGCGCGAAATAGTCGCCGAAGAACAGGCCGCGATGGCGTCCGGCGGCGTCGTGCACCTCCCACACCCGCACGTCCTCGTGCCAGGTCGGGATGCCCTCGCGGCGCTCGAAGCTGAGCCCGAACAGGCGGCCCGCGGTGTCGAACGCGGCGGCGATGATGCGGTCGAGCTCGAAATACGGCTTGATCGTCGCCTCGTCCACGTCGCAGCGCAGCTTGCGCAGCTTCTCCGCGTAGTAGTGCCAGTCCCACGGCGCCAGCGCGAAGTTTTTTCCCTCGGCCTGCACCAGCGCCTGCAGGGCGTCGCGGTCGGACAGCGCGCGGCGGCGCGCCGGCGCCCACACCCGCTCGAGCAGGGCGCGCACCGCCTCCGGCGTCTTCGCCATGGCGTCGTCGAGCCGGTAATGGGCGAAGCTTTGATAGCCGAGCAGCCGCGCACGCTCCGCGCGCAGCGCCACCATCTCGGCGATGATCGTCTTGTTGTCGGTTGGGCCGCCGCCGTCGCCGCGCGCGGTCCAGGCGCGGAAGATTTTTTCCCGCAGGTCGCGCCGCGCCGAGAATTGCAGGAACGGCTCGACGCTCGAGCGCGCCAGCGTGACGACGTGGCTGCCCGGCAGCCCGCGCTCCTCGGCCGCCGCCCGCGCCGCCGCGCGCACGAAATCCGGCAGGCCGGCGAGATCGTCCTCGCCGTCGAGCGCGAGCCGGTAGGCCTGCTCGTCGGCCAGCACGTTCTGGCTGAAGCTCGTGCCGAGGATCGCCAGCCGCTCGTTGATCTCGGCGAGCCGCGCCTTCGCCGGCGCAGCGAGCGCGGCGCCGGCGCGGCTGAACATCGCGTGGTAGCGCTCGAGCACGCGCTTCTGCTCGGCGCCGAGGGAAAGCCGGGCGCGATGGAGCTCGTCGATGCGGCGGAACAGCGCCTCGTCCATGAGGATCCGGTTCCAGTGCCTCGCCTCCGCCGGCGCGAGCTCGCGCTCGATCGCGAGAATCGCATCGCTGCTGTGCGCGTCGGCGACGAGACGGAACACACTGCCGATGCGCATGAGCGCCTCGCCGCTCGTTTCGAGCGCCTCGATGGTGTTGGCGAAGCTCGGCGGCTCCGCATCGGCGGCGATGGCGGCGACCTCGGCCGCGTGCGCGGCGAAGGCGCGCGCGAACGCCGGCTCGAAATGTTCCGCCTTGATCTCATCGAACGGCGGCACCCCGAACGGGGCGGTCCACTCCTCGAGCAACGGATTATCGGCGGTGGCTGGCGGGGGTCGGGTCATGCGCGCTCATATGGGAATCGCGGCTGGAACAGTGAAGGTTGGGCGGTTGAACATGTAGGGTGGGCAACGGCCTCTTGGCCGTTGCCCACGCGTTGTCGAGTGGGTGGTGAAGCGCGTGGGCAAAGGCGCGCAACGCCGTGCTCGGTCGAAAGCTTCTCTGCGCGCCTTTGCCTACCCCTACGCGCGCTCTTCACCCCGGCATGAACCGCTGGCGCGTCGGGAAGCTCGCGAACGTGCTCTCCGGCACGCGGAAATTGTTCGACAGCAGGAGGTGCGGATTGGCCGCCGTCCAGGCCGTGAGCGAGATCGATTCGTAGCTGCCGTTGTTGAGCACGATCAGGAGCTCGAGGTCCTCGCTGCCGGCGTTCTCGATGTAATGCCCGTAGCCCTGCGGCACGTAGCCGACGTCGCCGGCGGCGAACTCCTCCAGGCGGACGCGGCCGTGCGATCCGAACACGCTCATGCGGGCGCGGCCGGCGATGTAGTACTGCCACTCGTCGGCGTTGGGATGCCAGTGCAGCTCGCGCAGGCCGCCGGGCTTGATCTGCATGAGCGCGCCGGTCATCGTCGTCGAGATCGGGAACTCGCGCTGCGAGACCAGGCGGTTGGTGCCGCCGGGATAGGTCTCCGGGCGCTGCGCCAGCAGGTGGTAGCGGTGCGTCAGCGCCCCGCTGTCGAGCGTGCCGGGCGGCGGCTCGGCCGCGAGCGGCGGCGGCACCGGCCCCTTGGCGATATAGACCTCGCGCTTGGGGAAGTCGGCGAACGTCTGCGCCGGCACGCCGAACGTCTTCGCCAGCACCTCGGGCGGGGTGTGCCCGAGCCAGTCGCTGATGCTGAAGGTGCCGAACTCGGAGAAATAGCCGTTGTCGAACACCAGGACGAACAGGCAGTCCTCGCGGCCGATGCCCTGGATCGAATGGCCGTGCCCGCGCGGGAAATACCAGACGTCGCCCACGCCGAAATCGGCGATCTCGGAATGGCCCAGCGGGTCGATGGTGGTCACGCGGCATTGGCCCTTGATCACGTAGGCCCATTCCGCGGCATTGGCGTGCCAATGCAGCTCGCGCAACGCGCCCGGCGCGAGCGACATCAGCACGCCCGCGAGCTTCTCCGACACCGGGAACTCAGCGACCGTGGCCTCCTTGGCCCAACCGCCGTCCCACGATTTGGGCGTCACCGCCCCGAGCCGGAAGCGGAAGGACGGCAGCTCGGCGCCGGCGAGCGGCGCCGGCGTCGGTCCCGAGGGCGGCTGTCCCTGGGCGATGGCGTCGCTCGCCGCCGCTGCGATCACGCCGCCGGCTGCGGCGGCGCTCAACAGGTTGCGCCGTGAGAATTCGGACATGGCAAGCCTCCTCGAGCTGCGCGGGGAGCGCCGGCGAGCGTCGGCGCAGGGAAGATCAAGTATATAGCAGTGCTGCCGCTCGCGGCGCGCGGCCGTTCGGCCGATCGACCGATCGCCTGGCAGCGGTAAGGAATGGTAAAGAGCTTCCGCGCTCGCGCCGACCCGGAGACGCCGATGACCGCCATCACCCTCGAGCTCGCCGACCGCCTCATCGACGCCATCCTCGAGCGCGGTGCTGAGCTCGATTGCCGGCCTTTGTCGGTGATCGTGGTCGAGCCCGGCTGCAAGGTGAAGGCGTTCAAGAAGGAGGACGGCAGCTCCATGATCCGCTTCGAGATGGCCTACGGCAAGGCTTACGCCGCGCTCGCCATGGGACGCTCGTCCAAGCTGGTGAAGGTGCGCGCCGAGGAGAAGCCGGACTTCATGCGCTATCTCATCGGCGCCAGCGGCGGCCAGATTTTTCCCGAGGGCGGCGGTCTGCAGATTCGCGACGCCGACGGCGAGGTGATCGGGGCGGTCGGGGTGACCGGCGACAGCGAGGACCGCGACGAGGAGCTCGCCGCCTACGGCATCCGCGCCGTCGGCCTCAAGACCGACGAGGACTGCGCCGCCATTGGCCGTCGCGGCGGCATTCGGCTGACCGACACGTGATCCCGGCACTGGCAGCGGAGGCGCGGCGGAATTAGCATCCTTCCATTCAACCACGAGAAAAATCGATGTCGGGAGGGTTCGAATGGGTGCTCGTCTTACCGCGGTGATCGCCGCGTCCGCCGTCCTCGCCGCCGCGTCCCAGATGGCTTCGCGCGCGGCGCCGACGCTCGACTACGAGTTCTTCAAGACGCGCGTGCAGCCGATCTTCTTGGAGAAACGGCCGACCCATGCCCGCTGCTACGTCTGCCACGCGGAAAGCAACAACGGTTTCCGGCTGGAGCGGCTGTCGCCGGGCGCGACCGCCTGGACCGAGGAGCAGTCGCGCAAGAATTTCGAGATGGCCGCAAAGCTGGTCAATCCCGGCGACCCCGATACCAGCCGGCTGCTGATGCAGCCGCTGGCCCCCGAGGGCGGCGGCAACGTCTTCCATTCCGGCGGCCGGCAGTTCGCGTCGAAGGACGACCCGGGCTGGAAGACGCTGGCCGCCTGGGTCAACGGCCAGAAGCCGTAGCCTGCTCTGTAGGGTGGGCAAAGGCGCGGCCCACGATCACATGGCTTGCCCCGCGAGCGCCGGCGCGCCGTGCCCGCGCGTCAACGCCGACCACCACGGAGTCGCGTGGGCACGGCGCCCGCGTTCGAAATTCTACAACGTCGTACCGCGTTCGCGGGCGCCTTTGCCCACCCTACGGGCTACGCTCTCCGTTTAATTCATCACCAGCGTGTTGATGCGCTTGGGTACCTCGCCGACCGGGATCACCGCCTTGACCTGCATGCTCTGCGTGTCGATGGCGGTGACCGAGCGCAGCCCGGCGTTGGAGATGTAGATGGTCTTGCTGTCGGGCGTGAACGTGACCCAGTTCGGCACCGCCGAGACCGGACCGTGTCCCGGCAGCTTCGGGCTCGGCAACGGCACTTCGCCGATCAGCTTGAGGTCCGCGAGCGAAAAGACGAACACCGCGTTGTTGGGGATGCTGGTGACCCACAGCGTCTTGTTGTCGGGCGCAACCCCGATCCCATGCGAGGGCGAGGTGGCGCGCCCGGCATCGGTTTCGAACTCGGTCTTGGTCGCGGGCAGCGTGATCCGCGCCACTTCGTTGCGCGCGGCGAAGTCCACGACCGCGAAGCCGTTGGTGTCCGAGAGCTGCACGAAGATGCGCCTGGTCGAGCCGTCGGGGCCGGCCTCGATCGTCATCGGGCGCACGCCGAGATCGAACGGCAGCTCCCAGACCGGGACCTCGCGCTCGAGATCGATGACGGTCAGGAGCTTCGCCACGATCGACCCCGTGATCAGGTGCTTGCCGTCCGGCGTCACGTAGATGTTGTGCAGGCGCCCGTTCACCAGGATGCTCTTGGTGAGCGTGAGCGTCTTGGCGTCGATCACGTCGACCGCGCCGTGTCCGCGCGCGATGCCGACCACGATGCGGTCGCCGTTCCTGGTCACCGCGATGTTGTTGGGATGATTGCTCAGCGGCACTTTCTTGACAAGCGCGCCGCTCTCGCGATCGAAGACGTCGAGCGTCGAATCGGCCTCGTTGCTGACGTAGACCCGCGAGCCGTCGGGCGCCGGCGCGATGCCGTGGGCGGCCTCGATGCCCTTGATCTCCTGCACGACCGCGTTGGTCGCGGGGTCGATCACGTGGATGCTGTCGCCGGCGCTGTTGGTGACGTAGATGCGCGCGCTGCCGGCCGCGGCCGGCGATGCCAGGACCGGCGTCAGCGCCAGCACGAGCCACCTCAAGTTGCGTCGATGCCCGACCATGGGGTCCTCCTGACGTGTGTGGGATCGTCGCATCGTACGCTCGGCGACTGGTAAACATCAAGACAAGCCGGCGATCTCCCGCGGGACTTCGGCGGCTCCCATATGGTAATGGCGTCATCCCGGCCGTGCTGCTGCCGTTCAACGACGATCTCTCGATCGACGAGAAGGGCTTCCGCGGGCATCTGCGCGACGTCGCGGCCACGAAGGGCCTCTCGGCCGTCACCATCAACGCGCATTCGACCGAGGTCGCCTCCTGCAGCTTCGACGAGCAGCGGCGAGTGCTCGACGTCGCGCAGGACGAGATCGGCGACCGCCTTCCGCTGGTCAACGGGATCTGGGCCGACGGGTCACTCAAGGCCGCGCGCATCGCCCGCATGGCCGCCGACGGCGGGGCGTCGGCGCTCCTGGTCTTTCCGCCGGCGCCGTTCACGCTCGGCCAGTCGCCGGAGATGGCGCTTGCGCATTTTAGGCGCATCGCCGATGCGACCGATCTGCCGATCATCGCGTTCCAGTATCCGCTCGCGACCGGCCAGGGCTATCCGCGCGAGACGCTGATCAAGATGGTCGAGCAGGTGCCCTCGATCCGCGCCATCAAGGACTGGGCCGGCAACGTCCCGCAGCATGAGATGCACATCCGCGTGCTGCAGAGCCTGCCGCGGCCGGTGAACGTGCTCACCACCCACAGCGCCTGGCTGTTGTCGTCGCTGGTGCTCGGCTGCAACGGGCTCCTTTCGGGCTCCGGCAGCGTGATCCCGGACCTGCAGGCCGAGCTGTTCCGCGCGGTGCAGGCCAACGATCTCGCCGCCGCGCAGCGGCTCAACGACCGCATCTATCCGCTGGCGCGGGTGTTCTACGCCGATCCATGGGCCGACATGCACAACCGCATGAAGGAGGCGTTGGTGCTGCTCGGCCGGCTCAAGCGCGCGGTGGTGCGGCCGCCGCTCGTCAAGCTCTCTCGCGCCGAGATCGACCGCATCCGCGCGGCGCTCGTCGAGTCGGGCCTCGTCGCCGCCAAGGCGAGCCGCGACGCGGCGTAGCCGGGACGCGCCGCCGTGTAGTTGCGCAAGGCCGGGAGTCCGGGCGGATCGCCGATAGGGCTGAGGATGAGTTCCGAAGCACAAGTCTCGGACAAGCAGCTCTCCGACGAGCAGAGCCGCGCGGTCGCGGCGCTCATCCGCGAACAGCTCGCGCGCCGGCGCATCTCCCGCCAGCATCTCGCCGACCAGGCCAAGATCAGCATCTCCACGCTGGAGAAGGCGCTCGCCGGCCGCCGGCCGTTCACGCTCGCCACCACCGTCCGGCTCGAGGAAGCGCTCGGCGTGGCGCTGCGCAAGGCGGGCGCGGACTTCGCCGGCCTGGCGCCGGCCGAGCTCGGCTTCTACTCGCGGCCGGCGGTGGCCTTCATCGAAGGCTGCTATCTCACGCTGCGGCCGTCGTTCGGCGACCCGACCGCGATCTACGCCTACCGGACCGAGATCTGCTGGGACGCGGATTCCTCGAGCCTGATCTTCCGCGAATCCGAGCGCATCGACGCCGAGTTCGCCCAGCAGGGGTTGGTCTCGGTGCCCAATGAATCCGGCTACGTCTACCTCGTGACCAACCGCCAGGGCCAATACCGCCTGGTCGTCATCTCGCGGCCGATCTACGGCGAGATGTTCGGCATCATGACCACGCTGCAGGTGGGCCGCGGCAATCAGCTGCTGCCGGTGGCGGCTCCGATCGCCTACCTGTCCCTCAAGGCGCTGACCAACGTCGAATTCGGCCGGATCGCGAAAGGCCATCGGCGCTACGAGGACTATCGCAAGCACCTCGCACGCACCGTCGACGAGCGTTTCGCGCTGTTCCTGCCGGTGTCCGAGAGTTGAGCCCCCGGCATCGGGCGGCATCACGCGCCGCGAAAACAGGAATATCCCCAGGGCGTGCACTTGAACGGAAGATGGGTGTGCTCGCTCGGATCGGCGATCCCGAAGCGGTAGCACACGACGTCGAGGAACGGGATCGGCGGGAGCGGCACGCCCACTTCCCGATAGTAGTCGCCGACATGCAGCACCGCCTCGTAGGTTCCGGCGGCGAGCGCGGCATCGAGCGCGGGGTCGTCGAGCGTCCCCTTGCGCGAAAGCGCGCCGCGCGCGATCGGGCGGCGCGCGCCGTCGGCGGCGAGCGCGAACAGCTCGGCCCGCATTCCGGCCGCCACCGTCCCGCGCGCGACGTCGACGACGTGGATGGACAGGCCCGGCACGGTCGCCTCCTCAGCGCATCTGTCGCGTCAGTCCCGCGAACCGCTCGGCCGCGAGCATCAGCAGGAGGGTCGCGATCACGATCAGGCCCGAGACCGCGGCGGTGCGCACGTCGAGATTGGTCTCGATCTGCTGCCAGAGGTGGATCGGAAGCACCTCGGTGCGCTCGTCCGCCAGGAAGAGCGAGACCGGGACGTTGTCGAACGAGGCCATGAATGCCAGGAAGGCCCCGGCCCCGACCCCGCGGCCGATCAACGGCAGCGTCACCCGCCGGAACGTCATGAAGCCGCCGGCGCCGAGGCTCGCGGAGGCGTCGAGCAGGGACGGATCGAGCTGCGAGAGCGCGGCGAGCGTCGTTCGCAGCACGAACGGCACGCACACCACGACATGGCCGAGGACCAGGAACGGGATGCTCGGCCGCAGCCCGAGCTGATAGATGAAGACCAGCGCCGCGAAGCCGAAGGCCAGCGCCGGCAGCAGCAGCGGCGACATGAACAGCACGTCGAACAGGCGGGCGAGAGCGCTTTGCGAGCGCGCGATCGCGAGCGAGGCCGCCGTGCCGAGGACCGCCGACGCGACCGTCGTCCAGAACGCCACGACCAGGCTGGTCCAGGCCGCCCGCTGCATCTGATCGGCGGTGAGCAAGGCCTGGTACCACCGCAGCGACAGGCCGTCGGGCGGAAACCGCAGCGACTGGGAGGCGGTCAACGAGGTCAGCAGCACGATCAGGCTCGGACCGACGAGGAACACCACGGCGACGGCGGTCAGCGCCGCGAATGCGAAGCGCAGCGAAAGGCTCTCCCAGTCGACGAATGCGCTAGGTCCGGGCATGCGAGGGCGTGATGCGCGTGAGCAGGTTGAGCAGGTAGACCACCGCCAGGACGGCGAACATGAAGATCACCGAGATCGCCGCCGCGAACGGCCAGTTGTTGGCGCCGACCGCCTGCTGATAGATGTGGAGCGGCATGTAGACGAGGCGCGCGCCCCCGATCAGGGTCTGGGTGACGAAGGCGGTGACGCTCGCCGAGTAGGTCAGGATGCAGCCCGCGATCACGCCGGGCAGCGACAGCGGCAGCGTCACCTTCCACAGCGTGCGCCATTCGCCCGCGCCAAGCGCCCGCGACGCGTCGGCGAGGTTGGGATCGATCTTCGACATCACGGCGAGAATCGGCAGCACCATCAGCGGCATCTGCACCTGGGCGAGCACGATCACCACGCCGAGCTCGGTGAACAGGAGCCGCAGCGGCTCGCTGGTGAGACCGAGCCCGAGCGCCGCTTGGTTGAGGATCCCTTGCCGCCCTAAGATGACGATCCAGGAGAACGTGCGCACCACCACGCTGGTCATGATCGGCAGGACCACGAGGAACAGCAGCACCGTCTGCCAGCGCGGTCTGGCGCGCGCGCAGATCCAGGCGATCGGATATCCGAACAGGAGGCACAGGGTCGTCGCCTTCACGCCGAGGACGATCGTGCTCCACAGGATCGAGTAGTTGAAGGAGTCGGTGAAGAACTTGACGTAATGGCCGACGGTCAGCGCCCGCATCTCGGTATCGACCGACAGCGAAAGCGCGACGAGCACGCCGAGCGGCGCGACGAAGAACGCCGCGAACAGCGCCGCCAGCGGCAGAACGAGCTTGAAGTCGTCGAATCGCACCGACTGTGGGTCCTTGCTCTGGGTCATTGCCGGGCTTGACCCGGCAATCCATCCCTTCGCAAGAATTTGTCACGAAGAGGATGGACCGCCGGATCAAGTCCGGCGGTGACGCAAGTGGGTGGGCGAGCGCTGAATCAAAGCAAACTGATCTAAAGCTTGATCTCGCGGTTGAACCGCTCGATCAGGGCGCCGCGCTGCGGATTGAGCTTCTCCCAGTCGAACGAGCGAACCTTGGCGAGGTCGGCGTAGGTTTTCGCGATCGCGACCGTGATCGCACCTTCGAGCTTCACCTTGCTGTTGGTCGGGATCACGTCGTAAGGCGGCTTCGACATCGCGGCCTGCACGGCGGGATCGAGATGCGTGTCGATGTATTCGACCGCGAGGTCGGGCTCGGTCGCGCCGGTCACGACGTGCATGCTGGTGTGCCAGCCCACCGGCCCGCTGTCGGGGATGGCGAGCTCGACCGCTACGCCCTTGCCCTTCAACGTCTGCACGAAGTTGAAGTTGTAGGGGGCGATGTCGATCTGCTCCTGCTGCCAGAGCGTGGCGTAGGCGCCGAGATTGGCGCCGATCGCGCCGACATTCGGCAGCATCTCGCGCAGCGCCTTGAAGGCCGGCTCGAAGTCCCCCTCGTTGCCGCCGCGCAGCCGATTGATCTCGGCGAGGAAGGCGATGCCGAGCTGGCTGTTGAGCGCGGTCAGGCCGACGCGGCCCTTGTATTGCTTGTCCCACAGCACGTCCCAGCTCTTCGGCGGCGTCTTGATCTTCTGCGGGTTGTAGCCGATGCCGATGATCTGCATCGAGATGCGCGGCCCCCAGCGGTCCTGGAACTCGGGCAGCAGGTCCTTGTAGTTCGGCGACTTGGCGGCGGGATATTCGGCGATCAACCCTTGCTTCGCGGCATCGAGCACTTGCGGCGAGTCGAACAGCGCCACGTCGAACGGCGGCTTGCCGCCCTTGGCGGCCTGCAGGCGCGAGACCTGGTCGGTCCCGAGCAGGATCGTTTGCGTGACGGAGGCGCCGGTGCGCTTGGTGAAGGCGGGCGCCAGGTATTCGCGATGGGCTTCGTTCCAGGTCCCGGGAAAGGTCGCGGCGACGAGGTTCTTGCCCTGCGCGAGCAGGGAGCTCGGTAGCAGCGAGGCGGCGCCGGCGGCGACGAATTGCCGGCGATTGATGACGGGCTTCATGCGGTGCTCCTTTTCGATCACGATGGCTGGGCGGAGAAGATGCGGCACGCGCCGGCGGACGCCGGCGCGAAATGGATCGTGTGCCCGCTCTCGTAGAGCGGAACCGCGGAATCCCGCGATTGGTTGATCTTGATCGCCGTGCCGCCGGCGAGCTCGACGTCGTAGACCACCTGCGGCCCGAGCGGCATCACGGTCTTGATCGTTCCGGCAAGGTATCCGGGCGCGGCCGAGGCTTGCACGCGCCATTGCTCCGGCCGGACGGAAAGGACGACCTTGCTGCCCGTCGCCAGGCCGCGCACGGGCGCGGCGCGCAGCACGCCGCTTTCGAGCCGCACCTCGCTGCCGGCGTCGTCCACGCCCACGAACTCGCCCGGCAGCAGATTGGTGGTGCCGACGAACTGGTTGACGAACAAGGTGGCCGGCCGATCATAGATTTCGGTCGGCGATGCCACCTGCTCGATGCGGCCGCGATGCATGACCGCGATGCGGTCGGCCATCGAGAGCGCCTCCTCCTGGTCGTGGGTGACCAGGATGGTCGTGATCCCGTACTCGCGCTGCAGCCGCTTGACCTCGATCTGCATGTCGAGGCGAAGGTTCTTGTCGAGGGCGCCGAACGGCTCGTCGAGCAGCAGCACCTTGGGGTCGGTCGCAAGGCATCGCGCGAGCGCGACCCGCTGCTGCTGGCCGCCGGAAAGCTGGTGCGGCAGCCGCTCGGCAAAAGGCCGCATGTGCGTGAGCTCGAGCATGGCCTCGACCCGCGGCACAATCCGCCGGCGCGGCCAATGCTGCGCCTCGAGCCCGTAAGCCACGTTTTGCCGGACCGTCATGTGCGGGAAGAGCGCGTAGCTCTGGAATACGATGCCGACCGCGCGCCGGTTCGCCGGCAGATGATCGGCGGGCTCGCCGTCGAACAGGACCCGCCCCGACGTCTGCCTGACGAACCCGGACACGATCCGCAGCAGCGTCGATTTTCCGCAGCCCGAGGGACCGAGCAAGGCGACGAGCTCGCCGGCGGCGACGGCGAGGGCGACGTCGCTGACCGCGACGAGCTCTGCGAATCGATGGGTGATGGCTTCGAGATCGAGGCGGTGGCCGCGGTCGCTGCGCATGTCGCCTTCCCTGCCGGAGCCCGCGGCCGATGACAAGGCGGCGCGGCGGCCCTCCTGACCCCGGCAAGACGCGCCGCGGGGGCCGCAAGCCTTCGACCGCGTTCCTCGGCCACGACCGATAGACCGCGGCCGGATTGCGCAAAAGCCGATAATTTCGTCATGCTGCCCGAGCGGTCGCCAGGGCGGCGCGAGGCGATCGCGACGCGGCTTCCTAACCCTTGATCCTGTCCGCCGCTTGCGACAGATTGCACCCGCCAACAGGGACCCGTTCCATGAGCCGACCCACCCCCGCCGGCAAGCGCCGGATCATCTGGCCGAGCGTCGTGACCGTGATCAGCGCGGCGATCCTGATCGGCGCCGAGGTGTTCGGCGCGGCCTTTGCCGGCGGCTGGGCGGTCGCCAACATGCTCGATCTCGGGCCCTATGGCGTGCACATCATGCAGGGCCTCTTCTTCCTCTGCGGCCTCGCCGTCATGGTTGCCTTCATCCGCAACGCCAGCCGGGTCGAGCCGTTCACCACGCGCGGCTGAAGCCGCCTCGTTCACCTCGGCTTAAGATTTTCGTGCCGGGCGATTCACAGCGGCGGGGACGGCTCGAAAAAAAATCTTGTAATGCGCGCGCACATCGCTTATGTGCGCAATTGCCCAATTTCGCACGTGCCTGTGGCCGTGTGTCGGTCGGTGGGCATCCGGACAAGAGGCCGGACAGCCGCCCGGAGCGAGATCGCACTCAGTGACCGTTGCTGAGGGCAAGTCACTCAGTGACAGGTGGCGATCGCTCGAGCTCCGAAAACACTTGACCGGCAGCCGGAGGCGAAACCGGCATACCCCGCGCTCAACGGGGGACGCGGCTTAAAGCAACGACGGAGCGGGCTTCCTTGGTCTCTGCCGGCCTTCCACCGCCGGCGTGGCTACCGAAGAGGCTTGTTCATCATTGCCGGCCGTGCGGAGCGGGTTCTCCCCGTTCCAATCCAAGGCAGACAGCGGGTCGAGAGTCGACGTCGCCAGCGCGTCCCCATCGCGCGCGGGCGGCGAGCTCACCATCCGCATCGCCGGGCGGTTTCGCCGCCCCTCGAGCCGTGGGGAGAGCACCCATGACTGAGCGCATCCGCGAGTTCCTGCGTCAGCGGGCCGACGACGGCCCCTGCCTCGTCGTCGATCTCGACATCGTCCGCGACAACTACCTGGCCTTTGCCAAGGCGCTGCCGGACACCAAGGTCTTCTATGCCGTGAAGGCGAACCCGGCGCCCGAGGTGCTCTCGCTCCTCGCCTCGCTCGGCTCGAGCTTCGACGCCGCCTCGGTCGCCGAGGTCGAGCTGGCGCTGGCGGCCGGCGCCACGGCGGACCGTGTCTCCTTCGGCAATACCATCAAGAAGGAGCGCGACATCGCGCGCGCTTTTGCGCTCGGCGTGCGGCTGTTCGCCGTCGACTGCGTCGCCGAGGTCGACAAGGTCGCCCGCGCCGCGCCCGGCGCGCGCGTGTTCTGCCGGTTCCTGCACGACTGCGCCGGAGCCGAATGGCCGCTGTCGCGCAAGTTCGGGTGTGACCCCGCCGCCGCGGTCGACGTGCTGGAGCATGCCCACCGCTCCGGCCTGATCGCGCACGGCGTATCGTTCCATGTCGGCTCGCAACAGCCGCGGACCCAGTCCTGGGACGGCGCGTTGAAATCGGCCGCGGCGATCTTCCGCGCCTGCGCCGAGCGCGGCATCAATCTCGCCATGGTCAATCTCGGCGGCGGGTTCCCGGCCCGGTACTTGAAGGAGGTGCCGCCGGTGAAGGCCTATGGGCGCTCGATCTTCCGGGCGCTGCGCAAGCATTTCGGCAACCGCATTCCGGACACGATCATCGAGCCCGGCCGCGGCATGGTCGGCGATGCCGGCATCATCGCGGCCGAGGTGGTGCTGATCTCCAAGAAGAGCGCGAACGACGACGTGCGCTGGGTCTATCTCGACATCGGCAAGTTCGGCGGGCTCGCCGAGACGGCGGACGAGATGATCCGTTATCCGATCCGCACCCCCCGCGACGGCGACGCGCTCGCTCCCTGCGTGTTGGCCGGCCCCACCTGCGACTCGGTCGACGTGATGTACGAGAGGAAGCCGTACGACCTGCCGGTGAGCCTCGAGATCGGCGACAAGGTGCTGATCGAGGGCGCCGGCGCCTATACCGCGACCTATGCCTCGGTCGCCTTCAACGGCTTTCCGCCGTTGAAGACCTATCACATCTGAGCCTGGGACGTCGGGACGACACGGCGGTTGCCAGCCGTCGGTAACGATTACCAAATTAATGCACGCGAGGGCGCCCTCGTGTCGCCGGCGGCGCCCCGGTGAGGTTACGTGTACTCCTTAGCCAAGAAGCTGACGAATTGCGGCTGCCGCAGCCCGAAAGGGACACTTGCTGCCCGCTTGCGAAGTCGAGCCCGGTGCGCCCGACGGCCACATAGCCTCCGTGTGGCGACTTGTGATCATGTAGATGATGAGTACAGTCCCGCCCCTGAAGCAATCCAAGGACGTACCGAAGAGGACAGAAATGACTGACGGCCCGATCCATGGTCGAGTGGAAGGAGCTATTGTGATGATTGGATTTGGCTCTATAGGGCGTGGCGTGCTGCCGCTTATCGAGCGCCATCTTGAATTCGACAAGAACCGCTTTTTTGTGATTGACCCCGATGCAACGTACCGCAATCTCCTCGATGAGCGAGAGATTACATTCCTCAACGTGGGACTTACCGAGGCCAATTTTCGAGAAATACTGATACCGCTTTTGACACGCGGACCTGGCCAAGCACTCTGCATCACTTTAGCAGTCGAGGTTTCCTCACTGGCCGTAATGACTTTGTGCCGCGAACTCGGTGTCCTCTACCTGGATACGGTAGTGGAGCCGTGGCCCGGGTTTTACTTTAACCCTCGACTAAACCCTGGCACCCGCTCGAATTATGCGCTTCGCGAGCAAATATTGGAGGCCAAGCACAAATCGCCCGGTGGAACAACTGCTGTCTCGTGCTGCGGCGCAAATCCTGGAGCTGTCTCCTGGTTCGTCAAACACGCATTGCTTGATGTTGCTAATGATCTTGGTATGAACGAACCCGAGCCGCGCACACGCGAGGATTGGGCGCGGCTGATGCAGCTGGTCGGCGTGAAGGGCATCCACATCGCTGAGCGCGATACACAACGCGCGCACGATGCGAAACCACGCGCCGTTTTCGTCAATACCTGGTCGGTCGAGGGCTTCCTATCGGAGGGCCTGCAGCCGGCCGAGCTTGGCTGGGGCACACACGAAAAATCTCTGCCGGTTGGCGGCTTCTCACATACCTTTGGCTGTGGCGCAGCAATCTACCTCATGCGGCCGGGTGCGGGAACTCGAATACGTTCGTGGACGCCAACTGCAGGCCCCCAGCACGGCTGGATGATCACTCACAATGAATCGATCTCAATTGCCGATTACTTCACGCTACGTAAAGGTGATGAGGTCGTGTACAGGCCAACGTGTCATTACGCATATCGCCCTTGCGACGACGCAGTGTTGTCGCTGGACGAATTGGCGGGCGCACAATGGAAGCGACAGCCTGCTTCGCAGATCCTGACAGAGCACGAAATTATCGACGGCATCGACGAGCTCGGCGTGCTGCTTTATGGCCATGCCAAGAACGCCTACTGGTACGGCTCGCAGCTCTCGATCGAGGAGACACGACGCCTCGCGCCCTATCAAAATGCGACCGGATTGCAGGTGACGTCGGGAGTGCTCGCTGGAATTGTTTGGATGTTGGAGAATCGCAAAGCCGGCATCGTCGAGGCCGACGAGATGGACTTCCGCCGCTGCCTCGACATCCAGCGGCCTTATCTCGGCCCTGTGATCGGGCGCTACACCGACTGGACGCCGCTCGACGGTCGTGGAGGATTGTTTCCGGAGGACGTCGATCGTGCCGATCCCTGGCAGTTCAAGAATGTGCTTGTGGGGTGAAGCCGCCTCGGCAACTTCCGCCTGGGTATATTCGTCGGCTAAGGGGGTGAAGGCCATCCATGCGGATGTCATACGACTGAGCCTTTATCCTAAAGGATAAACAGCCGACCCGCCCGATGGATAACGCGGTCTTTTCAGGAGGTTGCTATCCAAGATATTTTTCCTTATAAGTAGCAGTGCCATGCCATCCTTGTGGGAAGGATGTGGGGACTGGGGGCGCTGTCAATGCGATTCGTCACGAGCATCCAACAGCACATTTCCATCTTCATCTCTCACAGCGCTGAGAACAACGATGAGGCTCAGCATTATGAGGCTATTTTGAAAGGTGTTGGCTTCTCAGCATTTCAGTATGGCCACGGACTGCATCCAGGCGAACATATAGGAGAAGTCGTGCATGACCAAATTAGTAAATGTCATTTTTTTCTCCTCCTCGTTAGTGACCATTCTCTGATTTCGCCATGGGTGCAAAGAGAGCTTGGATTGGCTGTTGCTCTTAGAGAACAGAATCGAGGCTACAAACCGGTCATCATTCCCCTGTACGCAAAAAACGCCGGTTGGCGAGCGTCCGGTAAGCGGCCCACCACGTTTATCACCCGCGACTTCAAAACGGGAAAGAAGCGAGA
>WNFF01002065.1_pt1 | contig 16610 bp, 12 predicted proteins | sample 5400441 | NCBI WGS metagenome assembly WNFF01 (sample SAMN13153345, study PRJNA577476) | soil metagenome | isolation source: 120 cm saprolite under Douglas fir tree site 2 hole 3 replicate 1 | place: USA:California | collected 2015-04-18 | reverse complement strand
ACCGCGGCCCCAAATGACTCGTCGCTTGAAAAGGCGGCGTAACTATCAGAAAATGGGGATGATCCCCGGTAGCTCAACGGTAGAGCATTCGGCTGTTAACCGAAGGGTTGCTAGTTCGAATCTAGCCCGGGGAGCCAACCTCAGATTTTTCAGTCACTTGAATGCCACACGAACATTCGGTCCACTACCGAAGGGTCGTTGGTTCAAATCGGGCCCCCGCTGTCCCTTGCCGGTTCAGGTTCGGGGCGTAGTTCAGCTGGTTAGAACGCTGCCCGGTCGCTTGTTAGAATCCTACACTGTCACGACGCATTTGTGCATGGCTCCGGTTGTTCCTCGATTGTTTTCAAGCACTTCCATAAAGTTCAGCTTCGCATAAGGGATTCCAGACGCGTCCGGCTGCGTGACCACGGAATCGATGGAGAACGAACAACCAAAAGGAACACTGGACACAACGACATCTTCAACAGCAACCAACTTTGGTCTGAGCGAGAAGAGCGTGTCAAACAATAAAAACCTTCGGATTTCGAGTCCTTCGTTACGGATTGGTGCTCGTAAATCGGCTGGATCGGGGTGATGAAGTTCACTGGATACGAGGCAAAAGGCATCGAGCCGGTTGTGTTGCACAGAGTCCACTTTTGGGCTGGACGTATAGCATATGGACAGTGCGGCAGTTTTCCATTGGACTCGGAGTTGTCGAGGTTGGCATCACAATGTTGGTTGCTTTGTGGCCTTGGTCGGCAAAGGCAGTTCCGGCGCAGTGCTAACGTTTCTGACTACGCTCTCATTCTTGTTTTCAACTCCCGGATGGGAACCGAGTCTCGGCGGCTTCCCTGCGCTTTCGGGGTCGGTCGGACGGTTTCTGATAAAAGATGTGGTTCTGCTCAGGGCGGCAATATGGTCTTTAGGCGAAGCCTTGGCCTCGTGAACGCCTTGCCGGGTCTCGAACGGTTTTGAGCCGATCTTGACCACCACAGTGGACTCTATCGCGCAGCAACATCCCCGCGTTATTTCTCCACGCAGGTGAGTTATGATGCTGTTTGCTGAGTGAGTAGCGGTTTGCGCTTTCTTACTGGTCCCCCTACGTCCGTAGCGCACGGCTCGAGCATTCTCACTCTGTCCAGCGAAGCCAACACAGTTTGAAGAGGGTTGGAAGTGGCGTTGCCGGATGTTCCCACTGTGTTCGTCATCGATGATGACGCCGACGTACGCGCGTCGATACAGGGCTTATTGAAATCTGCTGGCCTGCGGTCCGAGAGCTTCGAGCGGGCGGAACAGTTCCTACAGAGAAAGCCCCCGGATATCCCCAGCTGCCTGATATTGGATGTGAGCCTTCCTGGAATTAATGGCCTCGATTTCCAGGAGCAACTTAGGAGCGCTGGCCTCCAGATTCCGATCATTTTTCTTACCGGGTATGGCGATATACCGATGTCAGTGAAGGCTATGAAGTCAGGCGCCGTAGAATTTCTGACCAAACCTCTTAAACGCCACACCCTCCTGGACGCCATTCAGCAAGCTCTAGCTCGGGATTCCGTCCGTCGCAAAGAGCAAGCAGACAACGCTCTCTTACAAAAGCGCTACGACATGTTAAGCCGGCGCCAGCACCAAGTCATGCGTCTTGTGGTGTCGGGACTGCTGAACAAGCAGATCGCATCAGAACTTGGGACAACCCTGGTCACGGTCAAGCTCCATCGCGCTCAAGTCATGCGTAAGATGCAGGCCAGATCTCTCGGCGAGCTGGTCAGAATGGCAGAGAAGCTCCAGCTCTTCCCGTCGACTTAGAAACGCCGGGGCTGACGCCTCTGCGTTGCGTTTCCATCTCGAATCGTGCGATCGGCAGGAACGTTTCCACAGTAGCTCGTTCTAACGCTGTCAATCCTCTGCTTTCCACGGTCCGTCGGATAATTCCGTTCTCACATGGCGGCCTGATCGCCACGGGCCAACTCATCTGCCCTCTCGCGTAAAAAGACGATCCGACTTACAGGGGTTATGTACCCAGATCTTCAACCGCGCCGACGATTGTGCCACCTAGACCAAGGTATAGGTTGCGCTTTGTTTTGCACGGGTTATCTTTGCAGCGTGGCTTCCGAGGAGAAACCAACAGTGGTTGCGATTGTGGACGATGACGAGTTGATCCGAGACGCACTGCACGGCCTTATGAAGGCGGCTGGCTTCCGGTCTCTGGCGTTTGCATCTGGCGAAGAATTCCTGAGGTCCGCCGAATTGGACCGCGTCGCATGTTTGATCGCGGATATCCGTATGCCGGGAATGTCAGGTTTGGAGCTCCAATCAGAGCTAAAGAAAGTTCACCATAGAATTCCTATCATTTTTATCACGGCACAAGGTGACGAGAAAATTCGCATGCAAGCTTTAAGGGCAGGAGCAGTGAAGTTTCTGACTAAACCTTTAGACAGGGGAGTATTACTCGACAGCGTCCGCACAGCACTGGATACCTAAGCTCCCCGCCTTAGGTAGGAAGGTCGTCTGTGAAAGATGTCAAGACAGTTCGGTCATCAGAGGATGGTCGTCCCGAGAATGGATTTGACGAAATTATCGGCAACAGCCCTGCTCTGGAGTTCGTTCTCGCCGAGGTGGAACGGGTGGCGCCGACGGATTCCACCGTCGTAGTGCTCGGGGAGACGGGTACGGGCAAGGAGTTAATCGCCCGTGCCATTCACAACATCAGCGCACGCTGCGGTCGCCCCTTTGTGAAGCTGAATTGCTCCGCCATTCCCTTTGACCTGTTGGAAAGCGAACTCTTCGGCCACGAAAAGGGCGCCTTCACCGGCGCCATCGCGCAGAAAATTGGCCGCTTCGAAATGGCCGATACCGGGACCCTCTTCCTGGATGAAATCGGAGATCTGCCCCTGGCGTTGCAGCCCAAGCTGCTGCGGGTTTTGCAAGAGCAGGAGTTCGAGCGTCTGGGAAGTGGCCGGACGCATCGCATCAACGTTCGTCTGGTGGCGGCAACACATCGAGATCTAGCGGAGATGGTCGCGAAGAAGGAGTTCCGCAGTGATCTGTACTACCGTCTAAACGTATTTCCTGTGGCGCTGCCACCCCTGCGCGAGCGCCGCGAAGATATTCCCCAATTAGCCACGCATTTTGTGGAGGTTTTTGCCCGGCGAATGGGCAAGCGGCTTGGTCCTATACCGCAGGACATACTGGATGCGTTCATCTCCTATTCCTGGCCGGGGAACGTGCGAGAGCTTCAGAACCTGATCGAACGAGCGGTAATCCGGTCGGACAACGGAGTGCTTCCCAACCCCTTACCGGACAAGAATCCCGTAACGGTGACTCATTCGGAGAATAGGTTCAGGGATTCCACGCGAGCGCTGATCTTGGACGCGTTGCGAGAGGCGGGTTGGGTTATCGGAGGACCCGCTGGTGCCGCCGCCCGGCTGGGACTGGTGCGGACCACGCTGATTGCCAAGATGAAGAAGCTGGGGATCTCACGACCGGCAGACCAAACCGAGACAACTGACCCCGGCGAAAACGTCGAAGGTGGGGAAGTGGCAATCGCCGAGTAAATTAGAACTTGTCCGCTGACTGCCGTTTACCCGGGCCGATTACGCAGACTGGCGTGCAGCGGCTTCGACAGGCAAGGTGAATTGAAAGGTTGCGCCTGGCCCGGAGTTGGAGGTGCCCCATAACCGACCGCCGTGCGATTCGATAATCGACCGGCTAATCGGCAATCCCATGCCGATGCCTTGGGGTTTGGAGGTAAAGAACGCATTGAAGATTTGCTCCGCCTGTCCTGGCGGTAGCCCCACCCCTGAATCGGTTACCGAGACGAGGAGTTGACGATTCTCGTCCTGCCGCGTCGTGATCGTAAGTCTCCCGGGACCGTCCATTTCTTTGATCGCTTCGATAGCATTCACCATCAGGTTCATCAGGACCTGTTGCAATGCCACCCGGTCCGCCATGATGTCGGGTAGACCTTCCGTAAGCTGGGAGTGGATGGAAACTGAATATCGGTTCGACTCGCTGCGCAGCAGGGCGATCACCTCTTGAATGACTCCATTTACGTCAACTAACTCGCGTTGCGGAACGTCCTTCTTGAATAGCGTAACAATCCGATTGATGATGTCAGACGCGCGGGTGACGTCCTTCATGAGTCTTAGGGCGGCTTCTTGCGCCTCTGCCACGTCGGGCTGATCACGCACAAGCCACTGCAAGCAGGTTTCAGCATCCGCTGCCGCCGCGAACATTGGCTGCTTAATTTCGTGCGCCAGCGATGCGGTGAGCTCCCCCATCGTGCTCACCCGGTTTAGGCGCGCAAGATCCGCCTGTGCCTGGCGTAATCTCTCATGTTCCTCCTCGGCCCGCTTGCGCTCAGTGATGTCCATTACGAAAGCCACACCCTCATTCCCGCCTGCTTCGAAGAGAGCGGCGCCGATCAGCACGGGCACGCGGCTGCCGTTTTTCCGGAAGTACTCCTTCTCGAACGGTTGGATGGCTCCGGTCGCCTTTGCCTCTGCGATGGCCCGTTCGTCGCGGTCACGCCATTCCGCCGGAGTCAGGTCCGTCCAGCGCAGGCGACCCGAGACGAGATCTTCACGGCCGTATTGCACCATGTGGAGAAACGCTTCATTGGCGTCGATAATCTCACCTTCCGAGTTCCAGATGACGATCCCCATGATATTGGCGTCGACTAAGCGGCGGATCCTGGCTTCCAACCCATTGGCTAGTTTACGCACCGCTGCTTCCGCTTTTTCGCGCTCGGCCACTTGAAATTTAAGGTCTTCTATGTGTACCAGCGCTTGATAGGCTGAAGAAGAAAATTTCCCTAGAGAGGCCATGACCCGGTCATCTTCTGCATCGAACTTGCGACGATCGCTGTGCATGATCGCCCAGATCGTTCCGACGGCTTTGCCGTCGACGTAAAACGGGACCAGCAAGCATTCTTCGGCTGCCGGAATGACTGCCATCAAATAGGGATAACGCCGTTCGAAATGTCTGAACAGCAAGGTACGATTTTGATCGAGCACGTCTCCGCAGGGCCCGAAGTTCCGCGGGGTTCCCCCTCCGACATGGGGGTTCCACATGCCGGCGATAGCTGGCCAATAGAACCTTTTGCCGCAAACGTCCGGTCTTTTTCCATCGCTCGTCAGCAGGCTAAGGCCAGCAGAGTCACACTGGGTAATATCCAGAATCGTTTCAGCCACCTTCTGAAAAATGGTGCTTGGTGAATCGGCCAGCACGCTCATCAGTGCCACGAGCGCGCAGTTCTCCTTTTCATAATCGGTAGGACGCGATGGGCGGCGCTGCAACTCCTCCGTGCAGAGGATCGACTCTAGGGAAGCCCCGGCTACAGGAATTGAATCTTCCAATGGGATGTTCGCTCGTGACGTGGAAGCTGAACTCATATTTCTACCCTCAACAGCTGCGCGATTTCACGCGTCTTAGGGTCTTCCTATCAGTTGCCTAGCAGTGACACAGACCATCATCGTCCGTCGTTCTGTTGCAACGCCAAGTCTACGGCACTGAGTAAAGCTTCGCGGCGTACCGGCTTACAGAGAACATCCACCGCGCCGCCCTTCAATGCCCGCTGGCGCGTGGCTCTAGAGGGACACTGTGACCGAAACTAACAAAAATTTCCCCCGACAACACTTGCGCTCGGCTAGAGACAGCACACCCGGCTGTCGGCAGAGCCTCAATATCCGCCCGCCTTTTCCGCCTGTCAAGAACATAAATTAGCTCGGCTCAGCACAAGTAGTTGCGCATGTCTACCTAGATTTTTCGGAACGCGGAAGTGGAAGCGGGTCCCGCACTCATAGATCATATTTTTTGGATGAGATATCTTAACGAAGCAACGGCAAGAGCGTGGTGCGTATGGCCGCGGAGAATACGTTTCGCGAAAAGACCACGAGGATTAGCAGCCCCAAAGTGTGAATGTACAGTGTTGCTAGAATTTGCACAGAGTGTCGTGTCGATGGCGCCGCAGAGACCATCTCTTTCGTTTCACAGATACGTTGAGCCCAAGTTGCCTCATGTTTCTGCGCTTTTTCAGCGTTTTCCGAAGCTGAATGCCGGGTAGCCCCCCGTAGATTGGTACTTTTGGTCTCCGCCGAGAATCTAGAACTGGTGCGAGTAGCATGCGCAGCCGCTGTCGCGCTCGAAACAGCCTGGCCTTCAGAGTCCCGATCCTTACGCCCAGAATCGCTGCCGCCTGTTCAAAGGTTAGGTCTTCAAGTCGGAGAAAGAGGGCAGTCCGCGATTCCGAATTCAACTGATTTATCGCTTGGGACAGAATTCGTTCCTTCTCATGCTTTTCGTACTCCTCAGCCGGCGTCTGATCAGTATCTGCAATCTCCGCCGGGGACGCAGTTTCGCGATCTGGTTTCATGTCATCAAGAGAGACTTCCTTTAGAGTTCGATTCTTCCGCAGAAACATAAGAGCTTCGTTTATTACAATGCTTGTCAGCCAGGTGGACAGAGACGATCGCCCTTGGAAGGTATCGAGATGCATGAACGCTTTGTAAAAGCTCTGCTGCACGACGTCATCCTCTCGGTTGCGGGTTATTCTGAAAGCTATCGCGAAAAGCTTTGTTTCGTGTCGATGCACCAGAAATTCGAATGCTCGGCTCTCGCCATTCTTTGTGGCGGTAACTAGCATCGAGTCAGATTCTTCCCAAAGCATTCCGCTCATTGGTTCACTTCTCACGCTTCCCTTCCTTCCGTCAAACACTCAGAAGTTCATCTCACGTCGAGCTTCTTGCGAGGATGTTTGTCGCTCTGCGGTATCTCTTGGAGAGTGCATCTGCGATGCCAATCTCATTGTCTCGATCGGTAGGATCAAACGTCTGGTTTTCTGAGGGGATTCCTGGGCAAAGGATTCTGAGGGCCTCGATTCCGGAGGACCCGTTTTCTACTGACACAGGGACGTATCTAAGCCGGTCCTGGTACCACGTGAAGCCACCACGGCGCGAGATTGGTAGTGGTCCTGCACCGCATTCACCCTGTCGTTATTGCACCGCACGGAGACCTCGGGGCGACATACGCGTTGACACTTCCTGCGCGATCCTCCGAGTTAAAGCGCGGTTTCCCGGAAGAAAGAAGGGCTTTCGATACTGGCCCGTTGCTTGCGGTGACTGAAAGCGAAATGAAAATGACAGGACAACTTGCCGACCTCCCCCGGAACCGCCGGCTCGAAAGCGTCACCCGAGACCTCCCGAACAGTGAGACACACAGGCTCTATCTCGATAACCGATCAGTGACGATTTCCGCGGCATCCATGCAAATCGGCAGATCGGAAGAGTCTTTATGAGTGTCCGCATCGCAATGGTCGTTCTTACGCTCCTCATTTTCGCCGCGTATCGGCAAGCCAAGCCACAAACCAACAATAGCTACAACGGATTGGATCTGGTCGACAAGACCGGAAACATCCGCAAGCCAAGCGACTACAGAGACCGCTACCAGGCGCTTGGAACGTATGCGGTGGTCGATCTCAACGGCAATACCGACATGCACTACACATACGCGTCGCCGGGAACGGCTGAGGATTACCGCAAGACTGGAAAGTTTGCCGATGGAACGGTTTTGGTGAAAGAGGTCTTTGGAAGCGATCACGCGCAAATGACGACCGGGGACGCACATTGGGCTTCGGGAACGAAAGTGTGGTTCGTGATGATCAAAGACGAAAAAGGACGCTATCCCGGCAATTCGCTGTGGGGTGATGGATGGGGATGGGCGCTTTTCAAGTCCGATGCGCCCGATAAGCAAGTCGCAACTGACTACAAAAAAGACTGCCTGGGCTGCCACATCCCCGCAAAGACGACGGACTGGGTCTACGTGCAAGGCTATCCAGTTCTCGCCTCAAAGTAAGTAACACCATGCGGCGAAGCTGATTTTCGAAAACGACTCAAAGGAGGCTGTGCAATGCGAAAGTATCTGGGTGTATTGGTGCTCGTCTCGGGAGTGGGCCTAGTAGCTGGGACCGCGTCCCGTTCCAACGTAAGCCGGGTTGCGGCTGAGACGCAACAATCGGCGGCGGTGTTCGATTCTGATGGCAAGTTGAAGTTGCCAAAGCCAGCCACCTTTCGCAGGTGGGTTCTTGTGGGCGCTCCCTTGACGCCCGAAGGCCTCAACAATAACAACGCAGGTTTCCCCGAATATCACAACGTATACATCGAAGAGAAAAATGTTGATGCGTACCTGAAGACGGGCTCCTTTCCCGAAGGAACCGTTATTGTCAAAGAACTGACTCGCGTTCTAAAACCGACTTTTCCAGACGGCTCTCGTACGGAACCATCCGGACGGGGGTATTTCAACGGCGAGTTCAACGGCATCGATCTAACGGTGAAAGACAGCAAGCGGTTTGCTAAGACCAACGGCTGGGGCTTCTTCACGTTCGGACATCACCCATTGCCATATGCGAAGACCGCCGCGGAATCGTCTGTGACCGAATGTGCTGGATGCCATATCGCCAATGTCGCCAAAACCGACATGACATGGATTCAGTTCTATCCAATACTTCGAGACAAAGACCCACAACAGTGAAGTACGGGTAACCTGTTAAATTTTTTGTCCAATGAAAAGCGTGGGCAAGTATAGCCTTCGACGTTGATGTTGATTTTCCACGCGTGGCATTGCATCAGGCGGATTGAGCAGCCTACGAGAAGGAAAGGTAATTATGAGTCTGGTTCTATCAGGGCAAGCAATTAACGCGGAGAAACAAAACCTCTCAAAAGACGCCAAGAGCAATTTAACCAAATTGGCTGCATGGATAAATCAGCGTAATATCCCTTTCCTGATCACCAGTATCGGCATGATTGTTATGCTTCTCTGGGCAGGGTCTTATAAGATGACTGCTCCCGGAGCCGAAGGGATAGTTCCTCTGGTTTCTAACAGCCCGCTGATCTGGTGGCACTTTAAATTATTCGGCCCTTATATCGGCTCCGATATCATCGGCCTTACCGAGATCACTGCAGCGATATTGATTATCGCAGGCTATATGAAGCCTAAAGCCGGTATCATTGGCGGATTCGTCACAACGCTCATGTTCTTTATAACCAGCACTATGGTCATAACTACCCCCGGTGCGATTATTTCCGTTCCCGGAATTCGAGCAAACTGCGATGCCCTTGGCGCTGGCAATAGCAATAACAAGGCTGCTGAGCCAAAACGTCCGGAATCTCCTTGGCGACGGAATAAACTTCGCGGACATTCGCGATTTGGAACTGAGCAGGATCCAGCGTCTCAGGAAACGGCATGGCCTCTTTTGCTTGCTTAAAGTAGACCGGGACTGGGTTCAAATCGGGCCGGACCGAGCGGGACGATGAAATGTGGTAGACCGCGTAAACTCCGCCCACACACATCAGGAGAAACGCCCCTCCAAAGGCGATTGCAGCCTTGCTCTCCTCTAGGGTTGGTTTTGGCAGTTTGTGCTTTTTCCCCATACTCTTCCTCCAAATGCCTATACGGCAGGCTCCTGGCTTTTCGGTTGCAGCGTTTCTCGGCGAAGTGCGCGCTCTTTCATAAGCGCAAAGAAAACCGGAACGAGAATCAAGACGTGAATCGTGGAAGTTATCATTCCGCCGACGATGGGTGCGGCGATCGGCTTCATGACGTCGGAACCGATGCCGGTTTCCCATAGAATCGGGATGAGGCTGGCGAGAACGGCGCAAACGGTCATCAATTTTGGCCGGAGACGCTGGACCGCTCCTTCAATCACAGCAGCTTCGATATCCTCGTGCTTGAGAGGCACGCCTTTTGCGAGCCGGTGATCGAGAGCTTCGTGCAAATAGACGACCATGACCACGCCGGTTTCCACGGCGATGCCGAACAGTGCGATGTAGCCGACCCAAACGGCCACGCTAAAGTTGTACTTGAGGAGCCACTGAAGAATGAGGCCACCGGTCATCGCGTAGAAGGTGGGAAAAATCAGCACCATGGACTCCGTTACCGAATGGAAGACCATGTACAGCAGCATGAAGATCACAAAGAAGACGATCGGAAGGATGATTTTCAGGCGTTCCTTGGCACGCAATTCAAATTCGTATTCGCCGGACCACTGATAGATGTATCCGGCTGGGAGCTTCAGTTTCTGTTGCAGCTCCTTCGAGGCTTGGCCCACGAATCCGCCGTAGTCTGTGGTGTTCAGGTCAATGTAAACGTAACCGGTCAATTGGCCATCCTCGTCGCGAATCATGGCCGGGCCGTGAGAAAACGAAATTGTGGCAACTTGGTCAAGCGGAATCTGCGCTCCGGACGGAGTGCCGATCAATACCCGCCGCAATTCATCTACGTTGTCGCGAAAGTCGCGCTCGTAGCGCACGTTGATGGCATACCGCTCACGACCTTCAATGTTCGTGGCCATGTTCATGCCGCCGATTCCTGAGGTCACGGCCTGCTGCACATCGGCGATGGTGAGACCGTACTTAGCCGCTTCCGGCCGGTTCACATCCACGTTGACGTAAAAGCCTTGCGCCACGCGTTCGGCAAAGACCGAGCGGACCTGCGACACACTGGAAAGAATCTGCTGTATCTGGGCGCCGAGTTGCTGAATTCCGTCGATCGATGGCCCTTGGATCTTCATTCCAACAGGTGTCTTGATTCCCGTGAGGGCCATATCAAGACGGTTTTCGACCGGCATGGTCCAAGTGTTTGTCAGGCCGGGGAATTGAAGCTTCTCATCCATTGCCAGAATCAACTTTTCGTATGTCATTCCGGGAGGCCACTGCTCGCGCGGCTTGAGCATCACGGTCGTGTCGTACATATCCAGCGGGGCGTTATCTGTCGCGCTGTCCGACCGCCCAACCACACCAAACACGGTTTCCACCTCAGGGAAGGTGCGGAGGATTCGATCCTGTTCTTGCAAAAGCCTTGACGCCTCGACAATGGAGATGCCGGGAAGAGACGTGGGCATGTAGAGTGACGAGCCTTCATACAGCGGCGGCATGAATTGACTGCCGAGCCTAAACATCAATGGAAAAGTTACGATCAGAAAGACCAGGTTCACCAGTAGCGTCGTTTTGCGGTACTTGAGACAGAGGCGCAGCACGGGCAGATACAGCGCTTGCGTAATTCGGGAAACCGGATTCTCTGACTCCGGGCGCAGCTTGCCCCTGATGAACATGACCATCAGAACCGGTACGATCGTGACCGCCAGGAGAGACGAAAAACCAACCGCCAGTGTCTTGGTCCACGCCAAGGGCTTGAACATGCGGCCCTCTTGCGCTTCTAGCAGGAACACCGGCAGGAATGACACCACGATAATGAGGAGGGAGAAGAACAGCGCGGGTCCCACCTGCTTGGCCCCGCCAATCAGGATGCGACGCCGCTCGGATTCACTTAGTACCTGTTTCTTACTTTCGGTCGGTTTTGTGGCAGGTTCTGCCACGATCGGACCATTGGCAGTATGGATGTCGCTTGCTGGTTGCGGCTCTGTAGTCGCGGATCGCTCCGAGAGATGGCGATAGCCGTTCTCCACCATTACAATCGCGGCATCGACGAGTACCCCGATGGCCAGCGCCATGCCGCCAAGCGACATGATGTTGGAGCTGACGTGAAGGTAGTACATCGGGATGAAGGAGGCGACGACGGCTATCGGCAATGTGAGGATTGGTATCAGTGCTGATCGAAAGTGGAACAGGAAGATGATGATCACGAGACTGACGATCACTGCTTCCTCCAGCAGGTCACGCTGCAACGTTCGGATCGAGTCCTGAATCAATCCGGCGCGGTCGTAGCCAGCTACGATTTCAACCCCTGGCGGCAGCGATCCTTTAATCTCGGCCAGCTTTTTCTTGACTCCGTTGATGACGTTGAGAGCATTCAGCCCGTAGCGCATAACGACAATGCCGCCCACGGTCTCGCCTTCTCCCTGCCATTCCGCCACACCGTCACGGATGTCCGGGCCAAACGAAACTCTGCCCAAGTCCTTGATCATTACCGGCGTTCCGTTCTTCGCCATCACCGGTACGTTTTCCAGGTCCGCTAGCGACTTCAAGTAGCCGAGACCGCGGATCATGTATCGAGTCCCGCTTAGTTCCAGAACGCGACCGCCCACTTCATTTGTGCTGGATTTAACCCGATCGATCACGGTTGAAAGGGGAATTCCGTATGCCAACAACTTATTTGGGTCCAGATTCACCTGATACTGCCGGACAAAACCGCCGATAGTGGCTACTTCAGCCACACCAGGCACAGTCTCCAACTGATAACGCAGATGCCAGTCCTGCAGAGTGCGCAGGTCAGCGAGGCTGTGTTTGTGGCTGCGGTCTACGAGTGCGTATTCGTAAACCCACCCGGCACCGGTGGCATCGGGCCCGATTGCGGGGTGGACTCCTTCGGGCAAACGGCCGGTGATCTGCTGCATGTATTCGAGGACTCGTGAACGTGCCCAGTAGATGTCCGTGCCATCTTCAAAGACTACGAAGACGTAGGAATCGTTGAACATAGTCTGCGCACGCACTGCCTTCACGTGGGGCGCAGCTAGGAGAGAGGTGACGATTGGGTACGTCACCTGATCTTCGATAATGTTCGGTGGCTCCCCTTCCCAATTGGTGTGAATGATGACCTGGACGTCGGAAATATCCGGAAGTGCATCCAGCGGAATCTGGCCCATCGACCAGATTCCGGCCAGCACCAGCAAGAGCACACCGGTGAATACCAGGAAGCGATTGTGAGCACACCACTCAATGACGCGGGCAATCATGCCTACATCCCTCCTGTCGCATTTACGGCGAGATGCTTGGTGGCAATCGTCTGTCCGTTCTGTTGGGCCGTGACCGTCACCTGCCAAGTGCCGCCAGACCCGAGTTCGCCATTGCCTTCGTACATGCCGCCGCCTTTGTCGCCGGCATTTATCGTGGTGTTCATCGAGGCCATTCCCATCGCAGGCATTGCGGCCATAAAGAATGTGACTCTCACTTGAGCGCCGATGATCGGTTTCCCGTCTTGACCAGTGAGTTTCACGCGAACGGTGTTGCTGCCCTTTTTCGGGGGCGTCGGGTCGGTGGTGAGATCTAAGTTGGCCTGGGCCTGTGCAGGCGCGTTCATAGAGGCTGCAGCTCCCGCACCGGGTGGTGGCGGCATGAATGCACCTGCGGCGGCTTGGAGCTGCGCCTCTGAATCGATCAGGAAATTGGCAGAGGTGACGATCTGCTCGCCAGCTTTCAGACCTTTCGAAATCACAATTTGATCGCCGACACGAGTGCCAACCAGAATTTCACGCGGCTCTATGTTTCCGTCGCCGCTGTAGACAAAGACTAGATTCTTTGTCCCTGAATGGAACACGGCTGCGTCGGGGACCACAACCTGCTTTCCCATAGGCAGCTTCACGCTGACGTTTACATACATACCGGGCCGGAGTTTCAGACCCGGATTCGGGAATACGAGGCGCACCGGGAGCGTGCGCGTCGCCATATCCAACTGCGGTAGCAGGTAGTCGACTCGCCCGGTAAATACTTTTCCGGGATAAGCGTCAAGCGTAACTTCAGCCCGGTCGCCTGGCTTGATTTTCCCTGCGTCGTTTTGAAAGATCTGAGCGTATACCCACACTTCGGAGAGGTCGGCAACCGTATAAAGCTTGGTCTCCGGTTGCACGTACATGTTAGGCAGTGCGTTTTTCTCCATGATGTAACCGGAAACCGGGGAGTTGAACGTCAGGTTGGTGATTACATCGCCCGTGTCATCGAGTTTCTTTAGCTCGCTTTCCGGTATTTCCCACTGCTGAAGCCGTGCCTTGGATGCATCAATCAGCGAAGCAGCGCCATCCGCGACGCCGCTCACTGAGCTTTGTTGCAGCGCAGCAGCATTTTTCTTTGCGAGCAGATACTCTCGTTCGCTGGTGACCAGATCGGGACTGTAAATTGTCAAGAGCGGCTGTCCCTTGCGGATGAAGTCACCGGTCGCATCCGCATACACCTGACGAATCCATCCGGCAAACCGCGTCTGCACGTAAGCCAAGCGGCGCTCGTTGGCCTGAACGTTTCCATAAAAACGGATTTCGTCATTGACTGGCTTGGATTCGACCGTCCCAATCGTGACGCCGATACTCTGCATACGTTGCGGTGAAAGTTGAATGGGAGCTACTGGTGTTTCCGTTGGCGGCGCCTCGGATGCCCTGGCCGCGGGCATCGCCGGCATGTCGGATGCCTTCGGGTCGCTCATCATAGGCGTTGGTGCGGTGTTCATTGTCGGCCTGCTGCGCAAGCGCCACCAAAGAACGCCCGCAACCAGGGCAAGCGCAACGCACGCCAAGAGCGTGACGAGAAAGGCCCGACGATATCCATTTCCTTCCACCGATTGGTTCGCCATCTGTTCAGGTTCCCTGGTCAAGGTGTTCTTCTCGGTCATGGCAACGTCACCCCTGTAAGCCGCTCGATGTGGACCAAAGCCGTCTGGTGGTCGAGCAGAGTCTGTTGGTATTGGAGATCGAGATTCAAAACGTCTAGAAAGGAAGAGAACAGCGTCTCGAAATCTTCCCGATTTGACTGGTACGCCGCCAACCCGGCTTGAATTGTTGCCTTCGCTTGCGGAATCAATCCGTCCCGGTAAATAAGCAACTGCTCTTCGGAAGTTTTCATGACGACATACTGCCTCTGAACTTGGGCAAGCGCGTCCTGTAATTGCGCATCAAGATCCTGCTGGGCACGTTCGACATTTATTTGAGCTTCTGCTAGCGCGGCCTGCCGCGGTTTGCGTCGCGGAAAATTCACGCTCAACGTAAGCATGTAGTAGTCGGGAAACTTACGGTCCGTGTTTTCGTACGTGTAGGAAACTCCGAAATCTGGACGGAATTCTTTGCGTGCCAGTTCAACAGAAGTCTGGTTGCGTTGGACCATCGCTGATTGTTCCCGAATATTGGGGTCCTGCTCGCGGACTTGAGCCAGGAGTTCGCTCGCCGTGTACGGCAGGAAAGTGGCCGAGAGGGATTCCGTGATGATGTCGGGAGAATCTTGCTGTCGCCGGACAATGCGCTTAAGTTCAGCTTCATCTTCACCAACCAACTGATGGTGCATGGAAATTTCGCGGAGAATCTTGGTGCGTTCGAGCTGAGCCTTTAACACGTCCTGTTGATTACCGAATCCGGCGGAATAGCGATTCCTCGCCTGCTCTTCGATCTGTTGCAGTAGCGTGTCATCCCGCTGAAGTATGCCGAGAGTCTGTTGAAGGTAGGCAAGGTGGAAATACGCCGTCTTTAGCTTTTCGATTTCGTCGAAGGAAACGACTCCGATGTGTACCTTCACAGCGTCGGCTTCGCGATTCGCTACTTCGCCGCGCAGTTTCAGCTTTCCGGGATAAGGCAACTGCTGAGAAGCCCCGACGCCGATGTACGCAAAGTCGCTGTTGGTGTAGCCGGCAAACGGGCGAGGGCTGCCCACGCTGAACTGGGTCACCGTGAACAGGGGATCCGGGAGGCTCGACACCTGCGGGGCAACGTGCGTCGCAGCCTCCGCCGCTTTCTTAGCGGCCAGAATCGCAGGGTCATTCTTCCCCGCTTCCTCGATGAGCGCCGCGAGCGATGTGGGCGCCCCAGCCTCATGCTGCATTTCCGTCGGAATGGATTTCGCGGACGGTTTTTCCGGCTGCTCCTGCGCGAAAGCAATGCCCCCCAAAACTACAGAAAGGAATATCACACAAAGACTTCGAATAAGAGCTGCGCAACACAATCGCGCAGCGGTATTCTTTCTCGCTATCGAAAACATCTTTTTCTCCTGAGCGTGCGTAACGAAGCCGCGGACCATCGGCAAGATACCCAACAGGTCTCGACCGAAACGGGTCGGCGGGTCAGAGGGAGAGTAGAGACGGAGAAAGAGACAGGCCGGTGCGTTGCCGCACCGTGGAGCAGCGGATCAGATCAGGAGGGAAGCGTGAAGTGTGTATAACTCGGGAGGCGAATGCTGCGGAGCCTCAAATTCCAAGCGCGATGCTTCGGGGTACGGCATTGCCTGCGGCGAAGCAAGAATATCGGTCACAACCAGCACGGGCGCATAGAGCGTCACGTGAGCGACGGGCAACACATTGGGTGACTGAGACGAAACCATCCCCTTGCAGCAATCGTGACTCTGATTGGACGGATCGCAGGGCATGGAACCGCAGCACTTCATACTCTGTTGGTCTTGCGTCATCGCGGACATGCAGTCCACAAGTTGCAGGCCCAACAGTGCGCCCACGGCCAAAACTACAAATAGTCTCTTGCCCATCATGCTAGTTCGACTCTACGTGGATTAGACGCACGAGTCAACGAAAGGATACAGAGTGCGCAAATCGCGATTAATCTCGATCAATGAAGACGAAGGAAAGTCAACTGGGGCAGGTGTCTCTGCGGTTTATCAGATCAATCGCGGTCAATCGCGCTCAAACCAAGCATTCGGCTCGCAACCGAATGCTTGCCAACTCGCATGCAGGTATGGCGACGCGCCTACCTCCCACCTGGAAGTTAGCCAGACCACTCAATACAAGAGCGTTTGTCGGTACTAACCCGATTGGGCGAGTTGATAACTTCCGGCTTGCCCGTCGGGAGTTATTCGGCGATCTGATGCCACGTACGCTCTTGACGCAAAGGCGGCGATATTTCGAAGGGCGTGGCGACTCTTGCCGGCTTTGGCCGCCATCCTGATTCCGGCAAGCGTGCTCTCAAAGAAGTCCGCCATGCTGTCCAG
>WNFF01003382.1_pt1 | contig 16613 bp, 13 predicted proteins | sample 5400441 | NCBI WGS metagenome assembly WNFF01 (sample SAMN13153345, study PRJNA577476) | soil metagenome | isolation source: 120 cm saprolite under Douglas fir tree site 2 hole 3 replicate 1 | place: USA:California | collected 2015-04-18 | reverse complement strand
CGGCGCAACGCAATCAGCCCCTGTCCCCAGTCGAGATTGCTGTCGGAAAGCAGCGTGTAGCTCCGCTCGGGCCTAACGAAGACATTGAAATAGGAGAGATAGTCCGGGGCGTAGCGCAGGCCGTCGGCGGCTTGCGCCAACACGGCACCCACCAACAGCGCCTGCAGGGTTCGTTGGCGTCGCGCATACTCCCAGAGCGCGGCGCACGCCAGCAAGACAAAGGGATAGATAGGGAGGATGTGCCGGTCGCCAATGTTGATGCGCGAAAAAACCGCGAAGAAGAAAAAAACGGCCGGGAAAAACATGAGCACTCGGAAATCTGCCGGCCAGATGAGGCGTCGCCGCGCCGTAAGCACCAGCATCGCCGCCGCGAGCAGCAGAACCGTCGTCGGCCATTTCAGCAGAATCACGACCGGGAAATAGAGCTTCCACCCGCCCCGCTGGGAAACTTCGCCCAGAAAGAAGCTCCGATGCCCGCGGACCCAACTATGGTGCACGACATTGCCGAAACCCGTCAGGTATTCGCAGGCGGGGATATAAACTTTCGCATGGAAGCTCACCGGTAAGTGCTGCACCAACGGGGCGCTGTAGCCTGAGAACGTCGCGGTCACCTGCCCTGGCTGAAACGTCACCCTGGAAACATGGAAGAAGTAACCGGCCCAGACGGCGAAAAAGGCGCTTGCGAACACCATCACCAGGGCCCGCCAGTTCCAGGCCCAGGGCTTCAGCAGAGAGGCGTGAGGCTTGTGGAGCAGAACTACTACCATGGCGAGCGCAAATAATTGGAGCGTGTGAAACTTTGCCAGCAGCAGCCCGCCCAGAACCAGCCCCAGCAGAAGGGTCTCCGCGAAGGATGGCTGGCGACGCCAGCGAGCGACTTGCAGCGCCGTAGCGAAAATCAGCAGCGTTGCGACGCCATCGATTGCGGCCACGGAGAAATGAGCGATCAGCGCAGGAGAAAAGACGAATAGAGCCAGGGCGAAATTCGCGGCCCCAGCCGAGAACCGGCGTTGCGCAGTTGTCCACAGCAGGCCGGCAAGCAGAAAGCCCAGCAGGACATTGACGGGGCGCGCCCGCCAGGCCCAGCTTTCAGGGCCAGGCCGGATGGGCTCGATCTCTCCGGCAACCGTTTCGAATCGCCAGTTCGTGTCGAGCAGCGGGAGCGCAAACAGGAGCCGCGCTAACGGCGGCTGATCGTCCCAGCTCCTGAACTCGCCATGACGCCATGCGTCAAGCCCCGCGGCAATATGCTCCGGCTCGTCAGCCGTCATTGACTGCGTGCCGATGAACCAAGCGCATTGCGCCCCGTAGAGGAGGCACAGCAGACTCGGGATCAGGATGCGGACCACAAAGTTCCGGCGTGGCGCAGGGCTGCCGCTCGCCCGTAGATCGCGGTCCTCTACGACGTGTTCCGCAGGAAATGGAAGTTTCGAGCGAATCATGGCAAGGGCAGCATACGTTGCGGTGTAACCCGCGTTGGTCGTGCTGCGCGCTCTATACAAAATTCAGTACCCGAAACGCGAGGCCGTCGCGGACTCGCACCAGAGCCCGGCTGTTGCGAGGAGCGCTCATTCGACGCGACAAACCATGACCACGCTGTTCGCGTAGGGACAGGGAAGTTCCCGCGGATCCCTCCGAGACGCAAGGGCCGCGCCGGCCGCCGTGGGTCGCTCCAACACAACCCAACTGATGCCATACTTTTTTTGCAGGCGGCGGAAATCGTCCGGGCCGAAGTCGCGCCAGCGATCGAGTGTGGCTCCCGCCCGAATTTCCGATACGCCAAGATCGCGGACCTGTTCGCGCCAGGTGGGGGCCAGCTCAGGCGCGAGCGCGGAAACGGCGCGGTCCTTGACCCAATCGGCGAGCATGCTGCGCTCAGCGAAGGCGCGAAAGCCGTGCGAATCTTCGCCAGGTCGCGCCATATGAAGCGGGTCAAGCGCGCACAGTGCTTCCTGCGGCGTGTTGCGACGAATCCAATCAAACGCTTCGACCCAGGCGTTTTTCGGAACGCGGCCCGGCCACTCGATGTGGGGGCTGGAGGGGTAGCTCAGCCGGTGAGAGAAAAAGAACACCAGACAGAGCGGCGCCAGAAAGAGCAGCCAGCGCACGGGGTGGTTGCGCAGGACGCGCTCGCCCAACAAGCCACCGCCCAGAAACACGAGCAGAAAATAGACAAAGTAGAGCGTGCGCATAGGTTCGGTGGGGATGAAACGCTCGAACGCCGGCACTGTGGTGATCAGAATTGCCCCGGCGACTCCCAGCACGCCGGCAAGCACGGCGCGGCGGCTGACTTGATTGACCAGCGGGCAGACAGGAACGCCTGTCCTACCGAACCGCGCGAACCAAGTCAGAATCGCGAGCGGCGCAATGACACCCAGCCATTCGTACCAGTGCCAGCGCAGCGGAAAGAGATATGGTCGGGTGGACAACACTTCGCGCCAGGCGTCGTTTGCAACCGGCCCGCGGGGGGCGCCGAATGCGAACAAAGGGATGAGCGGCGCCATGGCAAGCAACTTCCACGCGCCAAACCGCTGGATCGCAAGATGGAACGCACCAAACAGGGCCATTGTTGGATGGATGACCGCGGCGGCTGCAATCCAGCCTAGCGCAGCAAGACTTCGGTCGAGGATGGCGACGAAGGCTAGCAGCAGGGCAGCGGTGGCCAAGTCGCGGGGATGGAGGTAGCGGTCCATCAGCTGCAGTTGCGTGCCAGCTACCGGCAAAAGGCGCGCTGCCCACACGGTTAGAACAGCGCCCCACTGCGCCGCGGGCGCGGCAAAAATTCGGCGCGACATTTGCAGGCTGGCCAGCAATACCACAAAGATGGCGAGCAGGTGCCACAGAAAGACGGCCAGATCAAGCTGCACTCGGGTGAGGCGCACCGAGAAGGCCACCAATTCGCCAAACAGCATCCAGCGAGTCTGCGACAGAAAAAACGCCGAATCATATGGGTACAGCGCCGGGTTCAGATTCTTCTTGATGGCTGGCAGATAAATGGCGCCATCCTGATGGCCCAGATGGTAGCCGTGGAGGAGCACGCCCGCCGCGGTGAGCACCAGTAATAGCAGCAGGTCGCGCGCTGTGATCTTCGTGGTCATGCGGCCAAACGCTTCGGGATGCTCAATCTATCCTCGGCGGGAGGTGGCGTCAAACGCGGCGTGGGGCCAGCCGTTTGTACGTCGGCGGTTCGAGAGGCGCTGGGGAGACGGGGGATTCGTCAAGGCACGCCCACCGTGGCGGGGCGAGGATAGGGCACCGGCCACATCCGAGAGCTTCAGCCCCTGGAGCTGTATTTTCTTCCCCTCGGAGACACAAGGTCTTACCAAATCTCAAGCGGGTTTCTAGTTTGTTCGGGATTTCTTCTCCCGCGCTTGTTATAGTTTCAATGAGGAGCACAAGCTTGCTTGCCAAGGTCAGCCGCGAGACCTTTTTCGTGGCCCTGGATGCTCTGCGGTCCAACAAGGTCCGCGCTCTGCTGACCATGCTGGGCGTGGTGATCGGCAGCGCATGCATCGTGCTCGTTGTTGGGCTGAATATGCGCGCACAGGACAGCAGCCCAGAGCGCTCAGCTACGAACTCAATCTAGACGACCTTCAAGCCGCAAAAGTGGGGATCCCGCAGGTGGCGGAAGTCGCCGCCACACGGGAAATCCACATGACGGTGGTTATCGGAGGGATCGAATATCCGGTGAGCCTAGTGGGCGTCAGCCAGGGCTTTCAGGCCATTCGTAATCTGATCGTCCTGCGCGGCCGATACTTCGACACCGACGACATGCTATCGCGGAGCAAAGTTTGCCTGATCACTAAAGAGCTTGCCGACCGCGTCTACCCTTACGAGAATCCCATCGGCAAACCAATCCGCATCGGCGAGCTCAGTTTTACCGTCATCGGGGTTTTCAAGGAGCGCGTGGCTACCTTCGGGCTTTCCGAGATTCAGAAGGAGTCCGCCATCATTCCCTTCTCCCTGATGAAATACTACACCGGGGACGACATCGTACGCGTGCTCTACGCTTCGGCGCGCACCCCCGAAGGCGTACCCTCCGTCGCGCGGCAGTTGGAGCTCCTGCTGAAGAGCCGTCATCCCGCTGGGGCGCTCTATGATGTGTCCACGCTCAGCGGGATCCTGGATGCGGCGAGAAAGATCTCCCAAGCACTCACAATGGTGCTGCTGTTTATCGCTTTCATCGCGTTGTTGATCAGCGGCATCGGCATCATGAACATCATGCTGGTCACGGTGACCGAGCGAACACGCGAGATCGGGATCCGCAAGGCCATCGGGGCGCGGCGCAGCGAAATCCTGAATCAGTTCCTACTCGAGGCGTTCCTGATCAGCGGGACTGGCGCTGTGGGAGGCATCCTAATCGGCGTGAGTATCCCCGTGCTGGTCCAGCAACTGCTCCCGGGCAACCTGCGCGTCCCGGTTTCCTGGCTTTCGGTAGTGGTGGCTTTTTTGGTGTCGAGTCTGACCGGAATCTTCTTTGGCTTTCTGCCGGCCAATCGGGCTGCCAGGCTGCAGCCGACTGAATCGCTGCGGTACGAGTGAAGCCTGCATCGGGACTCCGGACCACAAGGGATTGAACTGCTGCCGGCTGAGTGCTCAGCGCTGAGAGCTCAATGCGCGTGTGATGCTAAGAGCTGGAAGCTTGGCGCTAACGCTCGATGTAGAAAGCGAACTGCAGCCCAAAAATGAGCATTAGCGCCGGTACGGCATATCGCCCCAGCCAGCGACCGCCCCAGCCCACATCAGAGAGGATTTTGGACGCCGCTAGCGTGATGGCCACGATGCCCATCCAGCGGTGCTGCAAGTGAATGATGGCCGAGTGCTGCCCAGTGTGGAAAAGCAAAAACAAGGCGCCCCCAAGCATCAAAACGTTGAGTACTTGCGGCCATGCCGGCTGGTGCAGCCATTTGGTCCGCCGGAAGAGCTCGATCAATCCCACCAGGACCGCAATGGTTTCAAAGAATTTATGCTGTACTTCGGTCTTGTCGAACTCGCCGTTAAGCAGCCACTGAAACCAGGGCTCCGGGTCGCGAAAGAAAAACAAGAAGAGGCCCAGACCCAGCAGGGGTAGGGGGTAGAGATACTTCATCCAGTTGTGCCGCGAGGCGAGGCTGGTGTGCTCCAGAAAGGCGAAGATTCCCATCAGGATGAGCAAGACCCCAGCCAGGTGGTGATCGAAGATCGACACCGGGTCCGGCACGAACGCCTCATTTCCCCCGTGTTGGTGCATGTGCCCGGCTTGCAGGAAGAGCATTAGCAGGTACATGAATCGAATCCTCCGATCGTGTCTAGCTGGTTCCCTCTCGTTGAATTTACGGTGCGCCGCACCTGCGCTCCAACCTTCCTCCGCCTCCGTGCGAGGCGCATCCAGCGGGCTATTCGACGTAGAAGGCCAGCTGCAGGCCCAAGGCAAGAATGAAGACGGGTAGAATATAGAGCCGCAGCCAGGCAAGTCCGCTCTTCAGGTCTCCCAGGACTTTGGTTGTTGCGGCAGCGATGCACCACGTGCCCATCCAGAGGTGCTGGCGGTGAATCACGGCCGTATGATGCCCGCTGTGAAACAGCAGAAAAACCCCGCCTCCAAACATCAAGCCATAGAAGACATAGCGCCACCCGGGATGAGTCAGATGCCCGGTGCGCCGGAACAGCTCGATGAAAGCGATGCCGAACGTCAGCAAGGCGAAAATCTTGTGCTGCACCGCCTCCGCATCGGGCATGATGGTTGCCAGCCGGAGCGGCCATTTCAATTCGCTATCCCCGCGGAGGACGACGTTGGTGGCCTCCACGAACAGAGGGAGTGGCCACAGATATTTCAGCCAGGGGTGTTGCGTTCCGAGCGGCGACCCTTCCAGCGCCGTGAAAACTGCCAACACGATAATCAGCATACCGGCCAAGTGATGGTTGAACAGTGAGAAGGCATCCGGCGGGTACATCCCGTGTCCAGCGTGCATGTCGTGAACTTGTGCGGCTAGCAGATAGAGGGCACTCCAGGGCATCATTGGTTCCTTCTTATCCTCCAAGCGTCTAAGAAATTCCTGTTGAAAGCGGAACGCCACGGCTGCCCCCGAAATTTCAGGAGCGCCGGATTCCGCCAGACATGCTTCGAGCCGGCCGACCCTAAACGCACAACTAAATACATCGTTTACCGCCCTTTTGGCAACACCATCTGTCGGGAGGGGGCATCCCAGTAACTCTGCCGATGGAGGAATCCAACCCTGTAGTGGCGGCCGGGGTGGAGGTTCGGCTACAATCAAAGGTTCCTCCCGACGCGGCGGATGGGAAGAAGCTTTATGAAAACGAAGCAGAGGAAGATTCTTACCTTCACTGGCATACTGCTGCTGGCCTCGGCGACGGGCGGGTTTGCTCAGGGAACTTCAGACACCGAAATCCTTACCCTGAAGCGGGCGGTGGCCTTGGCGTTGCAAAACAGCCGCGAGCTGGCGTTGGCCCGTGTGCAGTCGAACGTGGCGGAGAAGACGGCGAACGTGAACCGCGCGCAGTTCCTTCCCAATTTCTACACCGGCTCGGGGATCGGTTACACTCGCGGATACCCGCAAGGGATTGCCGGACCGCCCTCGATTTTCAACCTGACTTACGTCCAAACCATATTCAACGGGCCCTTGCGTGGCGAGTTTCGCGCGGCGGAGGAGCGCGCCGAGGGCCAAAGGCTGGCCTTTGAGAGCACGCGGGACGCGGTGATCGTGCGCGCTGCCTCGGCATATCTGGAGCTGGCCAAGGTTCGGCGCTCGCTGGAGCTGCTGCGGCAAGAACGCGAGAGCGCGCAGAGGATTATGGACATCACCCGCGAGCGGCTGGGCGCCGGGGTCGAACTACCCATTGAGGTCACCCGCGCGCAGCTCACCGCGGCGCGGATCGAGCAGCGCATTGTGCACCTGGAGGGCCGGGAAGAGGCCCTCGAAGGAGAATTGCGCGGCTTGCTGAGGCTGCCCACCAACCAGCGCCTGGAAGTGGCGCCGGAGGAGCTGCCGGCGAGTGCCGACCAGCCCGTCCGCGAGCTGGTGGCTATGGCCCTGGCCGAGAATTCCTCGATCAAGCGGACCGAGGCCGAACGACGGGCGCGCGAACATCGCCTGAGGGGAGAGCGTATCGGCTACTTCCCGACGGTGGACCTAGTCAGCCAGTACGCTCTTCTGGCGCGCTTCAACAACTTTGACCAATTCTTCCGAACGTTTCGCCGGAACAACTTCAATATCGGCCTGGACGTGAAGATTCCCCTGTTCAGCGCTCGCACCTCCGCGGCGGTGGCGCTGGCGCAGACCGATCTGAACGCCGCGGAACTAGAATTGAAGACCAAACGCAAGGACCTGGAAATCGAAGTCCGCCAGCAGTCGCGCCAGGCGCGGGAACTGGAGATGACTCGCGAGGTGGCTCGCCTGGAGCTGCAAATGGCGCAGGAGAATCTCAGCGTGGTCCAGTCGCAATTCCAGGAGGGACGCGCCGGCCTGCGCGACGTGGAAAAAGCTCGCCTGGAGGAAAGCAACAAGCGGCTGGCGTTCCTCGACGCCGACTACGAACGCCAGCAGGCCCAGCTCGAGCTGCTCCGCTCCACCGGCCAGTTGGCGAGTGTATTTCGATAAGGCTGCGCCGGTTGCTGTCCGGGCTCGGGGCCCGGGTTCGGAACCTCGGGATGAAGGGCAGCGGCCCCGGAGCAAGGTGTTCGCAAGCTTTGCCTTTGGCAGGGCAACGGTTTCGGGTAGAATACTTATTTGTAGGCGGACGCTTCTTAGCGTATATAGAGCCAGGAATCGAGGGGGGATTCGTATGCCTGATGTGATGAAGGCCCTGCTGTTGAATCCGCCGAGCTTCGCGAATTTTGACGGCGGGGCGAGTTCGCGCTGGCCGGTGACGCGCGAGATCGAATCCTACTGGTATCCGGTGTGGCTTACTTATGCGGCAGGTATGCTGCCCGGAAGCCGGCTGCTCGACGCCTGCCCCCACAAGATCACGCCAGCGCAGACCATCGAGATCGCAACCGACTATGACTTTGTCGTGCTGTTCACTTCGACGGTCGGATTCCACAACGACCTCCTGTTGATCCGCAAGATGAAAGAGCGCAAGCCCGATCTGAAAATCGCGTTTGTCGGGCCGCACGTGCAGAACCTCCCGGACCAGAGCTTGATGGCCAGCGAGGACATTGATTTCGTGGTGCGCGGTGAGTTTGACCACGCGGTGGTGGAATTCGCGCAGGGCCGGCCGCTGGCGGAGATTCTGGGGATCAGTTATCGCAAAGACGGCAAGGTGATGCACACGCCGACGCGGCCGCAGTTGCACACCGAGCAGTTGGACGCGCTGCCGTTTGCCACGGAAGTGTACAAGCGGAATCTGGTGATCGAAAACTACAACGTGCCGTTCCTGCTGCACCCCTTTGTCTCGTTGTATACGACGCGGGGCTGCCCCGCGCTATGCACCTTCTGCCAGTGGCCGCAGACGATCTCCGGTCATGCCTGGCGGGTGCGGTCGACCGACAACGTGGCGCGCGAAATCAAGCAAGCACTCGAGATGTTTCCGCAGATGAAAGAGTTTTTCTTCGACGACGATACGTTCAACATCCGCAAGGACCGGGTACTGGAGATTTGCCAGAAATTCAAGCCGCTGAAGTTCCGCTGGTCTGCCAACGCCCGGGTGCACAGCGACTACGAAACCCTGAAGGCCATGGCCGATGGCGGCGCGCGGCTGTTCATCGTCGGCTTCGAGTCCGGTGATCCTCAGATCCTGAAGAACATCAAGAAAGGCGCCACGGTCGAAATGGCTCGCACCTTCGCGAAAAACTGCAAGAAGGTGGGCATTACCATTCACGGCGACTTCATTATCGGCCTGCCCGGCGAAACCAAGGAAACCATCCAGTGCACCATCGACTTCGCCAAAGAGCTCGACTGCGAGACCGTCCAGGTTTCGCTGGCCCACGCCTTTCCCGGAACGGAACTCTACAATGACTTGGTCAAAGGAAACTTCCTGAAGGCTGAGGCCTTGACGGATGGCAACGGCCACCAGCTTCCGCACATCGAGTACCCTGGCCTGACTCGCGAGGACATGATGGCTGGGGTCAATCGCTTTTACGACTCCTACTACTTCCGGCCGAAGGTGGCTTGGCGCATCGTGCGCAAGGCCCTCTGGGATGCACACGAGCGCAAGCGCCTCTACCACGAAGCGGTCGCGTTTCTTCGCCTGCGCGCTGAGCGCTTGAAGTACGCCCGCAAGGGTCTGGAGAAGAAGCCCGTTGTCCCGATGCCCGCGATCGATGTCGGATCCGGCCCGGCAGCCCACGGCTAGGCTGGAAGCCCATGGCCACCATGAATGCCCTGCGGAGGAAAACCCACATCCTGGTCGTCCTGATGGTGCTGTTCAGCTCGGTGGGGGAGATCTTTCTCAGCAAGGGAATGAGGCGAATCGGATCGGTGAGCCTCGGTTCGTTGGGCTCGCTCGCCGCGGCTTTCGGGCAGACCGTCCGCAGCGAGACAATCTGGCTGGGCATCTTCCTCCTGCTGGTTTTCTTCGTCTGCTACATGCTGGTCCTTTCCTGGGCTGATTACAGTTACGTGATGCCAGCTTCGGCTTTCGGTTACGCCGTTGTAGCGTTCTTGGGTTACGCTGTTCTGGGCGAAGTAGTGAGCTTGACACGCTGGGCAGGCGTGGCACTCATCTGTATGGGTGTGGCGCTGGTGGGCCAAACGCCGCCGCGCACCACACCTCCGAGTTAACCTTGCGCACCGCGTTGTTTCTGGCCATCGTCGTTTTCGCCGGCACCGGCGGGGAGATCTGCACTACGCTGGCGATGAAGCGCGTCGGCGAGGTGAAAGACTTCTCGCCTTACGCCTTGCTCGCTGTGTTGGGCCGGGCTTTCCGAGTGAGCTGGATGTGGTTCGGCATCGTGCTGTCGGCGCTGGCCTTTTATGCCTTTCTGGCGCTGCTCTCCTGGAACCCGGTGAGCTTCGTGATCCCCGTGACAGCGCTCAGCTACGCCGCTGGCGCCCTCGGCGCAAAATTTCTGTTGCGCGAGCACCTGAGCGGCGTGCGCTGGGCGGGTGTGCTGCTGGTTTGCGGCGGTGTGGCCCTGGTGTGGGCCGGCGAAGGGAATAACACCTTGGAAGTCGGGGTACTCCCCACGGGGATGCGCTGGGCGGTCCTGGCACTGGCCGTAACGCCGTTCGTTTACTACCTCCTGTGCATTCATTCTGCCCTGAGCTTTTTCTTGGCGCAGCGCAAGCCGGGACCGCGCGTGACCCCGGCGAGTGATTTCACCCCTCCGGTCAGCATCCTGAAACCTGTGCGCGGGCTCGATCGAGATGCTTACGAGAATTTCGCCAGCTTCTGCCGCCAGGACTATCCGCAGTATGAGATTCTGTTCGCCGTCAGCGATGAAGACGACCCTGCCGTCCCGGTCATTGAGAAGCTCATTCAGGATTTTCCCGAACGATCCATCCGCCTGCTGATCGGCGCCGAGATCCAGGGCACCAGCAGCAAGGTTTGCAAGCTCTGCCGGCTGGTGCGTGAGGCGCGGTACGACCTGCTGGCAATCAGCGACAGTGATGTCCGCGTGGAATCCGACTACTTGCGGGGGGTCGCCGCGCCGTTTCGTGATCCCCGAGTAGGCGCGGTTACCGCGCTGTTCCGGGGGATGGCGGTGCGCCAACTTGTCTCGGAGATCGATTGCGTGGGCTCCTCGGCGGAATTTTGCGCCGGCGCTCTGGTGGCGCGGAAACTGGAAGGGTTGAAGTTCGCTTTGGGCTCGACCATGGCCACCACGCGGGAGCGGCTGGCCGAAATCGGGGGTTTCGAGGCGCTGGTGAACCACCACTCGGACGACTTCGAGTTCGGCAAACGCATCGCCGCGCGGGGCTACCGCGTGGAACTGACCCGGGACCCGGTCTGGATGATCTTTCCCGCGCAGTCGTTGCGCAATTATCTGCGGCACGAACTGCGCTGGGCCATCGGCCTGCGCCACATCCGCCCCTGGGGGCATCTCGGACTCATCTTCACTCATGGCCTGCCGTGGTCGCTGGTGGCAGCGGCGGTGGCGCCTTCGTCGGCCGTGGCGGCCGGCTACATCGGAACCTACTTCGTGCTGCGTTTCTTGATGGCCTGGACGGTGGGCGTGTGGGGTCTGAAAGACCCCGTGCTGCAGCGGAAGCTATGGCTGCTGCCTGTGCGCGATGCCTCTGCCTTTCTGGTCTGGCTGGCCAGCTTCGCTTCCAACCGCATCCAGTGGCGTGGGCTGGAATTCACTATCCAGGAAGGGCGCTTGATTCCCGTGACCCCCACTCGAAACCTCCTGCCAAGCGCCATTGAAGCCCCCGCAACAACTCGGCGCGGCGGTTGACCATTTCTCGCCGCGACATCGACCGCTCTCCAAGGTTTCATGGCCAATCGCCTATCCAAAATCAAAAGCTTTTAACTATCCAGCACGTCGAGCGCCCTGTGCAGCAGCGCATCCGGCGTGTAGGGCTTCCGTAGAGAAGCTGTACCCCGCCCAAATGCGACAGAGGCCGAGGAGACCTAGCGAAAGCCATTGCACAGATTTCGGCGTTCCGAGGTTGCAGGGTGGCGCGAAAGGAAGGCGGTTGTTAGCGGACGATTTCGAGCTCCGATTCGCCAGCGGGCTTCTCCAGCGGGGAAGGGGTGACGGCCTCCGCCTTCTGCTCGATTACATCTGTGAGTTCCAGGCGCAGGTTGCCGGGATTTGTGGCAAAGGCCATGCAAGTCTCCAGATCAATGATGCCCGCGCGGAACAACTTATCGAGTTCGCCATCGAAGTGCTGCATGCCTTCAGTCGAGCCGTCGCGCATGGCGTCCACCAGGGTTTTGCCTTCGCCTTCCCCCTTTTCGACGTACTCGCGCGTGCGCAGGGTGGACTTCAGCACCTCGATGGCGGCCGCTCGGCCGCTGCCGTCTTTTCGCGGAAGCAGGCGTTGCGAAATGATGTAGCGAAAGGCCTTGGCCAATCGGCTGCGAATGACTTGCTGATCGCCGAGGGAGAAGGCACCGATAATACGCTCGACGGTCTTCGAGGCGTCAATCGTGTGCAGGGTCGAGAAGACCAGGTGACCGGTTTCCGCCGCTTCCAGGGCGATTTCGATCGTTTCTTTGTCGCGCATCTCGCCGACCAGGATGACCTTGGGAGCCTGGCGGAGCGCGGCGCGCAGGGCGAGCGCAAAGGTCGGCGTATCGCTGTGCAGTTCCCGCTGATGAATGGTGGACTTCTTGTGGTTGTGCATGAATTCCACCGGGTCTTCTATAGTGAGGATGTGGTAGGCCTTTTCTTCGTTGATTTTGTTCAGGATTGCCGCGAGCGTCGAGGACTTGCCGGAGCCCGTCGGACCGGTCACCAGCACGATGCCGTTGCGGAGGTTCGCGATCTCGCCTAAGTGGGCCGGCAGCTTCAGGGTCGCAAAATCGGGAATCGTCGTGGGGATCACGCGCATTACGATGGCGTAAGTCCCTCGCTGGCGGAAGATATTCACGCGGAAACGCGACAGCCCAGGCAGGCTGTAGGAAAGGTCGGCGGCTCCCTCCTGTTCGAGTTTGCGCAAGGCATGTTCGTTTCGGCCGATCAGGTCAGCGGCGATGCAGCGCGTGTCTTCGGGCGACAGTGTGGGGAGTCCCGCGATTTTCACCTCGACGAGTTGCCCGCTCAACTCGACCTGAGGCGCGCGTCCCGGAGAAAAAATCAGATCGCTCACTCCTTTCGACTTCATCATGGCCGAGATGATAGCGGGAGTGGGAATCGCCTGCGCAGCGCTGGGTGCGGGGGTCGGCGCGCCAGTCGCGCTTTGCGGGCCTGGGGCTCGGGGAGGTGTAGCCATTCGCTTGCTCCTCAGCGTACCGCAGACTTCGCTGCGACGCGCGCCGCAACGTCAGGGAGTTGCGCCGGCCGCAACAGGAGATTCCCCGGCTGGCGCCCAAGGTGGCCGATAGGAGACGCGTCTTAACCTTCGTACTCTATACACATCCCTCCTCCGCTAAACTATTCTGACAACTAGAAAGGAAGTGGAATGGCTCGACGTTTTGCAGTTCTGTTTTTGCTTTTTGCTGCACCTGTTTTTGCTCAAGAAAACAAGCTGAATCCCAACGACAACTTCAAAGCCCTGAACAGCCTGCACGCCGGTCAGAAAGTCGAGGTTGTAGAGACGAGCCTGAAGAAACATACGGGCACGTTCATGATGGTTTCCGAGGAAGCCATCCAGTTGCGCGAAGCCACGACGGACGTCGCCGTCCGGAGGGAGAACGTTCTGCGCGTCACGCTACTCGAAAAGAGCCATCGTCTGCGCAACATTTTGATCTTCGGTGGAGTGGGCTGCGGCGTCGGTGCCGGCATAGGAGCTGCGGCTGTATCGAGTGACGGCATTGTTTCCGGAAAACCGATTGCCGCCGCGTTTGGTGGAGTGATAGGTTTGCTGGGAGGCTTTGGTGTCGGCGCCGCCTGGCCCGCCCACCCAACCGTCTATCGCGCCAATTCACACTGATCCCCGCACCTGCGTCACGCTGGATGCGTTTGCGCCGTCCGCAGTTTTCCTTCACCAGTCACGAAGTTCTTCACGCTAGCCAGACGATCTCCGCAGACAGCTTGCTGCACGTCGGCTTCATCGCATAGAAAGCCTTCTTCCGCGAATCCGGCCGAGCGCAAGCGCGCCCAATCCCGTTCCTCCTGACAATCCCTAGCAGGCGCTGGCCCATTCATCGGTTAGAACACTGGTCTCTATTTCAGCTACCGCGGTGGCCCGGTGTCTGGCAGAATTTCATGAGGCGATTATCTGAATGCAAGTCGATCGGGATGCTCTCAAGTAAGCAAGCCATCCGCACTCTCGTCGCTGACGACCACGCCATCTTCCGTGATGGCTTGCGTAAGCTGCTTAGCTCCACCGATGATATCGCCATTATCGGCGAGGCCTCGAACGGCGCCGATTGCATCAAGATGCTTGCCAAGCTCAAGCCCGACATTTTGTTGCTCGACCTGCGCATGCCGGACAAGGATGGCTTGGCTGTGCTGGAGGAAGTCAACTTCGACTCGCTGCCCACCCGCGTCATCGTTCTGACCGCCGCCGAAGATGACCGCGATGTCATCCGCGCCATGCGTCTGGGCGCACGCGGGGTGGTTCTGAAGCAGTCCGCCGCCGACCTGCTGGTCAAGAGCATTTATCGGGTCCACGCCGGCGAGATCTGGCTCGACAACCGCATTACTGCGGAGGTGATGAAGGCCTTTGCCAAGTCCTCCGACGGCGGCCCTCGCCGCGAAAAGCCCCTGCTCAGCAACCGCGAGAAGCAAATCGTCCAGTTGGTCGCTCAGGGCTACCGGAACAAGGAAATGGGGGAAAAGCTCTTCATCAGCGAACAGACCGTCAAAAACCACCTCCATAACATTTTCGACAAGCTCGGGGTTTCTGACCGGCTCGAACTGGCCCTCTACGCCATCCACCACCGACTGGTTGAGTAGGGGTAACATTATCCGGTGGCAACCCAACTGCCCCTTTGCGAGCACAACTTGCAAGCCCCACTCTTCTCGGGGACGTGGTCGGCCAGAACTCGGCCCGAGCCGACTCAGGGATCGCGACGGGGCAAGTGACTGAACCCTGAAGTCGTCGTACTGGATCAGTCAAACTGATTGGCGCTTATTTGCAGACATTCCCGGAACAGGTGGCGCTTACAAGTTTCCCGCAACACTCCGGATGTTGAGGGAGGCTGGAGCTATCCCATCCTCCACCGAGGGCCTGGACCAATTGGACGGCGGCGACCATTCGCCGGCCGAGAATGTTTACCGCAGTAACCTCGTCAGCGAGAGCCGCACTCTGCGCGGTGGTCACTTCCAGGTAACTGGTGACACCACCCTTGTATCGTGTGAGGGACAGTTCCAGGTATTTCTGGGCTGCAACGACTGCTTCATTCTGAGTCTGCGCTTCTTTCTCCAGGATGCGCAATGCGGCCAGATTGTCTTCCACCTGCTGGAAACTGGTAAGCACGGTTTCGCGATAGGAAGCCACGGTCTGATCGTAGGCCGCAATGGCCTGGTCTGAAGCCGCCCGGCGCCTGCCTCCGTCAAATAGCGTGAATATCGCCGACGGCCCAACGGCCCACAACGCGCTGGGGCCTGACAACAATGTCGAAATGGCCCCGCTCTCAAAACCTCCGGCAGCCGTCAGATTCAAGAGTGGATAATAAGCGGCTTTGGCCACCCCAATCCGGGCGTTCGCAGCAGCCATCAGTCGCTCGGCAGATGCGATGTCAGGCCGTCGCTCGAGCAGCTCTGACGGCACACCTGCCGGAATCGGAGGCGGCGGCGTGCGGAGAGGGAGAGGAGGAAGGCTGAAGGATCCTGCAGGCTTGCCGATCAGAGTTGCAACGGCATGCTCGAACTGGGCGCGGAGCACTCCGACGTCTATTGCTTGGGCACGGGTTGTCTCAAGTTGGGTCTTGGCCTGTTGGACCTCAACCTCGGAGCCAATTCCTCCCTGAAACCGGCTCTGGTTCAACTGCAGGGCCTGCTCATACAGCGCGACGGTCGAGTTCAGAAGCTGCTCTTGGGCATCGAGGCTGTGCGCCTGGAAGTAGAACAGAGCCAGTTGCGCATGCACGCTCAGGTTAACGGTAGCCAGGTCAGCAGCACTGGCTTGCGCCTGCTCGCGATAAAACTCCACGTTGCGTCGCACTCGTCCCCAGGCGTCGATTTCGTATGACAATTCAAATGGCAGTTGGAAGTCGTTGGAGGTAACGCCATTGGAAATTGCTCTCGGAGGCGGACGGTTGCTGGACACTCTAGCGCGTGTCGCGGACGGAGCGGTGGCCACCGTCGGGAAGTAATCGGCGCGATAATAGCGGAGCAGCGCGCGAGCTTGCGTATATTGGGCCTGCGCGGCCTTCAGGTTCTGGTTGGAAATATTGACTTGCTGTTCCAGAGCGTTGAGTTGAGGATCCTGGAATATTTCCCACCAATTGCCACCGAGACTCTGCTCGTTCGGCTGGGCAGCTTTCCAATTGCCAGCCTCTTTATAAGCTGGTGGAACTTCGACCGGCGGGCGCTGGTACTTGGGGCCAACTGCGCAACCGGTCAGCAAGAGCATGCTGGCAAGACAGATGGTCGCTACACTGTGCCTGCAGACTCGAATCTCTGCCTTCGGATCGCGAGGTAAGGTCACTGTGCGCCTCCTGTAGCAGCGGGCTGCACGACCTGCACCTTTTGTCCAGAGAGGATGGAATCTGGCGGATTTACAATCACCGATTCATCGCCCTTGAGACCAGAAACAATCTCAATTTGATCGCCGAAATCGTGACCCGGTGTTACCGGGGTGAGTAACACGCTGCCGTTTTTCACAACTGCGACCTGCAAACCTTGCGAGCGAAATATAAGAGTGGAGACGGGCACGAGGTACGAGGCGGTCTGTCCAGGCACTTTGAGATGGACCTCGGTATAAGCGCCGGAGAGCAACTCGCCGCTGGGATTATCCACGTCAATTTCGGCAATCAAGGTGCGAGTGGCGTAGTTGATGGCGTTTGAAGTGCGAACCAGTTTGCCTTGGAATCGTCGTCCGGGAAATTCCGCCAGAGTCAGCTCTGCCGTCAGACCCGGAGTGGCGGCCTGGGAGTACTGTTCCGGCACATTCACG
>WNFF01011542.1_pt1 | contig 16617 bp, 14 predicted proteins | sample 5400441 | NCBI WGS metagenome assembly WNFF01 (sample SAMN13153345, study PRJNA577476) | soil metagenome | isolation source: 120 cm saprolite under Douglas fir tree site 2 hole 3 replicate 1 | place: USA:California | collected 2015-04-18 | reverse complement strand
GCCGGAGACATGATTTACGTTGCCGGAGGCACGGTGCACACGCTGGGGCCGGGCTCAATCATTGTTGAAACCCAGCAGCAGTCCGACACCACGTTCCGGCTTTATGACTACGGCCGCCCTCGCGAACTGCATTTGAAAGAAGGATTGCGCGTAATTAAGGAAAGAGTGGCGTCAGGAAAAGTCAAGCCGCGGTCGCATCCGAATTTGGACAGGAACGGCAACCACCCGCATCCGTTGATTGCTTCGACCTATTTCGTGGTCCAGCGATTCGACTTGGAAAAAGAAGAGGTCTTCGAGTTCTCCGCGCTCGACAAACGCTCGGCCCAAGTACTGGTAGCAATCGACGGGGCGGGGGTATTGGAAGCCCCGGACTGTGAGTCTGTGCGTTTCGGCAAGGGCGACGCCGTGGTTGTGCCAGCGGCGGTCCCGCAGTTTAGAATTCAAGCGCAGCTGAGGATGGATTTTCTGAAATCGTTTGTGCCGGGAGTGCCGGTTCCGGAGCCGGAGATCATTTTGTGATTTGAAACTGAAGTCAAGATCACCCCCCTGCCTTTCCAAAGAACGGAGAGACAAGGACGGACCACCCTCGGTCAATCTACAATCTTGAATTCATGCGCTCTCACTTTTATCCCGTGATTCTTGCTGGAGGCCGCGGCACTCGCTTCTGGCCCCTCAGCCGCAAGAAGCGAGCCAAGCAACTGCTTGCGCTCGACGGCAAGCAGACCATGATTCAGCAGACGGTCGCGCGCTTGCTTCCGCTGGCGTCAGCGAAACAGTTTTGGATCATCACCAACCAGGATTCGCGTCCGGAGATTCTGCGGCAACTCCCTAAGGTCCCGCGAGAACAAGTCGTTGCCGAGCCGGTTGGCCGCAACACTGCCCCGGCGATCGGCCTGGCTGCATTCATTCTGCAGCGGTCTGATCCGGATGCTGTTTTAGGGTTGTTCCCATCCGACCACGTCATCGCTGATAACAAACGCTACCGCCAGGTTTTGCATGAGGCGATCAAGATAGCGGCTTCGGGCGAGAACATTGTAGTTCTCGGAATCCAGCCCACTCGCGCGGAGACCGGGTATGGGTATATCGAAGCTGGATCGCCGTCCACTGGCGATGCGAGCCACGTGCACAGGTTTACCGAGAAGCCCAATGCCGAGCGCGCTGCGCAATTTCTCCGCGCGGGCAATTTTTTCTGGAACAGCGGAATGTTTTTGTGGAGCGCGCGCACCTTGACCAGCGCACTCGCAGAGCATTTACCGAAAACAGCGGCGCTGCTTCAGAAAATCTCGAACAGCTACGGCACGCGAGCATTTGCCGGCACGCTGCGGCGGCTGTATCCGAAGTGTGAAAACATCAGCGTGGATTACGGCATCCTTGAGCCGCGATCCGCAAAGGGAGAGAAGGCTTCGAACATCTTTTGCTTGCCTGCCGATTTCGGTTGGAACGATCTGGGCTCGTGGACCGCGCTGCATGAGCATCATGCATCCCGACGCCCAGCGAAAGATGGCAACCTGATTTCTGCGCAGGGCATCTTCACCCTGAACGCCAGCGGAAATTACGTTCACGCGCCGGGAAAGTTCGTCGCCGTAGTCGGAGTAAATGACATCGTCGTGGTCGAGACGGAAGACGCGTTGCTCGTGACCACCCGCGAAAACTCGCAGGACGTAGGCAAAGTAGTAAAGCATTTGGATGAGAAGAAGTTGAAGAAGCTGGTGTGAGAAAAGCGGTTGTAGGCTGTTGGCTCTTGGTTCTTGGCCAATCTCATGTGGCGATCGGTTTCGCGAACACGCTTCGGATCGCCACTGTTCGCGCGGCGGGCGGCAGAGGTTCTGGCTGACGCCGGAATTCCCGTCAGGTTGGCGAGCGATTACTCTCCCACCCCGGCCGTCTCGCTTGCGGTCAGAAACAGTGGGGCCGCGGGCGGCGTGGTTATCACTTCCAGCCATAATCCCTGGAATTGGAATGGGGTAAAGTTCAAAGCCAAATTCGGCGGCTCGGCGACTCCCGCGATCATGAAGATCATTGAGCAAGAGACTGCCGCCGGGGCAATGCCGAAAGGCAAGCAGGCGGAAATCGAAGATGCCGATCTGAAGCCCGCTTACATCAAGGCGATTTGCGGTTTTGCCGACCTCGACCTCATTGGCAAGGCGCGCTTCAAGTTCGCCATTGATTCCATGTACGGGGCCGGACGCGATGTGCTGACGCACATCTTCAGCGAACGCGGGATCGAGTTCGTCGCGATTCGGCAGGAGTTGAATCCGCTTTTCCCCGGTATCAACCCCGAGCCGATTGAGCCGCACGTGCGCGCGCTGCAGGATACGGTGGTCCGCGAAGGCTGCCATGCCGGATTTGCGACTGATGGAGACGCCGATCGCATCGGCGCCGTGGCCGAAGACGGCAGTTTCGTGGATGCGCACAAGATCTTCTGCGTGTTGCTCGAGTGGCTGCTGCGGCGCAAGCAGTGGCCGGGCGAAGTCGTTCGCGCGTTCAATACCACGCTGATGCTCGACCGTATTGCGGCCAAGTACGGGCGCAAGCTGATCGAATGCCCGATTGGCTTCAAGTACATTGCCGACCTCATGATGGAGCGCGATATCCTCATCGGCGGCGAGGAATCCGGCGGCATCGGCTACTCGCGATTTCTTCCCGAGCGCGATGGGATTCTGAACTCACTGCTGCTCGCGAACGTGATGGCAGAAGAACAAGCGCCGCTGGGAGAACTGGTCGCCCGCCTGCAGAACGAATATGGGCCGCACTATTATGGCCGCCGCGACCTGCACATTTCCGATGAAGTAAAGCGCACTGCCATCGACCGCGCCCAGTCGGAGCGAACCACGCGCCTGGGAAAATATGCGGTCTTGAAGAAAGGAGACCTCGACGGAATCAAGTTTTTTCTCGACGCGTCAACCAACGGAAATGGCGCGGAACCGTGGGTGTTGTTCCGGGCCTCGGGCACGGAACCGTTGTTGCGCATCTACGCGGAAGCTGCTTCTCCGGAACTAGTGGGGGAAATACTCGCGGCGGCGGAAGGGTTCGTTCATAACGCCTGAAATGATTACGCGGGCCCCATCCTTGTCGCGTTCTTTGCGACATGTGCGGATGTCGGCCTGCCGCCCTGGAACAGCCTGTACCTTCAGGATGTCGCGTGGTTTCTCCCTACAGTGCAATAATCTAAGCAATGGCTACCAGTGCAGCTACCGCGCCCGATTCACCCGAGGCGCGAAAATATAACCGCATCCGCCGCTGGCTGGGGATTAGCGAATTTGCGCTTGGGCTCGCCTTGCTGCTGGTGCTCCTGATCACAGGCTGGACGGGATGGATTCGCGACATTGCATACAGGTCTCAGAGTTACGCGCTAGCCGTGTTTCTTTACACGCTGATGCTGGTGGTCATCAGCAAGATTCTTGGCTTGGGGCTCGACTACTACAGCTTCCGCCTGGAGCACCGGTATCGTCTCTCCAACCAGAAGTTGCGGGGTTGGATGTGGGATGAAGTCAAAGGCCTTCTGGTCAGCGCCGTTCTCGCGGGGCTGCTGGTCGAACTGCTCTATTTCATCATTCGCCAGTTCCCGGAGCATTGGTGGTTGGTGGCCTGGCTCGGATTCCTAGGGGTGGCGATCCTGTTGGCCCAGCTCGCGCCGGTGATTTTGTTTCCCATTTTCTACAAGTTCGAGCCGCTGCACGATGAAGAGTTAAGATCCCGCCTGGTTAGGCTGGGAGAACGGGCCGGCACTCGCGTTCGCGGAGTTTACAAGTGGCACCTGTCCGAGAAAAGCAAGAAGGCCAATGCCGCCCTCACTGGTCTGGGCGCCACGCGACGGATCATCCTGGCGGACACGCTGCTGGATAACTATTCGCCTGACGAAATTGAGGCGGTGTTAGCCCACGAGCTCGGCCATCACGTGCACAAACATATTCTGAAGAGCATGGGCGTACAGGCAGGTGTCACGTTCGTGGGCTTCTGGGCGGCGAACTGGGCGCTGCATTATGGGGTGGACCGCTGGCACATGTTTGAGACGATTTCCGATTTCGCGAATCTTCCCTTACTGGTCCTGATTTTTACTCTGCTTTCGTTCTTTCTGATGCCGGCGCTGAACGCGTTTTCGCGATACAACGAGCGCCAGGCAGACCGCTATGCTTTTGAATCCATCGCCAGCGTCGCTCCGTTCGTCTCCTCCATGAATAAACTCGCCGAGCAGAACCTGGCCGAGCGCACGCCCTCGCCGTGGGTGGAGTGGTGGTTCCATTCGCATCCCGCCATCGCGCGGAGACTTGCGGCTGCGGCGGCGTGGGAGAGAGCCAACGCGGGCTGATTCACCACACAACACATTCACCACAGAGGTTTCCTTGTCCCTGGTGAAAGCGGTAGCTTGATCTCATTCAGGAAAGCACCTTCAGTACACGCGCGAAGTCTTCCTCCGTGTCCACTCCGATACTATCGTGGGGGGTTTCGGCGGCGTAGATCGGAATCCCGTTCTCCAGGAAGCGCAGTTGCTCCAGGCGCTCGGCGCGTTCGAGCGAAGATTCGGGAAGAGTCACGAAGCGCTCCAGGGCGGCTTTGCGATAGGCATAGATGCCGAGATGCTTGAAATAGCGCGGCTGTGATCCGTCGCGGTCATATGGAATTGTGGAGCGGGAAAAATAAAGCGCGCGGTTGCTCAAATCAGTTACGACTTTGACCGAGTTGGGATTGGCGATCTCTTCAGTTGTCACCGGCGTTCTCAGCGTCCCCACGGGAATATTGGTATCTTCCATCAACTCGACCAGAGCGGCGATGTGGGCCGCCTGGATCATGGGCTCATCACCCTGCACGTTTATATAAACTTCGGCATCAACCGACTGCGAGACTTCGTGGATCCGCTCGGTGCCGCTGCGATGTTTGCTGGAAGTCATGCGCACGTGGCAAGCGTGCTTTCGGCAGGCTTCGAGAATTTCCTCTGAGTCTGTCGCGACTATGACGTCATCGAGCCGAGGGGAGGAACGCACGGCCTGGTAAACCCAGACGACAAGCGGCCGTCCGTGAATCTCGCGCAGCATTTTTCGGGGCAGCCGGGTGGAGGCAATGCGCGCAGGGATGACCGCGATCACTTTCATGACGTGCCAGTGTCAATGTTTTAGGAGTTTGTTGCAAGGGGTAGAGGTCGAACACCCGCGATGATAAAATCTAGACTGGCTGATGAGTTGGGCCGGACAGCCTGCGCGGAACGCAATCTCCGGATCATCCTCACGCGTTCCCTTACAATCTGCAATGTGGCGGCGTAGCTCAGGTGGCTAGAGCGACGGTCTCATAATCCGTAGGTCGGAGGTTCGAGTCCTCCCGCCGCCACCAAAACCAATTCGCCATTTTCTCGGTCAGCTAGAGACCCCCGTGATTCGCCCGCGTTCTGTGTACCGTCGTTGGCAAGTACGCCGCGACGCGTGCACCTGAAATAGGTGGCAGGAAATGCACATAATCCTCACAAGCGCCCCAGGATACGAGGCCCGACGTAGCACTTTCAGCTTTGAGTCTCTAGCTTGCCGTTGATAAGAAGGCTGAGATCGGGAACTTCTTTGTGGTTCTCCGCCTGACCGGACATTGCTTCTTGGAACTGGGCTTCCTCAGCTTCAGTTAACGGGAGGTATTTTCTCCTACGGACCGCAACTACATAACCTCCGGGCTCTGAAATGCAAGCAGTAGCTGTTGTCACGTTTTGGTGCTTGTGATCGCAGCCGCAAAGGCAATCGCTATCGGTATAGACCGCAACGTAGTATCTTTTGCCCATGTTCCGACCGGGAGTCTCAGGCTGAGACAATAGCGCGTTTCTGTTCTTTGTTTCTTTAGATTCCAAATTGGGAAGCTTGGGAAGCTGACGGAAGTACAGGGTGCCGACATGCACTTTGGTAACGTTCAAGGCCGGGATTAGCGCCACCTGCTGTTCGCAAAGCCCCGCTGCAGAATTCCCCTTGACACCATGCCTTAATATTGCCAATACTGATGCGTTTTAATGAAAGCTTTTAGTCCAGCCATGCGGCTCCATTTTGGCCTGGCGTCCGCTTTCTGGAAAGTGAGAGGCCGTGATCGGAGCGGTTGACATCGGAGGTACAAAGTTGGCGCTGGGAGTGGTCGGCGAACACGGCCGGGTGCTGGAGAAGGCCGAGATCCCGACCGATGTTGCGCGCGGCTTTACTCATGCCATGCGCGAAATCAGCACGCTGCTTTGCCAATGCGCTCAGCGCGCGGGAGTCAAGCTGCATGGAATCGGCCTTGGCTGCACCGGCCAGGTAGATGCCGTGACCGGGACCTTGGGAGAAGTACATAATTTGCCGGGATGGAAGGGCGGGAATCCGGTCGTGTCTTTGTCCCGTGAGTTCGGAGTATCTGCGGCTTTGGAAAACGACGCTGACGCCGCCGCTCTCGGCGAACTCTATTGGGGATCGGGAAAACATCAGACTCCGATGATTTACGTAACCGTGGGCACTGGAATCGGGGTGAGCGTGATTCTCGACGGCAAAATCTATCGCGGGGCTGGCCAGTGCCATCCCGAGATTGGACATCAAGTCATTGACCCCTCTGGGCCGTTGTGTACTTGCGGGGCGCGCGGCTGCTGGGAGAGTTTCGCGAGCGGGCCCGCACTCGTGGCATGGATTGAGAAAAACGTTCCTGAAGGCTATCCGCGTGAAAGCCTCACAGCGCGGGAAATCTGCTCCCGGGCAGAGACCGGCGACGAATGGGCGCGGCGAGCGGTAAAGCACGTGGGATATTACCTGGGGCTCGGCCTCGCGAATCTGGTCACCATCTTCGCTCCGCAAACCATCGTGCTCGGCGGCAGCGTGATGAAGAGCGCGCCTTTGTTCCACGACCGTATTCACGAAGTCATCCGGCAGAATTGCAGGCTGGTTCCCCACCAGCAAATCGAGATCACTCTGGCCTCATTGGGGCCCGAGGTCGGACTGATTGGGGCAGCTCAAGTCTGGCATCATCGCTTCGAGCGCTGCGGGGGGAGAATCGAGTAGCTTGCGCCCGAGCGAGACCCGGGTCTTCCTCGATGGCGGCGATGCGGAGGCTCGTCCTTCCCGGGTCCACTCAAATGAAAAAGTCAGGCACAGGTGAAACCAATCAGCCTACCATCTGGAAATTTCCTTTACCACTCGCTGAAGCTTCTTCAATCGTTTTAATACTTGACTTTTCCGCTCTCCCCCAATTCAATACGCGGAGATGGAAACCGCTTCGGCAGTCTCATCGGCTCCTCGTCTCAAACGCTCGCTCACTCTTTGGGACCTAATTCTCTACGGCGTCATCGTGATTCAGCCGGTGGCGCCAATGTCCGTGTTCGGAGTGCTCTCCAATCGCGGACACGGTCACGTAGTCACGACAATTCTTGTGGCGATGGTGGCAATGCTTTTCACCGCGATCAGTTACGGACGCATGGCGCGTGCCTATCCTAGCGCGGGCTCGGCATTCACTTACGTTGGCCAGGAGATCAACCCGGCCCTCGGTTACGTGACTGGATGGAGCATGGTCATGGACTACATGCTCAATCCCATGATCTGCATTATCTGGTGCAGTCAGGCGGCGCACGCGTTTGCTCCGCACGTCCCTTACTGGACTTGGGCGATCTTCTTCGCCGTAGTTTTCACCGGACTGAATGTTCAGGGGGTCAAAACGTCTGCCCGATTGAATACCGCACTCGCGGTCGGCATGGGAGTAGTCATAGCGATATTTTTTGTGGCTGCAGCTCGCTATGTTTTCGGGGCGCCACCGGGCGGACCGGGCGTGTTCACGCGTCCGTTCTATGATCCTGCTCTGTGGAACCTGAAAGCCGTACTCAGCGGGACTTCGATCGCAGTCCTGACCTATATCGGCTTCGATGGCATTTCAACGCTCTCCGAAGAGGCCGAGAATCCACGCCGTAATATTTTGCTGGCCACTGTGCTCACGTGTCTCGTTATCGGCATCCTTTCCGCACTGGAAGCCTATGTCGCACAACTAGTGTGGCCCGCGTCACAGGCTTTTCCGAATGAAGACACGGCGTTCTTGTTTGTCGCTCAGCGTGCTTGGGCGCCGCTCTTCGGAGTGGTTGGATTCACTTTGCTGGTGGCGAACTTCGGCTCCGGCATGGGAGCACAACTTGGCGCGGCGCGCTTGCTCTATGGCATGGGGCGCAGCAGCGCACTGCCGAAGTCATTTTTCGGTGCAGTCGATCCCAAGCGGCATGTGCCGCGCAATAATGTGATCTTCGTCGGCGCCATCGCGCTTGGTGGCGCGTTCCTCATCAGTTACGGACTGGGAGCAGAGATGCTGAACTTCGGCGCGCTGATCGCCTTCATGGGCGTGAACCTGGCCGCATTCTTGCGCTATTTTGTGCGCTCGCCGGAAAAGAATATTTGGGCTTTCTTTCCCCCAATTGGCGGATTTCTCATCTGCTTACTGCTGTGGCTGAATCTGAGCGCCCCGGCGAAAATCGCCGGTTCGATCTGGATGGCCGCCGGGATTGCCTTCGGAGCGTGGAAGACAAGAGGGTTCCGAGGGAATCTGATTGATTTCGAACTGCCGCCTGACCCTCCCTCATCGGCTGAAGCCGATTCGTAGTGACAACGGGTGACTCCACGATTCCGCGGTTCGGGATTGATGACCTATACGTTGGCAAGTCCAAGACGAGTGAGTATTGCATACTATTAAATTCCTGATCGCGGGAAAAGTCCGAGCTGCAAACGCGAACCGCAGCTGCCAAAATCTTTCTGGCTTGACACCGCGTGTAGTTATACATCACCATTCATACGTTTTAATGAAAATTCTTATGCGTAATGTTCTGATGCTTTCAGTCTTGCTTCTGTGCGCGGCCTGGGCCCAGGCGCAGTCGAAACTGTCGGTGCATTGGGAAGAGTTGACGGCCGAGGACTTTCGCAGCGCGATCCAGCAGTCGCAGGGCACCTGCCTGCTACCGTTCGGAATCCTCGAAAAGCACGGTCCGCACCTGCCGCTGGGGACCGATCTGCTCCGCGTGCGTCACGCTGCGGAACGGTGGCGTACAGCACGCACCTGCAATTGGAACTGCTGCAGGAAACTACAGACGAGATGGCGCGAAATGGATGCAAGAAGATCATCATCGTAAACGGCCATGGGGGAAACGAGCACTTGCTGCCGTTTTTCGCGCAAGCTCAGTTAGAGAAGCCGCACGATTATGTGGTGTACATCTTTCGAACGCCGGAGCGGCCGGCAGGCGTGCAACGGAAGACGACTCTGGACATGCACGCAGGTGAGAACGAGACCTCCGATATGCTGATCAGCCGTCCCGACCTGGTGCATCTGGACCGCGCCGGAAAAGAATCAGGAGCGGATCGAGCACGCTTGTCCCTACCTGACACGCTTTACACCGGCATCTGGTGGTACGCGCGCTTTCCGGAGCATTACTCGGGAGATGGTTCTGTGGCGACGCGAGAACTGGGCGAATTTAACATGCAGGCGTGGATCGCGGACATCGGGAAAGCAATTCGGGCGGTGAAAGCCGACAAGTCCGGCCTGCAGCTGCAGAATGAATTTTTTGAGAAGGCGAAGCACCCGCTCGATACACCCCAGTAAGAGCAAGCCCAGTTTCAGGCCCGCCCCACTTCTGCATTCTGACTTCTTACTCCTGCATTCCATCCTTCCAATTCGCGCAGCCCCAGTTCGCACTGCATTCTGTGCCGCTCTTGACGATCGCGAATGCTTTTTTCCAGCCGCGGCAAGAGATCAAACGTAATATTCGCTGGCTGGAACTTCTTCGGATCAGCGTGAGTGATGTAGTTCACCAGCGACCCCAGCGCGGTCGCACGCGGCGGCGCAACTGGAACTTCTCCAGAAACCAGCGCAGCCGCATGAATCCCTGCCAGCATCCCGGTTGCGATGGATTCGACGTACCCCTCCACTCCGCAAATCTGCCCGGCGAAAAAGATTGCCGGATGCTCCTTCATCTGCTGCATTGAATTCAGCAGCATTGGCGAGTTGATGTATGTATTGCGATGAATCTGCCCGAACCGCAGAAACCGCGCATTCTCCAACCCTGGAATCAGCTGCAGCACTCGCGCTTGTTCGCCAAACTTCAAATGATTCTGGAATCCAACCAAATTGTAAGAGTCCGCTCGCAGGTTCTCCTGCCGCAACTGCACTACCGCATACGGCGCTCTCCCCGTCCGCGGATTTTTCAGACCCACCGGCTTCATCGGCCCAAAGCGCAGCGTGTCCCTCCCGCGTCGCGCAATCTCCTCAATCGGCAGGCAGCTTTCGAAGTAGTTCAGATTTTCCCATTCCTTGGCCTCGACTGACTCCGCCGTAAGCAGCGCATCTAGAAACCGGTCGTACTCCTCTTCCGACATCGGACAGTTAATATAGTCCGCCGACCCTTTGTCATAACGCGCCGCTAGATACACTTTCGCCATGTCAATCGAGTCGGCCTCGACAATGGGGCTGATCGAATCATAGAAATAAAGATGTGAGCTGCCACTCAGCCGCGCAATCTCCCGCGACAGCGCATCCGAAGTCAGCGGCCCAGTCGCGATGATCGTGAGTTGGTTTTCGCTGATCTCGGCAACTTCTTGTCGAAGAATGTGAATCAGCGGCTCGCGCGAAATCATTTCAGTGACTTTTGCCGAGAAAATCGTGCGGTCCACCGCCAGCGCGTGTCCCGCAGGAACCGCGCACTCACGCGCAATTTCGATGAGCAACGACCCCGCCCGCCGCATCTCTTCTTTTAGTAACCACGGCGCCGTGTTCTCGCTCTCGGACTTCAGCGAGTTCGAGCAGACGAGTTCCGCGAAGTCCGCCGTCTGATGTGCGGGCGTGCAACGCACCGGCCGCATCTCATAAAGCTCGACGCGCACTCCCCGCCGCGCACACTGCCACGCCGCCTCCGATCCCGCCAGCCCCGCGCCGATGATTTTCACGTGATTCACTGCCCAGCCTTAGTGACAGTCTGCCGGTTCCGGCGAGACTCGTGTCAGGTGCATGTCTTCACGCGTGACGAATCGCAATTGAGATGATTCCGCCTTCAGGCACTGAGGCAACGACTGAAAGCCGCTGTGGTTCTATGCTCCTTCGATATGGCTAAAGCCATATCGTGACACGAAACAGCGTTCATTTACCGCCCACCACTCTGCGCAGAGCTTCTTCATCGAACGCCACCGCCTTGCGCTCGTTCAAAAACTCCGCTCCCAACCGCTCGTAGAACTCAATCGCCGGACGGTTCCAGTCCAGCACTTCCCAGCGCATCCCAAAGCACTTCTCTTGCAGCGCCAGCTTCGCTACCGCCGCCAGCAACGCCTTTCCGATCCCTTTCCCGCGAAACCTCTCAGGCACAAACAGGTCTTCGAGAAAAAGAGCCGGACGTCCCTGAAATGTCGAGTAAAAATAGAAGAACAACGCATACCCGGCCGTCTCCCCTTCCCATTCCGCGATCAGAGCCCGGAATTTCTGCTGCGGCCCAAACCCGTCGCGCAGCAGATCCTCTTCCGTCACTACGGTTTTGTGCACCTTCTTCTCATAAGCCGCCAACTCGCGGATCAACGCCCGCAGCAGCGCAACATCTTCGCGAGTTGCAGATCGGATATTCAGCACGTTAGGTTTTCAACTCCGCCACCGTCGCTCCACCCCCGCCTTCATTCTGTGGAGGCTCGGCAATCGACTCCACATGCGGATGCTGCTTCAAAAACTGCCGCAACGCCTTCCGTAAAATCCCCATCCCGCTGCCGTGCACAATTCGCACCCGCGGCAATCCCGCCATGAACGCCCGATCAATAAACCTCTCCACGTCCCGCGTGGCGTCGTCCACGTTCTGCCCAATCACGTTAATCTCCGACGGCGCATTTTGCGACTCATTCTCGAGCAGCACCGACACTCCCCGCGCTCGCGCCGCTTTCACCGGACTATACCCCGCCCGGGTCACGACCTCCGCAATATCTTCCCGCGCAATCCTCATCTTCATTACGCCCACTTCCACTTCGAAATGGCTATCGTCCAATCGGCGAGTGACTCTTGCATTCCGCCCGACTGACTTCAGTTTTACAAAATCACCCTCGGATACATTCTGGACCACTCGCGGCTGCGCATTGGGATCGCCGCGATCCGCGCCGCTGACGTGGGCAATCACTGCGGAGTCGAACTGCTCCCGAAAATCCCTGCGCAACTTCGCAATCCGCCGCTCCGCGTCTTTCGACACTTTCTGCGCCCCCGCCCGCTCTTGAACCCCATTCACTGCCTCCCGGGCGTGATACTCAAAATCGCGCAGCAGCATTTCGAGTTTCTTTTCCATCTCTTTGGTTTTGTCCTGTTGCTCGCGCTTGCCCTCCGACGCCAGCCGCGCCCGCTCCCGGCTCAACTCTTCTTCCCGGCCGCGCAGGCGCGAGCGTTCTGCCTCGGCCTCGCGTATTTCCAGGTGCAGCCGGTCCAGAAACTGCCCCACGTCCAGCGCCTGAGTCCCCAATCGCGCCCGCGCCGACTGAATAATCACCGGATTCAGCCCCAGCCGCTGCGCAATATTGATTCCCGCCGACGCGCCCGGCACCCCCATCTTGAGCTCGTAGGTAGGCTGCAGCGTTGCTTCATCGAAACCGACGGCTCCGTTCACCACTCCCGCCGAATTCGACGCGAACACTTTCAGCGACGTGTGGTGGGTGGAGATAATTGTGATGCAGCCCACGCGCAAAAAATGGTCCGCAATCGCAACCGCCAGGGCCGCCCCTTCTTCCGGATCAGTGGCCGACCCCAGCTCGTCAAGCAGCACTAGGGACCGCGCAGTCGCCGTCCTCGAAATGAAATCAATGTTGGTGACGTGCGCTGAAAACGTCGAAAGGTTCTGCTCGATGGATTGATAATCACCGATGTCCGCCAGCACCGCATCGAACACCGGAGCCTCCATCCGGCTCGCCGGCACCGGAATCCCCGCCTGCGCCATCAGCGCCAGCAGCCCCGCGGTCTTGAGCCCCACCGTCTTTCCCCCGGTATTCGGCCCGGTAATAATCAGCTCCCGCCGCTCCCCTTCAAGTTCGATCGTGACCGGAACAACTTTCCGGGTTGGCCGGACACCTCCGTCAGACCCCTCCGTCGAGGGTGCCCCATCCTTCTCGCGTTCTTTGCGAGAGGGTGGGGCTTTTGATTTTAGGTTCCTTTCCAGCAACGGATGCCGGGCGTCTCTCAGAATCAAGCGCGAGGAATCGTCGGCGGAACCAAACTCCGGAGCCACACAGGCATATTCCTCCGCAAACCTCGCCTTGGCGAATTGCAACTCAAGCTCAGCCAATATCTCCAAGGCACTCGCAATCTCTTCCGCCCGCTCCCCAATCCGCTGTGTCATCTCCAGCAGAATGCGCCGCAATTCGGCGAGTTCATCTTCGAGCAGCCGCACCAGCTCATTGTTCTGCTCGATGGTTTCGAGCGGCTCCACAAACACCGTCTGCCCGCTGGAACTCGCTCCATGCACCACGCCTTGCACCCGCCGCTTCTGTTCCGCCTTCACCGGAATCACAAACCGCTCGCCGCGGACAGTAATCAGTTCATCCTGCACCGCACCGCCTTCCGCCAGCCGCCGCAAATGTCCCCGCAACGACTCCTGAATCCCCCGTTTTTGTTTTTCAATCTCACGCCGGATCGAAGCCAGTGCAGGCGACGCCTTGTCATCGAGCGTCCCATCAGGAAGGATCTTGTTGCGGAAGCCGCGGAGAAATTCCGTGAAGTCGGCAATCCCGGAGGAAAGTTGCCGCACCGCCGTCCACTCCTGCTTCATGCTTTCCACGACGGTAATCACGCTGAGAATCTCCAGCGCCTCGAGCGCGACGCCGGAAATGCCCGCCTTCTCCAGCAACTCGGAGATTTGCGTCAACCCAAAGAAATTAAAGTTCCCGCCCATCCGCCGAAACTCGCGGACTTCCCCCGTAAGCTGTTGTTGATTGTTTATCCAGGCAAGATCAGTCGAAGCCGCGAGCTTCGCCACTCGCGCCCGCCCCAGGTCCGATGCCGTATAGCCGAGTAAAAGACCACGGAGAGAATCGAACTCCAGCACCCGCGCGCTGCTGTTTGCCACGAACTGCACAAGCTCATGTTACCGGATTGCTCGCGCCGCGGCGGGATCACCCGTCCGCGCCAATTAGGACGAACCGGGCTGAGGAAGAAACAACCGGGAAGGGCACGAGTTTCACTCGTGCCAACTAGAGGCGGAAGGGAGGCGGTTTCCAGCCGCTAAGGGTTGGTCTCCGGCAATCAAAGCCTCTTGGACAACGGCATGGCGAGGGCACACTCGTCGGCGAAAACCTATTCCTTCTCGATCGCTTCCTTCAGATGCTTCGCGCAGGCTTCGGCCGAGCTGCGCTTGCCATGGGTAGAACCCTCTTCGTGCACCGAATAGGCCCAGACCACTTCACCGCTCTTAATGTTGCTGAGCGTGACGCTGGCCTCTTCCCGCGAATGCCAATTGCCCATGATGATTATCTTGGCGGCGCCTGCTTTCTGGCTTTCAGCGGTGCCGGTGATTTCGTAATCTGCCTGGTCGCGGTTCGTAACTACTTCCACCGGCACTTTTTTTGTCGCCATCGCATCCTTCAAGAACGTATCGTATCCATTCGCTATTGGAGCAATAAATACCTTCGCTCCTTTGGGGATCTTCTGCGAAGGTGGCGCATTTTTTTCGCCGGCCCACGCCGGGCAAACGGCAGCCACAATCAAGAGCACGAGCATGCTTACCGCACCGCTTTTATAGGACATAAGCCTCCCTTAATTTTCGTCGCAAATTCGAACGGTCAGCTAATCAAGCACGATTTGCTTGATATGTTTGGCGCACGCTTCGCCTGCGCTCTGCCTGCCGCGCACAGAGTTAGTCTTGTGGACCGAATAGCCAAAAATGACCGCTCCGGTCTTCAGGTCGGCGATCTTAATGCTTGCCTGCTCGTTGGAATTTTCTGAACCAATGAACAGCATTTTGGCCCATCCCGCCTTGTCGCTCTCCGAGACACCACTGATCTCGTACTCTGCCTTGGTTCGGTCAACCACTACGATCAGAGGCACTTTCTTATTCCGCAATCCCGCAATAATGTAGTTCTCGAACCCGCCCAACATCGGAGCGACGTAAACCTTTGCATAGGACGGTATCTTAGCGTTATTGACTGTGGCCAGCTTACCTTCTTCAGCCGAAGAGGCCTTCAAGTCTGCAGCGGCCGGTTTGGCTGGCTCAGCGGAGGCTGTCTTGGTCTGGTCTGGGGCCGAATTGTTGTCTTGAGGCAGCGCAAAAGGCCCAAGACTCAAGCTCAGCGCAAAGATAATCACAGAGCGTAGCAAACTTCTGATGTGCATGGTATCCTCCCCGGTTTCACATTATGCCCCCAAAAGGGCATATATCGGCCATAATTTTCTGAAGGGCAATACAATGCAGGAACTCTCATCCCGTTGCCTGACAATGAACCCGCATTGCCGTTGACAATCGCGCGGTTTGGCGGATAATACCCCTGTTCGCGCGTTCAGGGCTTTTCCGGACTCCTTTCCCCTCGAAATTTGATACTCGAACGAGAGTCCTGCCCAGGGAGAAATCTACATGTTGAGAAGACTTGTCTCTGCGGTATTAGTCGTGTCTCTTTGTTCACCGCTGACTTTGGCCCAATCCACTGCGCCGAGTGCCGCGTCTCCTGCGCAGCCAGCGGCGGAAAGCACCACACCGAGCGCTCCCAAGCCAGCCATGCAGGGCTTCGGACTCGAGGACGGTACTCCTGTGAAACTCCGGAGTGCGCGCACGATCTCGTCTGCGGATGCCCACACGGGCGATACTCTGGATTTCGAGGTATTGGAAGACGTCTTCGCGGGCGGAACGCTCGTAGTTCCGAAAGGCGGAATCGCCTGGGGGACGGTAACGGAAGCTGAACCCAAGCGCAGAATGGGGCGCGGCGGAAAGCTGAATGTGAACATCGATTCCGTGCGCCTAGTGGACGGCGAAAAGGTTGCGCTGCGAGCAGTTAAAGATACCAAAGGCGGTGGCCACGTTGGCGCCATGACCGGAGCGATGGTGGCGACCAGCATCGTGTTCTTTCCCGCCGCTCCTCTGTTTCTCTTTATGCACGGCAAGGACATCACAATTCCAAAGGGAACCGAGATCACTTCTTACATAAACGGGGATACTGGACTTGATCAGGCCAAATTCCAGACTGGTAAGACAGACTCGACTGGTGTCTCGGCTGCGACTTCCGCTGCTCCTGGGCAAGTTGATATCGCATCCACTCCGCCCGGCGCCGATATCGAAATTGACGGAAAATTCGTAGGCAGCACGCCGTCATCAGTCAACGTTGCTCCCGGAGATCACGACGTTGTAGTCAAGCAGAGCGGCTTCGCCGTTTGGGACAGAAAAGTTAGCGTTTCCAGTGGGCACATCAACATCAACGCAGAACTCGCGCCCCAGGCGAACTAGCTAGCATTAGCTGATGCGCGCAAAAGCCAAACGGGAAGGGCACGAGTTCCACTCGTGCCAATAGAGTCTGCGTGACAAGCGGCTTCCAGCCGCTGAGGTCCGCTTTCCGCTGACGCGTCGGGCCAAAGCTAAACCCCAGCGGCTAAAGCCTCATTCTGAAGTGTGCCTGATCGGCACGAGTAAAACTCGTGCCCTTCCCGGTTGTTGGGACGCTGAGCGTTCAACCT
>WNFF01002227.1_pt1 | contig 16624 bp, 19 predicted proteins | sample 5400441 | NCBI WGS metagenome assembly WNFF01 (sample SAMN13153345, study PRJNA577476) | soil metagenome | isolation source: 120 cm saprolite under Douglas fir tree site 2 hole 3 replicate 1 | place: USA:California | collected 2015-04-18 | reverse complement strand
CAAATACACCGCGCCGCGCACGTCCTGATCTTGCGAGCGTTGTTCGATCAACTCGATGAAATCGCTGCGCGACAGCGCCAGCACTTGCTCGCGCAGTCCCTGCACCTCCGCCTCGATCAGATTGTCGGTGCTGCCGTCGACCACGCGCGAGACGGCAAAATCGACCGCGCCCAGGAGTGCAGCCGCGCCGCAGGCAAAGACGATCGAGTACACGATGGCGATACGGAACGGCGAGGTATCGAGGACGCGAAGAAACCGTTGATCGGGTCCCACGGTGGGCCGCTATTCGTCTTCGCGCAAGCTGTACCCGGCGCCGCGCACGGTGTGCAGCAGGGGTTTGTCGAAGTCTTTGTCGATCGCCTGCCGCAATCGGCTGATGTGCACGTCGATCACGTTGGTCTGCGGGTCGAAATGATAATCCCAGACGCCCTCGAGCAGCATGGTGCGCGTCACCACCTGCCCGCTGTGGCGCATCATGAACTCCAGCAATTGGAATTCGCGCGCCGTGAGCTCGATTTTCTTGCCGTTGCGCATGACCCGGCGCGTCATCCGGTCGAGCTCCAGATCCGCCAATTTCAATCTGGTATTCGCTTCCGCGCTGCCGTTCTCGCCGCGTCTTGCGAGCGCGTCGATGCGCGCCAGCAGCTCCGACATGTGATACGGCTTGGTCAGGTAATCGTCGCCGCCGGCGCGGAGGCCCGTGATGCGATCGTCCACGTCGCCGAGCGCGCTCAAAATCAGGACCGGCATCTTGCGCCCCGTCGCGCGCAGCGACTGCACCAAGGCGAGTCCATCGAGCTTCGGCAGCATGCGATCGACGATCGCCAGATCGACGGCAATCGACGAGGCGAGGTGCAGCCCCTCGAGACCGTTTCCCGCCACGTCGACCGTGTGTCCTACCTCGCGCAGCGCCTTGGCCAGGTAATCGCGTGCAACTTCGTCATCTTCAACGATCAAGATGTGCATGGCTTGCTATCTTACAGCCGTTGGACCCGTGTTTGTCGGCACGATAGACTAAAGCCAAGATCGCACGGGTTGTCCAACAAGCTCATCAAAAGGCCGCTTTCATTATGCCCGACCGGATCTCTCAAACCAACACATGACCAACCATTGATGCCCGCGGCGCCGAAGAGTTCCCGCGGCACACTGTGCGCGGCGCTGCTGGCGATGTGCTGGGCCATGCCGGTTCTGTCCAAGGAGGAGCCCTTGCTGGAGTATGGGCTTGGAGTCGGCGCAGTGGCATTCGAAGACTATCGCGGCTCCAACAGCGCCCACGTCTATCCCCTGCCCATTCCGTATCTGGTGTACCACGGCAAGTTTCTAAAATCGGATCGCGAGGGCGTTCGCGGAACTCTGTTCAATCAAGACCGGGTCGAGCTCAATTTGAGCGTCAATGCGACCACGCCGGTACGCAATGATCGGGAACGCAACGGCATGCCGGACCTCAGATCCACGCTGGAGATCGGGCCCTCGCTGGAATTGCATTTGTTGCGCAGCGACGATGCGCGGATCAAATTCGATCTGCGAATGCCGCTGCGCGCCGCATTCACAGTCGAGGCCTCGCCCAGAATGATCGGCTGGACGTTCACGCCGCGCTTCAATTTGGATGTCGCGGACCCTTTCGGGTTCACGGGTTGGCACCTAGGATTGCTCACCGGGCCCTTGTTCGCCGACCGCCGCTACCACGATTATTTCTATACGGTCGCACCCCAGTATGCGACGGCCGCGCGGCCCGTCTACCAGGCGGTCGGCGGCTACGCCGGCACGCAGGCGATCGCCGCCGCGTCCAGACGCTTTCCGCATTTCTGGGTGGGCGCGTACGTGCGTTATGACACCCTGTCCGGGGCCGCATTCGTCGACAGCCCGCTGGTCCAGAGCAGAAGTTATTGGTCGACGGGATTCGGTATTTCCTGGATGATCCACCGGTCTTCGACCATGGTCGAAGTACCCGATTGAGTACCCGCACCGATGCTGCGTCCTCTGAAAATCGCCTATGAATATTTCGCGCTCTACACATCGCTGACGCTGCTGGGGCTCATCTGCCTGACCTGGTCGGTGTTCGCGCTGCCGCTGTATTTCATTCTGCCGCGGCGCATCGGCACCGCGGTCGGGCGGCGCGGCATCATGTCAGGATTTCGCCTCTATGCCTGGTCTCTGTCCGTCACCCGCACCTACCACTTGGATTTGCGCGCCATCGACACCTTGAGGGACGGGCCGCCGGTGATCTTGGCCCCCAATCATCCCTGCTTGATCGATGCGCTGCTGATCCTGACGCGCCACCCCAACATCGTCTGCGTCATGAAATCGGCGCTCATGAGAAATGTGTTTCTCGGATCCGGTTCGCGTCTCGCGCGCTACGTGCCCAACGACTCGTCGCGCCAAATGGTCAAGGACTCCGTGTCGCATCTCCGCGACGGCGGCGTCCTCTTGTTGTTTCCCGAAGGCACCCGGAGCACCCGGGCGCCGATCAATTCGTTGGTGGGCAGCGTGGGACTGATCGCGAAGCACGCCAATGTCCCGGTGCAAACCCTGGTGATCGAGACCGATTCGCCCTTCTTGAGCAAGGGTTGGCCGCTGTTCCGGCGGCCTGACTTGCCCATCACCTACCGGGTAAGGTTGGGGAGGCGCTTTGACCCTCCGGCGGACGTCCCTGCGTTCACGGCCGAACTCGACCGGTACTACCGTCAGGCGCTCGAGGGGGCGCTGCAGTCGCGCTGGCTACAGTGCAAGTAGGCATGGACGCGCGCCATGCCGCCCGCACCCCGGTGCGGTCCAGTTCTCACTTGGTGCTCATTCCGAGCTACAACCCGGGGCCCAAGGTGTATGCGACCGTGCGCGCCGCTCTCGATCAATGGGCTCCCGTCTGGGTGGTAGTCGACGGCAGCACCGATCAAACCGCGCAAGGCTTGTCGGCCATGGCCGAAGCGGAACCCGGCTTGGCTGTGTTCGTGCTTCCGGAGAACCGCGGCAAGGGTGCCGCCGTGCTGTACGGATTGCGCGAGGCGCAGGCTTCCGGGTTCACCCACGCCTTGACCATGGATTCCGACGGTCAGCACCCCGCCGAACGGATTCGAGGCTTCATGCAGGCGTCGCTGGCAGAGCCCGGTGCCATGGTGCTGGGCGTCCCGGTATTCGACGCCAGTGCGCCCGGTTTGCGGGTCAAGGGCCGCCGAATCTCGAATTGGTGGGCCAACCTCGAGACCCTGTGGGCCGGCATCCACGACTCCCTGTATGGCTTTCGCGTGTACCCCATTGACCCTCTGGTCGCGGTCATGAGCCGGCAACCCTGGATGCGGCGCTTCGACTTCGACGTCGAGGCAGCGGTGCGCCTGTGCTGGCGCGGCGTCCGGCCCGTCAACCTGCCCGCGCCGGTGCGCTACTTTCGTCCCGAGGAAGGAGGAGTGTCACACTTCAACTACGGGCGCGACAACGCCTTGCTGACCTGGATGCATTTTCGGCTATTTTGGGGCTTCGTCGCACGACTGCCGCTGTTGTCGCTGCGGCGCATACGCGCACGGGTGGCCAGGCGACAGTAATGCGACGCCGGTGGGTTGCCGCTCCGGCCGGCACCTATATAATGCCCGCAACTTTATAAGTTCAATTGAAAGCCTAGCCTATGTCCGACAAAGCGTCGCTCATGCAACAGCCGGCGCCCCTGGCCGATGTCGGTCTACAGCGGGAAATTGCCGGCCTGTTCGTGCAAGCCTTGAACCTCGAGGTGCTGCCGCAGGACATCGATCCTGAGGCCCCCCTGTATGGTGAGGGCTTGGGGCTCGACTCCATCGATATCTTGGAGGTGGCGTTGATCGTCTCCAAGCAGTACGGCATTCAATTGCGCGCCGACGCTTCGGAAAATCAGCAGACCTTCCGTTCCTTGAGGCACCTAGCAGAGTACATTGCGGCACATAGGACCAAGTAGCGATGCGTTGGCGGCGTAGGCTGCAGCTGGCTGCGGTCGTCGTATTCCTCGTCGCTTACGCAGGACTGTCCCACTACAGCAACTCCGCGGCAAAGACCCGCGATTTGGGAGTGGGTCTCGCCTTGGGCCCGGTGCTCACCGTCGGCCTCTTTCTACTCTGGCGCTGGACCCACGCATGGGTGGCCCTGCTGGGGGCGGCAGCCGCGGCCGTGCTCCTGCGTCACTACTGGCCGGTCTTGGAAAAGAACTTCCCCGTGGTCTATCTCCTGCAGGAGGGCGGCTTCTACAGTCTCATGGCGGCCAGTTTCGGTGTGTCCCTGCTGGGGAATCGCGTGGCGCTGTGCACCCAGCTTGCGGACAAGGTGCATGGGCCGCTGACACCGCAAGAGCTGCGCTACACGCGCCGCGTCACGGCCGCGTGGGCCTTGTTTTTCCTCTTGATCACCGGCGCGACGTTCGGGCTGTTCCTCTTCACGCCGCTGCGCATTTGGTCGCTGTTCGCGAATTTCTGCGTGCTGCCGCTGATCGGACTCATGTTCGTGGCCGAGTATGCCGTCCGGCGGCGTGTGCTCCCGCAGGTGCCGCGCCGAGGCATACTCGCCGCGGTGCGGGTTTATTTCGCGAACTCACCCTAAGCTACCGTCACCCTAAGCTACCGTAAGATGGATACGATCGCGTTACTGTCCCACAGCACACCCTCGGCGGTGATTGCGTACCGATCACAAGTCCCGGTCACCGCTCAACGCTTCTTATCCGACGCCAAGCACCTGGCGCAGCGCTTGCCCGCCGGCGAGCACGTGCTCAACGTGTGCGCCGATCGATACCGCTTCACGGTGGGTCTCGCGGCTTGTCTCATCACCGGGCGCGTCAGTCTGTTGCCATCCACGCACACGCCCGAGGTGATCGGGCAACTCGCGAGCTTCGCGCCGGACGCTTTCTGCCTGACCGACGACCCGCTCTGCGATATCGGCCTCCCGAGAGTCCATTATCCCGAGGACTTGCCCACCAGCGAGATGGCTTGGGCCGTGCCGGAGATTCCAGTGACTCAGCTCGCGGCCATCGTCTTTACCTCGGGATCGACCGGCACACCCCTGCCCTACAAGAAAACTTGGGGCCGCCTTGCACGCTGCGTGCGCGACGGCGCCCCCCGTTTGGGGCTGTCGGACGGCAGGCGCCATGTCCTGATCGGCACGGTGCCTGCGCAGCATATGTACGGCTTCGAATCTACCGTGCTGCTGGCGCTCATGAGCGGCAACTCCTTCTACGCCGAGCGGCCCTTTTATCCCGCCGATATCGCAACCGCCCTGGCGGCGGTGCCCCGGCCGCGCGTGCTGGTGACGACTCCCGTCCACTTACGCGCCCTACTTGCATCGGAGATCGATTTGCCGCCGCTGGATCTCGTCGTCTCCGCGACGGCTCCCTTGGATCAGGATCTGGCGCGCAGAGTGGAAGGGAAATTTCACGCGGCACTGCTCGAGATCTATGGCTCGACGGAAACCGGGCAGATCGCCCTCCGCCGCACCGCCGAGTCGGCCGGCTGGCGGCTGTGGCCGGGAGTTCGGCTGAGAATTTCGAACGATCAGGTGTTCGCGCACGGCGGTCACGTCGAACAATTGACGGCCATGCAGGATGTCATCGAGATCACCGGCGACGACGAATTTCTTCTGCACGGCCGCACGGCGGACTTGGTCAATATCGCCGGCAAGCGCAGTTCATTCGGCTATTTGAACGCGCAGCTGAATGCCATCCCCGGCGTGGCCGACGGCGTGTTCTTCCTGCGCGACGGCGCCACCGGCTCCACCGGAGTGGCGCGCTTGGGCGCGGTCGTGGTCGCTCCCACATTGAGCGCGGCCGCGCTCATCGAGCATCTGCGCCAGCGGATCGATCCCGTGTTCCTGCCGCGCCCGTTGATCATCGTCGAGCGCTTGCCGCGCAACGCCACCGGCAAGCTGCCGCAGCAGGAACTGCAGCAGCTGGCAAGCCGTCACCTGCAGACGAATGAAGCGCCGTGAAAACCCTAGCTGCGGCGGCCATGCAGAACTCCATCGAGATCCCGAGAGACCACCCGGCGTTCGCCGGCCACTTTCCCAAGTTTCCCGTCCTGCCGGGCGCCGCTCTGCTGGATGCGGTGCTGCAAGTCTTACAACGCGAGCGGGCCGTCGATCTCACTCAGTGGCGTATCGCATCCGTCAAATTCATCGACGTCGTACGCCCCGGTGACGCACTGCGCTTGGAGCATCTCGCCGCGGGCAAGAGCGGGCTGATTCGCTTTACGGTGCGCGTCGCGGACCGGACGGTGGCCAGCGGCAGCCTGGCGAGCGCGACGCCGGAGGGCGCGCCACAGCCGGATGCCGCCCCGTCGAGCGGCGGCGCATGACCCCCAAGGCCGCGAACGTCGCGGACCCACAACCCAAGGCGGATTGGATCAGGCATCGCGAGCGAGGCAGCATGGCACTGCTCCGGATCATGGCGTTCGTTTCCCTGCATCTGGGCAGAACCTTGAGCCGGATTCCCCTGTACGGAATCGCGATCTATTTCTTTTTGTTCGCACCGGGCGCGCGGCGCCATTCTCGACGCTACCTGCGCCTCGCGCTCGGCCGGCGCCCGGGCGCGCGCGACCGCTTTCGTCAAATATTGAGCTTTGCCACCACCATCCACGATCGCGTCTATCTGATCAACGAGCAATTCGGGATATTCAACATCACACTCGAAGGCGAGACCCAGATACTCGCGCTAGTAGACAAGGGCCGCGGTGCCTTGCTCATGGGCGCCCACATGGGCAGCTTCGAGGTGATGCACAGCCTTGGCCGGCGGCGGCACGGACTCAAGGTGGCCATGGCCATGTACGAGGAGAACGCGCGCAAGATCAACGCCATCCTCGCGGCCATCAATCCGCACCTCGAGTCCGACATCGTCTCCTTGGGCAGGATCGACGCCATGCTCAATATTGCCGAACGCCTCGACCACGGCGCGTTCGTCGGCGTGCTGGGTGATCGAACGCTGGGAGGCGAGCCGGTGCAGGCGGTGACGTTGCTGGGCGAGCGCGCCTACCTGCCCACGGGTCCCATGCGTGCTGCGGCCATTCTGCGCTGCCCGGTATTCTTCATGGCCGGGCTGTATCGCGGCAAGAACCACTACCATGTGGTGTTCGAGCCGGTCGCCGATTTTTCCTCGACTCCCGCGGCGCCGCGCCATTTCGCGGTCCGTTCGGCGATCGACCGTTACGCCGCCCTGCTCGACCAGTACTGCCGCAGCGACCCCTACAACTGGTTCAATTTCCACGATTTCTGGCGCAAGCCGGGCGCAGTGCGGTGAACGCCGCGACGCATGTTGCCGGCAGCATGATGCGGCGTGCGCTTGCACTCCTCGTGCTGGCCTGGCTCTGCGGCGCAAGCAGCGATCTGGACGCCGTCATGGGCGTGCTGGCGATGCGCCAGCACGGGCGGGTCGAGTTCATCGAGCAGCAGTTCCTCGCCGTCCTCGATCACCCGGTCGAATCCTCGGGCGAATTGCGTTACGACGCGCCGGATCATCTGGAGAAGCGCACTCTGCTTCCCCGCCCCGAAAATCTGGTGCTCGCCGGCGGCGTATTGACTGTGGAGCGCCGAGGCCGCAAGCATGTGCTCGACCTGCAGCGGTACCCGCAAATCCAGCCATTCGTCGAAAGTATCCGCGCCACCCTGGCGGGCGATCGAAGCGCGCTCGAGCGAATATTCCACGTGGAATTTGCCGGCAGCGTGGAGCGCTGGAACCTCGTTCTGGTCCCCGTGGACCGTCAATTGGCGCGAACCGTCAAGCAGGTGCAGATCGACGGGTCGAGAGACCAATTGCACAGAATTGAAATTCGCCAGGCCGATGGTGATCGCTCACTGATGACCCTGCGCGCAGCCGCGGCGCCATGAACTGGCGGCGCGCGAGCTTCCCTAAGCTCTGGCTCTGTTGCGTCGCCCTGGCGGCCGTCATCGTGGCGCGCGCGCACTACATCACCGACCTGTCGGCGTTTTTGCCCGCATCCCCCACTCCCACGCAGCAACTTCTGGTGGACCAGCTGCGCGATGGTCCGGCCTCGCGCCTGATTCTGATTGCGATCGAAGGAGGCGACGCCGGCGCCCGGGCGCGAGTGTCTGTTGCGATGGCGGCCCGCCTGCGCCGCGACCGCCAATTCTCCAGCGTCAACAACGGCGAGCCGGTCACTGCGGAGCGCGATCGCGAGTTCCTGTTTGAACATCGCTATCTGCTCAGCGACCAGGTGAGCGCGGCGCGCTTCTCCGAGCAGGGTCTGCATGCTGCCCTTCTGGACACGCTCGACGAGTTGGCATCGCCGGTCGGACTCATGCTCAAGCCGCTGTTGCCGAACGATCCCACGGGCGAGATGCTGCACATCATCGATCAGCTGGAGCGCACTCCCTCGCCGCCGACGAGCGATGGAGTCTGGGTTTCGCCCGGCGGCGCGCGCGCCCTGATGGTGGCGCAGACGGCGGCCGGCGGCTCCGATACCGACGCGCAGGAGCGGGCCATCGCGGCGGTGCGCGCGGCATTCGCGGCGGCGGTGCGCGCGGCGTTCGCGGCGCCGGTGCACGAATCGTCGGCGGGCCGCGCCGCAGACCTGCGCTTGAAACTGAGCGGACCGGGTGTGTTCGCCGTCGGCGCGCGCGCCAAGATCGAGCACGCCGCGGTACGTCTGTCGATCGCCAGCAGCATACTGGTCGTGACGCTGTTGTTTGCAGTGTATCGGTCGCTGCCGGCGCTCGCCTTGGGGTTGGCGCCCGTGGCAAGCGGTGCGCTGATCGGCATCGCCGCCGTCGCGCTGGGGTTCGGCGCGGTGCACGGCATCACCTTGGGGTTCGGTATTACCCTCATCGGCGAATCGGTGGACTATTCGATTTATTTTTTCGTGCAGTCGCGCCTCCTGCCGCAGAACGAGGCGCCTGCGTCGAGCTGGCAACGGGCCTGGTGGCCCACCATCCGTTTGGGGATGCTGACTTCGGTGTGCGGCTTTGCTTCGCTCCTCCCTTCCGGTTTTCCCGGACTCGCGCAACTCGGACTCTATTCGATCAGCGGTTTGATCGCGGCTGCGCTGGTGACGCGCCATGTGTTGCCCGCGCTGCTGCCGAGCGGATTCGTCATCCACGATGTCACGCCCGTAGGGTCACGCGTCGCCCGGCTGCTGCACAGGGCACGACAGCTTCGCGGCTTGCCTCTCGCCGCCTTCAGCGTGGCGCTGGCGGCGTCGGCGCTGGCCGTATTGTGGCTGCATTACGATACGCTGTGGAATCGCGAACTCGCGGCGTTGAGCCCGGTCTCCGCGGAGGATCGAGACGCGGACGCCAAGCTGCGCAGCGATTTGGGCGCCGCGGACGTACGCGACCTCGTGATCGTCTCCGGCCCGACGCTCGATTCCGCGCTCAGCGGTGCGGAACGCGCTGCTCGGGCGCTGGAGGCCTTGGTGGATGCCAAGGTCATCGGCGGTTTCGACAGCCCGGGGAACTACCTCCCGAGTGCGGCGACTCAGCAGGCACGCCGCGACAGCCTGCCCGACCCATCGACGCTGCGCGAGAACTTGCGGCGGGCCACGGCAGGCGTTGGGTTGAGCAGCGACCGCCTGCAGCCGTTTTTACGCGACGCCGAAGCCGCGCGCCACGCGCCGCTCGTCACGGTGCAAGATCTGCAAGGGACTTCTCTGCGCGCCGGCGTCGACGCGTTGATCCTGCACGAGAGGGATCGCTGGAATGCGCTGCTGCCGCTGCACGCCGCCGATTCGGCGCAGGCCGTCGACACGGCCCGCGTGAGGACGGCGCTGCAGGACGCGAAACTCAAGGAGACTCGGGTGCTCGATCTCAAGCAGGAGTCCGACGCCTTGTATACCGGCTATTTGTCCGAGGCGATTCATTTGTCTCTGGGGGGCGTGCTGGCGATTCTCGCGCTGCTGATGATCACGCTGCGTTCGCCGCCGCGCGTCGCGCGTATATTGGCGCCGCTGCTGCTGGCCGTGCTCACCGTGGCCGCGGGCCTCTCGCTCTGCGGAGTGCAGCTCACCATCCTGCATTTGGTGGGCATGCTGCTCATCGTTGCCGTCGGTTCCAACTATGCATTGTTCTTTGACCGGCAGGCGAGCGTGCACCAGTCCGGCGGCGAATCGCTGACCCTCGCCTCTCTGGTCATCGCCAATGCCAGCACGGTCATCGGTTTTGGCCTGCTGTCCTTCTCGCAAGTCCCGGTGCTCGTGGCGCTGGGCACGACGGTGGCGCCGGGCGCCTTCCTGGCGCTGCTCTTCGCCGCGGTGCTCGCATCCGCCGACCCACCGGATCCCGAGACGCCGCGTGCGTAGTATTTCCGTGCCCGCACTGTCGACGGCCGCGGCACCCACGCGCGTGGTGTGGCTGCCCGGCGCCTACCATGCCGCTCGGGATTTCTTGACCGCCGGCTTTGCGGAGGCGGTGCGCATGCGGCGGATCGTCCTCGATCTCACTTTCGTGGACATGGAGATGGCGCACGTCGGCGATCGCAGCGCGCTGCAACGGTTGCGATCCGACATCGTGTTACCGGCGCGCGCGGCGGGTGTGTCGATCTGGCTGGGCGGAATCTCCCTTGGCGGCCTGTTTGCGCTGGACTACGCCGCCTCGCATCCCGATGAACTCGATGGGCTGTGCCTGCTTGCTCCGTATCTCGGCAATCGGATGCTGACCGCTGAAATCGCTCAGGCGGCCGGAGTTGCGGCATGGCAGCCGGGCGAACTTGCGGAAACCGACGAAGAACGCCGAATATGGCGCTACATCAAAAGCCGCCATGCGGATTCACGGCCGCTGTACCTCGGATTCGGCCGGGGAGACCGCTTTGCGGCGGCGCATGAGCTGCTGGCGGTAACGCTGCCGGCCGACTCGGTCAATGTGATCGGCGGCGGTCATGAGTGGTCCACTTGGATTCGGCTTTGGGAGAATTTCTTGGAATCGCGCTTCACATGAAGGGACAAGGCAGGCCCCAACAGGATGCCGAGGAGCTCGGCGCTAATGGGCAGGAGGGCGCCGCGCGGCGCTGGTCGCCGCCGCCGCTATTGTATGCGTCCGCCGCCGTGCACCTGGGTGCGGCTGCCGCGGCGCTGGCGCGCCCGCGCCTGTGGCCCTGGGCGCTCGGGGCCCTGGCCGCGAACCATGTTGCCCTGGCCGCGGCCGGGCTTTGGCCGCGCAGCCAGCTGCTGGGAGCCAACTGGGTCCGCTTGCCCGCCCGCAACGGCGTCGCGACGGGCGTCGCCATCACCATCGACGACGGGCCGGACCCCGATGTCACTCCGCAGGTTCTGTCGCAGCTCGCCGAGCACCGAGCGCTCGCCACCTTCTTTTGCGTGGGTGCGCGCGTCGAGCGTTATGCAGACCTCGCGCGGGAAATCGTGCGCCGCGGTCACGCCATCGAGAATCACAGCCAGCGGCACCGGCACAACTTCTCCCTGCTGGGGCCCGGCGGCATGAGCGCGGAGATTTCGCGCGCCCAGGACAGCATCCTCGGAGTGACCGGCTCGAGGCCGCGGTTCTTTCGTGCGCCGGCGGGGCTGCGCAATCCGTTTCTCGACCCCGTGCTCACCCGCCTGCAGCTGCGCCTTGCCAGCTGGACGCGCCGCGGCTTCGACACCGTCAATACGAACCCGGATGCCGTGTACCGGCGCCTGGCGAATCCGCTGCAGGACGGCGACATCTTGCTGCTGCACGATGGCAATGCGGCACGCGGCCGCGGCGGCAAGCCGGTGATCCTGGAGGTCCTGCCGCGGCTGCTCGACGCCCTGGCGTCGATTGAGCTGCGGCCCGTCACCTTGCGCTCCGCGCTGTAAGCTATCCCCATGAGACCGCTGCTCTTCAAGAACTTTACCGCGACCAGTTGCATCGGCAAGGGCGTTGCGGCGACCCTCGAGAGCCTGCTCGAGCAGCGCAGCGGCCTCAGGAACTGCGAATTCGAGACCGTGGATATCGAGACCCACATTGGCGAAGTGGCCGGCGTGGACGATGCACGGCTGCCGGACCATTTGTACAAGTTCGACTGCCGAAACAACCGGCTCGCCGAACTCGCTCTGCAAGAGGACGGCTTCTTCGAGACGGTGCAGCAAGCGGCCGAGCGGTGGGGACGGCGGCGTGTCGGTGTGTTCCTGGGAACCAGCACGGCGGGCATTCTGCAGACCGAGCTCGCCTATCGCGAGCGCGATCCCGTCAGCGGCGCGCTGCCGCCGAGCTTCGAGTACGGTTCGACTCACAACTCGTTTTCCGTGGCCGATTACCTTCGCCGGCGATGCCGCTTGGAAGGGCCGGCCGTCGCGGTTTCCTGCGCATGCGCCTCCAGCGCCAAGGTGTTCGGCTCTGCGCGGCGGATGATCGAAGCGGGACTCATCGATGCGGCTCTGGTGGGCGGAGTGGATTCGCTGTGTCTCACGACCCTGTATGGCTTTCACTCCCTGCAGCTCACCTCGCCGACGCCATGCCGGCCATTCGACGTTGCGCGCGATGGCATCTCCATCGGCGAGGCGGCGGCATTCGCGCTTCTGGAGCGCGTGCCGGCCGGCTTGGACGGCGGCGACGTGCTGCTGCTCGGCATCGGCGAATCGAGCGATGCCTACCATATGTCGGCGCCGCACCCCGAGGGTCTCGGTGCGCGCCGCGCGATGCAGGCCGCGCTCGCGGCCGCTGCGCTCGAGCCCGGCGACATCGATTACATCAATCTGCACGGTACCGGAACCCCCAGCAACGATCGCTCGGAAAGTCAGGCGGTCACCAGCGTATTCGGCCCGACCACGCCTTGCAGTTCGACCAAGGGTGCCACGGGCCATACTCTGGGCGCGGCGGGTGCGCTCGAGGCCGTGATCAGCGCCCTGGCCGTCAAGAATGGGTTGATGCCGGGCGGGGTCCACACGAGCAAGATCGATCCGACTCTGACGGCGCACTACATCAGGGACAATCGCCGCGCCCCGGTGGCGCGCGTGCTCTCCAATTCATTTGGTTTCGGCGGCTCGAACTGCAGCCTGATTTTGGGTCGAGCAGGATGACGCTGTCAGCCTATGTCAGCGGCCTCGGAGTCCTGGGGCCGGGCCTGTCCAATTGGCCCGAGGCGGCGGCCGTACTGTCCGGGCAGCGGGCGTATCGGCCCGCGGCCGCGGTCCTGCCGATGCCGGCGATCTTGGCGGCCGCCGAGCGGCGGCGCATCGGCCGCGTCGTCAAGCTGGCATTGGCTATCGCGCTGGAAGCCACGTCGCAGGCGGGTGAGGATCCCGCGGAACTCGCCAGCGTGTTCTCTTCTTCCGGCGGGGACGGGCACAACTGTCATGAACTCTGCCAAGCCCTGTCGCTCGCAGGCCGCGAGATTTCGCCGACGCGCTTTGCCAACTCGGTGCACAACGCGGCCGCGGGCTATTGGAGCATCGGCACGGGCGCCACGGCAGAGTCGAATGTGCTCTGCGCATTCGACGCGAGCTTCACCGCGGGTCTGCTGGAAGCGTTGACCCAGGTCGTGGTCGATCAGGTGCCCGTTCTGCTGGTTGCGTATGACAGCGAATACCCGCAGCCGCTGCACGCCAAGCGGCCGATCCCCGATACCTTCGGCGTCGCCATGGTGCTGACGCCGCAAAGACGCGTCCCGTCGTTCGCGAGAGTGGACGCGGCGCTCAGCGACTTGGAGTGCGATCGATTCGCGGACCCGGACTTGGAGGCGTTGCGCTGCGCGTTTCCCGCGGCCCGCGCACTGCCGCTGCTCCGCCTGCTGGCGGCGCGAACCGGCGGAACGGCGATTCTCGAGTATCTCGACGTATCACGCCTGGAAGTGCGAATCGAACCATGCGCCTAGACCGCCCCTGGATCGAAAGAAATATTCCCCACCACGGCCGCATGTGCCTCCTCGATGAGGTCATGGAATGGGATGCGCAACATATCCGCTGCCGCAGCGGCAGTCACCGCCTGCCCGACCATCCGCTGCGCTCGCAGGGCCGCTTGGGAGTAGCCTGCGGAATCGAATACGCGGCGCAGGCCATGGCAGTGCACGGCGCGCTCGCCGGCGGCGCTCTGGCGGACGCCGCCAAAGGTCGCTCTGAAGTGGGGTTTCTCGCCGGTCTACGGGATGTGCGGCTGCACGTTCTGCGGCTCGACGACATCGAATCCGATCTGATCTGCGACGCCTTGCTCGTCGCCGGAGATCAGGGCAGCGCGCTGTACGAATTTGCGATACGGTCCGAAGCAGAGCGGCAGCGGCTCTTGAGCGGCCGCGCGACGGTGGTGTTCGATGCCAACGAAGGCTTCAGATCGAGCGAACGGCTAAAAACATGAACAAAGCGACTCGGGCCTTGGTCACGGGCGGCAGCGGCGGCATCGGATCCGCCATCTGCCGGCGCCTCGGCGTCGCCGGTCACTTCGTGTATGTACATGCGCATCGCAGCGTTGCGGCCGCGGATGCAATCGTCAGCGAGATCGTGACCGCCGGCGGCCGGGCGGCCGCGGTTCATTTTGACTTGACCGACGCGGATGCGACGCGCGCAGCAATGGAGAAATTGCTGGAGGACGGTGCGGTACAGGTTCTGGTGAACAATGCCGGCATCCATGACGATGCCGTATTCCCGGGAATGAGCCCCACGCAGTGGCGCCGCGTGATCGACTTGTCCGTCAACGGATTCTACAACGTGACGCAACCATTGATGCTGCCCATGATTCGCACTCGCTGGGGCCGGATCATCAATTTATCATCGGTGGCCGCGCTGATCGGCAACCGCGGCCAAGTGAACTATGCGGCGGCCAAGGGCGCGTTGAACGCCGCCACCAAGGCATTGAGTTTGGAAGTGGCGAGCCGCGGTATTACCGTCAACGCGGTGGCTCCCGGCATCATTTCGACCCGCATGGGCGATGCCGCCTTCGATGCCGCCGCCATCGCCGATATCGTGCCCATGAAGCGCGCCGGCAGCGCGGAAGAAGTGGCGAGCCTGGTGGGATTTCTCGCCTCCGAGGACGCCGCGTATATCACCGGCCAGATCATTTCCATCAATGGCGGGATGATCTGAAATGAATATTCCGGGCACCGCCGCTGCCGTCACCGGGACGCATGAGAATGAGCTCATGCTGTTCTTCACGCTCCTCGAGCTCACCCTCATCATTCTCGCGGGGCGTATCGGCGGCGCGCTGGCCAAGCGCTGCGGCCAGTCGAGGGCCGTGGGCGAAATCATCATCGGCATCGCGTTGGGTCCCTCGCTGTTCGGGCTGCTCGCGCCGCATGCTTTCGACTATGTATTTCATTCCGCGCCGCCGGAGCCGCTGACCATCCTGTCGAACCTCGGACTGGTGTTGTTGATGTTTCAAATCGGACTTGAATTCGATTTCGCCCATCTGACCGAGCGGGTGAATCGCGCGGCGGTGCTGCGCGTTTCCATCGCCTGTCTCGTGCTGCCCTTCGCCTGCGGATTCGCGCTCGGTTTCTTCATCGCCGAGAACTCCGCGCCGGCGGCGCGGATCAACACCGCGCTATTCATCGCGACGGCGTTCTCCATCACGGCCGTGCCTATCTTGGGCCGCATCATGATGGAGTTAAACTTGACGCGTACTCGACTCGGTGTGATCGCGATCAGCTCGGCCGCCGTCAACGACGTCGTCGGCTGGCTGATGCTCGCCCTGGTCACGACTCTGACCGTCAGCGATTTCGTCGCCGGCCGCTTTGCGCTGCGCGTCGCCATGGTCGCCGCATTCGGCCTGATCAGCATGCTGGTCGTGCGGCCCGTGCTCAAGAAGGCGATACGCCTGTCACGGCCGCGGGACGCCAAGATGTCGGCCAATCTGCTGGGCGGATTGCTGGCGGTGATTTTCATTGCGGCCATGACGACTAGGCCGAGCTGGTGGCGGCGTGGCGGGCGCGCCTGGGCGATTTCGTCACGGTGTTCTTCCTGCCGATTTTCTTCACCTACACTGGCCTCCGCACCTCCATCGGCGGACTCGAGGGGTGGACGGATTGAGGCCGGTGCCTCGCCATCGTCGCGGCGGCATCGCTCGCCAAGCTGGCTGCGGGGTATTTGGCGGCGCGCCGCTCCGGTTTGAGTCATCCGGAGTCCGCGATCATCGCCTACATGATGAATACCCGCGCATTGATGGAGCTCATCGTGATCAACGTCGGTCTCGATCTCGGCGTGATCGCCATCAGTTCGGCCGCCGTCAACGACGTCGTCGGTTGGCTGTTGCTCGCGCTGGTCACGACGCTGGCGGTCAGCGATTTCGTCGCCGGGCGGTTTGCACTGCGCATCGCCATGGTCGCCGCATTCGGCTTGGTCAGCACGATGGTCGTGAGGCCCCTCCTCAAGAAGGCGATACGCTTATCGCAGCCGCGGGACGCCAAGATGTCGGCCAATTTGCTGGGCGGATTGCTGGCGGTGATTTTCATTGCAGCCATGACGACCTATCAAATCGGCATTTTTGCGATATTCGGCGGCTTCGCTCGCCAAGCTAGGGGGCGGATATTTGGCGGCGCGCCTCTCCAGCTTGAATCATCCGGAGTCCGCGATCATCGCCTACATGATGAATACCCGTGGCTTGATGGAACTCATCGTGATCAACGTCGGACTCGATCTCGGCGTCATATCGCCCAAGGTGTTCACGATGTTGGTCATCATGGCGATTTTCAGCACCGTGATCACCACGCCCGCGCTGCGCTACTACATGCCTCGGGCGGGCCTCGCACGGTCAGGCATAGGCATCGACGGCGCCG
>WNFF01010809.1_pt1 | contig 16629 bp, 17 predicted proteins | sample 5400441 | NCBI WGS metagenome assembly WNFF01 (sample SAMN13153345, study PRJNA577476) | soil metagenome | isolation source: 120 cm saprolite under Douglas fir tree site 2 hole 3 replicate 1 | place: USA:California | collected 2015-04-18 | reverse complement strand
CGCAGGGAATCCGCTTCTCGCGAATCGTGCGGGGGAGGCGGCGCAGCTCCTCCGTGTCCTCGAAGTGGCGGGTGGACTGGAGAAACCCCAGCGCCCAGCGGGGCGGAAGCGGCGGCCGGCCGAGGAGCTCGGCGACTTCGAGCATGACGCTGCGTAGATCTTGGCCAATGAGGAAGTACCACACGAGCCGTCCGCCTTCGGCGGTGTAGGTGATCCGGACTCCGCCATCCGACCGGCCCACCGAGAGCATCGCATCGCTCGTGTTGTCGAAGAAGAGCGCGTAGCCGCGATTGGATACCAAGAGCGGGATGCCCATGTCCGACCCCGGCCCGTGCCCGATATGCGTGTTCCAGAGCTGGCGGGCGATACCGAGCCGATCGAGCTGCCGCCGCCGCGCGGCCCCGAGCGATTCCGTGATCATGCCTCCCAGGGCGGTCTCGCGAAGCAGCCAGGCGCCCGCGGCGTCGAGAAAAGTCAGACGGACCGGGCTCGTGGCCGCCTCGACGCGCAGATCGCCGGTCGAGAGACGCACGCGTTCGCCGTCGATGACCTCGAATGGCACGGCGGCCCAGCTCCGCGGGCCGACATAGGATGGGCCGGCCGCGTCCCGTTCGTCCGCCAGCTCGACGCGCACGATGCGCGAGGTGCACACGGTGACCGTCACCGGCGAGGCGCCGTGGTCGAACCGCACGGTCGATCCGCTCCGCGTGAACCGGGATGGGACGGTATGGTCGGACATTGTTCTCCCTGGGCACTGGGTCAATTTGCTTCGCCATACTTCGTTCTCGGTCGCCTGCAACGCTCAACGTACATACAGGTACGCCTCGCGTTGCAGGCTCCCTCGGGCCTCGTCTGGCTCGCAACTTGCCCCAGTGCCGGCTCCAAAAAACGACCACTACCCCTTGCCGCGAGCCCAAGCAGCCGAGACGGCGCATCATAGCAGAGCCATGGCCGCTCGATTGACCGCCCAGTGACGATCTGGCAGGATCGGCGCCGTGAGCGCCCCTCTCGCCCCTCTCCATGGCCACCGCTGACCGACGCCCGCTGTCGATCGGCCGGCTCCACTTCGTCGATGGCCTGCGCGGCGTCGCCATCATCCTCATGGTCATCAACCACACGTCGCGCGACTGGATGGACGTGCAGATGGGATGGGCCCGCTATCATCTCGTCTACGGCAGCCTCATCTGGCCCGCCTCGATCTTTCTCTTTCTCGTGGGATTCTGTCTGCCCATCTCCTACTACCGCCGGGGAGAGAGCGAGGGGCTCCTGGGCGATCTGCGCAAGTACTTCCGGCGGGGGATTGGCATCATCGCCGCGGGGTACGTTCTCAACGTCATCATGCTCCCCCGCGGAGCTGTTCCGCCGGAGGAGCGCTTCTGGCATGGGGGAGTCCTGCAGACGATCGGGCTCAGCATCATCCTGCTCGGGCCGCTCGTGCCGGTGCTGCGGCGGCAATGGGCGCGCTGGATGCTGCTGGCCCTGGCCGTGCTCGTCTATCTCTCGTTCGGGTGGTCGCGCCCGGCCCTCGCGCGCTGGTGCGCGGCTCACCCCATCCTTGGCCTCGCGATTTTTGGCGACTTTCCACCCTGGCCGTGGCTGAGCGCGGCCCTGATCGGGCTCGTGCTCGGCTGGTGGTGGCTCGAGGCCCGGGCCCGCGGGCCAGAGGCGGAGAAGCGATACTTCGCGACGGCGGCCGTGGTCGGACTGATCTTTCTCCTCGCCTACGATGCCTGGGAGTTCTGGATCCCCACGAGCCCGCGCTTCGGCTTCCCGCGGGACTGGGGGCTGAACCACTACTGGACGCCCCGGGGCGTGACGACCTTCCTGATCATCGCGGGTGACGCGTGGCTGCTCGCCCTCTGTTACTGGCTCATGGAAGTGCGCCGCTGGCAGCTGCCCTGGCTCGTCACACTGGGGCAGACGGCGCTCGTGCTCTACTTCGTCCACCAGCTCATCGAGGAGACGCTGATCCACCGGATGCTCGGGCTGCGCTTCAACAACTGGATCCTCTACTGGTCGGCGAACATTGCGCTGATCGTGCTCTGCGTGTACATCGGCCGCCTCTGGCAGACCGTGAAGCCGCGCCTGCGCACGCTGGCCGGGCTGGCGCCCGCCTAGGGCTCCGCGAGACCCGGCACCTCGACCAGATACAGGTTGCCGGTGGAGAACGCCAGCATGAGCAGGCCGAGCGGCACCACGCTGGTGGGAATCGGTGTGCCCTCGAAGTATTCCACCTTGCCCTTCTCGTTCGACAGGCTTTCCGCGGTCACGTTGTAGCGCGCGAGCCGGCTCAGCCCGCACATGGAGAAGAAGAGCAGGATCATCTGATCGAGTCGGGTGTTGACCCCGGCCGCGAAGGCGATAGCGGCGGGGGCGACGCCAAAAGAGATCACGTCCGCAAGCGAGTCCAGCTCGCGTCCCATGGGAGAAGCGGCGTGCCGCCAGCGGGCGATCCGGCCGTCGAGCACGTCGAAGATCAGGGCCAGGGGGACGAGCAAGGCCCCCAGGTACAGGTGCCGCGAGTCCTGCGTGCTGAGGAACTTCATGGCCTGGAAGATCGCGGTCACGCCACAGACGCCATTGGCCATGGTGAAGAGATCCGCCAGGTGGAAGCTGCGGATCATCGAGAAGTGCTTGCCGGCCGTGGTAGCCGCCATCATGGTCCCCCGATTCGATCTGTCAGTGATCGCGCTTGTCGGCGTCGCTCACCGTGAAGGTGATCAGGATCAGGATCGTGTAGTCATCTTGCTTGGCCAGCCCGACCCCCGTCGGCGTGCGCTCCAGGAACTTGTCGGTAGACCCGTCGAAGGCATAGATGGAGACCTCGGCCTGTCCCCGGTTGCGCGCTCGCTTGAAGAAGGCGATCTCTGGAGTGGGGATGTTGAGGACGGGGGCCTGGAAGGCTGGAATCCCGATGAACTTTTCATTCTTGTCGGTGCCCAGGACAGACACGAAGACGCGAAGCTTCAGCTCGGGCTTGGTGGTGGTCAGGTGCACGCGATGCGCTTCCAGCCAGGCCGCCACGAAGGCCTTGAAGAAGGCTTCGTTGCCGGACTGCAGATAGATATCCACCTCTACGTTCCGATCGACGAAGCGACTGATGTCGAGCCCGGCGAGCCCGCGCTCGAGAGAGCGCATCAGGAGCTGCTGGGTCACGCCGGCCGGCTGCGTCGGGGTCAGCTGGCTCGAGAATGCGCATCCGCCGAGGAGGCATGCCAGGATCACGATTCCGAGCTTCCCGCCCTTTGCCACGATGGAGACCTCCTGACCCGCTATGGCCTTGGCAATTGTCGTGCCGGAGTTCATGCGCCTGATTGGAAAGGGCTTGGCTGGCTCGCGCAGGTTCTCGGCCAGTAGAACTTACCGGTCCTGGGCCAATCCTCCCCATCAGGCGAGCGCGCGTGGGCGCGCTCCTGTTTGACGGGTTCCGACCGATCTGGCAGCATCGGCCCGACGACGTCGAAGGCGTGCGGTGGACCCGACGCTGCCAGGAGAGGAGGAGCGCCGCCATTGCCCGCGGTCAGCTCGTCAATCCCGATCGACAGAGCGCAGAGGTGTGAGGGGGAGGAGCCCATGGAGCTCTACGAGGTGATGCGTACCACCTTTTCCGCGCGCGAGTTCACCAGCGATCCGCTTCCCGACGAGACCCTGGTGAAGATACTGGACCATGCGCGCTTCGCCCCCAGCGGCGGCAACCGCCAGGGGTGGAAAGTCATCGTCGTCCGTGATCCCGGCACCAGGCGCGCCCTCGCCGATCTGAGCGGCATTGCCGCCAAGCGCTACACCGCCCAGGCGAAGAACGGCGAGAATCCGTGGAACACGATCGATCCTCCGGGCGTGGACGCCGCCACCATCGAGCGCACGCCGGCTCCCCCGCACCTGACGGAATCGATCGCCAAGGCGCCGGTGGTGCTGGTCATCGGCGTCGACCTCAAGGTCGTCGCTTCCACGGACCAGGAGCTGAAGCGCGTGGGCATCGTCAGCGGCGGGTCCATCTACCCCTTCGCCTGGAATGTCTTGATGGCCGCGCGCCATGAAGGCTTCGGCGGCACCATCACCACGCTCGCCGTCGCCCAGGAGGCGAAGATCCAGGAGCTGCTGGGCCTGCCCACGCACGTCGCCGTGTGCGCGGTCATGCCGCTCGGCCGCCCCGTCCGGCGCGTGACGAAGCTGAAGCGGAAGCCCGTGGAGGAGTTCGCGATGCGCGAGCGGTGGGGCGGGCCTCCGCTCGCTGGCTGACCGGCTCGCCCTAGGCGCCTCGCCGCGCGCGGTAGTGCGCCGCGATCAGGTCGGCCACGCACGCGGTGAGCCGCTGGGCGTAAGGGACGTGCAGGAACTCGTTGGGGCCGTGGGCATTGGAGCCCGGGCCGCCCGTTCCCGTGATGAAGAACTGCGCGCGCGGGAAGCGCTCGCCCAGCATGGCCATGAACGGGATGGAGCCTCCCAGCCCCTTGAACATGGCGGGCCGGCCGAAATGACGCTCGGACGCGGCCTGCACCGCCTCGAGCAGCCAGGGCTCGGTGGCGGGCGCGTCCCAGCCCGGCGACGGCGTCGACGTCTCGCAGCGCACGCGGGCGCCGTAGGGCGGGTCGGTTTCGAGGATCTCCTTGAGGCGACGGGCTGCCCGCGCCGCGTCCAGCGTGGGCGGGATGCGAAGGGAGAGCTTGAGCGACGTCGAGGGCCGGAGGACATTGCCGCCGTCCCTGGGCGAGGGGAGGCCGGCCGCGCCGGTGATGGACAGGGCGGGCTCCCAGGTATTGGCGAGGAGGAGCGCCACGGGATCTTCCTGCGCGTAGCGCATGCCGTCGACGACGGGAAAGCGCTCGGCCAGCTCGCCGGTCAGGACGCCCACCACCGCTTTTGCCTCCGCCGCCCGCGCGGGCGGCACCTCGACGTGGAAATCCCGCACGAGCGCGCCGGAGCGCTCGTCCTCGACGCGCGAGAGAAGCTGGCGCGCGATACGAAAGCTCGACGGCACGATGCCGCTGGCCGCCCCCGAGTGCACGCCTTCGGTCAGCACGTCCACGGTGAGGAGCGCGCTGATCACGCCGCGCAGCGAGGTCGTGCCCCAGAGCTGGTCGTAGTTCCCGCACCCGGAGTCGAGGCAGATCACGAGATCCGGCTCGCCGATCTTGGCCGCGCGGGCCTCCATGCAGGCGGGGAGATCGGGGCTGCCGCTCTCCTCGCTCGCTTCGATGAGCACGATGAGTCGCGCGTGCGGAGCGCCCGCCCGCTGCACGGCCTCGATGGCCGTGAGCGCGCAGAAGGCCGCGTAGCCGTCGTCCTGCGCGCCGCGGCCGTAGAGGCGATCGCCGCGTCGGACGGGCGTCCAGGGCCCGAGGCCCTCTCCCCAGCCGATCATCTCCGGCTGCTTGTCGCAGTGACCGTAGAGCAGGACGGTCTCCGGCGAGGTTCCCGGCACCTCCATCAGGATCACGGGCGTGCGGCCGGGAAGCCGCACGGTCTCGATCGAGAGGCCCTCGATGGGCCGCCGCCGGCCCCATTCCTCGATGAGGGTGGCCGCCCTGTCGATGTGGCCGTGGCTCGACCAGTCAGGATCGAAGGCCGGCGACTTGGCGGGGATCTCGATGTAGCGGGTGAGGGCGGGAAGGACATCTTCCTCCCAGCGACGTTGAACAAAAGCCAGTGTCTCTCGGACGGGCAGCGGGCTCGTGGATGCGGGGCTCATGGTCGCCCACCGTAGCATTGGCACCGCCGGCTTGCAACGCACGGTGGGATTGACTTTGTCACGGCCCCGCCTGTATCAGGAGGATCGGGAGGAGACATCGTGGCCCCTGACGACGATCCGACCGCCGAGCAGTCGACGTGCTCGAACCGGGCGGCCTGGCGAGAAGTCGCTCGAAGAGCCGGCCGTGGGCATGGAATCCGGGAGACCTGATGGAGCTCAGGCGTGTCTGGACGGACACCGCTGCCGGACGGATGCACGCGCGAGTCGGGGGCGAGGGCGTCCACGGGCTGCCGGTTATACTCGTGCACGGGATGGTCATCTCGAGTCGTTACATGGTGCCGACGGCCGTCGAGCTCGCCGCGCTGTGCCCCGTGTACGCGATCGATCTTCCCGGCTATGGCGACAGCGCCAAGCCCCAAGCCGTCCTCCGTCTCCCGGAGCTCGCGGACGCATTGGCGGCCTGGATGGACGCGATGCGGTTCCCCGCCGCGCATCTCGTCGGCAACTCGTTCGGCTGCCAGGTCCTCGCGGAGTTCGCCCTGCGGCACGCCCATCGCGTGGACCGATTGGTCTTTCAGGGCCCGACGGTCGACCCGAAGGCCCGGACCGTGCGGCAACAGCTTGGCCGCCTGCTCCAGAATTCTTCGTCGGAAAAAACTGGGCTGGGCTGGATTACCGTGGTGGACTACGTGAAGGCGGGGATGCGGAGAATTCGCGCAACGATACGAATGGCGATAGAGGATCGTATCGAGGACAAGCTGCCAGGAATCACCGCGCCGACTCTCGTCGTGCGGGGCGGCAGGGATCCGCTCGTTCCTCAGGAGTGGGCGGAAGAAGTGGTCCGCCGACTCCCGAAGGGAGAGCTGAAGGTCCTCCCCGGCCTTGGACACACCATCAACTACACGGCGCCCAAGGAATTCGTGACCGCTTTGCGGCCGTTCCTGCACCTGTGAGCGGATGATGGCTCACGAGATCGAGTACCTGGCGGATTTCGATTCCGCCACCGGCATGCTCCGCGCTCTCGCCGCGTCTTTGCGAGGCGAGGGTCTCCCCCTCCTCGGCGCGATGCAGCGATCGAGGGCGCCGCTCATGAAGCTGGTGGCATCAGCGGTCAACCGCTTGCCCAAGTCGTTCCAGGAGCAAGTCTATATCGTGAGCGGCTGGATGGAGTCGGTGTCGCCGCGAAAGCTCGCGGCCGTCAGTGGCGACGAGGTGGCCACCTTCATGGCCGGCCTGTACCCGTCACGACAATATCCGGCCGTCGTGGTCGGCTCGTCCAACGGCGCCGCCGTCCATCTGTGGGCCGCCCTCGGCATCCCGTGGCTGCCCCAGACGTTTCTCGTGCCCGTGGGGCGCTCGGGCATTCCCCCGGACGAGCCCCGGGAGGAGATGCGCTGGGCCGAGCCGCATGCCGAGACGGTGCTGCGAGGGAACCCCGACCTCGAGCTTCATCACATGCAGGACCCCGTGCAGGATCGGTTGATGGTCCGTCGCATGAGCTACTTCCGTCTCAAGCGGCGGACCCTGGGCGAGGCCTATGAGCGCTTCCTGCGGGAGCGCCTCGCGCCTGGAGGGACCATCATCGTGATGGAATGCGGACTCCAGTGGCCGACGACTCGCCGGGGCGACCGGCACGTCTTCCAGTTCGGAGCGCTCGGGGGCGCCACCGCGGACGAGATGATGCATGGCGGCGACCGCGTGGAAGCCTATCTGCGTAACCACCGATCGCCGAGAAGACGATGGGAGCCGCCGCCCGCGGACGGGACGAGCCCCGAGGCCGAGTGGGGGTTCGCGCCCGCGCTGCGGGAGGACGTGGAGGGATTCGCGCGGCGCCACGGGTACCGGGTCCGGCGCGTCGTGTTCGAGCAGCCGGAGGACATGAGCCCGCTCGTGGCAGACCTGTATCGCTGGTGGTACGCGCGACTCGGCGCCGCGGACAATCGCCTCGTGGTCGACTCCTTCATCCTGATGGAGCCCTTTTGGACGATTCGCACTCGGTCCGTCCCATTCTGGATGGTCTTCAATACCGAAGGCTCGTGGCGCGCGCTGGAGGAATATCTCGACCAAGCGCCCCCCTTTGACGAGCTGCTCATCACCCTGTTCTCGCATGGCGTCGATTCGATCGGGCTGGTGCCGATTCGGGAGTGGCGTCGCCTCTTCTCTCGAGCCCGCACGCGGGCGGACTTCATCGGCGTCGACGAGGCGGCCTACCCTCGCGACTTCGCGGTCTTCGTGCGGTACCACTTTGATTTCCTGCGCAAGATATCCGCGCGCCATCCGAGCCCGCCGGCGCTGACCATCAACGAGCTGGACGAGTTTCTGCGCCAGACGCACGGCCGCTATCGGGTGGCGTGGCAGGACTGATGGGGAGGCCTCGTGACCACCGACTCGCCGTCGTATCGCCCGTACGGCTTCGAGACGACCACAGCGGGCGAGTGGCGCGAGGGCACGCCGATCACGTGGACCTTCTATGTCGAGGACGGGCCCTTCTCCATCGAGAACTACCATCTCGAGGTGGCGACGCACGAGGAGAAGCTCCGGTCGGCGGGGTTCCGGCAGATTCGCTGGCATCCGCCGCAACTTTCCCCGGAAGGCGAGGCCGCCTTTGGACGCGCGTTCTGGAACGCCCTGCTCGACGACTCTCCGATCACTTTTCTCGGATGCACGAAATGGCGCCCCGACCCAGTAGACTGTGACCGTGCTCGAGATCACGCTCGTCCTGCTCGCCGTGGTGTCGGTCGGGCTCGTCGGTGTGCTCGTCACGGTGTTGACGCCTCCGCTCGTCACGGTGGTCGCCATGGCCACCATGTGTCTCGGCCTCGTGGTGGGCGTGCCGACCGGATTCTGGTATCACGTGATCCTCTACCGTGTGGTGTCGCCCAAGGTCCGGCTGCCGCGCCGGTGGTGGATGTCTCCTTCCGTGCTGCACATCCATCTGACCGATGTCGAGCGACGGCGGATCAATTTGTGGTATCGGCTGGGCGGGGTGGGATTCGTGCTCTCCGTTGCTGGCGGGCTGGCCGCCATCGCGGGGCTGCTTCTCGGCGCGAGATCTTGAGTTCCAGGCTCGCAATGGCGATCAGACGATACTGGCCGAAGGTCAAGAAGAACCCTTCCGGGTTGTTCTTGACGGTCGTCACTTGGGCCATCAGGGCAGCCCGCGACCTCATCCTGAACATCGCCGGGGCGTGCTTCTCGTGCTCTTCCGAGTCGCCGTGATCTACCAGGTCTTCGCCAAGGGACGTGAGTTCCTGAAACAGGACCAACCCACCTCCGTGCGGAAGGCCGCCTGAGGAAGCAGGGCAGTCGCGTCGTGAGGCGCTCAGGCGAGCGTCGGCGCTGGCTCGGAGGGGCGGACCGAAGCCTCCCAGTATTCCTGGAACACCTCCCAGACCTCGGCGGGGCTTCGCGTCTGGAAGATGCGCGCGCGGCAGTCCGTCGCGTGGGCGAGCCCCTCCGTGTACCAGGCGAGGTGCTTCTTCATCTGCGAGAAGGCCTGCCGCTCCCCACCATGCTCCTGGAGCAGAGCCATGTGCCGGCGGATGACGCGGTCTTTATGCGCGCGCTGGCCCTCGGCGGAGAGGACATCGAAGCCCTCGTCGAAGATCCATGGGCTGCCCAGGGCGCCCCGGCCGATCATCACGGACTGGCAGCCCGTCTCGGCGACCATGCGCCGCGCCTCCGCCGTGGAGTGGACGTCGCCGTTGCCCGTGACGGGGATGCGCACGGCCTGCACGACCTCCGCGATGATCGTCCACGGCGCCTTGCCCGTGAAGCGCTGCGAGCGCGTGCGCGGATGCACGGTGATCGCGTCGATGCCCTCCCCCTCGGCCATGCGCCACATCCTTCATGAGGGCGGCGCCCTTGCCCTTGCTCGTGATCTTGGGCATGGGACAGCCCATGTTGAGGTCGACGATGTCGGCGCCGAGCTCCTCGCAGCGAAGGGCTGCGCGCACCAGGGCCTGCGGGTCCTTGCCCAGGAGCTGCATGGCGAGCGGGCGCTCCTGGGGGAAGTACGCAGCCATGTCGTGCGAGCGCGGCGTCTCCATCAGGAGGGCGAAGGCGTCGATCTCCTCCGTGGTGGTGAGCCCGCTGCCGCATTCCTTGGCGACGAGCCGGAACGGCGCATTGCTGATGGCGGCCATGGGCGCCAGGCGGCAGAGCTCGGAGATCTCGACGGAGCCGATCTTCATGCTGGATCCGGGCTCAGGCCCGGCCCAGCAACTATACACCGTCGGCAAGGACGGACGGCCTAGTCCCCTCCGAGCTATTTAGCGTTCCCTCACCACTGGGTTCCGCAGCACGCCGATGTCCGTGATCTCCACCTCGACCACGTCGCCATCCTTCATGTTTTCCGTGGCGCCGTCCGTGCCCATCCACAGCACGTCACCCGGGTAGAGGGTCAGGTACTGGCTCATGCGGCTGATGAACTGGCGCACGCCGAAGAGGGCGTCCTTGACGGCGTAGGAGAACATCTCCCGGCCATTGAGCCGGATGGTGACGCGGAGATCGTCGGGATCGAGCCCGGTGACGATCCAGGGGCCCATGGGCTTGAAGGTATCGGTGTTCTTGCCCCGCCAGAGCGTCCGGTCGCCCCGCTGCCAGGTCCGCTCGCTGACGTCATTGCCGATGGTGTAGCCGAAGACGTAGTCGAGGGCCTCGGCTTCCGAGACGCGCTTGCATCGCTTGCCGATCACCGCCACCAGCTCCCCTTCGTACTGGACCTGCTCCGTCGCGTCCTTGGGGATGACGATGGGCTCGTCCGCAGCCACCAGCGCATTGTTGGCGCGGTAGCCGACGTCGGCGTGCGGGGGGAACTCCGGCTTCACGCCCCGGCGGGTGGCCATCTCGGTCACGTGCTCCCGGTAGTTGACCCCGGCGGCATAGAAGGTGGGAGGAATGACGGGCACGAGGAGCTTGACCTGGCTCAGGGGAAAGGCCGTCGATGTCCGGGCATGATCGTCGAAGGGGCTTCCCGTGACTTCAGTCACGGCGTTCTTCTCGATGACCCCATAAGCGATCTTGCTTCCCGATTGAAACCGACACCATCTCATGGCCGAAGCCTCCTCAGGTCTGGAGATCGCCCACGGCCGTGGCCAGGGCCTCGAGCTCGGCGCGCCACGATGTCGGCGCGACCACCGGACGCAGGACGAACTTGGAGAAGCCCACGGCGATGAACTGCTCGACGAGCTTTCGCAGCGCGGGCAAGCCCACCGGCGTCAACTCGAGCGCTCGGGGACGGCGGGCGACCATCATGCGCGCGGTGGCGGGGTCGATGGGCGCGCCGGCGTAGCCGATGCTCACCCCGAAGTGCTCGCCGCTGATCGAGCGACCGGCGCGCGCCGCCGCTTCTTCGATCACGACGCGTCCCGCCGCCGCCTCCTCGGGCGTGCACAGCGAGGGCAGCCACCCATCCGACAATCGCCCGCAGCGCTCGAGGGCGGCCGGTACCGTGCCGCCCAGCCACACTTCGAGCGGCTCCTGCACGGGCAAGGGCGAGAGCTTGACGTCACGGAAGCGGCCGGCCACGCCGTCATGGCTCACCGTCTCGCCGGCCCACAGGCGCCGCAGCAACGGAAGCGCCTCGTCGATGACGGCGCCGCGCTGCTTGGGGTCGACGCCGATGGCGTCGCGCTCGGGCGCGTAGGTGAGCCCGGGCACCAGGGTGACGAGGAGCCGCCCCTTGCTCAGCACGTCCAGGCTGGCGAGCTGCTTGGCGAGCCGCAGGACATTGCGTCCCGGCAGCAGCATGGTCGTCCCGAGCTTCAAGCGCGGATTCCTCGCGGCCGCCCAGGAGAGGCCCACCACGGGATCGAGCACGGGGCCGGTCAGCACTTCCGAGAGCCACAAGGAGTCGAACCCGAGCTCATCGAGACCCATGACGAGCTCGGGCAGCGCCTCCGCCATGGAGGTCGCGCCTCCGGCGCCGACGCCGATGCGTATCTTCATACCGGATCCCGCCGGGGCTCGATCCTCGCCATTCTCCCCTCCTCGTCCAGAGTCAGATCCATCCGGTGCACGCGAGCGATTCTACCGCGTCCGTGAGCCGGGCGCGCGCGCGTCTCCTCGAGCGGCCGGCCGGAGCGGGTCGTTATCCTCTTGTGGAGAGGCGTGGATTCGGGCGGGGGTTGCCTGCTAAGATGCGGACGAGCTCGCACCGATCGTAAACACGGAGGCGCCGATGGTACCCGCGCTCATTCTCTCGTCCGACTCTCACGTGTTCGAGCCGCCCGATCTGTGGACGACCCGCATCGACGCGGCCTTTCGCGATCGCGCGCCCCGGATGCGGCGGATCGATGGCGTCGATCAGCTCGTGGTGGAAGGGCAGCAGGCCGTGTCCGGCATCGGGCTCATTTCCAATGCCGGAGCTCGGTTCGAGGCGCCCGAGACCATCTCCTCCCACGGTCGTTTCGAAGACGTCCCCCGAGGAGGATATGACCCCGGGCAGCACCTCAAGGACATGCAGCTCGACGGGGTCGCGGGCGAGGTGCTGTATCCATCGCAGGGCCTGTTCTACTTCAAGGTGGCGGATCCCCCGCTCCTGTCCGCGATCTTTCGCGCCTACAACGAGTGGCTCGCCGAGTTCTGCCGCGCGGATCCGGCGCGGCTCAAGGGCATCGCCATGGTCAACCTCGACGACATCCCGGACGGCATCAAGCAGCTGGAGGGCGCCGCCAAGATGGGCTTTGCCGGAGCTATGATCTCGGAATACCCGCCCGAGGAGCGACGCTACGACCAGCCGGAGTACGAGCCTTTCTGGGCCGCGGCGCAGGCGCTCGACCTGCCCCTCACCCTGCACACGGCCACGCGGCGGCAAGGCAAGATCCGGGGGGCGGGCGAGAAGACCCTTCGCGACGCGAGCAGCCGCGCCACCAAGGCCTTCTACCCCGCCATGTCGATGTGCGACATGATCTTCTCGGGTGTCTTCGAGCGCTATCCCAACCTCAAGCTCGTCATCGCGGAATTCGAGCTGGCCTGGGCCCCCCACCTGCTCTCCACCATGGACTACACGTATCGCGAGCGCCACGAAGAGGCGCTCTACCGATTCAAGGACGCCATGCGCCCGAGCGACTTCTTCCACCGCAATGTCTTCCTGAGCTTCCAGGAGGACGGCATCGGCATTCGTCTGCGAGACGTGATCGGGCCTGACAACATGATGTGGGGCTCCGACTACCCGCACAGCGAATCCACCTTCCCGCAGTCCCGGAAGATCTTGGAGGAAATCCTCGCCGGAGTGCCGGAGGATGAACAGGCCAAGATCGTCGGCGCCAACACCGCGCGCCTGTATCATTTCGACGCAGCGCGGCTCGCCTCGCGCTAGATGGTGTAAGGCCCGACCCGGGGAGGCCCCTGCGCTGGGGGTTGCGTTTCCCTTGACTCCGGTAGCGGGGGATGCTCACATGTATGGCCCTGCCCGACACTTGCCCTGGTGTAGAGGCGGGCGCGAATCATTCATCGGCGGGCTGGAGCGTCGTTCCGCACGACGCGCGGAAATCATGGCCATGCTGCGATCTCTCCTCAGCTCAGTCGTAGCCGTGTCGCTGCCCCGTTGGCCCGGGTCCGGTCGCTCTCGCGACGACCGTGGGCATCAGCGCACCGAGCCGGAAGACCAGCTACGCTCGGACCGACCTCAATCTCCAAGCACTCGCCAGGCTGAAGGCCGCGAGACTGGGGACACCCGGGAGAGCCTGACGCGGCCGACGGTGGTGCCGAAGAGCCGCTATCGAATCGTCGGCGACCTGGGTGCCGGCGCCTTCGGGAACGTGTCTCGTGCCGAGGACGAGACGACCGGACAGGATGTCGCGATCCGGTTCCTCCCCCGCGGGGTCGCGCGCGACCCCCATGCGGCGCCGACGAGACAGCCTACGGGCGGATCGATCGTCGTGGCCTCGGCGGCCCATCCGGCGCTGGTCCGTGTGCTGGAGTTCAGTGAGCCCGAAAACGGCCACGCCTTCGTGGCCATGGAGCTCGCCCAGGGCCGCCGCCTGAGCGAGGTCCTGTCGGAAGGGCCTCTGGACGTGGACGCCGCGCTGCGCATGGCCGTCGACCTCGGCGGGGCCGTGGGGACACTTCACAAGCTCGGCCTCGTCCACGGCGCGCTGCGCCCGCACAATGTGATGGTTCGCGGGGACGGGGGCGTCAAGCTGATGGACGTGGAGCTGATCGGCCTGCGCGACGCGTGGTCAATGAAGGAGATCATCGCCGAGGAGTCGCCCGCGGAGTATCTCTCGCCCGAGCAGATCCGTGGCGTTCCCGCGACCGAGGCGACTGACGTCTATGCGTTCGCGGTCATCCTCTACGAGATGCTCTGCGGCCGCCCGCCCTTCCAGGCGGAAACGCGCGAGACTCTCCTGGCCAAGCATCTGACGGAGCAGCGTCGTACGGTGCCCGTCTCGGTGGAGTCCGTGGTCGCGCTCGCCCTCTCCAAGGCTCCGCCGCTGCGGCCGTCGCTCCAGAGCATTCTGAATTCCCTCAGAGAGGGGGCGAGCGCCCCGAAGATCCGCTGGAAGCGGAAAGCCGCGATCGTGGGGGGCGGCGCGCTGGCCGCATCGATCGCCACGGTCGTCGGCTGGGCCCTGCTCGCTTCAGGCCCGTCGGCGCCTCGCCCCCTCGCGAGCCCGGCGCCGCCGGCGGCGGCCGCCGCGGACACGCCGGCCGCCGCGCGCCCGGCTTCGAGTGCCTTCACCACCGAGGTCCGCACGGCGTCGCCTCTCGAGGCGACCACGCCCGCGGTGGCGCCGCCCGCCGTGGCGCGACCCACACCGCCGTCGCCGCTCTCCTCCGTGGCACCACCGCGCCGGGTGGACCGCCGAGTGCAGCCGGCGACGCCGCAGACGCCGGCAGGACCTACGCGTGACCGGGCGGCTGCGGCGAACGACCCAGAAAATCCCGATTTCGGGGCCGTCATCGACTGGCTGCAGAAAGGTTCCACGGGCAGCGGACGCTAGGCTGCGCGCGGGTGGGCAGGAGTCGAGCCGGGGACGCTCTCGGGCTGCCGCTCAGCTGAAGCGGGTGAAGGTGGAGAGAGGCTCGCGGCGGCGGCGCCACTCCTCGGGCACACCACGGCCGCCCTCGTTCAGCGCCACGATGCCACCCACGATCGCGCACAGCGTGTCGCAGTCGCCGAAGGCAGAGGCGGCGGTCCACACGGCGGACACGTAATCGTCGAGGTGGTAGCGGACGCACCAGAGGGCGAAGGGCACGGTGTCCTGCGCCAGGGTGCGGAGGCCGTTGCCGACCTGGCTCACCACCGTCAGCACGTCCGCATCGCCCCCGATCGCCGACGCTTGCTCGATCGCGTTGCGTGTCTCACCGGGCGGAAGCACGCGGAGCACGGCGGTGAACAGCCCGGCAGGGTCGGCGGCGCCGGCGGCCACCCATGCGGCGGCGGCCGCCACCGCGATGGCGCCCGCTTGTCCTTCGGCGTGGGCGTGGGTCACCTGCGCGGCCAGCCGCGCCTGCGTGGCCGCCGCCTCGAGATCGCCCGCGAAGTACGCGCCGATCGGGGCCGCGCGCATGGCCCCACCGTTGCCCATCGAGCCGGCGCCGCCGAATGCGGCGGCGGCCAGCTCGCGCCAGTCGCCGCCGCGATGGATCTCCCCGAGCATCCGATGGGTGGCTTGCCCGTAGCCCCGCCAGGGATCGAAGGAGAACTTGCGGCCGAACCGCGAGGCGAGCGCGTCCTGCTCGATCCGCCCGTGCTCTTCGAGCGTCTCCACGACCGAGAGGGCCATCACCGTGTCGTCCGTGTACGGCCAGGGCGCCGGCGGGAGCACGCGCTGCTCGAGCCGCTCCCGCATGGTCGCCGGCTCGGCGACGAATTCCTCGCCGAAGGCATCCCCCACCGAGAGCCCGTCCAGGGATCGGCGGGCCCGGGCCAGCCGGGCCTTGTGATCCACCGGACGATCAGCCAGAGCCCCAGAGCGCTCGCGTGGCCAGCCGCGCCCCCTCCGCCGATTCGGTGCTGCGTTTCACGTCGCGCCTCCAGCTGATCAGGTAGGGACGAGCCCGGTCCGTCACTCGCCCAGGTAGCGCTCGAGAATTCTCGCGAACTCGCCCGGAAGGACGGCGCCGCCCATCAGCTCGCTCGTCTCGACGAAGTAGGGGCGGCCGAGCGTGGTCCCGTCCGTGAGCCAGAAGGTGAGCCAGTAGCGGGGCTCGCCGAAGGCATGCGCCTGGGGACGGCGCACGGGGCTGTGGACGATCATGTCGACGAGTGTCTCGACGTCACGCGTGGATGTGATCTTCATGGGTGCGCCCGGCGCCGCCGGCGTCGGCTCGCCGCGCTGGACGTCGATGGCGCGTACCTTGCCGGCGATGTCGTAGAGCTTGCCCCCGACCTTCGCGCGAGGGTTTCGCCAGGCCTGGTAGAGGAAGATGCGATCCCTCCACACGGCGGCGAGCCGGAATTCCGTCGCGTGGCCGCGGACCGCGTACATCCGGGTACCGGCGGGCATGAAGGCGGCCGCCGCGTCGACTCCGAACGGGCAGCCGCGGCGGTCCTCGCCGATCGAGCATCCGACGGTGGCGAACTCGACGCCGAGGTCGCCCCGCCCGAGAGGCCGGCCCGGCTCCTCGGCCCAGCGGAGATAGTCGATGCCGTCGAACGAGACGAAGTCGAGGATGCCCTGGGCGTGGGAGCGGGGCCCGGCGAGCGCGAACAGACCGACGGCGATGGCCAGACTACCGACGCCGCGCCAGATCCGGCGCCTCACCTCAGACCAATCGCGCAGACAGGAGACGGCCTTTCCCTTCACCGCATCTACGATATTTCACGACTGGTCGTCTCGCAACATGGCGGCGACGCCCGGCGCAACCTCGACCACGAGGCGGATCCCGGCAGCATCAGGCCTGTCGCTGTTCAATAAGAATGTCACGTTAACTGTTCCGTGAAAATGTCATCCCCCGGGTCGGGTTGAGTAGGGGAAGGCGTGGCGCCA
>WNFF01003988.1_pt1 | contig 16632 bp, 14 predicted proteins | sample 5400441 | NCBI WGS metagenome assembly WNFF01 (sample SAMN13153345, study PRJNA577476) | soil metagenome | isolation source: 120 cm saprolite under Douglas fir tree site 2 hole 3 replicate 1 | place: USA:California | collected 2015-04-18 | reverse complement strand
TCGACGATCAGGTAGAGCACGACGAGCAGCGCCAACGCCGCGCCGACGTAGAGGAGCCGCCGGCGCCGAAACTCCGCCGTGGCGATGGCCGCGGTCGCCAGCACGCAGGGCAGTGCCAGCAGAAAGATATGCGCGCGAAACAGGAGCAGCCCGGCGGCGAGTCCAACGCTCGCGGCGAGAAGGCGCGGCCGGCGTTCCTCGCACCAGCGTTTCAGGAAAGCGAAGGAGACGAGCGCGATGCCGAGCGCGTACGCCGCACCCGGGTGCGTCAGCACATGCCAATCGAAGCCGAAGAACGCGTTGCGCAGGCCGTAGTCCGAGGCGTCCGGGACCAGCGTCAGCACCGCCACCGCGCCCACGCCGCCGGTCGGGCCTGCCAGCGCGTGCCCCAGGGCATAAGCGCCCGCGCCCATCGTGAAGACGCCGAGCGGCAGCCAGACGGAGGTCGCGAGCGGCAGGCCGGGGAGATCGAGCGGCGCGGCGAACACTGCCGGCAGCAGGTACGAGGCGTAGTGATAGAAGGGCCGCGGGAAATCGGCGAGGTCGACCGATTGCCGGTCCACGGCGAGCGGGTCGCCGAAGCCGGAGATCACGCCGCCGTGAATCATGTAATCGATCCAGACCGGCAGCACGCCCAGGCGCGAAAGGATCGCGGGCGCTTCGGCGCTGTGATGGCACCAGAGGAGAGTCACGGCAGCGCAAAGCAGGAGTGCGACGAGCTCACCGCGCTCCAGGCGCCGTGGCGCGCTCGCCGATCGGCGCATGACAATCCCGAGCCCAATGACGAGGACCGCCCACACGATGAAGGCGCTCGCCGCGAGCATCTCAAGGGCGAACACCAGCGCGGCGAGCCCGATCGCGGTGGCGAAGATTCCCAGCACCCAGGCTGCCGGCGCCGGCATGTCCGCGGCACGCGCGAGGCGCAGCAGCAGGAAGCCGGCCGACAGAACGACGTAGGCGACGAGCGCCATCGCGGCGAGCGCGGCGTGGAGCGACACCGCGCCGCTCAGCCAGAATAGGACCGCGAGCGGCGGCGCGACGACCAGCGTCGCTTCAACGCTGGAGCGCGCTGCGGCAGCGGTCAATGACGTAGTCCTGCTGCGATTCGAGCCCGATCCACAGCGGCAGTCGGACCAGCCTTTCGCTCATCGCTTCGGTGACCGCCATGCTGCCGCCGGCGCGGCCGTACTTCAGGCCGGCGGGCGAGCTGTGCAGCGGTACATAGTGGAACACCGCGTAGATATCGTCGCGTCGCAGCCTCTCGATGAAGCGCCGGCGTCCGGCGGCATCGGGCAGGATCAGGAAGTAGGTGTGGGCGTTGGGTGACGCCTCGCGCGGCACGACCGGCCGCCTCGCCAGTCCGGCTCGCTCGGCCTCGGCGAAGCCCTCGTGATAGCGCTCCCATAGCGCCTTGCGAGCCGCCCCGATGGTCTCGGCGACCTCGAGCTGAGCCCAAAGGAACGCCGCGAGGATGTCGCTGGGCAGGAATGACGAGCCGATGTCCACCCAAGTGTACCTGTCGACGTCGCCTCGAAAGAACTTGCTGCGGTTGGTCCCTTTCTCGCGGATGATCTCGGCGCGCTCGACGAGCTCGTCCGAATTCAGCAGCAGCGCGCCACCCTCGCCGGAGATCAGGTTCTTGGTTTCATGAAAGCTGATGGTCGCGAGCTCGCCGAAGCTGCCGAGCGGCCGGCCGCCGTACGCCGAGCCGAGCGCTTGCGCCGCGTCTTCGATCAGCATGAGACCGCGCCGCCGCGCGAGGCTGCGAAGCGCGTCCATCTCGCAGGCGATTCCCGCATAGTGCACCACGACGATGGCTCTGGTGCGCGCTGTGATGGCCGCTTCGATCTTCGATTCGTCGATGTTGAGCGTATCCCCGCGGACGTCCACGAACACCGGCACGCCGCCGCGCAGCACGAAGGCATTGGCGGTCGAGACAAAAGTGAACGAAGGCATGATGATCTCGTCGCCCGGCCCGGTCCCGGCGAGGATCGCCGCCATCTCGAGCGCACCCGTGCACGAATGCGTGAGCAACGCCTTGGCGCAACCGATGGTGCGCTCAAGCCAGGCCTGGCAGCGCTTGGTGAACGGCCCGTCGCCCGAGAGGTGCATGTTCTCGTGCGCCTGCCGGATGTACTCCAGCTCGCGCCCGGTGAGAAACGGCTTGTTGAACGAAACCTGTGTCATCGCCGCTTCATCGAGCAATCCATGACCGGCTGTATAAACGGCGGAATCCATTTAACCAGCCGGTGCAAGCCGAGGCGGACCGCGCCTTTTGCAAGGCTCCGGACAAGCGGCGAGCGCCGGGCGGAAAATTCACGATCGCCGACGGTCCGCAGCAGTACCGCCTCGAGCATGGAGCGATCGAAGCTGACCGAGACGTCCGCCAGATTTCGCACCGCGCGAACCACCTTGGGCACGGTGATCCAGTTCAACGATTTCCAGACACCGGCGGCATCGCCGACGCGGGTGTTGCCGTAGATGCGCCGCCGAAACAGTTTCTCGGTGAGCGACTTGGAAAAGACGGTCGGGATATTGAAATGAGGCTCATAGGGGAAGAGGTAGTTCGCGCACATGAACCGGTACTCGGATCCAGGGCGTATCGCGCGCCCCACCCGCTCCAGCGCCAATGCGAAATTCCCGACGTGTTCCATGACGTTGATGGAATAGGCGAAGTCGAACCGGCTTTCCCGGTCCAGTTGCTCCACGGGAATCGGCAGCACCTCGGGCGCAATGCCTCGTTTCCCGGCATACGCCAATACGAGCTTTTGCAGCTCGGAAAAGGAGGAGAAGCCCTCGCCCACCGGCTCGAGCGCGGCCACCCTGAATCCCTCCTTTGCCAGCTGGCAACTCAGCAGCATCAGTCCCGCTCCCACCTCGAGAATCGCAGCGCTCGGCGCCAATCGATTCAGGCTGGGCGTCAGCCATTCCCGGCCGAAGCGCGCTTCCTGCGCGAAGATCTCCAGCAACCGCTCCAGGTGCGGAGCATCGCGCCGAACGACGTGGCGCACATCGTCCAGGAGCGGCTCGATATTAGGATCGGCTGCCAATGACAATCCCTGCCAGGATCAAGGCAACGGCTAGGATGCGCGGCGCGGTAATCGGTTCGCCGAAAAGGTAGATCCCCCCGAGCACGACGGCCATGACGGTCAGCCCGATGTGCAGGGGAAAGGCGAGCGACAGCGGATAGCTCTCTACCACGAACATCCACGTCATCGAGCTGGCAAGGGCGGCTACATAGGCGGACAGGATGTAGGGATCGCCGAGGTACGAGACCAGCCTGCCCAACGGTCCTTCAGCCGGATTCGCCAGGCCGGATAGCGCGGCGACGCGCCACTTGATGATGAGCTGGCCGTAAACCACCAGCAGCATCGTCGGCAGGATCGCGAGGATGAGCCTCATGCCACTGGGCCGGCATAGACCGAGCCCGCCTTGACGAAACTGCCCGAGGGCACCGCGCGATGATCGACGATCGTCGCGCCCGCGCCGATGAAGCAGTCCTCGCCGACGACGCCGTAGCCGCAGATCGCCGCGTTCGGCGATATGAACGTATTAGCCCCGATGTCGGCGTGGTGGTTGATCGTGGCGCCGGGCCATACCACGGCAAAGGGTCCGACGCGCGCTGCAAAATCCACGACGGCGCCTGCCATGACGAAAGCCCCGGCGCCGACCGCGGCAGGATCCCTGACGTAGGCGCGCGGATGTATCAGGGGCGGCGTCTCGTACCCCTGGGCGCGCACTCGCTCGTATAGGGCGCGCCGCTCGCGCAAATGGCCGTAGCCGATCGCCATCGCCACGCTGTGGAGCGCCGGATCGTGGCCGCGCGAGACCTCTTGCCACGCGCCAAGAATCCCGGGGCCGCGGTCGATGTCGTCGATGAAGCCGACGAAGTGGAAGCCGCACTGGCCGGCGAGATCGCGCACCAGCTGTCCGAACTCGCGCGAGCCGTAGACCAGGATCTGCTTCACTTCGTCAGCACGAACTGCAGGTATTTGAAGCAGTCGGCGGACAGTGGAAGGATGCGCCGCAGATACGCTTCGACCGTAGCCGCCGCCTCGAAGGACTGTTGGTGCGTGACCGCGCCCTGACCGAGAAACCATTCGAAGCTTATGTCGCAGGAACGAAAGCCCAGCCGCAGGCACTCGTCGCGAAACTGCCACGGGTCGATGCCGCCCAGGACCGCCTTGGTGTACTCCGCGCGATTGAAAACCTCCTTGTCGATGCCGAACTCATCCTGCACGCCATCGTCCCTGTGCAGCACGGCGTCGATCTCTCGCAGAACGATGTCCGAATAGGGGCTCGCGCCCGCGCCCTGCTCGAGGCGCACCATCGCCTGCCAGAAGAGCCTGTTCGGCTCGAGATCGATGTAGAAGCCGCCGCCGGGCTTCAGCACGCGCAACGCCTCGCGCAGCGCCATCGAATAGTCCTTCAGGTGGTGAACGAACGCGTAGGCGCTCACCACGTCGAAGGTCGCATCGGCGAAGGGCAGCGCTTCCGCCACGCAGCGGTGGAGCCGGACGTTACCGCTCGACAGGTCTACGCGATCGAGCATCGCCTGGGTGATGTCCACGCCGTCTATGGCGTCGAACAGCTTCTTCGCGAGATCGATGATGAAGCCGGTGCCGCAGCCGAGGTCCAGCAGCCGCGCGCCGCCGAACCGGCGCCGCATCTCCTCCAGCCTTCCGCGTACCTTGGCGCGGTTTTCCGGCCGGTAGTGCGGCTCGTTGCGGTTGTAGGACTCCGCCATCCGGGTGTGCACCTGGATGTTGGCCTCGATCACCTCGTCCGGCGTTGGCGGGCTCATTCGGCGAGATTGACCTTCTCGGCAATCAGGTAGCGCGGGCGCTGCAGGACTTCCTGGTACACGCGAAAGACGTAGCTGCCGATGATGCCGAGGCTGATCATCAGGCTGCCGAGCATCAGAGTGAGCATCAGGAGAACCAGGGTGAAGCCGGCCGGCAGGGACCGACCGTATATCAAATATTGGACGAGCACCGCAGCGCCATACAACAGGCTGCCGGCGAAGAGCGCGAGCCCGATGTAGATGGACAGGCGGTGCGGGATGTCGGTATAGCTGACGAGCGAATTGATCGCCAGCGCGAGCCGCTTGCCGAAGGTGTAGCCGCCGCTACCCGACGCCCTGGCCTCGCGCACCACGTCGATGATCGCGCTCTTGTACCCCATGTAGACCATGAGCGGCCCGTACAGGACATTGCGCTCACGGTACAGGAGCAGCGCCGCGAGGAATTTCCTGCTGAACGCCCGAAACGTGCCGATTTCCGCAAACTGCGGCGAGCGCGTGATGCGCGAGAAGACATAGTGGTACAGCGCCGAACTCATGCGCACCGCCAGATCCTCCTCGGCCTGTGCCTTGCGCGTATAGACGATGTCGACATCGTCGCCCAATTTCTCGACTACCCGCTGGATATCTTCCGGGCTGTCCTGCAAGTCGGCGTCCATCAATACGACCACGTCGCCCTTTGCGTGCTCGAAGCCGGCGCTGATTGCCGGATGCTGGCCGAAGTTGCGTGCGAGCGAGATGACCTTGACGCTGGGATTCGCGCCGGCGATCCGCTTCAGCCGGGTGAGCGAGTCGTCCGCGCTGCCGTCGTCGACGAAGATCGCCTCGTAGGGAACCGGCTGCAGCGCCGCGTCGATCCGCCGGGCGAGCTCGTCCACGGTCGAGGCGTTGTTGTAGACCGGGATGACGACGCTGATCACTCAGTCCTGCCCGGGCTTGTAGAGCCGGTGCTCTTCAGGCAGGAAGAACTCCTCCAGCGAAGTCGGCAGGCGCGTGTCGAAGCCGATGATGCGGCGCGCCTGCGGGTTCAGCGCGTCGGCGATCGGCGTGGGGACGAAGCGCACCCAGTCGAAGCGCTGCTTCATGAACGAGCGGCAGGCGTTCAGCGTGAGCGCATGGCGCCATGCGCCGGTCCGGTTGTCCCCGGCGCGGTGAAACAGGCGCCCGTCGAACAGGATCATGCTGCCCGCGGCGCAGGTGAGCCGCACGAAGTGCCGGTCGAAAAATTCGGGCGAGGGCGTGGCGGCGCTGTGGTGCGACCCCGGCAGGACCTGGGTTGCGCCGTTGTCGTCGGTGAACTCGTCCAGCGCCCACATCACTCCCACATTGAAGGCGTAACCCTGCACCCAGCGCGGGCTGTCCACGTGAATCCGGTTGCCGTAATTGGTGCCGTGCGGCGGCAGGGAAGAGCTGGTGAAGGCGTACATGATCCAGCTCGGGCCGAGGAGCGGGGCGATCAGCTCCTGCAGGCGCGGATCCTCCAGCAGATGCCCGAATATCGGATCGCGGCAAAGCAAATCGTGCATCAGATACCGGTCGTTGCGGCTCTGCTCCGTCGGGCCGGGCCGATATTCCGCGAGCGCGCGAGAGAGTGCGGCTTTCAGGCGGCCACAATCCGAAGGTTCGAGCATCGCCGGAACCACGCTGTACCCGCGCGTCGTCATGTTGTAGAGATGCTCGGAAGGCGCGGGGGCGGACATCGCGGTCCTATTCGCCATGGTAGCTCGCTCTCGACTTACGAACCGCATGTAGCGCGGCGCGTCTCTGCCGCAATTGAACAGCAAATCCAGGATCGTCACCTCGTGCGAGAACTCCCCCCACAGCTGAGGATATTCCGGGTAGCCGGCGTAATCAAACCAGGTGAGCTTGATGCCCTGGCTGGCAAATGCCCGCTGGTCGATATAGCTCTTGGCACTCGGCCCTGAGACGTACTCGTGCGCGCCGGCCTGCGCGGCAAGGGACACGAGGCGATCGGTCTTGCCCTCGATCAGATCATAGTCCCAGCAGTTGCTGATCCTGGTGGAAATGCCCAGGTAGCCGCAGACGACCTCGATGAACTCGCGATTGAGCGCCGACAGGTGCGAGTGGCTGCGCTGCAAATAGAGCGGCTCGAAGACGCGAGCCACCTCGGCAAAATGCGCGGCGCGCCCGTAGTTCGCTTCAAGCGTCTTCCAGTGCTTCTCCTGCCATCTGCGGTCGGGCAATTCGACATCGCGGATGCGCCGGCGGATGTCCTGACCCACCGGGATGCTGAGCCACTCGAGACCCTTGCGCGTCTTGATCTTGTTCCGGTTGCGCCAGTCGTTCTTGGTGAATTGCGCCTCGTCGTAAAGGACGAACTCGTCCACGGCGGCGATCAGGTCGAAGTAGCCCTTCCACGGGATGTAGTTCGACTGCACGATGGCGACCTTCTTCATCGGCATGCCGGGGGCAGCGTCGCCTCGGCCGGCTCCCAGTCGGAGAGCAAGCCGAGATCGACTTGCACGCCGGTACGATAGCGATTCAGGATAACCCTCCGGCCGTAGGCTTCCAGACGAGCATCGAGGCCTGCGTAGTAGCGTGACCATCCCGAACCGAGCGGCTCGGTAACAGAGGTTTGCTCGCGAAACAACCTGGGGCAGGCTTTTTCCATCCGGTCGAAAAGTACGGAAACCTTCCGTTCCCGTTCGATGTCGGCCGGATCGCGCGTCGCCGTTCGAAGCCCGCAGCTCACGACCGAGAGCGGCTCATGCGGCCTCGGACCACCCGCAAGCGAGTTTGCGACTCGCGAGAGCACGTCATCGTCGTCAGGCTGCCATGGAATCGCGAAGCAGTCCGCCGGGTCGACGCGGTATCCGATGCGCCGCAATCTCGCATCATAGGTCTTCACCTGGTGTTCGGCCGGCTTGCCTTCGACAAGCTCAAGCTCGCGGCCGAGGGTCCGCACGTGTCCGCGGTGGCGTTCGAGCAACGCCGTCAGCCTCGGCGAATCGGTGGGAAGGCTGTGCTGCCCGCGAAAATTCACGAATGACGAGGCAGGATGCACAAAAGGCGCGACCACCGCCATGGGAAGAATCTCGACCGTCAGGTAGAGAGCCGGGTCGCGAAGAGCGCGCTCCGGCACTTCAAAGGGAAACCACCGCCTCGACCATTCCTCCGAAATGAACCAGCGCGGCGGCGATGCGATGACGCTGATGCCGGCCTGCACCGCGAGGAGCACGGCGAGCGCAACGCGCGCGGCATACGCCGGCAGCAGCCGCTCCACGACTCGCGCAAGACATAGGCCGGCGAGCAGCAGCACGACCATGCCGTAGCGGCCGTTGGCCGAGCTTGTCAGCCACAGGGCGAGCGCAAAGGCAAAGAACGCGAGCACGCGCCAGTCGGCGCCCCGCAGGGCGCCCACTGCGGGCGTGCCTCGCCTGGCCGCGAGCGCCGCGAGGCCCAGCACCGTCACGAACAGCGCGGCGAAGCGGAGGTCCGGGGCAAAGTTTTCCGAATAGATATTGGGGTCGAGGGACACCATGCGGAAGGGAAAGGCGAGCAGCGCGATAGGATCTCTCAACGCGAAGCGCTCGCCGATAAGATTGATTGGGAGCGCGTGCGGCGAGCGGAACCACGCGTTCAGCAGTGGAAACGCCGGATTGCCGAACTCGCGCATCAGCAGCGCAAACCATGGACCGGCGAGCAGGCCGACCGCTACCGCCGCGCCCAGCACGTACGCAAAGCACGCGCGCAGGCGCGAAGCGCCGGCGAGCCCCGGCATTGCAAGCGCCAACGGCAGCGCCGCCAGGGCATAGACCGCATTCGAATACTTGAGCGCCGCGGCAGCGCCGAATAGCGCGCCCGCCAGCGCCGCACGGCGCCCGGCGTGCCGGTCCTCGCGCAGCAGCAAGAGCAGCGCCGCAAGCATCGGCGGCACGAGCAGCGGATCGAGGAAGCTGCCGCCCACCGTCATCCAATACACCCCGGTGGCGGCGCCCAGCGCCGCCGCAAGGAATGAGAAGACGCCTCGATCGCGCGGCGGCAGGTCCGCAAAGAGCGTGCGGGCGACGAGGTAGAGAAGGCCGATGCTCAAGCTGTGCGCCGTGGCCAGCATGATCGACACCGCGACACTGTGCCAGCCAGACGTGACCATCAGGTAAAACGGCAAGTAGCCGATCGGGTTCAGGTAGCTTTGGGCGCTCGCCGCGAAGAAATCCTGCCCGAGCCGGCCGGCCAGCAGCTCGAAAGGCAGGTAATAGTGGTAGTTGAGCTGGTCCCAGTTGACATCCTTGCCGGCGTACACCGTCCACGCCGCGCAAATCGCGGCCGGCAGGCCGAAGACCAGCCATGGCGACGTGCGTCCCACGCGCCTCCCTTGCTACCCGCCCCTGCGGCGCTTGAGTTGCTTCACCCGCTCCTCGACGGCGGCCGCCGCTGCCTCGTCCCCGGTCTTGCGATAGTGATCCTGGAGCGCTTTGAAGGCCGGGTTGCTGGGCGCCGGCCAGACGGACACTGCTGTCTCAAGGTCCCGGGCCGCACCCGGGCTGTCGCGCAGGTTACCGCGCAGGATTCCGCGGATGTAGAAGAAGCGCGACAAGTGCTCTTTGGGCACATCGGAAGGCATCGCGTCCCTCGCCCTGTCCAGGAACCCGCCCACGACCCCCGCCGGGTAGCCCGCCTCGTTCGCCATCATACCTTCCGCGATCCCCAGCGCGCCATAGAAATTCTTCCCCAGGAGATCGACATGGCGCCGCGTGCGCTCGTCGAGCGTTTGGCCGCGTGGCAGCGAACGGGCGAGGAGCATCGCGTAATGGCGGCGCAGCTCGCCCTGAATGAAGGCTACCCAGGCGCTGGTGTCGTCAACCCCGAGGATCGACTCCTCGAAGAACCGCACCGCCTCCTCGGGGATGTCGACGGTGACCCGCTCCGGGTCGGTTGACGATTTGTCGACCTCGACATAGAGCCAGTGATCGCGCTGCGCATAGCGCGGATAGGTATCCAGCGTGAACACCACGGGGGCGCTCTGCCGGTCGATCATCTCGTGCAGCATGCGTTGCCCCGTCTCCTCGTCGGTCCTCAGCGGATGGAACAGGCGATTTCCGAGAATCAGGCTTTTCGGTTCGTACATCGTGATGTCCGGCCGCCAGTTCTCGATCATGTGGAAATACGCGATCGGCGCGAGGTCCGGGTCTCCCGTCACGATGACAACCGCGTTCTTGGGCAAAGCCTTTAACACCGCCTGCGCGTAGCGCGCACCCCAATCGTCGGGCGCCAGCAAGTTAATTCGCGCGCCGAAGGCGAAGATCAGGGCGAGCAGCGCGGCTCCAGCCGCCGCCGCGTGCGATGGGCGCCGGGCGTAGCGCTCCACCGCCCACGCGAACCCCAGCCCCATCCAGAGCGCGCAGACCGCATAGGCCGGCAGCGGATAGACGTGGAACACGTGCGCGCGAAACGAGTCGTAGTCGAAGCCAAGAAGCAGCAGCAGGACCGCCGAGGGCATGAGGAAGGCAACGGTCAGAAACGCTGCTACACGCCGCCCGAGGATGCGCCACTGCACCACGAATCCCGCCACGGCCAGCAGCGTGCCGAGCAGCGCAAACTGCACTAGCAACTGGCTCCCGAGGAACTGGAAAAACTTGACCCGGTCGAGCCAGTCGGCCGACACCGAGTGGTCGATGCCGACGTATCCCTTCCGGCCGAGGAAGAACAGGATTTCTTGAATGGTCTCCAGGGGACCGTCGAAGCTGATCGGCAACGCCTGCCAGGAGCGGCGCACCATCCACACGTACGGAAGCAGGCCCAGAATCACGAGTCCCGAAAGAACGCCGAAGCGGTTGAGCAGCTCCCGGCGCAGCGGCCAGAGCAGGATGACGAAGGCCGGCGCGACGAGCAGCATCAGCGGATGGTGATTGCTCAGGCTCAGGCCGAAGACGAGCGCCATCCAGGGCAGCCAGCGGCTCGCGCCTGAGCTCATGGGCGCCCGCGTGGAGGGCGGGCAAGCCTGCAGCCCCATGAAGACCAGAACGAGGAAGAAGAACGTGTTGAGGGTATAGACCTCGGCGATGATCGCCTGCGACCAGAACACGGGTGAAACGCCAAGCGCGAAAGCCGCGAGATAAGCCGGCAGGCGCCCGCCGATCAGGGCGCGCGCGCAGAGCCAGGCGGCGCCGCCGGTCAGGGCGCCGAACAACGCGCTCGCGAGATGCACGCGGTAGGCGACAGCGCCAAACGGCAAGTAAGTAAACAGATGGCCGATCAGCGTGAAAAGCGGATAGCCCGGCGGGTGTTCGATGCCGAGGAAGTAGCTCGACAGGATGAAAAGCCCATCGTCCTCGAGCGCCACGGTGCGAGGCGCAGTGGCGGCATAGAGCGTGAAGAGCGCCAGGGCGACGGCCCCGGCCTGCAGCCAGTCTGCCCGCTTGGGCCGGAACGGCTCAGCGGGCAGCATCAGCGCCTTGCCGCACTCGAGCCGCCCCAGGTGAAGGACGCCGTGGTGAAGAAGTTCCATAGCGCGGCGATCGAGGCGCCGCCGAGCCCGGCGACCCAGTAGGGCAGGGATTTGAGGAACAGCCATTCGGCGATCGCGAGGTTGATGAGCGCGCCGATGCCGCAGGCGGCGTAGAAGCTGAGCAGGCCGCGCCACATCGCCCGCCCGCGCAGCCGCTGATCGCCGTAGGTGAAGACGTTGTTGAGGAAGAAATTGCTGGTCATCGCCGCCAAGGTCGCGACGGCCTGGCTGAGCAGGAAATTCCCCGAGAGCGCGAAAAGCGGCCAGAGCACGCAGAGGTGCAGGCCCACGCCGGTCACGCCCACTGCCGCAAAGAGGAAGAAGCGCGCGGGCAGCAGCCGGCCCATAAAATGATAAAGGAGCAGCATGAAGAACTCGGCGACCACCCGCGCTCCGAGCTTGCTTTCCCCGTACGCCCGGCTTCGCATCCGATAGGGCAGCTCGACGATTCGTATTTTGCCGCGCGCGGCGGCAATCAGATCGAGCAGGATCTTGAAGCCGCGCCCATAGAGGTTGCGCACCGGCTCGCCACCGCGACGTCGGCGTCCTCCTGCCGCGCCTTGGCGAGGAGCTGCGGCACCAGCGTCTCATCGTGCTGCAGATCCGCGTCGATCACCGCAAGATACGGCGCCGAGCTTGCCAGCATCCCTTCGATGCACGCCGAGGCGAGACCGCGCCTGCCGATCCGTTGGATGCAACGCACCCGCGGATCGCGCTGCGCGCGCTCGCGCACCAGGTCTTCGGTGCCGTCGAAGGCGTCGTCGACCACGACGATGGTTTCCCAGTCGAGCCCGATGAGCGCCTGCTCGAGCGCCTGCAGCAGCGCCGGAATGTTCTCGCGCTCGCGGAACGCCGGAACGACGACGGAAAGCTCAGGCACGCGCCAGCCGCCTTTCGCGACGCCAGAGGAGCGCTGCGGCGGCGACCCATGCGGCCCAGGCGATGGCCGAGACAGCGGCCCAGAGGTGGAACCCGCGCGGCGCATATTCCAAGCGCAGCCGGTGCCTGCCCGCACCGAGCGCCACGGCGCGCAGGGCATAGTTGGCCGGCATCAACTCATAGCCGTTCTGGCTGCTTCCCGGCAGCGGCGTGGCACGCCAGCCGCGCGCCCAGGCGTCGGTCACCAGCAGAATCGATGGACTGTCCACTTCTGCATCGACCTCCATGAAATCGGTTCCCTCGCGGACGATTCTCGCCCGGCCCTGGGTATCCGCGGCGACGGGCACTGGATCCGGCTCGCGCTCGAGAATCACCTCTTTTCGCGCATCGAACGACGCTTCTCCCAGGGCGCGCAGAATCTCGTCCCGCTGTCGATGCACCTGGTACGAGCCCACGAGCTCCAGCCGGTGCAGCGGCGGTATTGCAGCAGAATTAATCGTCATCACGCTGTTCTCCACGGCCACCACATACTTCACGCGCAACATCGAAAGCAGCGGATGAAAGCGCCGAAACGTTACGTAGTTCGTCGCGCTGTCCGGATTGCCGCCCTGGCTCCAGTCCATAAGCTCGGCATAGCGCAGCGTGACGCCAGGATCGTAGCCCCAGGCGTCGAAGACCCGCATGGACATCGCAGTATTCGGATTCCAGAGGTTGAGGATGCGATACTCGCCGGGGTGCTCGGCGAGAAACTGGCGCACCTGCAGGATCACGAGCTGCGTGCGGTCGAACGTGGTCCGCTGGATCCTTGCAAATACGAATACTTCGGCAATGGCAAGCGCTCCCAACAGAAAAACAGCGCGCGGCTCGCGGCGAACCCAGAGCGCCACGCACGCGGCAGCGGCAAGCGTGAGGCCGCCGACCAGCAACCCCAATGACGCGAAGGCCTGGCTCGCCGCATAGCTTGCCGCTACGACTCGGAGGTCGGCATAGGTTTGGCCCGTCGCAAGCACTGCCGTCGTCACCGTGCTCCAATCGACCGTCCTAAGCGCCATGGCGGCGCCGCAGAGTACCACCGCGATGCCACCGCTCAGCCAGATCGCACGCAGCGATACGGTGCGCTCGCGCAGAATGCGGTCCAGTCCGTATCCGGCGAAGAGCACGAGAAGCAGCGCGGTGATGAAGATGAATTTGCCCGCGCCGCGAAACCGGCCGAAAAACGGTATCCAGTCCAAAAGGACACTAAAGAGGGGCGTGTCGTTGCCTAAGGCTAGAAGCGCGGTGACTATGGTGGTGGCCAGAAGCGCCCTCCTGCCGGGGATCCCCGCGCTCGCAATGCCGTAGGCCGCCAGAGCCAGGCCGATCACGCCGATGAAACCGCAGGCTTCCCACAAATACCACCGGCCCCAGTAGGAATGGTTCACCACGTCGCCAAAGAAGCCGGGAGCGACGAACGTGATCAGATTTTCTGAAGGGAAGTTAAAGGCGGCGGCGAATTGGAAGGGAAGCGCTCGCGCGCGAACGGTTTCCGCCACGGCCTGCAGGCCGACAAATAGTTGCACTGCCGAGAGCAGCGCGCCGCCAGCGTAAAAGCTTAAGAGCCCTGCCGCAGCCGCACCGCGGTCACTGCGGCGCTCCGCCAGCCTGAGCAGCGCGTAGCCTCCGGCGGCGAGCGCCGTGAGATAAACGTATTGCGGATGGCCGGAAAGAATTTGCATCGAAACCGTCAGCATGCCGATCAGGCACCAGGCCAGCCGGCGCGAAGCGAGCCACTCGTCGATGGCGAGAAACAGCAAGGGAATCCACGGAATGGCGCAAAGGATATTGAGGTGTCCCGCAGGCACGTGGAGAAAGTACGGCGCGCAGAACATCAGTAGCGCAGCGGACACGAAGGCCGCGAAGGGATGAAGCCCCCGTCGCCAAGCCCAGAGATACATGAACGCTCCGAGCAGCCAGACGCTCAGCGCGATGCTCCAGTTAGTTGCCAGCGTCAGGGGCAGCGCGAGGAACAACCAGTTGGGCGGATAGAGCAGCGCGGACTGCAGGGCGCCGAAAAACGGCGCTCCAGAAAAAATGTGCGGATTCCACAGGGCGAGATTGCCCTTCGCCAGCTCGCCGAAGCCGAATTCTCTCCACCACAGGAAGTGCAGCGCCAAGTCTTCGTTGGGCCTACCGACGACGCTCGAGCCGGGAGCGATGAGCGTGTCGAAGAACATCGCTAGCGTAAGCAGCGCGAGGCCGCCCAGCCCGATCCTCACTATGCGCACCAGCTTTTCCACATGTTGCGATAAGCGGACTCGAGCTCCCTGGTAAATCCGGGAAAGTCCCGCATCGGCGAGCGCTCCAGCTTCTGCCGCAATGTCCGGCGCAGCTCGGACAGCCTGGGCGCGTCCGACGCGAGGCCGGCCGCGATGCGGATGTACTCGTCCTCGTCGGCGGCAATCAATTCGGACAGGCCCATGGTGGCGAGCACGCTGCAGCCCAGCCTGGTGGTAAATGTCTCGCCGCCGGCTTTCGCCACGACCGGCAGGCCATTCCACAGGCAGTCCATGAGGGTGGTCGCGCCGTTGTAGGGAAAGGGCGCAAGCGCGATGTCCACGGCGCCGATCAGCTCGTTGTACTTCTGAAAGGGGACGACGCCGTGGATGGCAACGCGCTCGCGCGCGATTCCCGCACGATCCATGCGCTCGAGCAGCGCCGCCTGCGTCGAGCCCGGGGCGACGCTCACGATGAGCAGCCGCGACCGCGGGATGGCCTGCAGCACGCGCGCCCAGAGATCCAGCACCTCGCTCGTGATCCGGTAGTACAGGTTGAAGCTACCGAAAGTTGCGTAGCCGTTCGATTTCAGCGGCAGTTCGGTGACCGGCGGCCGCACCGAAGGGTTGTACGTCCAGTACGTTCCCTTCAGTCGGTAGAGCTTCTCGGAATAGTATTGCTCGGAGGCCCCGCTCGGATCGCAGTACTCGGTGGTGAGGCGATAGTCGATCGACGACATGCCCGTGGTTGCGGAATAGTCCAGGTAGTTCACCTGCACGGGGGCCGGCCTGCGCGCGAACACCAGGATCCTGGCGCCCGGACCGTGGCCGCAGAGGTCGACGAGGATGTCGATCTGGTGGCGCCGCACCAGGGCCGCGAGGTCCTCGTCGGAAAGCGCTTTCACGTCGTGCCAGTGATCGACCAGCGAGGCGATGCGCTCGGTGACGCTGTCATGGGCGCGGCCGGTGAAGTAAGCGTGGATCTCGAACTGCGCGCGATCGTGATTCTCGAGAATCGGTTGCATGTAGTGGCCGACGACGCTATAGCGAAAATCGGGCGAGACGTAACCGACCCTCAGCCGGCGGCCCGGATCCGGGGCGTTGCGGAACGCAGGCGGCGCAGAAAGCAGCGGTTCCTCGAAGCGTCGGGCGAAGTCGCGATGCCTCGCGTGGATGTCGGCGGCCGAGAAACCCGACGCACACATCATGAAAAAAAGCATGTTCTGAAACGCGACGACCGGATTGCGGTCGTCCACGATGGCGAGCTCGTAATGCCGCAGCGCTTCGCGGTGGCGCGCCTGGTTGCGACGAACATCGGCCAGCAGGCTGTGCGCGCCGGCGGCGTGCGGATCGCTCGCCAGGACCCGCTCGACGCAGTGCGCGGCCTCGTCAAGCTGGTTGGAGAGGAAATGGACTACGCCGAGGAGCAGCAGGGCGTCCCGGTCGTCGGGCTGCGCGCGCAAATATTTGGCGAGCGCGTTCTTCGCTGATGCGAGATCGCCTAGTTGGTGGGCGGAGACCCCGAGGTTGAACCAGGCCCCGGCGAGCTCGGGCTCCGGGCTCGAGGGCAAGCGCCCTGCGGAAGCAGGCGAGGGCCTCCGCATGCCTGTCTTGCTGCGCCAGCGCGCTGCCGAGGTTGACATGCGCCGCGGCAAAGTCAGGCGCCAGCCGCACTGCGTTCTGGTAGCTGGCAATCGCCTCCTCGAGACGTGCCTGATCCTTGTAAGCGTTACCCTGATCGAAATGCGCCTGCGCCGCCGGATCGTGTTGCAGCCCGCTCAGGTGCTCTCTGAGATTGCGCGCCGCATCCGCGAAGTCCGGCTGCAGCGCCAGGGCGTCGAGCCAGGCGCTTACGGCTTCGCAGCGCTTGCCTTGCGCGGCCAGGGCGAGCCCCAGGTTGTTGCAAGCCGGAGGATTGGCGCTGTTGCGGGAAAGCGCTTGGGAGATGAGCACGACGGCCTGCGCAGGATCGCCGCTCTGCAGCGCGATCACGCCCAGAAAATGCAGCGCGTCGATGTTCTGCGGATCCTCCGCGAGCGCTTCGCGGTAGAGCGCTTCGGCTTCGCGCAATCGCCCGGCGCCGTGATGCTGCAGGCCGAGCTCAACCCGTGCGTGGGTTCCGGTCATCCGAGCAGCGCGCGGATCTTTGCCCAGTCGTTCGGGAACAGGTTGAGCTTCCCGGGCATGTCGTCCTCGAGGAAGGCGTAGTCGACCGCGAGAAATTCACGGCA
>WNFF01008295.1_pt1 | contig 16638 bp, 10 predicted proteins | sample 5400441 | NCBI WGS metagenome assembly WNFF01 (sample SAMN13153345, study PRJNA577476) | soil metagenome | isolation source: 120 cm saprolite under Douglas fir tree site 2 hole 3 replicate 1 | place: USA:California | collected 2015-04-18 | reverse complement strand
GGACTGCGCCCGCGTCATGGATGTGGTCGCCCAGGCCGCCGCCGGGCTGCACGCCGCGCACCGGGCGGGACTGGTGCATCGCGACATCAAGCCCGGGAACCTGCTGCTCAGCCAGGACGGTGTGGTGAAGATCACCGACTTCGGGATCGCGCACGCGGCCGGGTCCGCGCCCCTGACGCGCACGGGCACGCTGATCGGCACGCCCGCCTACCTGGCCCCGGAGCGGGTCGCGGGTGCCTCGGCCACACCTGCTAGCGATCTGTACTCGCTCGGCGTCGTCGCCTATGAATGCCTGGTCGGCGTGCGGCCCTTCAGCGGGAACCCGGTAGATGTAGCGTCCGCCCACCGGGATCGTCCGCTTCCACCGTTGCCCGCGGCCGTACCTGGTGAGGTGGCCGCGCTGGTGACCGAGCTGACAGCCAAGGATCCGGCGGTCCGGCCGGGCAACGCCGACCAGGTTGCCGCCCGGGCTGGCCGGATCCGCGACAGCATGACGCGCGACAGCATGATCCGCGACAGCATGATCCGCGACAGCATGATGCGCGACAGCATGACCAACGGCACGGTCGTCCTGCCGGACTTCGGGCCGGGATCGTTGCCCGTGACCCTGGCCGACATGCCGCTGCCTGGCCCGCCGCCGGCGGGCCGGCGGTCGGGGGCCAGGACGGGGCGTCCCGGCCGTACCGCGGCGCTGGCCGCGGCCGGGATTGTCGCAGTTGTCGTGCTGGGATTGCTGTTGGCCGGGGCGTTCAGGTCAAAGGCGCCTTCGGCGCACGCGCCGAAGGCCGGCCCGTCAACAGTCCGCACAATGGTCGGGGTCAATGGTCCCTCGCTGGCCGGGCAGCCTGTCGACACCGTGCGCCGGCAGCTACGTGAGCTCGGCCTGGTGGTCCGGGTGCTGTGGCAGCCAAGCGATCAGCAGGAGCCCGGGACGGTCGTGTCCGTGCAGCCAAGCGGCCGGGTGGCGGCCGGCAGCCAGGTCGTCGTGACCGGAGCGCTCAAGCCCCATGGCCACGGCGACGGCAACGGGACCGGCGACGCAGGAGGCGGCGGCAGCGGAAATTGACCCAGCCGGTGGCCGGGTGGCGTGACGTCACTTGCCGCCGATCGGGCGGTCCGCCACCGTCGGTACACCTGGCCCGTTATCCACCGCGGTCTTCGGCGGCTGGCCGCCGCATTGAACCGGGGCGCATGTAACGCCATGAGGGGGCGTGGCCCCGGTCGATCGTCGGCGCGCTCGGCGTCATTGCCATGACGACTGAGTACGCGACCCGAGCGATCGCATTCATGCCGAACCGTCGGGATGCCTAACTCGTCCCAGCCCGTGTGAGCCGCTGGCCCATCCGAGGCGGAGCCGGACGAGCAGCGGCCGGCCGGCGTTTCCGCGGAAACGCCGGCCGGCCGTGCCGGTCCTGTGAGATCACAATGAGCGCGCCCGCGCAGTCCCATTCGACCCGGAACTATTCGCGGCACGGCGCGGGGCAGCGTCCCGCCATTTCGCGCCGGATACTGACGCTGGAGTCTGGTCGAAACCGGCGCGGGGACTTACGGTGAGTAAATGGGGGAGTGGAGGAATGAATGGGGGACGCCGAGGTAGCCACCGCGATCGCAGCGGGTGACCAGGCCGCGCTGGGGGCAGCGTACGATCGGCACGCTTCGTTGCTTTACGCCTATTGCCGGTTCCAGCTCAGCGATCCTGAGGACGCGGCCAACGCGGTGCGTGACGCGTTCGTCATTGCCGCCTGCAAGCTCTCCGTTCTGTGTGATCCGAGCCGGCTACGGCCCTGGCTGCATGCGGTGGCCCGCAACGAGTGCCGCCGCAGGCTGCGGGCCGGGGACTCGATGTCCCTGTCCGCCGAGGCGCGCGAGGTGAGCGATGACACGGCCGATTTCGGCGGCAGCCTCGAGCAGGCGGGGTTCCGCGAACTGGTGCGGTCGGCGTTCGCCACGCTGGACGACGCCGACCGGGAGATCATCCAGCTGACCCTGCGGCAGCGGCTGGACACCGTCGACCTCACCGATACGCTGGGCGTGCCGCGCAACAGGGCACGCCTCACGGCGTCGCGCGCCCGAGCCGAATTCGCCGCGGCGGCGGCGGCCGCGCTACTGGCGGCCCGCTCCGGGCAGGGATCATGCCGTGAGCTCCACGAGATCGTGGCCGGCCTGGGTGAGCTGACACCGGCGCTCCGCAAGCAGGTGCGGCTGCACATCGCGCATTGTGACAGTTGCGGGGCACGTCGTCGCCGTGACCTGAGGCCGGGGGTGCTGTCCGGCATGCTGCCCGAGGCTGTGCTGTCGGCCGGCCTGCGGCAGAAGGTCCTCGGCGTGGTCACCGGCACGTCGCCGGATGCGGCAGCATTCCGCGTCGCAGTGACCGACCGGGCGGAGCCGTTCGGCCACTCTGGTTTTCCGGTGCTGATCGACCCGTTCGCCGGTGCCCGCGGGCCGGCCGCTTACATGCCTGCGGCCGTGGCCCTGGCCGCCGCCTGCGCGTTGCTCGGCGGCGGGGCCATATACGTGGCGGGCACGATGCACCATGCGGCACGGTCGTCGGCCTCTCCGGCGGCGGGTCACGCGGTTCCATCGGTCGAGGCGGAGCCGGCCGCCAGCCCGTCAGCCGTCCTGCCGGGAGTCCCGCGCAAGAAGCTGGCTGGGTTGCGCATCGCCACCCAGCCGTTCCTGGCCGGGACCGCTCAGCCCCCCGGCACCAGGCAGGGTCCGGCCGGGTCCACGCCGGCCCGGCGGTCGTCCCCGTCCTCGCCAGGCCGGAGTTCCCCGGCGCCGGTGCCGCAGCCGCCGCCATCGTCGGCGACCCCGACCCCGACCCCGGACCCGCCGCCCACCACGGCGACCCCGACCCCGACCCCGACCCCGACGCCGACGATCCCGCTGCCGACGCCGACGACCCCGCTGCCGACCCCCACACTGGCGTCGTCAAGCCTGCTGGCCTCCGTGGTCGCCAGCCGGGGGCTGCAGGCGCCCTCCCGCACGGTGTGGTCGGTGATCGCGCACTAGGGCTCGGTGGCCGCCGTCCACCCACGTCTGCATCACACCTCTCCCGGATGGATCATCGACGCCTCATCCGCTCTGGCCTGCACTCCGGAACGAGCCCGGAGCGGATCTAGGCTCGTCTGGTCGAGCCCGGAGCGGATTTGGGCTCGTTAGGGTTCGGGGTGCTGGATTCCGGATGCAGGATTCAGGGGGTGCGGGCTAGGCGTCGGCGGGGGCAGCTTGTCGGGCTGACCGGCGTGACACCGCACGCAGCCGCCGTTTGTGTCGGGCCATATCCGACGTCGAGAATCGTCGCGCGGCTCCGACAACCGGGTGAACACCCCGTCGAGGGCATCACTGAGCGGAAGGATCACGCTGATGAAGTACATGATCATCATCTACGGCAACCGGGAGCTGTGGGAATCGTTCCCTCCGGAGGAAGCGTCGAAGGCCATCGCGGCTCAGGACGCCTTCAACGAGGAGTTCATGGCCAGCGGTGAGCTGCTCGGCGCCTACGGCCTGGCCGACGTCGTGCAGGCCAAGACCGTCGCCGTGCGTGACGGGCTGCCCGCGGTCACCGACGGCCCGTACCTGGAGACCAAGGAGTTCCTGAGCAGTTTCTGCCTCATCGACGTCGAGAGCGAGCAGCGGGCACTGGAACTCGCCGCCAAGGTGCCTTTCGCCTCGTTCCGGTGCGTGGAACTCTGGCCGGTCCTGCACGAGGCCGGAGCCGAGATGTGACGAGCGAGACGCGATTCGAGGACCTGCTGCGCTCCCTCGCGCCGCAGGTTCTCGGCGCGCTCGTGCGCCGCTGGGGTCAGTTCGGCGCCTGCGAAGACGCCGTGCAAGAAGCCCTGCTCGCCGCGGCGGTGCAATGGCCGGAGACGGGTCAGCCGGACAATCCGCACGGGTGGCTGTTCACCGTCGCCACCAGGCGGCTCACCGACCAGATGAGAAGCGAGGCCGCCCAGCGTCGGCGCGAGGGCATGTTCGCGGGCACCGCCACGGGCCACCCCGTCACGCCTGCCGTGGATGAGGAGCAGCCGGCCGGGAGCGACGACACCCTGATCCTGCTGTTCATGTGCTGCCACCCGGCGCTGTCCGCGCCGTCGCAGATCGCCCTCACCCTCCGGGCCGTCGGCGGGCTGACGACCGCCGAGATCGCCCGCGCCTTCATCGTCCCCAGCGCGACCATGGCGCAGCGCATCAGCCGGGCCAAACAAGGTATCCGGGAGGCCGGCAGCGAGTTCACGCTGCCACCGCCAGCCGAGCGCGATGAGCGGCTCCGGGCGGTGTTGCAGGTGCTGTATCTCATCTTCAACGAGGGCTACACCACTACTGCCGGGACCGCGCTCGCCCGCAGTGATCTCACCGCCGAAGCGATCCGCCTCACCCGGCTGCTCCACCGCCTGCTACCTAACGATGGCGAGGTGGCTGGTCTGCTCGCCCTCATGTTGCTCACCGAGGCACGGCTGGCCGCACGCACCCGTCCCGACGGGTCCCTGGTCCCTCTCGCTGACCAGGACCGCAGCGTCTGGAACCGCGAGCTCATCGGTGAGGGCGTCGCGCTCATCACCGACGCCTTGTCCCGTACCCGCCTGGGCCCCTACCAGCTCCAGGCCGCTATCGCCGCCGTCCACGACGAGGCGGCCCGGGTCGAGGACACCGATTGGCCCCAGGTCCTCGCGCTGTTCGGGCTCTTGGAAACCATCTCCCCGAATCCCATGGTCACCCTCAACCGCGCCGTCGCAGTCGCCATGGTCCATGGGCCCGAAGCCGGACTGGAGCTCGTCGACCGCCTCGAGGCCGACGACCGCATGGCCCGCCACCACCGCCTGCACGCCGTGCGCGCGCATCTGCTCGAACTCGCCGGCGACCGCGACGCCGCCGCAGCGGCTTACCGTACCGCCGCCCGGTACGCCACGAACCTCCCCGAACGGCGGTACCTCGAAGCGCGCGCAGCCAACCTCGCGTCCGTCTCGCGGTGACCAGGGTCGCATTCACCGTCGTTTCGCTGGTCGATCCGGTGTTCGCCGGGGCTACCGCCCAGGCAACCAAGATCACGCTCGCGTCTGCTCATTTTGCTGGCCCCCGCGATCGTGATCTCGGCCCTGGCCTGGCACCTTTCCCGCACCGGCTGACTTACGTGCTTGTAGTTGCGCTCCGACCCCTTTTCGTGCCGGACGAGACGTGAAAGACTTCATGATCGTTCAGCAGACGGGTAAATCCGGCTGCGGACGCGGGGCGCAGCCGGTCCGTCTCCAACGGAGAGGACGGGCACCATGAGAAGCTCATTACGGCGGCTCACTAGCGCGCGCACGCTATCGGTGATCGCGGCTCCACTCGCTGCGGCCACGCTCCTGGTCGCGGTGCCGGCGGCCGGGGCGAGACCCGGGCAGCCGCCTGGCGGGGTGGTCCGTAACGCGGCCCAGCAGCGGCTTTCTGTGATCTCGGGCAAGGTCAACGCGCTGATCGGCAAGATGACGCTGGCGGAGAAGATCGGGCAGCTGGAGATGTCGGGGCCGACCGGCCCGAACGGGACGCCCGGGCAGACGCTGCTCGACGAGTTGCGCAGCGGGCAGGTCGGCTCGGTGCTCGACCTCGTGGGCGTGGCCAACATTAACCAAGCCCAGCAGGCGGCCCTGCAGTCACGGCTGCACATCCCCGCTATCTTTTCCCTCGACGTGATCCACGGGTACAAGACGCTGTTCCCGGTGCCGCTCGCCGAGGCGAGCAGCTGGGATCCCGCCGCGGTCCAGAACGACGAGTCCATCTCGGCCAGCGAGGCGACCGCGGACGGGATCAAGTGGACCTTCAACCCGATGGTCGACCTGGCCCGGGACCCGCGCTGGGGACGCGTGGTCGAGGGAGCCGGGGAGGATCCCTTCCTGGCGTCAGCGATCGCGGCCGCGAAGGTGCGTGGCTACCAGGGCAGCGACTTCAGCGCGCTGGACAAGATGGCCGCGACCGTGAAGCACTTCGCCGCCTACGGCGCGCCGGTGGCCGGGCGAGAGTACAACACGGTGGACATGTCCGAGCAGCAGCTGCGCAACTACTACCTGCCGCCGTACAAGGCGGCCGTCGACGCGGGCGCGGCGACCGTGATGAGCGCGTTCAACTCACTCAACGGCGTGCCGGCCAGCGCGAACCCCTATCTGCTGCGCACGATCCTGCGCCAGGAGTGGGGGTTCGGCGGCACGGTGGTCAGCGACTACCAGGCGATCCAGGAGCTCATCGACTTCGGTTTCGCGACCGACGGTGCGGACGCCGCGCGGCTCGCGCTGACCGCCGGAGTGGACATCGAAATGGGTGTCCAGGTGCCGAGCCAGTTCGCTACGTACGACGCCTTCGGGCCGGGCCTGGTGAAGTCCGGCCAGGTCAGCATGGCCACGATCAACAACGACGTGCGCCACGTGCTGACGCTGAAGTTCCTGGCGGGCATGTTCGACCATCCGCTCACCGATCCCACCCGCGTGCAGACCGCGGAGCTGACGCCGGCGAACCTCGCCGCGGCGCGGACCATGGCCGGCCGCTCGATGGTGCTGCTCAATAACAACAACAACGCGCTCCCGCTGAGCACCGGCGTGTCGTCGGTGGCCGTGGTCGGGCCGCTGGCCGACAACCCGTCCGACCAGCTCGGGCCGGACGTGCCGATCGGCTACTCCATCGACCAGGGCAAGGTCGTTTCGGTGCTAGGTGGCATCAAGGCGGCGCTGCCGGGCGCGACCGTGAACTACGCGCAGGGCTGCGACACCTCCTGCACGTCGACCTCCGGGTTCGACGCGGCGGTCAGCGCCGCCCAGGCATCGGCCGTGACTGTGGTCGTGGTCGGCGAACCGGCCGCGGACAGCGGCGAGGCGTCCTCGCGTAGCGACATCAGCCTGCCCGGGCAGCAGCTCGCGCTCGTGCAGAAGATCGCGGCCACCGGCAAGCCGTACGTCGTGGTGCTGATGAACGGCAGGCCCTTGACGCTCGGCTGGCTGGCCGACAATGCACCGGCCCTGCTCGAAGCGTGGTTCCCCGGCACCGAGGGCGGCAACGCGGTCGCCGACGTGCTGTTCGGCAAGGTCAACCCGGGCGGGAAGCTGCCGATGAGCTTCCCCCGCAACGTCGGGCAGATCCCGATCTTCTACAACGAGCTGCCGACCGGCAGGCCCTACGATCCGAACAACAAGTACACGTCGAAGTACCTCGACGTGGTTAATGCGCCGCAGTACCCGTTCGGGTACGGCTTGTCCTATACGACGTTCGCGCTGTCGAACCTGCACCTGTCGGCGAGCAATGTCTCTACGAAGGGCACGCTGACCGTCACCGCGGACATCACCAACGCCGGAACCAAAGCGGGCGACGACGTCGTCCAGCTCTACATTCACGACCAGGTGGCGAGCATTCTGCAGCCGGTCCGCCGGCTGGACGGTTTCCAGCGGGTCACGCTCGCACCGGGCCAGAAGCAAACCGTCACCTTCCAGCTGGGGCAGCAGAACCTCGGCTTCTACAACAACCAGGGGCAGTTCGCCGTCGAGCCGGGCGGCTTCGACGTGTACGTCGGCGACAGCTCAACCGGCGGCCTGCACGGCCAGTTCACCGTGCACTGACCACACCGTGCACTGACTGCACTGTGCACTGACCGCACCGTGCACTGACTGCCCGCACGCCGACGGCGGGAGACCCGGCCACCGCCGGGTCTCCCGCCGCGGGGACCCGCAGGGATGTCGCCTCGCGGTGCGCGACCTCGGCGGCTATCGTGACCGCAACATCGCGATGCCACGTTTCGGACCGGAACCACAGCGCTCCAGGCCTTCCCGGGCTACTCCGAGGGACGCATCCATCCCATGACAGGCACGATCATTTCCGCTGCGCGCCGGGCCGTCCCGGCCAGGTGGCGGCCGGCCCGGGTGCCTGCCTGGCCGCCGGCCTGGTCGCGGGAGCGACGGTGGGCGGCGCCGGTTGCCTTCGCGGGGTCGGGAGTGCTGCTGTTTACCGTGTACCTGCGGCAGGCCCGGCTGGTGCCGACGAGTTCGGATGGAGCGGCCAACGCGCTACAGGCGTGGGACATGCTGCACGGCAATCTGCTGCTGCGCGGCTGGTCACTGTCGGATGTCTGGCCGCGCCCGCGGCGCCGAGGGTGCGGCCCGGGCGTTGCTGGCCGTGGGCATCATGCTGGCGCCGCAGGCGGGAGACGGCCGCCTGGTGCTGCTGTCTTCGCCGGACCACGTGGGGACTCAGGTGCCGTTGCTGCTGGTCTGGCTGGTGCTGGACCGGGCGCCGCCGCGCTGGTGGGTGTCGCTGGCGGTGGGAATGCTCCTGGCCTGGGCGCAGATCGCCGATCCACTCACGCTGTCTGAGGGGGTGCTGCCGCTGGTAATCGTGAGCGCGGTGCGGATGTGCCGTCGGCGGGGCCCGTGGCGCGGGCAGTGGTTCGAGCTGTCGCTGGCCGCCGGCTCGATCATCGCGGTTGCCGCGGCGGACCTGGCCCTCGCGCTGATCCGGCATGCGGGCGGGTTCGTTGTCCAGGTACCCCGGACGGCATTGGTGGGCGCCAGCGAGATCGCGATCCACCTGTGGTACGCGGCTGAGGGGGTGCTGTTGCTCTTTGGCGCCGATTTCTTCGGTCAGCCGACGGTGGCCGCGACGGCACTGGCCCTGCTTCACCTGGCGGGGGTGGTCCTGGTGGCCTGGGCTCTGGCCAGGGCGCTGCGCACCTTCCTGGATGCCGAGATGGTCCTTCAGGTGCTGACGGTCGCTTTCGTCCTGCTGCTCGCCGCCTATGTGACCAGTGGGGTGGCCATCGAGCTGACCCGGACGCGGGAGATCGTGGGGGTGCTGCCGATCGGCGCGGTGCTGGCCGGCCGGCTGGTCGCCGGCCGGCTGGTGGCCCGCCTGGCGGCCGGTCGCCTGGCCGCTGCCCGCGTGGCCGCTGCCCGCCTGGCCGCTGCCCGCGTGGCCTCTGGTCGGCCGGCCGCTAGCCGCCTGGCCCGGCCGGCCAGCCGGTGGCTGGTGGCCGCTGGCGTTGCCCTCGTGGCCTGTTACGCAGGAGGCGCTGTCTATGAGGCGGCGCAGCTCCCCGGGCCCGATCCGAATCAGGTGGTCGCGTCCTGGCTCCAGGCCCATCACCTCACCAGTGGGATCGCCGGGTACTGGGAGGCGAACAGCATCACCGCCGACAGCGCCGGACAGGTCCAGGTCGGCGCGGTGTGCCGGGCGGGCCGGAAGGTTCGCGTGCTGGCCTGGGAGGCGAAGAAGTCCCTGTACGACCGGCGACGCCGCGATGCCAGCTTCTTCGTCTACTCGCCGCTGGACGCGCGCTCCGATCCTTTCGATTCCCCGTCATCCGCCGAGGCCAGGGCCACATTCGGGCCGCCCGCACAGACGTATCAGGTCGCCGGCGACACCGTCCTGGTCTGGCCCACGAACCTGCTGGCCGATCTCCCGCCCTGGCCGCCGTGGCCCGCGTCAAGGCTGGCGGGGACCTTCAGCGTTGGGGCTCTTCTCGGCTAATCCGTAGTTCCCCCCGGTGGCGAATCGATATAGGCGCTGACCAGGTGAAACAGCCTCAGCTCATGACTACGTAGACATGTAATTTCCGTGATCAAGGGCTCTACCACCTGGTCAAACGCGTCGACCAATCGGCTTGGGGGGAACTTCGGGCTAATAGGGCCCCGACGAGGCGATCCTCCTCGCCGGGGACATCGCAGAAGCGTGCCCAACAACCCGCACCAACCGCGGCCCGGGCGGTCCGTCGGTCAGGCGACGCTGACGTGCACCGTGTGGTAGCCGGTCGCGCCGTCCGGGAAGACGCCCCTGGTCGTCGGGGTCTGGGTATAGCCGGTCTTGTCGGTGGCCCGCACTTCCAGGGTGTGCTGTCCGGCGGTCGCCTGCCACGGCACGTACCACTGCAGCCAGGTGTCGATGCTGTCCGGGGCGGCCAGGGTGGCCTTCGTCCACTGGCCGCCGTCGATCCGCACCTCGACCTGCTCGACGCCCTTGTGCTGCGCCCACGCCACCCCCGCGACCATCACCTTGCCCGCCTGAAGGCTGCTGCCCACCTTGGGCGTGTCGATGCGGGACTCGGTCTTGACCGGTGCGACCTTCGCCCAGCCCCGGTGGACCCAGTACGGGGTGAAGGCGTCCAGCGTGGTGACTTCCATATCGGTGATCCACTTGGTCGCCGAGCAGTACCCATATAGCCCGGGGACGACCATGCGGACCGGGAAACCGTGCTCCTGCGGCAGCGGGACGCCGTTCATGCCCACGACCAGCATCGCGTCGCGGCCATCCAGTGCGATCTGGCTCGGGACGCCGACGGTCATGCCGTTGACGTCTGTGGTGGCGAGCATGCTGACGCCGGACTGCAACTTAGCCCGGCGGAGAACCTCGGAGAGCAGGACACCCTGCCACCGAGCGTTGCCGATGTACCCTCCGCCGACCGGCTCCGACACGCACATGAGCGTGATATCGCGCTCGACCATCGGCATGTTGAGGAGCTCTTTGAAGGAGATGTTCAGCTCCGTGCCGACCATCCCGTGCACCCGCAGCGACCACTGCTGCGTGGTCACCTGCGGTATCACCAGCGCGGTGTCGACGCGGTAGAAGTGGCTATTCGGGGTGTAGAACGGGCTGAGGCCCGGGATGTTGATTTCCGCCTGCCTGGCCAGAGGTGGAGCCTTCTTGGCCGGGGCGGTGAGTTTGACCGCGGCCCGGGACGCGTTCGCGTTGAACCTGCGGTTGGTCAGGATCTGGCCGCCCACCGCCGACCCCGCTGCCACGGCGGCGGTCGCGGTCCCGGCGACGAGGAACTTGCGGCGGTCGATTCGCCCGGTGCCGTCGGCCCCGTCTCCGGTCCAGCCGGTCGCCGGGGAGAAGGCCGTCGGCGCGGACCAGTTGACCAGGGAAATGATCGCCACGACACCGGCGACGCCGCCGACCAGCGCGGGAATGGCGTCGGTGGTGCGGCTCCCCGGCTGGATCACCGCGACGAACGCGCCGAACGCGCCGAACGCGCCGATTCCGATGGCCCCGACGAGGAGCTTGCGCCGGGCCAGCCAGCCGATCACCATCGCGAGGAGGGCGATGACCGCGTACATGCCGCCGAGCAGCATGGTCTTGTCGTTCGTGCCGAAGTGCGCGACCGCGAACTCTTTCACCGGGGTCGGCGTGAGGTTGATCACCTGCCCGCCGACCGCGATCACGGGCGATGCCTGCGGGCGGACGAAGGCGGAAACCAGCATCGCGACGCCCAGGGCGATCGCGGCGGCCAGGACGCCGGTGACGGCCCCGGCCACCAGGCCCCGGCCCGTGCGACCTGGCCCGTCGTGCCAAGTCGGCGGCCCGCCCGGCGCGTCCTCCGTCAGTACAGAGTCCCAGGGGGGATCCTGGTCGGCACCCCGGCGCCGGTCCGGGTGCCGGGGGGTAAGGAAGACCGCCTGGCTGGCATCCTGGTACCGCTCGGGACCCGGCGCCCGGGTACCCCAGGAACCGCCATCCGAGCGGCCCTGGCCGCCAGAGCGGCCCTGGCCCTCAAACCAGCCCAGGTCCTGAGACCGGCCCTGGCCTTGAGACCGGCCCTGGCCTTGAGACCAGCCCTGGTCCTGAGACCGGCCCTGGCCTTGAGACCGGCCCTGGTCCTGAGACCAGCCCTGGTCCTGAGACCGAGCCTGGCCTTGAGACCAGCCCTGATCCTGAGACCGGTCCTGGCCTTGAGACCGGCCCTGGTCCTGGCGACCCTGCGGGCGCTGGTGCGACCCACGGTGTCGGGCGGGAGCCCGTTCGGTCGGCGGGCGCCGTCTGGGGTCTTGCGCGGGGTCCTGGGAGCCCGGCGGGTCCTGGTATCTCATGACTCAATTCACGGTCATTGCGGCGTCGCGCGCAGCAGGGGCGGGGGTAGCGGTAAGCACCTGGTAAGGAGGCTGTGAGCCGACGTAGCGGACCACCCAGACCACGGCCACGAAGAACACGGCCAGGGCGTATCCGGCCGCGCGCGGATGGGGCACGCTGAACTGCCCCATCTGGGACTCGGCGGCCACGTACGCGCCGGCCGAGAAGGCCAGCCACTCGGCCCGGCCATCGAGGGCGACCAGCATCACAAGCAGCAGCGGGTACCACTGCATGGACGGCGTGGTGATGGCGAGCGCGGCGCCGGTCATCACGAGCGCCCCGCGCCAGGGCTGGTCCGGGTCAGAGAAGCGGAGCACGGCCAGCCCGGCCACGGCGAGCAGGACGACGGCCGTCAGGATGGCCACGCGTCCGCTGACCGCAAGCCCGATGATCGCGAACCGCGCGCCATTGGAGTAGCCATTCTCTTGCAGGTATCCGGGCATGTACCCGAGCACCTTGGTGCCGACCGCCAGCACATGCGGCAGGTAGACCACGGCTACCGCCCCGGCCAGGGCAGCGCCGACGGCGGCCCAGCGGCGGCGCAGCACAGCGGGCACCACCAGGACGGGCGTTATCTTGGTCGCGATGGCGAGCCCGAGCAGCACGCCGCCGAAGACGCTGCGGCGCATGCGGCCCGCCTTGGCCAGGATGACGAGCGCCGCGGCCGCCAGCCCGACCGCCAAGACGTCGACGTGGGCGTTGTTGCCGACCTCGAGGGCGACCGTCGGGCACCAGGCCCAGTACGCGGCCGTCCGGAAGTCGCGGCCCATCGAGCGCAGCGCGTACAGCAGCAGCACGGTGATGAGAATCGCGCAGGCCCCGGCCGCGGCCTGCATGGGCGTCGTCCCGCTGCCAGCCGGGGACAGCTTGTAGACGCCGAAGAAGTACGCCTCGGCGACCGGCGGGTAGATAGTGGGCACGGTCGGCCGGTTGATCATGGTGCAGCCGGCCACCACGGGCAAGGTCGGTTCGGACGGAATCCGGTGCGTGACGCAGTGGCCGCCGGTAGGCCAGAGGAACTCGTTGCGCAGCCCGGTGAGCTGGGGCGCCGCGGGAACATGGGCATACGGGTCGATGCCGGCCGCCTGAACCCGCCCGTCCCAGATATAGCGGTACATGTCGTCGCTCTGCCGCGGCGGCGCCGATATGGCCGCCACCTGGAGGGCGATTCCGCCGAGGAGAATCAGCGCCACCGACCACCGCGCAGAGATGCCTCGCAGCAGCCAGGCGGCGAACGCGAACGCGATGAACGCCGCGCCCACCAGCGGCAGCGGCCTGATCCGGGCCGGGTTCCAGGCCGGGTGAACGAGAAGCAGCACCAGGCCGGTGACGGCCGCCAGCGCGGCGGCGACCCCGGCGATGCGAACCTTGGCGCTCATGTCCTCACCGCTCATGTCCCCACGTTGCCACGCGGATGCTGAACAGGGGCAACGCCGTCGGCGACGGTAAGAATTCGTTAATGGATGCGGACGGCTTACTGCAGTCCGCAGCCGGACACGGGTCCGCTCAGCCGGCCCGGACGGCGATCCCGGGATAGTCGAGCACCAAGCCGGACTCGTCGTAGACCAGGCGGCACCCGAAATCAAAGGCAGGAGCGGTGTAGTCATAGCACTGACGCCCGGCCTCGTCCGGGTTACGCGCGTAGGTCTGCTCCAGCCGTTCCACGGCCAGCCCGGCGGCCCGGACGTACGCGGCGGGAGCGGCGGCCCGGGCGGCCACCGGCAGGCTCATCCGGCGCACGGGCAGCGCGTTGGTCATGGCCGAGGATTCCAAGTCCACGTCGAGGCAGCCGTCGAGGTGCGGCGCGAGTTCGCCGTCAACCAACCAGCGGCCTGCACCGTCAGCTTCAAGCAGGGCCGAGCAGGACCCGGCCGACGACCGCCCGCGGATCCGTGCGCTGCGGGTGGCCCAGCTCGCGTCCAGCCGTATGGCGTACTCGACGGCCCAGGTCCTGCCCTCCTCGATCGCGGTGGTCCACCCCTCGATATGGCACCCGCCGTCGCCAGCCTGGAAGTACACGACCTCGAAGCCGGTGCGGGCACCCTGGTGCTGCCACGCGGCGGTCGCGGGCGTCGGCTTGAAGGACATGGCCATCAGCTTCCCACCGCGCTGCGACTGTGCCCCGCCAACTGCTCCAGCCGCTGCGCCGCGGCCGGTGCGCCGCCAGCCGCGGTGAACGAGTCGCGCAGCCGCGCCGCCGCGGCCCGGTAGGCCGGGTCGCCGAGCACCGTCATGACGGCCGCCCGCAACTGGTCCGGCCTGACCCGGCCGTACTTCACGCGCACCCCCGCGCCTGCCGCCTCGACCTGCGCCGCGGTGATGGGCTGATCGCGGCCAACCGGGGCCACGACGAGAGGGACGCCATAGGCCAGCGTCTCGCACACGGTGCTCAGGCCCGCGTGGCAGACAACGACGTCAAGCTGCGGAAGCAGGGTGAGCAGCGGCACCCGCTCGGTGACGATGATGTTCTCCGGGGGGTCGGGGAGCGCCGCCGGCAGGGTGACCATGATCCCCTGCACCCGGTCGGCGACCGGCTGCAGCGCCTCCACCGCCCGGGCGTAGAAATCATCGGAGATGTCGATCGCCACCGTGCCGACCGTCACGAGCACGTGCCGCCGCCCGGGATCGAGGCGCTCCCACGGGAAAGACGGGGCCGGCCGGTCGGTTATCGCCGGTCCGATCAGCGCGAAGTGCCCGGGGAAGTCCGCCGTGCCGGTCAGCGCCGGCGTCGTGAAGGCGATCACGAGGTAGGGAGAGAAGCGCAGGTCGCAGAACTCGCCGGGAGGCAGCCCCGCCTCCGCCCATAAGGCCTCCAGCTGTGCGCGCATCCACGCGTCGACCTTCGGCAGCGCCCGGTACGGCCGGGCCAGCTCCAGGGAGGAAGGGGCCAGGCTGGCCCAGGGCAGGCCGTTCCTGTGCGCCACGATCGGGCCGGCGAACGCATGCTGGTCAGCAAGTATGACGTCGGGCCGGTACTGCCTGACCGCCTTCTCCACGGCCGGCCGGGTGAAGCGCGCGAGCGGGACGGCGAACGCTTCCCAGAGGGATTTCACGGCGGCGGCGCCGAGGTCGCCTTGCCCCCGGAAGGGGCGCATGCCGGTCTGGTACACGGTGGCATCCGGGCCGAGCATCGGGCGCAGTAACCTCTCCGAGCCCGCCCAGGCCACGTCATGCCCCCGCTCGGCCAGTGCGCGGGCGATGCCGAGCGCCGGGTTGACGTGCCCGGTCAATGGCGGCACGACGAACAGGAACCGGCTCATGCTCTGCTGCCCGCTCGCTTCCGGGGCGCTTTGAGGCACCGCCTTCCCTCGTCGCTCGTTCTCTGCTCCCCGCTCGCCCGCCGGGGCGCTTTGGGGCGCCGCCTTCCCTCGTCGCTCGTTCCTCGCTCCTCAGTCCAGGCAGCACCGCGCCCCGGCGGCTCGCTCGCACTCTGCTCCTCAGTCCAGGCGGCGCCGCGCCCCTCCGGCTCGCTCATATGTCTCCCGCTCGCTATTGCCTGATCCTTGCCGCACGCTGCGAGGTTCCCATACCGGACTTAACCGGTCAACGAAGAGGGCTCGCCCAAACGGCACGGCGATGCGATGCTGTGGGCGTGGTCACAGGCCGGATCGACACCCCGGGAGAGTGAGGCCGCATGTCCGCACCCAAGCTGGTGGAGCTTGACGACGGTCTGCATGTCTTCACCTCGAGCACCATCGACGCGCGGTTCTTGTACGACGAGATCTTCCGCGAGGGCTGTTACGACGACATCGGCCTGCCTGCCCGGTCCCTCGTTATCGACGTCGGGGCGAACATCGGGATGTTCGCGCTCTTCGTCAAGCTGCGCTACCCGGACGCCGAGGTCCTCGCGTTCGAGCCCGCGCCCGAGTCGGCAGCGGTCTTACGGCAGAACATCAGCCTGCACCACCTCGACGGCGTCCTGGTCAACGAGATCGCCCTCGGCGCCGTGCGTGAGCGGGCCGCCCCGTTCACCTACTACCCGGCGATCCCCGCCAACTCGACGAGGTACCCGCAGGAAAAAGAGCTGCAGAAAAGAGTGATGGCCAGGACGTACACGGCCAAGGCGGTGGAGCGGCTGCACACCGGCCGGCTGATTACGGTGGCCGTGGACCGGCTCTCCAGATTCCTGCCCACCGACCGGCCGGTCGACTTGCTCAAGGTCGATGTCGAAGGCGGCGAACTGGACGTGCTCCTCGGCATCGACCCGCCGCACTGGCCGCTGATCAGGCAGGTGATCCTGGAGGTCCACGACTTCAATGGCCGGCTGGCCGCCATCTGTGACCTGCTGAGCAGCCATGGCCTGGAATCATCCGTCGGGCCTGCCCCGCTGATCGATCCGGAAATCCTCTCCTATGTCGTGCACGCGGTACGGCGGCCAGCGCCTGTTACCCCGCGAGCGTGAACGGGCTTGTCCGGTCCGGCGACGAGGCGTTCACGGGGACGCGCAGCTCGCGCATGAAACTTCCATTCTGGTGAGGCGTCTTTCGAGCATTGGCCTGGGGTGGCCGGCTGGCGCTGGCGGCAGGCGATGAGGAACGCGGGGACAGGGCAGGACGGACTCAGGTGGAGTGACAGGACGGAGGAGGAGACCGTGACGGCAGAACTGGACACCACGCTGCGCCAGCGGGTCATCGAGAGCATCGGCACGGTGCTGCCGCGCCTGCTGGAGCGCGAGATACCCGCCGTCGCCGAGAGCATGCTGCTCATGGAGGAACTCGGCCTGCGGTCAACGGCCATTATCGAGTTGCTGGTCGAGCTTGAGGAAACCTTGGA
>WNFF01012521.1_pt1 | contig 16645 bp, 12 predicted proteins | sample 5400441 | NCBI WGS metagenome assembly WNFF01 (sample SAMN13153345, study PRJNA577476) | soil metagenome | isolation source: 120 cm saprolite under Douglas fir tree site 2 hole 3 replicate 1 | place: USA:California | collected 2015-04-18 | reverse complement strand
GTTGCTGACGGAAAGCGGGCTGTTGGCCCTTTCCGGAGGCTTGCTGGGCATAGCCTTGACCTATGCCGGAATCAAATTGCTTGTCGCACTCGCGGGAGACTTTCCTAACTCCACCGACGTCGGCGTGGATGGCCGGGTGTTGCTGTTTACGCTGGGTGTTTCGCTGCTGACGGCGATTCTGTTTGGATTGGCTCCTGCGATCCAGGCTTCTCGTCCTGATCTGAATGTGGTGCTGCGCGAAGGCGAACGGAAGACGACAACCGCTTCCGGGCGGCTGGCTCGGCACGCACTGGCGGTAGCGGAAGTGGCTCTGGCCATGGTGCTGCTGGTCGGCGCTGGCCTAATGATCAATACCATGCTGCGGTTGCAGCGCGTAAATCCAGGATTCGACGTCGGTCATGTGCTGACCATGGATTTGCAACTCCCGGAAGGAGGCAAGTATCTGGAACGCGTGCCGGGAGGGGACATGGAAAAGACCCTGCCGAGCGTGTCGGCGTTCTATCAGCGCCTGCTGGAGAAAACCAGTGAGCTTCCGGGTGTGGAGTCCGCCGCGTTGGTTGGCGCATTGCCCACGCGGTGCTGCCCGGAATTCTATTCGTTTGCGGTCCTGGGGCATCCGGCCCCGCCACCGGAGAATCGACCGCGAGCCGGCTACAGCGAGGTTAGCGCCGGATTATTCAGCACGCTGAAGATTCCCTTGATCAAAGGGCGCTATCTGGATGAACACGACACGGAAGCTGCGCCGTGGGTCATTGTGGTGAATCAGGCGTTTGCGCGCAAATTTTTCCCGAACGAAGACCCCATCGGGCAGCAGATCCTGCTGCGCTACGATCCGTACCCCGTCGATGAGCTGCGGCCGCGGCAAATCGTGGGCATCGTGGGCGATGTGAAACATTTTGGGCTGGGAGAAGAAACGCCTCCGTTTGTGTACGCTCCCTTTGTGCAGCAGCCCGCGGTGTTTCCGGGCGGCGCGGCGAGGGCTCACCTACACAAGGCGTTGGCGCTGCGTACAGCATCCGGCCGGATAAGCGGCGAGACAAATCTGGCCGTAAGTGTGAAAAAGGCGTTGGCGGAGATCGATCCGAATCAGCCGGTAACGAACATCATGACCATGGAGGATATCCTGGCGAGGTCGCTTGGTGATTATCGCTTCTATATGGAGCTGCTCGGAATTTTCGCAGGCGTGGCGGTGTTGCTGTCAGCGGTCGGCATCTATGGCGTCATGTCTTATTCCGTGAGCGAGCGCACCCACGAAATCGGGATTCGCATGGCGCTGGGAGCGCACCGCGGCGACGTGCTGGGGCTGATTGCGAAGCTTTGGCTCAAGCTTATATTTATTGGAGTGGCTATTGGAGTGGGCCTGGCGCTCGGCGTGGCACGATTGATCTCCAGCTTTCTGTTTGGAGTCAAGCCGAGCGATCCGCTGACCTACGCGGCGGTGGCGGTGGGGCTCGGTGGTGTCGCGTTGCTCGCTTGTTATATTCCAGCGCGACGGGCGATCAAGGTCGATCCGATTGTGGCGTTACGGTACGAGTGAGCGGAAAACGCTTACGACGGTCTGCGGCCGCTAGAGTCGATCGCTCATCACGGGTTTGATTAGAACAACGTTGAGGTCCTTCGGCCGTCCTCGTCGGATAGCGTCAGGATGACACCTCTCCTAAGCATCCCCCTTTGATGACACGTCCTTAGTGTCGTCCCTCAACGATAAGCGGCGAGGAAATCTTTGTAGACGGATTCAGATTGCTCGGGCGTTAGGAATTGGGAGGAGATGAGGATCCGGTAGCGGAAGGTTACCGACTGGTTGGGGGCTAGCGTGAAGTTCAGTTCTTGTTTGCCGTTGCTGAAGATTTTCTGGCCCAGGGGATTGGCGGCAAAGAGACCGTAGCCGCGGGCGTGCCAGAACGTGGGAAAGCCGGGGTTGGCGGGATGGTCGAGGATGGTGATGGTGACGGGCTCGTCGCCGACCCGACCGCTGAGATTACACCAGCGGCCGCGCGTGCCCCAGGCGGCTTCGCCTTTTTTTCCTTCGCTGGTGAGGTAGATACCGTTGACGCCTGCATTTTCGAGCTTGGCAACGGTGGTGGGGCGGCCGGTGGCGTCGGTGAAGACTTCGGGCTTGTCGGAAGGAGCTTCCAGGGCGCGGGCGACGCGCATGCCGAGGACGCCTTCCTTGTCGTCGGGGAAGACCACTTTTTCGCCCAGGGCTTGCAGTGTGGTGATGCGGTCGATGCTGCGGAAATTGGCGGCGCCCCGGAAAATGAAACGGGTGTGGTCCTTCAAAATTAGCTGCTGCCTGCCGGAGATCCAGTCGGCTTCAATTTCCAGTGCACCTTGATCCGCGCCGCTCTTTGTCAGCGTGACGGCTCGATGACGGATGTTGCCCATTTTGAGGGCGTCTTCGGGCTTGATGGCTTCGGAATTGTTCCAGAAGTCGAAGCCATTAACGTTGCCGTAGTTCAACCACAAGCCGGCTTGATGCGGGTGGTCGATGCGCTCGCCGGGGCGCGGTTCGAGTGGGAAGCCACGGGTGACGATGGTGCCTTTGGCGGTGCGGAGAGGATACAGGACGGGCTTGGCGAGCTTTTCGGGCCAGATGTAGGAGGTAAAGGGTTGGCCGTCAATAAGGATGTCGACGCGGCGTTCCGCTTCGTTGGGTATCACACGGATTCTCTCCGCGGAGGAATTCTGCCTTGCGGCGACACAGCACACCATGAAGGCGAAGAGGACAACTGCGGCGGCTGTCCCACTACGAAGAGCACGCATGCGCGCCTGGTCTCCTTTTCCTGAGAGGTCTTCGGCGTCGGAATTTGCGCCAGCAAGACGCTGCCGCTACCAGGCGAGAGTGTACATCACAGAGCAAGGGCAAAGAACGTTTGTTGAAGGAACAATCTGCGCTAGAGTAGGGGCCGTTTGCGAAATTCTTGAGGGTAGGAACTGAAACGCCGATGAAGGCATTGTTGCTATCGAAATACCGGCAGCTCGAAATAGCGGAGGTGCCCACTCCGGCGGCGGGCGCGGGCGAAGTGTTGATTCGCGTGGGGGCTTGCGGGATTTGCGGCAGCGATGTGCATGGGTATGACGGGTCGTCGGGGCGGCGAATTCCACCGATTGTGATGGGGCACGAGGCGGCGGGGCGGATTGCTGCGGTGGGGGCAGGAGTTACGGGATTGGCGGCGGGAGATCGCGTTACTTTTGATTCGACGATTTATTGCGGAGCCTGCGGGTATTGCAAACGCGGCGAGGTAAACCTTTGCGATCACCGCCAGGTGCTGGGAGTTTCTTGCGGGGATTACCGGCGGGCGGGAGCGTTTGCGGAGTTTGTGACGGTGCCCGCGCGCGTGGTTTACAAGTTGCCGGAGAGCGTTTCGTTTGCCGAGGCCGCGATGCTGGAGGCGGTGGCGGTCGCGATTCATGCGGTGTCGCTGGCCGAAATCTCGGCGGAGAGCGCGGTGCTGGTCGTGGGGGCGGGGACGATCGGCGTGCTGATTTTGCAGGCGCTGCGCGCGGCGGGCTGCAAGCGCGTATTTGTTTCGGACGTGGATGCCACGCGGCTGATCATGGCCAAGGAATTGGGAGCCGCTGATGTCTTTCGTGCGGACGGGGACGTTGTCCCGCAGATTTTGCAGCGGACGGGCGGGGTGGGCGTGGACGTGGCGTTGGAAGCGGTGGGGCGGAATGAAACGGTGAGCGCGGCGATTGCGAGCGTGCGCAAGGGCGGCACGGTGGTGCTGGTGGGGAACATTTCGCCGGACGTGACGCTGCCGCTGCAAAAAGTGGTGACGCGGCAGATTCGCTTGCAGGGATCGTGCGCTTCGGCCGGGGAATATCCGCAGGCCATTAAGTTGATGGCGCGCGGGGCAATTCGCGTGAAGCCGCTGATCACCGCCGTGGCGCCACTGGCTGAGGGGCCGCAATGGTTTGAACGGCTATACGCGCGAGAGCCGAATCTGATGAAAGTGGTGCTTACGCCGGGGCCGGTTTCGTGAGCGATGCGAAGAGCGGAGGACTGTTCGATCTTTCCAGGCGCGTAGCGATTGTTACTGGGACGAGTCGCGGGCTGGGGCAGTACATGGCGCGGGCGCTGGCGAGGGCCGGCGCGGATTTGGTGCTGACGAGCAGGACGCGCGAGAGCTTGCGTGCGTTTGAAGTCGAGATTCGGGCGCTGGGCCGACGCGCCATTTCGCTGGAGCTGGACGTACGAAATCTCCAAAGCATCGAGCGCATGGCGGCCGACGCGGAGAAGGCGTTCGGACATTTGGATATCCTGGTGAACAACGCGGGGTGCAATGTCCGCAAGCCGGCGCTGGAAGTGACTTGGGACGATTGGAATTCGATTTTAGACACGAATCTGCGCGGGGGCTTTTTTGTAGCGCAGGCGGTGGCGCGACGGATGATTCCGCGGGCATACGGGCGAATCATCAACATTGGTTCGGTGACCAGCGTGGCGGGGTATGCGGGACTCGGGCCGTATGGGGCTAGCCGCGGAGGGATTCGGCAATTGACGATGAGTTTGGCGGATGATTGGGGCAAGCATGGCGTGACGGTGAACTGCCTGGCGCCGGGATGGTTTCGCACGGAGCAGAACAAGGTGCTGTACGAAAATCAGGAGTGGGTGGAGTATCTTTGCGATCGCATTCCCGTGAAGCGGCCGGGGCAGCCAGAGGATTTGGATGCGGCGGTGGTTTTTCTGGCGGCGGAAGCGAGCCGGTACGTGACGGGGCAGACGCTGCTGGTGGACGGCGGGATTTCTACGGGCGCGACGCGGGCGTTGGTGCCACAAGGGCAGGCGAGTTCGAGTTCGAAGCGAGCAGAAAAAGCGAGTTCGCGCGGCAAAGCGCGGCGCGGGAGGTGAGTCTTGCAAAGATCGTTAGCGAGGGGAATGTTTGCAGCGTCGTTGGGTCTGTCATTGAGTTTATTTGCGAGTGCGGCTCCGGGGTCGCGTAAAGGTTTGCAAATTTATTTTGTGGACGTGGAGGGCGGGCAGTCGACTCTGTTTGTTACACCGGAAGGTAAGTCGCTGCTGATCGACACGGGATGGCCAGACAACAACGGGCGGGACGCGGATCGCATTGTGCGGGCCGCGAAAGACGCCGGCATCAAGAAGATTGATTTCGTCCTGATCACGCATTATCACGATGACCATGTTGGCGGAGCGCCCCAGCTCGCGGCGAAGATTCCAGTGGGGGCCTTCATTGATCATGGGGAGAATCGCGAGACGAATGGCGAAGGAGCCAAGCGAGTTTTCGCTGCGTACCAACGATTGCTGGCCACCGGGAAGTACAACCACATTACTGCGAAGCCTGGGCAGGTGCTGCCGATTACGGGAATGCAGGTGCGCGTGGTAACTGCGGACGGCGAGTTGATTGAAAGGCCGCTGCCGGGCGGCGGCGGAAAGGAGAATGCGAACTGCGCGAATGCGCCGAAGCCGCCAGTCGACGTGACAGAGAATCCGCGCTCGCTGGGGACGCTGATCACCTTCGGGAAGCTGCGGATTCTCGATTTGGGCGACTTGACTTCGGACAAAGAGATGGACTTGATGTGCCCCACAAACAAGATTGGCGCGGTGGACATCTATGTCGTGTCGCATCATGGATCGGAGCCGAGCGGAAGTCCCGTGCTGGTGCACGCGATCACGCCGCGCGTGGCGATCATGGACAACGGCGCAAAGAAGGGCGGGGATCCCGGACCCTGGGAAGTGATCGTAAAATCGCCGGGCCTGGAAGATCTTTGGCAGCTGCACTATGCGGAGGAGGGCGGGGACGCGCACAACGTCGCGGCGCCTTTCCTGACGAACCTGCAGGGGCCGGATACTGGAAACTATTTGAAGGTTACAGCGCTGGCCGATGGAAGCTTTGAGGTGTTCAATTCGCGGACGCGGGAGACGAAGAAGTACGCGACGCGGTAGCTCTTGCGCAGTTGCCTCAGTTCGGAAATAGGCGCGCGGCGTTATCGTAGAGAATTTTGCGCTTCGCTGCGGCCGCAATCGGCAGGGCCTTGAATTTTTCGATGTTGCCTTTGATTTCCGGGACTCCCGGCCCGGGCCAGTCCGTTCCCCACAATACTTTGTCGGCGATATCCTCGATGCGCGGGAAATACTCGAGAAGTTTCTGCGGCGGGATTCCTGAAATATCCATGTACATATTTTTGTGACGGCGGACGAGGAAGAAGGCTTCGTTCATCCACAGCGGGCGGCCGCCGTGCGCAAGGATGACGACGAGATTGGGGTAATCGATACAGACGTCGTCGCAGAGCATGGGCTGGGCATGAAGATTTCTGGCTCCGGGGAAAATGGAAGTGCCGGTGTGGATCATGACCGGCAGGTGATTGGCTTGCGCGCGTTCGTAGACGGCGGCCAGGCCGCGATCGCCCTTCATGTACCCATTGGGCGAGAGGACTTGATGGGAGGGATGAAGTTTCAGCGCGCGGATACCAAGCTTGGCGATGCGATCGACTTCGGCGGCGGGATTGGCAACGGCACTGGGAAGGACGCTGCCGAAGGCGATGAGGCGATCTGGCGCAGCTTTGCAATAGTTGGCGCTCCAGTCGTTGACCTCGGGCGTGAAGCCGATGATGTCCGGATGCTGAGCCGGTCGAGGAGCGCGAGGAACGCTTTCGGATTGGAGCAATAGCGCTCGACGTCCGCGTAGTCCTTGCGTTCGCGCTTGATTAAGTCCAGCGCCTGCGGCTTCATCATGTGGAAGGGCATGATGTGGACGTGAATGTCGATGATGGGCTGGGTAGCTGATGGCACGCGGGGGCTCAGTTGAAGCGCACGTATTCGAAGTCGAGCGGCTTGCCGTTGACGCCTTTCACCGGCGGAGCAATCCAGTTGGCGAATTTGCCGAGCTCCGCGACGCGGCCGCTCATGAGCGACTGCACGTAGGCATAGTCCTTGGGACTCGGGAGCCACTCGAATTCATGAGCCTTCCATTGCTCTTCCGTCAGGATTTCGCCGCTAGGGCTGATGAAATGACCAGTGAAATTTCCGATTTCGCGATGAAAGCCTTTGTGCGGCAGGGTGAGGCGGAAAGAAATGCCGGTATCGTCGATCACGCGCTGCCAGCGATCGACGCCGGCCTGGATTTCTTCGATGTAGTCATCGCGCAGGCGTTCATTCAGAGCTGTCAACGCCGGGATTTGTTTCGTGATGATCTTGTCGCCGACAACTTCGGAGATGGGATACACAGCATCCTGGAGGGTGTGATCGTCTTCCAGCTTGGTTTCCCGGAAGCGGCCTTTGAGGCCGCTGGTGTAGTAATTGGCAGCGTTGGAGGAAATGTCGGAGCCGTAGAGGTCGAGGGTCACGCTGTAGTGAAAGTTCAAGTAGCGCTGAATGGTCTGCAGGTCAATGACGCCGAGCGCGCGCACGTCAGTCGGGGCGTCGACTTTATTTTCCTTCATGACTTCGCAGGTGCGCTGAATAATGCGGCTGACTCCGCTTTCGCCGACAAACATATGGTGCGCTTCTTCGGTGAGCATGAAGCGGCAGGTGCGCGCGAGGGGATCGAAGCCGGATTCAGCCAAGGCGCACAATTGGAATTTGCCGTCACGATCGGTGAAAAATGTGAACATGTAGAAGGCGAGCCAGTCGGGCGTTGGCTCGTTGAAGGCGCCGAGAATGCGGGGGTTGTCGGTGTCGCCAGAGCGGCGCGCGAGCAGAGATTCGGCTTCTTCGCGGCCATCGCGACCGAAGTAGCGGTGCAGCAGGTACACCATGGCCCACAGGTGGCGGCCTTCTTCCACGTTGACCTGGAAAATGTTGCGCAGGTCGTAGAGCGAAGGGCAAGAAAGGCCGAGCATTTTCTGCTGCTCAACGGATGCGGGTTCCGTGTCGCCTTGCGTGACGATGATGCGGCGGAGAATGGAACGATACTCGCCAGGGACGTCTTGCCATGCCGGCTGACCCTTGTGGGTTCCGAAGTTGACCTGGCGCTTTTCGTCGCGGGGCTGCAGGAAAATGCCCCATCGGTATTCGGGCATTTTCACGTAGTCGAACTGCGCCCAGCCGTCCGGCTCGACGCTAATGGCGGTGCGCAGGTAAACCTCGAAGTTGTGACTTTCGTTCGGCCCCATATCGTACCACCAACTGAGATAGGCGGGCTGCCAATGTTCCAGAGCACGCTGCAGAACGCGGTCGCGGCCGAGGTCGACATTGTTGGGAATTTTTTCGGTGTAATTAATCATTGCAGCTCCTGCGGATCGGACCGAGACAGTTTTTCAAACTCTTTCCCAATTAAACTTTACGGGCGCGCCGGTTCCGTAGACTTTGAGCGCGCCATTGGCGCCAACCGCGTTGGGACGAATGAAAATCCAGTTTTGCCACGCTGAGAGGCGGCCGAAAATGCGCGTCTCCATGGTTTCCGTAGCTCCGAAGCGGAGATTGGATTCCAGGCCGGTGAGGGCATCGGGAGACTGCGCGGCGCGGGACTCGATGGCCTGGCGAAGTTCGTCTTCCCAGTCGAGATCGTCGGGAGCGGATGTCACAAGGCCGGCGTCGAGAGCTTCCCTGGCAGAAAGCTTCTTTCCGAGGAGCAGCCGAAGCGCGTCGATGCGAGCTGCATCCTTGTAGAAGCGCGCGTCCAGGCGCGAGAGATGATTGGTCATAGGGAGCGCGCCGAAATTTATTTTTGAGACCGCGACGGTGGCGGGCTCGCCTTCCTGGGCGTCTTGCATGTAGACGCGATCGGCGGCCAGAGCAAGCTCGAAAAGGGAGCCAGCGAAGCAAGAATTCGGCTCAATGATGGAGAAGAGGGAGCGGGACGTGACGTCGATGCGAGCGAACGTGCGGCGTAGCATGCCCAGGACTTCCCGGACGAACCAATTATCCTCGTGAGCGAGAAGAAAATCATCGGCGGCGATGACCGCATCGGGATTTCCCGTAGTCTTGAAGAGCCAAAGACCGAGATCGAGCTCGCTGGTGCGTAAAGTGAGCATCGCGTCGTCGAGTTCGCGAGCCATTTGCAGCGGCCACCACTTGGCGCCAGCAGCGAGGGCTTTTTCTACGGTGTCCTCGGTTGCAGATTCGGGGGCGCGCACGGTGATGCCGGCGGTGCGCGCTTCGCGATTGAATTGAACGTCGACGAATTTGTAGTGAAGACCGGAATCGTCGGCGGTGCGTGCAAGGGGCGTGAGCATCACACCTTTCGCATTGGCGGGGCGATCGCTTTGCTCGGCGAGCTGGCGGGCCCGCTGCTTGATGTGTTCGGCGAATTGCTGCGGCTTCACGATTTCGTCCACGAGGCGCCAGTCTTTGGCCCGCTGGCCGCGGACACCGTCGGGATTGGTGCAGAAGATATCGGCATGATCGCGGCGGACATGGCGTTTGTCGGTGACGCGCGTGAGCCCGCCGGTTCCGGGGAGAACGCCGAGCAGGGGAAGCTCGGGGAGGCTGACGGCGGAGGAGCGGTCGTCGACAAGCACAATCTCGTCGCAGGAGAGGGCAAGTTCATAGCCGCCGCCAGCCGTGGTGCCATTGAGCGCGGCGAGGAATTTGAGGCCGGAGTGGGCGCTGGCGTCTTCGATGCCATTGCGCGTTTCGTTGGTGAATTTGCAGAAATTGACTTTCCAGGCGTGGGAAGAGAGCCCGAGCATATAAATGTTGGCGCCGGAACAGAAGAAGATGCGGTTCTTGGCGCTGGTGATGACCACAGAGCGGATTTCCGGATGCTCGAAGCGGATGCGCTGGAGTGCATCATGCAGCTCGATATCGACGCCGAGATCGTAGGAGTTGAGCTTGAGTTTATATCCAGGCCGGATACCGCCGTCTTCCGCCACGTCCATGGTGAGCGTGGCGACGGGGCCGTCGAAAGCAAGGCGCCAATGCTTGTAGCGGGAGGGATCGGTCTGGAAATCGACTGAGTCAATTTTTGGCTGAAGTTCTTGTGTTGCCGCTTGGTCCACGAGATTCCTCCTCCTGCACGCTTGGGGTGATGGCGGTTCCTAATTTCGTGAAACTCTGTTCGACGGTCTCGCCTGAGGTATCTAGATGTATATCCGCTTTGCGATAGAGCGGCTCGCGGGCCCCGAGAATCCGCCGCAAATCTTCCATGGCGCGATCGCTTCCGGCCATGGCTCGAAAATCTCCCTGGGCGATCACGCGAGACATGTGTTCCTCCGGCTGCGCTTTCACCCAGATGGTGTAGCAGTTGGCGAGGAGAAAGTCATAGTTCTCTTTTTCTGAGACGATGCCGCCGCCGACGGAAAGCACGATGCGCTTATATTCCGCGAGCACTCGCTCCAGCGTACGCTTCTCGATGGACCTGAAGCCCGACTGGCCGTAGAGTGAAAAAATCTCTGCTAACGGCATCCCCGTTTCTTTTTCGATCTCGCGGTCCAGCTCCACGAACGGGACATTCTTCTGGGCGGCGAGCCTGGCGCCGAGGGTGGACTTGCCGGCGCCGCGCAATCCAATCAGCGCGATGCGCTGTCTACGCGTTTCTTCTTCGGGAACGAAGTCCCGCGTGAGACGCGCTACGACCTCTTCAAGGCGATGCGGCGGCAACCGATCGAGGAACTGCAGAATCGTCTGGCGTTCTGCGGGCGCTTCGCTTTGCACGACGAATAAATCCGCCAGAGAAACCTGGAGAGCGGCGGCGATCCTGCTTAGGAGGACGACGGAAATGTTTCCCTCGCCAGCTTCGAGCTGGGCGAGGTGGCGCTCGGAAACATCGGCCTGGTGCGAAAGCATCTTGCGGGTCATTTCGCGGCGATTGCGCACTCGGCGAACGCGGTCGCCGAGGAAGCGTAGAAAATCAGTTTCGGTGGCAGCCGCGGCGCCTGGGTCTGCTGGAGGTTTTTGGGCGATGCTGGCCATGTCGCTTTCTCAAATGCAGTATATTACATTTCGTTGCGATGGAGTCAAGTTCACCCCTCTGGACATGCAGTATTATGCAGATTACGAAGGATTTCCCGTGGCGTGTGAATGGCTTTGCATTTCACGAAGCTTGAAGCGCTGGAGCTTTCCCGTGGCAGTCTTAGGCATTTCGGGAAGGAACTCGATCCAGCGAGGGCGCTTGTAGCCTCCGATGCGATCGCCGACCCAGGCCTGCAGGTCGCGGGCGAGTTGCTCGTTGGGAGTGAACTCCGGCTTGGTGACGACGTAGGCGGCGGGCTTGGTCAGGCCGGCTTCGTCATCGCGGGCAATCACTGCAGCTTCCAGGACCGCGGGATGAGCAATGAGCGCACTTTCCACCTCCGCGGGGCTCAGCCAGAGTCCGTTGACTTTGAAGAGGTCGTCGGCTCGGCCGGCGTACCAGAAGTAACCGTCCTGATCCTGATAATACTTATCGCCGGTTCGGAACCACTGGCCCACGAACGTCTCTTTCGTTTTTTCGTGTTGATTCCAGTAGCCGGCGCAGATGGAATCTCCGCGGACCCACAAATCGCCAATCTCATTCGCAGCGATGGAGTCTCCGTTGTCGTCGACAATTTTCGCGTCATAACTGGGGAGCACTTTGCCGCTCGAGCCAGCTCTAACTTGGCCGGGGCGGTTGGAAATGACCATGTGCAAGCTTTCCGTGGAGCCAAGCGCATCGAGAATCTCGACACCGAAGCGCTGCTTGAAACGCTCGAAGAGCGGTGCGGGAAGCGCTTCACCCGCGGAGATCGCGTGGCGGATACTGCTCAGGTCAAACTCTTTCCTATTTTCGCGGCGGTGAGCAAGCAGTGCCGCGTAGTTTGTGGGCACAGAGAAGAAGAGCGTGGGGCGATAGCGCTCGATGTCGGCGTAGATGCTGGCAGGAGTCGGACGCGCCGGAGAGAGAATGGTTGTGGCGCCACAGGAGAGCGGGAAGTAGCCGGCGTTGCCTAAGCCATAGGCGAAAAATAGCCGAGCTACGCTGAAGCATCGATCGCGCTCGCCCATGTTCAGAATCGCTTTGGCGTAGGACTCGGCGCACACCACCATGTCGTGATGCAGGTGAATGCAGCCCTTGGAAACGCCGGTGCTGCCTGACGAGTAGAGCCAGAAGGCAGGCTCGTCTTTGCTGGTCGGCTCGGCGTCGAGCTCGGATGATGCGGAGTCCAGCAACTCGCGCAAAGAGAGATGTCCGTGGTCGTTCTCTCCGACGACCACGATTTGACACAAATATCGCAAGCCCTCTCGCGGAATGGACGCTAGTTGCGGAAGCAGGCCTTCGCTCACGATCGCTACGCTTGCGCGACAATCGTTAAATACGCGTTCGCATTCGTGCGCCTTGTAGTGCGTGTTGACCGGCACCGCAACGGCGCCGATCTTGATGGCCCCGAAAAAAGAGTAAAGAAATTCGGGCATGTCCAGAACCAATAGCAATACGCGCTCTTCGGAACGGACCCCCAGTTGTCGCAGGGCGTTTCCCGCGCGGTTGGTTCGCTCCAACAACTGTTGGTAACTGACGCGCTCGTCGCCACATTCAATCGCAATGTTCTGAGATCTTCCCTCCTGAATGTTGCGATCGATGAAGTACGTCGCGGCGTTGAACGTGTCCGGTAGGGTAATCACGATGGCGACCTTCGCAGCGTTTCGCTGACCCACCGAGGTGGCTGCGCTCGCGAAATCGGCCGGAGTATAGCACGGCGATTTCGCTCGTTCGGAGGGCTGTGCGACAGCTGCACCGCTCAGCGGCGGCGTTTCGCGGGCGAACTCCGGCCTTCGTGGCGCGAAAGCCGAGAAAGAGTGGCGCGCCCGGGGAGACTCGAACTCCCGACCCTCTGCTTAGAAGGCAGACGCTCTATCCAACTGAGCTACGGGCGCAGGGGCTACCCTGATTCTAAAGCATCTGGAAGGCACAAAAGCAAAGAATGAATAGCTGTCGTCGGGACCAAAGGCGTTTGCAGTCCGGGAGATCTGCCGGCCATTCCTTGCGAGATTCAAAACTAGCTCACGCAGAGGTCCCCCGAGCTGAGCAGAGTTCGCCCGCGCACAGTTTCTTCTGGATGCCAGCACGCAAGGGGTTCACACTGGGCACCGCAAATTCGCGATCCGACTCCTCGATTTTGGCGCCGCCCGGATGACCCGAACGCTTCTCATTGACACCGACACCGCCTCCGACGACGCCGTGGCGCTCATCATGGCCTTGCGCTCCAAGGAAGTTCGCGTGGCGGCGATCACCGTCGTTGCCGGCAATGTTCCCGTAGCGCAGGCCACCGGCAATGCTTTGTACACTGCGGAGCTCTGTGGCGCGGATGCGCCAGTTTATTCGGGAGCGGAGGGACCGCTGCTGCGCAAGCTGGTCACCGCCGACTGGTTCCACGGTGCCGACGGTCTCGGCGATCACGGATATAAGCCAGCAAAGCGCCGCGCGGAGCCGCGTCACGCGGTGGACGCGCTGATCGACACCGTTCGGAAAAATCCCGGCATCGAAATCGTCACCCTGGGCCCGCTCACCAATTTAGCGATGGCGCTTCTGCGGGAACCGAAGCTTGCCGCCTCCGTTCGCCGTTGCGTGGTGATGGGCGGAGCACCGTGTTGCGTCGGCAACGTCACTCCCGCCGCCGAGTTCAACATCTGGGTCGATCCCGAGGCCGCGCGAGTCGTCTTCCATTCTGGGGTTCCGATAGAAATGGTCGGTTGGCAATTGTGCCGCGGAGACGCCGTGCTGCATCCACAAGAAATCGAGCACGTTCTCGCCTTGAAAAACCCCATCGCGGAGTTTGCCATCCGCTGCAACAGCACCGCCCTGGAAGCATTTTTCAAGCAGACCGGGCAAAGAGGAATATCGCTGCCCGATCCGGTGTGCATGGGCATAGCGCTCAACCCCGCCCTTTGCACCACCTCCAGCGAGCACTATGTCGAAATCGAAACTGCGAGCTACCTGACGCGCGGCATGACGGTTGTCGACCAGCTCAATGTCGCCACCGATTTCCGAAACAGGGATGTCTGGGCCAACGCCATCGAACGCCAACGCAAGGTCCACGTGTGCTGGAGCCTGGACATTCCGCGCTGGAAGGCTCTGCTCTTCTCCGCCCTCTCCTAATTCAATTTCTTGCTGGACGTCACAGCCCTGGGCTTTTCTTGAATTTGGGGGTCGGAGCTTCAGCTCCGACATAAGAGCTCGCCTCATCCGAGCGCTTTAGCGCCTGAGGAAACGTCTTACGCCCTGGCTCTTTTTCTTGAATTTTGCGCATCGCAGCTTTAGTGTCACGCAACCATGCCAAGCGATAAATTCGACCCCAACTGTGCCTTCTGCAAAATCCTGCGCGATCCCACTGCAAATCACCTCGTCTACGAAGATGAATCCTCCCTCGCTTTTCTCGACCATCGCCCCTTGTTCCCGGGACACTGCCTCGTGATTCCCAAGAGCCATCTGGAGACCATCCACGAGTTGCCCGATTCCCTGCTCAAGCCGTTTTTCTCCACTGTAAAAATGCTCGCCGCCGCCATCGAACTGGCGATGCAAGCGCAAGGAACCTTCATCGCCACCAATAACCGCGTCAGCCAAAGCGTCCCCCATTTTCACGTCCACGTAGTTCCCCGCAAAAAAGGCGATGGCCTGAAAGGCTTCTTCTGGCCCCGCGGCAAATACAAAACCCCCGAAGAAATCAGCGCCGTATTGAGCGCCCTGCGCTCCGCAATCGCGCAGCTTCAGCAACGTCCCTAGCCAGCATCATCACGCGCAGATTGTCCGTTCGCCACGGTGTTCCAAAACAGACCACCCAAAGCGAAGGAACTACCCTTACTTCTTTGCAATCGCACTAATGAACTGGCTAATTGGGATGTCTATTCCCACTAGGAGTTTCGTCACCCGGTGAGCGTGCAAGTCAATGTTCAGTTGGCCGGGCGTTGCTGTAGACCCTGAACTCAGAGTTTGGGGCGTAAAGACTTTATTGAAAACCGCGCCTACGAACACATTGACCCGTAGAGGCAAGGGTTTGTGCGTGCCTATTGCCAGACCGACAAAGGGCTTGTTCAGCGGTTTCCCGGACAACGGCAATCCGGCAACGATACTTGGCTGCCAAGGATAGTCGCCCTTTAAATCGACCGAATATGGATACCAATGCCCTAGCGCATATGCGTTCACTCGGCTGATCGTTTTGGCGCGTACCGTACCGTCCGAGGAAAATTGCGCCTCTTTCACACCTTTAACGGGTATTCCGATACTTACGTCCCACGAAGCGAATCCTTCGTCATCATAAGTTTGATTAAATGTCGCGGCCGGCTTCTGATCCGTGCCAGCCGGAGCGCTCGTGGGATATGCGCCTCCGGAAATGGCGATGTCTGCGGGAAGTTTAACGATGTTGGTTATCTGACGTGCGCCAACCAAGTAGTCGTTGGCGGGCAACTCTCGCACCTGCGGGCCAAGGATTAGGTTGATTAGGCTTAACGCGTCTGTCTCCTGCACCGATTTCTTTGCTTTCCCTTCGATGGTGTAACGTACCTCGAAGCGGGCTAACGCCGACACGCCCGTGTGAACTACAAGAAGGCCCACACTCTTGCTTCCATAGATTCGGAGCGCACCGTCCATCTGAACGTTTGTTAGCGGCAACCCAGCCATTTGCGATGTCCGATGACTCTGCGGGTGAACGAGATACCAAGCGCTGTCTGGGGCATGTGCATCGCCAGAAGCCGTTTTGGGCGGCCACCGGACAATGTTGGTAATGATATAGGTGGGGCAAGCGTCCAAGTGCGATGAATCACAAGAAACATGAGCAAGCTTTCCATAAAGAGCTAAGGCATGAGGCACATCCAAGGGGTCAGCTATATCGGTTTCCTCATTCGGGTGTGGTGCTCTCAGCGTCAACACGAGTTGCCCGGAATCCACTGCTCCTGTTTGAGCACACGTAGTCACAGAAAAGATCAACAACCACAGTGTGAGTACAAGGATCAAGCGAAGCCCAGAAGACATTCTGAGATTTCCTCCGTGGCCTTAATCGGATTCCTGTCGTAAAGACTGGAGCCTGAGCCGAGCGCCCAAAAAGAACCTCGCATTGGGTCTAGTTTTAGAATGCTGTTATCATAATGTTAGTACATTACAAGTCAAGGAAATTCATCCGTGGATACCTCATGGGCAGCTATTCAAGTTAGCGGCGTCAAGTCATCCCGTGCAGGTGGGCGCATGGCGTGAATCGTGGGCAAGAGTTCGTGATCGGCGGCTATTTTCCCAGAGCACACGGCTTCGACTCACTGATCGTCGCCTACTATGACGGAGACAAATTGATGTATGTGGCAAGAACTCGGAACGGGTTTGTACCGGCCTCCGGGCGACAAGTGTTTTCGAAATTGAAACATCTCGTGACGCCCGCGTGCCCATTCGTAAATTTGCCGGAGATCAGGCGATCACGATTTGGGGAGGAACTCAACGCCGAGAAAATGAAGAACGCAGTTTGGTTGAGGCCAGAAGCGGTCGTGCAGACTGAGTTCCGGGAATGGACCGAGGCGGATAGGCTGCGCCATTCGAAGTTTGTCGGACTGCGCGAGGACAAGAATCCTCGAGGCGTGGTCAAGGAGCAAGCCGGCGAGCCTTGGATAAGTTCCGGTTACCCCGTCACTCGGGAACAATCGCCGGTAACGTCCACAAATCAGACTTGCGGACTGTGCGTCTACATGCGTGCTGCTGAGGGCTTCAGAAGTCCCTACACGTTTATGCGAGCTTGTTCTAAGGAAGGGTTGCCGGTCACTTGCTCGAAGGACTACTCGTATCTCAAGGCGACCATAGGGTCCACGTGCATT
>WNFF01007886.1_pt1 | contig 16651 bp, 14 predicted proteins | sample 5400441 | NCBI WGS metagenome assembly WNFF01 (sample SAMN13153345, study PRJNA577476) | soil metagenome | isolation source: 120 cm saprolite under Douglas fir tree site 2 hole 3 replicate 1 | place: USA:California | collected 2015-04-18 | reverse complement strand
AGTTTGAATAGATCGTCCCGCCCCGGCGGGATATGCGCGCCAAGCATCCGTTATCTCGGCGAACAGCGACTGGTCATTGCCCGGGGTGCCGGAGACGGCCTGGGCGCAACCGCTGACAGCAAGAATCCGACGGGGCGACCGGCGCTCACACATCCTGAGCCACAGACGGGGGTTGACTGCCGCTTCTAGCATCTGTCAAGTTAATTGAGGTTAGGTGTGGTAAAACGAGGTCAAATTGGCCGAGCGGTCCGCCACCTCAGCCGAGCGTGCAGTTTCGTTCGGTCCCTTCCGCCTCCTTCCGGCGCAACAGCTTCTGCTGGAAGGTGAAGTCCCCGTTCGTCTCGGGAGCCGTGCCCTCGAGATCCTGACAGCGCTGGTCGAGCGCGCGGGCGAGTTGGTTACCAAGAACGAGCTCATGGCGCGCGTCTGGCCCGACACGGCCGTCGAGGAGAGTAATCTCAAGGTCCACGTCTTTGGGCTTCGACGGGCGCTCGGCGACGGCCAGCCAGGTCGTCGATACATTGCCAATGTTCCGGGGCGCGGCTATCGCTTCGTGGCAGCGGTCATCCTCGCCGAGCCAAAAGAGCACTTGGTGCCAAAGAGCGCGGTCCCGGAGCGGGTAGGCACGCACAATCTGCCGATCTCTCATTCGCGCGCGCTTGGCCGTGCCGATACGATCAGTGTGCTTCGCGATCTGTTGCCAAGCCAGCGGTTCATCACGATCGTAGGAGCAGGCGGGATCGGAAAGACGACGGTGGCCCTTGCGCTGGCCGAGGCGATCGTTCCCGCTTACGAGCACGGGATCTGGTTTGTGGATCTTGCCCCGCTCGACGATCCACAATTTGTCTCGACCACGCTCGCTTCCACACTCGGGCTTGCGATCCGCTTGGAGAACGCGGCCACCGGTCTCGTCGACTTCTTGCGCGACAGGCGGATGTTGATCGTCCTTGATAACTGCGAGCACGTAATCGACGCCGCGGCTGCCCTGGCAGAGCAGCTGCTGGGCGGTGCTCCCGGCGTACATATTCTGGCAACCAGTCGCGAGCCGCTACGCGCGAGAGGCGAGCGTGTGCACCGCTTGTTGCCGCTGGAGGTCCCCCCCGACCCATCCGGACTTACGTCATCGGAAGCGGGTGTTTACGCCTCCGTCCAGCTCTTCGTGGAGCGCGCGGCGGCGATCGTAGACGGCTTTGAACTCAGCGACACGGACGCTCCGGTCGTCGCCGACATATGCCGTAAACTAGGCGGCATACCGCTGGCGATCGAGCTCGCGGCCGCTCGTGTCGACGCGTTCGGCGTGCAGCAACTATCGGCGCTGCTGGATGATCGATTCGGGATACTGAATCAAGGGAAACGCACCGCTCAGCCACGGCATCGAAGCCTGGTCGCGACGTTCGATTGGAGCTACGGGTACCTGCCCGAGAACGAGCGCGCCATTCTGCGCCGTCTTGCGGTTTTTGCCGGCATCTTCACCCTCAAATCGGCGGTTGCGGTGGCAGCGGACAGCAAGACCGATGTCGTCGAGGGCGTGGCGAGCCTAGTCGCAAAGTCGCTGATCTCGGCCGATGTCGGAGGGCCGGTTGCGCGGTATCGTCTGCTCGACACGACACGCGCCTACGCATTGCAGAAGCTCACCGACAGCGGCGAGTTCCAGGAGTACGCGCGGCGCCACGCGGAGCACCATAGACACTGGTTCGAGGGAGCGGAAGCCGATTGGCTTACACGGCCTCCCACCGAGTGGCTGCAAGATTATGGCCGCGCGATCGACGATGTTCGTAGCGCGCTGACCTGGGCTTTTTCGCCAAAAGGCGATGCGTCGGTCGGCGTAGCGCTCACCATCGGTTCGACTCGTTTATGGCTGCAGTTATCGCTCATGGACGAATTCCGCGAGTACATCCAGCGGGCGCTTGCTCGCCAGGCGGCCCTGCCGACGCACAGCGAACAGGACGAGATGAAGCTCCTCGAGGCACGTGAGTTTGTGTTGCTATATGCAACAGATCAGCTGCCCGAGAATGACGGTCTCTGGACAAAGGTGCTTCGGATAGCGGAAAAGCTCGGGGATGATGAGTATCGGGGCCGGGCGCTTTGGGGACTATCCGTTTATCACTTGTATAGAGGAGATTTTCGCGAACTGCTTAGCATCGCCCAAAAATTCAGCACCATCGACAAAAGCAGTAACCCTCTTCCTGGAGTGATGCACAGTTTCATGACGGGTACCGCGCTGCATTATTTGGGAGATCAGACTAGCGCACGTCAGCACTTCGATTCTATGGTCAATCAAAATTTTACCCCTGAGCGCCACGCGCTTTTTGCGCACAGAACAGCGGCCAGCGCCAAGCTTTCAATTATTCTCTGGATGCAGGGATTTCCGGATCAGGCGGTTCGCAGGGCGCAAAGCGCTATCGATGACGCCCGATCGCTCGGTAATGCGCTATTGCTGTGCAATATCCTGGCCCACGCAACGTGCCCACTCGCTGTATATGTCGGCGATTTGGCGACGGCGGAACGTTGGGTAGCGATGCTCCTGGACCGTTCAAGCAAACATGCGCTGACGGCACGGAACGCACAGGGCCGCTGCTTGCAAGGGATGCTGCTTCTCGCGCAGGGCGATATCGCTGGCGTGCAGCTCCTTCGAAACGCTCTCGACTGGCTTCGCCAGGCAAGGTTCGGTTTTGGCCATGCGATATATCTCGGTGCACTGGCCCAAGGCCTGGGTGCTACTGGCCAGATGGCGGAGGCACACATTGCCATCGATGAAGCCCTCGAACGGTCCGATCGCAACGAGGAGCGCTGGTGCATGCCGGAGCTGCTGCGCATCAAAGGAGAGCTCGTTCTGTCGGATGGACCGGCAGCCGCAGCTGGGACGGCCGAAAGCTTCTTCCTGCAAGCTTTGGACTGGGCACGCCGACAAGGAGCTTTGTCGTGGGAGCTGCGCACCGCCACGAGCCTGGCCAAGCTATGGCACCAGGACGGCAAGATGTCGGAGGCGAACGACCTGCTCTCTGCTGTCTACCAGCGGTTCGATGAGGGCTTCGACACGAGCGATCTGATTGCTGCCCGCGCATTGATGGATGAGTTTCGCGCGACGTCGACTGTCAATCGGCGTTGAACTTTGCGCGCCGCTTGACATCCAACCTCTTCCTCCAGCTGCCTTATCTGTCGACTGAATGGTGGCTGCGCTATATTCGATTCGGTCGCCGCATGGGTGAAATCGAGGGTGCGGGCTTGGCCGCAGCGGTATGCGACCTGGTATCGGTGCTCTTTTCGGGGCTCAGCATTGAAGAGAATTTGGCTTTGGATCCATCGCTCGCCCTTGAAAAGGTAGCAAACTTCACGAGAATGCTGCGGGCCTTTGATGAGTCCAATTGTGCTGCGCAAGCCCATTATCGCGGAGACGACGCCAGCCGAATGGCGCGATCTCGAAAAAGGTGCAAGGCGGACCCCTGCCAAAGCACCGACGTCATCTTGAGTGCCAACAGGCGATATTTCCCCAACGCGGGCGGGGGCATTGGGCGCGAGGAAGGCCCAAGACTGGCAGAGCTTCGATGATGGCATCCACGATTCTGCTGTGTTACGATGTTGGGAAGGCGGCTTCGATCGCCCACTTCATGCGATGGAGCAAGCCTGCTGAACTCGAACCAAGCAGGTCCCGAGCGCTCCGGGAGCGCTATCTCATTGGCTCATAGATGATGCAGAAGCTAGATGGGGAATATCTGCCATCCAGCGAAATCATCTCGTTCGGGTCATGGCGGTTGTGCCCACGGAGACGATGGCTTGAGAGAGACGGCGTCCGTCTTGAACTCGGCGATCGCGCTTTGGACATTCTTATCGTCTTGGTCGAACGCGCCGGCGAGGTCGTCACAAATAACGAGCTACTTGAGCAAGTTTGGCGTGGCGTCACGGTGAGCGACGGGAGTGTTCGCTTCCAAATCGCCATGTTGAGGAAGGCGCTCAATGACTTCCCTTCGGACGTCAAGTACATAGAGAATGTTCCTGGCCGCGGCTATCGCTTTGTGGGGTTTATTTCACGATCGACGCCTCCAGAGACGGCGCATCTATCTCATGAGCCACGTGCTCGGGGCAGGCTTGCTGTTCGGTTGGCACGGATGGTCGGGCGAGACCAAGATGTTGCTGCGATTTCAAGGAAGATAATCGATCAGCGTTTTGTCACGATCATAGGACCGGGCGGTATTGGCAAAACGACCGTCGCGGTTGCCGCATCTCAAGTACTTGTTCAATCCTTTGATCTGGCCGTACATTTTGTAGATTTCTCGGCCTTGCGTGTTCCACAACTCGTGGCCAGTACGGTTGCATCCCTATTTGGGTTGCAAGCAATGTCTGGCGATCCAACATCGTTTCTCATCAATTATCTTAGACACAAGCGTATGTTGATTGTGTTCGACTGCTGCGAACATTTGATAGATGCTGCTGCAAGCCTGACCGAAAAAATCTTCAGGTCCGCACCGGATGTTCATTTGCTTGCGACTAGTCGGGAATCGTTGCGCGTTGAGGGTGAGCACGCTCACCGCTTACAGCCTCTTGATGTTCCTCCTCCTAAAGCCGACATTTCCGCTCGGGAGGCGATGGCCTTTCCCGCAGTTGAGCTCTTTGTCGAGCGAGCCGCGGCAAGCTCAGGTGGATTCGAACTCGATGACGTCGTTGCTCCATTGGTCGCCGAGATTTGCCGCTTTCTCGACGGGATTCCCTTGGCGATCGAATTGGCCGCCGCACGAACCGGTGTGATGAGTGTTGCCGCGATCGTAACGAGCCTTAAGGATCTTTTTTCACTATTGGCTGGTGGCCAGCGCACCGCATTACCACGCCATCAAACGCTGCGTGCGACTCTTGATTGGAGTCATGAGCTTCTGCCGCCAAACGAGCAGATAATATTGCGCCGCTTAGGTATCTTCCGAGGCAGTTTCGAGCTTAATTCAGCGGTCACCGTCGGAAGCGAAGACGCGTTGCCCGTCAGCGAGGTTAAAAGTGGTATAGGTAATCTGGTCGCAAAATCGCTTCTAACGGCAAATGCGAGCCGAGATATCGTATACTACAAGATGCTCGATACGATGCGCGCCTACGCACGCGAAAAGGTCGCCGATAGCGGCGAGGCTTCCGAAATCGCGCGGCGCCACGCCTTTCTGTACGCCGATCTCTTCAGGAACGCCGAGGCAGATTGGGATGTCGGGCCGAAAGAAAAATTTCTTGAGTTATATGCCGGACGTATCGACGATCTTCGCGCCGCGCTCGATTGGGCGTTTTCGTCTGAGGGAGATGTTTCGGTCGGCATAAAATCAACAGCGGACTCCAGACCGGTCTGGTTCGCTTTGTCGCTTGTCGAAGAGTACCGCGGTCACGCAGAGCGAGCTCTCAAGCATCTAAAGGAAGCATCGCTGGTAGGCTCGGAACAAGAGATGAGGCTTAGCCTGTCGCTTGGCTTGGCGATTTACAACGCCTGGGGCCCGGTTCCGTCTATGGCCGCTGCCGCAGCTAGAGCGCTGGAAATCGCGGAGCGGCTTGGCGCGACGACCTATCGGGTCCGCGCGCTCTGGCAATTGGCCCGCGAGCGGGCGAATAATGGCGACTATGCCGGCCTGCTTGCGCTCTGCAAACGGTTCGATGAACTCGCCCAAACCATCGCCGACGACGCGATCTCGCTTGTTCGCGACCGGATGACCGGTCTGGGCGTGCATCTGGTTGGTCGCCAAGCGGAAGCGCGTGTCTATGCGGAGCGAGCGTTTAATCATCCCTCTGCGTCTATGCACTCGACTCAGACGACCCTGAAAGATTATGATAATAGGATCGCATCGCGTGCACTTCTTGCGCGGGTTCTCTGGTTCCAAGGCTTTCCGGATCGGGCGGCCGCTTTGGCAGCCGAGAGCGTGGAATGCAGTCTCAGGCTCGGCGATGCGTTGCCTGCATGTTACGTACTGGCGGATCCAGCGTGCCCGATCGCGTTCTGGATAGGAAATAGGTCCGAAATTGCGCGTTACCTACGGCTACTCAGGGAGCAATCGACGAATTTGCCGTTTGGCCTCTGGCATTCGTGGCTTGGCTACTACGAGAAGGTTGCCGCGCTGGGCGAAAATGACGGCACATCCGCCTTCCAGGATCGCTCGAATGCGATCATTGATGAATTGAAGGGGCCGATCATCGACATGATCGGCACGTTCCGAGAAGAACTGACCTGCCCGGAAGCGGTCGCCCGCACGGCAGCTGGGATTACCGGCTGTTACGCGCCGGAAATACTGCGTGCCGAGGGTGCGAACCTGCTCCGGCGCCGCGGGCAGCAAATGGCCGAAAAGGCGGAAGCGTTGTTTAAGCGATCCCTGGATCTGGCCCGTCAACAGGGAGCCCTCTCATGGGAATTGCGGAGCGCGACAAGCCTGGCGCGGCTCTGGCAAAAGCAGGGGCGGAGTGATAGGGCGCGAGCGCTGCTTGCACCGGTTTATGAGCAGTTCAGCGAAGGTTTTGCGACCGCCGATCTGTTAGCAGCCAAAAATACATTGGATGATCGGGCACCTATCTGAGGTTGATAGATAAGCCAGACGGGTCCGCGTTAGCGATTGGGTAGCGTCGCCGCCGCCAGCCAGCGTGGGTCTGGCCCATCTCACTCGTGGCTCGCCGAAAACATAGCCAGTCGCAGGGGTCAAAACGAAAACGATTTACACCGCCTAACGCGAATTTTCCCGAATTAATTAGCATTTCTGCTTGGTCGCGCCAATGCTGAAGATGTTTCCGGAGGAGGCGAAGGCAATGTATGCGGCGCCAATTTCACTGCTCCAGGCTGAAGTATCTTTGCGCGGTGTCAACGACCTAACCTTTAGCCTCATCAAGCTTCTTGAGACGGCATCTAGAGAAGTAGATACGGACCGGGCGGCAGCAAAGGCATCTATCGCGCAAGCATCTTCACTTTTACAGGTGCAAGTTGAGCGGACTGCCGCCAGATCACCTAACAATCGGGCATTAGGAGGTCTGACCACATGGCAAATCCATCGGGTGTCAACCTTCGTGGACGAGCATCTCGAGCAACCCATTAGGGTGGAGGATATGGGTCAAGTGCTGCGCCTGAGCGTGACTTACTTCCGTCGTGCCTTTAGGCGCAGCTTCGGAGAGACTCCGCACGCGTATTTGATCCGGCGACGCTTGGATTGGGCGCGTCATCTCATGCTGACCAGCGATATGGCGTTGAGTGAAGTTGCTCAAGCCTGCGGGTTTGCTGACCAATCCCATCTTTGTAGGCAATTCCGCCAATGTATCGGAGCAAGCCCGGCATCGTGGCGTCGCGAGCGCCGAGATCCGGATGCGCAATTGACCGAGCGCAACATAGGCAGGCAAGAAAATGGACAGTCTTAGCGCGCTTAGCGCCTTTGTGCGCGCCGCCGAGATGCGAAGTTTCACAGATGCTGGCCGACAGCTGAGTCTGTCGTCGTCAGCGATAGGCAAGGCGGTGGCGCGATTGGAGGAGCGTCATGGTGTTCGCCTATTTCATCGCAGTACGCGATCTATCACCCTTACTCAGGAAGGCAAGCTGTTCCTCGAAAGCTGCCGACGAATTTTTTCCGAAATCAAAAATGTAGAGTTGGAATTTGCTCAAACCAAAGGCGCTCCGAAAGGCAAGCTTTGCGTGAGCTTGCCGCTCCTGGGGATGCTAATGATGCCAACGCTCGATCAGTTCATGAAGGCATACCCGGAAATCGACCTAGACTTGGATTTCACGGACGGGCCAGTCGACGCTGTCGATAGCGGATACGATGTGGTCGTAAGAACTGGAGATGTAATCGATTCTCGGCTGATGTCACGAGGACTCGGTACTTATCAGTTTGAAGTTGTCGGATCGCCAGATTATTTCGCGCGAGCTGGTTTGCCGCTAAACCCGGAAGAATTGGCCGCGCATTCGTGTCTCCATCGGAGGTGTGCAACAACCGGAAAGCTGGAACGTTGGCCGATCGTAGCATCAGAGCGAAGCGCCCCTCCGCCCTCGACGCGGGTTGCTGCTAGTGCCTTTGAACCACTAATCGCGCTTGCCGAACTGGGCGCCGGCGTTGTCTGCGTACCCGATTTCGCAATTCGATCTCAGATCGAGGATGGTTCGCTTATACCCGTGCTTCGGGATTATGTCGCGAACACCGAAGCAGTCCGCGCTTTGTGGTCGTCAAACCGCTATCAGTCTCCTAAAGTTAGAGTGTTTGTGGATTTTCTAGCCAAGCATTTGTTGGCAAAGAAGCGCGGGAACAGTCCATCAAGTGTCTTGCAAGGCGCAGCGCCTAGTTGTAGTCGGAAGGCGGTTACCAAGTGTAGGCTGCAATTGGCGAACGCGAGTCGGATAACTTCGGAAGCCGCTTCTTAAGGCGAGAAATCGGGTCAAGAAATGCCGATCACGCCATCGTGAAAAATCCCACCGGGCGGCGCCAGCCACGGAGAACTGCCGACCAGCTTTTTGAACTAGCATTTGCAGGCGGCTTCCTAAGTGAGGAGTCGGTCTTGGCGAAGTAACTCGCGCTCCCGCTCGGCAGCATGTCGGGCACGGTCGACGAGCAGGCTCGGACATTTGGCCCGTTTCGTCTTCTGCCTAAGCAGCGAATGCTGTACGAGGCTGGCAGGCCCGTTCGCGTAGGCAGCAGGGCCCTTCATATCCTGGTCATACTGGTTGAGTGCGCCGGCGAAATTGTCAGCAAGGATGAACTAATATCTCGCGTGTGGCCTGAGGCATTCGTCGACGAAGCTAACCTGAGAGTGCATATAGCGGCCCTTCGGCGGGTGCTGGGGGATGGTCAGAGCGGTACCCGCTATATCGCAAATATCATCGGTCGAGGTTACAGTTTCGTAGCGGATGTGTCGCTCGAGCAAGAAGCGTCGCAAACGGCGGAACCAACTGTTGCGGCTGAACCGAGTTATAACCTGCCGCCGCGATTGAGCCGAATGATCGGCCGTGCAGAGGTCGTGAGTACGCTCGGTGCCCAGGTTCGGCAGCGGCGATTCGTTACGATTGTTGGATCGCCGGGAATCGGAAAAACAACTGTTGCTCTCGCGGTTGCAGAATACCTGACCGATTTCTTTGAGCATAAGGTTAGGTTCGTCGATTTTGCTTCGGTTTCTGATGCGACGCTTTTGCAAAGCGTTCTTGCGCGCGTTCTGGGCATTGCGGTCCTGACGGAGAACGCAACCCAGGACATATTGAACTTTCTCATCGATAAAAAGGTTCTGCTGGTTCTCGACAATTGCGAACATGTCGTCGACGCTGCCGCGGAACTATCGGAGAACATCCTCAAAGGAGCTTTAGGGGTCCACATTCTCGCAACAAGCCGCGAACCCCTCAGGGCCGAGGGAGAATGGGTCCAACGCCTTGAGCCACTCGGCGTGCCGCCGGCGTTAGGCAAGCTTAGTGTCGCCGAGGCTATCCACTTTCCAGCGATGGAACTCTTCATCGAGCGCGCCTCTTCGAGCCACGATACATTTGAACTTACTGAACCCGATGTGGAGGTTGTCGCCCAGATCTGTCGGCATCTTAACGGGATTCCGCTCGCAATTGAGCTGGTTGCAGCGCGCGTCGATATGTTCGGGGTGCGCGAACTTGCAGCTCTGATCGAGGATCGCTTCCTTTTGTTGACGCAAGGCCTGCGCACCGCCCTTCCGCGACAACAGACGATCGGCGCGACACTCGATTGGAGCTACAGCATCCTACCCCCATCTGAGCAGGCGATCCTTCGACGAGTTTCCATTTTTTCAGGAGCCTTCACTATGGAATCCGCCACTGCCGTCGCGGCCTCCGGGAATATCGACAAGAGCCAAGTATTCGAGGGGGTCGTGAGCCTGACGCAAAAATCACTCATCGTTGTGGACACCACCGGAGACGAAGTGCAATACCGGTTGCTTGAGATGACGAGAACCTACGCGATCGAGAAACTTTCTACTACTGAGGAAAGCTTGGTAATATCCCAACTGCACGCCAGGTATTTCTGCGATTTTATGCGCTGGGCGAAAGCCAAGGTTCAGACCGGACCCAAGCCGGAATAAGCTCTGCTTCGTTGCTCGATCGACTGCTGTGTCGAAGCGGCGCGCGAGTGATCGCAACATTCCTGATCGCAGTTCCGCAAGTTCTAAATTGGATCGGCATCGTGCCGCCGCGATAATACGGACACTCCAGTCCGAAATGTTCCGACGCCGACGGGGCTACTCGCGCGTCGGCGTACCAACTAGTTTTTCCTGCGATACACGCAGCGGACTTCCAACGGCAGCTTGGTTTTCCGAGGCGACACCCGATATCGATCACAGCTCGCTGGTGACTGGGAGCACCTGGTCTGTACTCCAACCAGCAGGTCGAGGGCTAAAAGAAGATCACGGCCGCAGTCAGAGCAAGCAATATGTCGACGAGTCTGCACAATAGTCTGCCTGAGACACTTGCAATCCCGCGAACCCGACCGTTGTTCGTCATGCAGTTGAAGGTCCGCGAACTGCTAATCGTCGGCGCAACGTCGGGTGCGCATCGTAGGGTCGGGATGGTCTTCGGTGGTTCATTCGGTGGCGAACGGATGTCCGGCGAAGTGCTGGATGGAGGCAATGACTGGCAGACGCTACGCAGCGATGGCTCCCTGACACTTGATGTCCGGCTAGTCCTGAAGACAAAGGATGATGCCCTCATAGCAATGACATACCGGGGTATACGCCACGGGCCTCCGGGCGTGGTGCAGAGGATCGAGCAGGGCGAGGTGGTCGATCCGGCAAGCTATTACTTCCGCATCAACCCCTTATTCGAGACCGCCGCCGCGAAATACGATTGGCTAAATCGCGTAGTCGGGATCGGTATCGGCCACCGCCAGGTCGCCGGTCCCATCTACAGCGTATTTGAAGTGCTATGAGAGGCGAAGACGAGACCAATTTCTCGACTGAAGACCAGTGGCTGCTGAACAACGCGGTGCCATTGACCTTGGATGACGTTTCCAGCCGCTTAGGCTCGGCGGATCGAAGACACGATAATCCGGTTAGGAAGAGTAAGGTCGCACAGCGAAAAGGGAGAGAACAGAACGCCCGTGGAGGACTTCCGAACTGAGATCGGTGAATCGACCACATGCGAAAAAGCCGCTTCCAAATCAATAGATCCCTCCAATCACATCGGACCCGAATGTACGAAATAGCCTTTTCGAGCCCCCCGCTATTTGCGGCCGGGTTTTCAACCGGGGAAGGTTACGATCGATGTTGACCCTGTCGGTTCAAACTTTTGGGTGACTTCGCCATTGAGAGCCTTCGTGAGAGCTCTTACGATCTTCGTGCCTTGGCGAGGCTCGATCCGCCCGTTAGTCGTTCCATTGTCGATCACGCGACATTCAATCAAAGCCCCGGTAAACGAAAGTGCGACCCAAATTGTTCCTCCAGCCGGGCTAAATGCGTGGCGCGCAGCGTTGGAGATCCACTCCGAAATGATCATGCCGAGTATCCAGCAACGCTCTGAATCCAATCGCACAGACCGCTCCGTTAATATCAACTCGATGCCACGGTGCGCCAGCTTAGATTTGCTCATCGATTGACAGAGCGAACGCATGTAAGCGGAGGCATCCATCGAACGTCTGTGCGAAGGAATTTCAAGGGCACGATGGACACGTGCAAAATTGTAGAGACGATCATTGACCGCGGCGAGTACGATCTTAACCTCTTTGTTCTTAGAACGGGCGGCGTTCAGCGAAACCATGCTGATCGCCGACGCTAATTCATTGTTTATCCGGTGCGTGATTTCTCGCAGGAGCAGCTGCTGATCCTCAAAGTTGTCAACTAGATTTAATCCCTTCATGATGGTCTCCCGCTCGCGACGATCGCGCGGCCTCGATCGGCCGACGTGCTGCGTAGTCGGGACAATAGCGGTCGGACGCCGTTAACGATTGGACGGGCCGACCTTTACTTTTGAATTTCGATCCAGAACTGAAGGAAAAATGCGCGACCGATTGGCGCGAAAGGATTTCCGTGGGACCGTCATTCTTGATATGATTGAAGGGACCCGCGAGCCCAGATTTGGTGAAAGTTGTCCGATATTTTAGGACGTAATGGCGCTTGCTTGGATGTATTTGAATGCGGCGGGCGTTCGTGCGCGTATTCGGCCTGCCACCGCAGGCGATGCGACGACAGGTTCGGAGGGGCGCGCAACTGGCCCGCGACGTCTCGTCGGGCTCGTTGCCCCGCTTTGCGACTCGGCCCTGGTCGCTTCGTCCTGCAGCACATCCCAATGTTCAACGAGGACGCCGCCGGCGATACGCACGATGTCCGCAGCAATCCAATTCTTCGGTAGCCCGATGTTCGAAAATCGGCCGTGGACGATCACATAGTCGTCGTTGGCAAGTATTAGACCGGGTTCGGAGCGCAGCGAAGCCGGTGTGCCCCTAATCAGATTGAACAGACCGTCCCGTCCGGGCTGGATGTGCGGGCTATGCTGAACGTAGTTCGGCGACCAGTACTTCTCCGCCGCCTTGTAATCCCTTTTATTGAACAGCGTATCGAACGCCTCGAGAACCAGTTTCTTGTTCTTTTCTTCCGAATTGGTAGCCATTTCTTAGCTCCATCGCTTCCATGTTTTGCCGTTGTCTAGGTCTGCGCCTCCGGCGACAAAGTCCGAGCGGCTTACGCCGAATGCGCGAGAATCAGCACGACGATTTCTGGGTTTCGAAGAATTCGAGAACTTCTAGCCCTCCAGCTTTGGTCAGCTTGGTTGATATGATGTTGAATTCAGCCCGTCTTCGCAGGCTTAACTGCCCGACTCCGGACGAACTCACGTCGTTCGGCAAGCTTCCGCTGCGCATCGACAGTCATATTGTCGGGTTGCCAATTCGCGCCATGGTCAAAAGTACATTTGACGCCGTCGATACCAGGAATACCGGCGAGCACACGCTCGACTTCCATCTGGAAATACGGCAGCGCCTGACACATCGGCGACGTCATACGAAGGGCGACAATCACATTGCCCGATGCTAGCTCCACATTCTCGACCATTCCCATCTCGACAATCGACAAAGGGCCGTTGGTGGCCGCGCTGCAAGGGTCAATTATTTCGTACAGGCGCGAAATCACATCTTCTTTCGAAAAGGTCGTCACCTTGCAAGCCCTTTCGCGTAAGTGGTCGCGTATGGCTTTGGTTTCCCTTTTGACCGCTCAACTGCGAATTCATCACCTTCGATGTTCTGCGCGAGAGCTTCCGCATCAAGCCCATGCATTCGAAGATAATTAAGTCCAAGAATGTTTCTCTTAATCTGTTCAGTGATTTCCGGAAGGCCCTCTCGTTCGCGCATTTCATGCGAGAACTGAAATCGTTCCCAGAACCACTGGAGCGGCGGTTCAGGGTGTAAAACACTGGCACCCGACGCCCACACGATCCGGTCGAGCGCTCCTTCTCCGGCTTGGCCGATAAGGCCGGCCATGACCCTCTCAAACACGGCCGGTTTGGCTACCGCAAGGTTCGCTGTGGTTTCGAGATTCACCCAGACGTTCGAAAATCGCGCGAGTTGAAACGCCGTCTCCTCGATGAATGCAAAGCCACCGTGCACGACCTCAAACTGCAAATCGGGAAACGCTGCAGCGGCCGCATCGATGTCGTCCATCCGGTAGTGATCCATTGGCACAGGCCCAAGAGGTATGGCCTTATGGATGGCGACGGCCTTGAGCCCTAGATCGAGGGCCCGCTGAAATAGCGGAAATGCGATCTCCGGATCATCCATATGCCATCCGACGGCGCCGTCTGCAGTGTAGCTGTTCGGATAAAGCTTGAGGCCGACCGGACTCAACTCCTCGACCTGCTGCTCGAGCGAGTCGAGCGCCTGCTCCGGAAATACCGGATCCACTCCAGCATAAACCTGGAACCGCCCGGGCCATCTTTCGCGGGCCTCCCGGGCTTTCTGTATGCTGCACCCGCCGTCCTTGAAAGCGTTTATCGGCGTGACATGATGACATGCGAAATCATAGTCGCTTTCGACGAACAGCATCTTGGCGGTTTCCGCGAGCTTCCAGTCGCGCGCGAAGTGCTCACGTGGAATCCTATGTCCCACGGGGGACAGGGCATAGTGAGCGCCATGGAAGGCGTCGACAACGGCTTGCGAATACCGACCTGCAGCATAATTCTCTTCTCGAAGATCGTAACTGTGCGCTGATGCATCGACAACGAATACGTCTTGGATCATGTATCTCTTCCTCGAGTAAGCGAGGCGATCGGCGTGAGATTTTTCTCGAAATGCATTATGCACGAGAGGACAGCCTGATCGCTCCGAGTTGAATGGGAGAAAGAAGCTTCAATTCAGTAGAACGGTTCGTCCTAGACTCCATGCTATTCACGCCGCCCAAACGTCTTTTGCCGACAAAAACATTGAAACATGACGCACAAAGAGTTCGGGATATTGATAGTGCGACCCATGATTGGAGTCGGGGAAGAGGATGAGTTGGGCATTCGGAAGGTTCTGTTGCAGGATGAACGAGTTTACGGTGTAGATGATCACGTCATTGCTGCCGTTGATCACCAGCGCCGGCTGGCGGATCGACTTCAGATACTCGAACGGCTTCTCCCGCGGTGCGCCCCATTTGCTGATCGCCTCGATCTGGGCGGGCGCTACTTTCTCGTTGACCTCGGGATCGCGGTTATCGGCGCGCAGCCGGAAGCGCTTGAGGAACTCGCGGCCTGCAGCCTGGCTCGTCTCGGTTGGCGTGAAAAAAACGCCCAGCCACATGTCGTCCGGGTTTGCATATGTCGCGCCGAACACGGCCTGAGCCTCAGGTGTCAGGGTCGCCATGCCCTCGCCGCTGCGCGGGCCGGTGCCGACCAAGACCAGGCGCCTCACGAGGTCGGGCGCCTGAAGTGTGATCTCCTGCGCGACAAAGCCGCCAATCGAAAAGCCCAGCACATCGACTTTCGTCAATCCCAATGCCTTAATAAAGGCAATCGCGTTGGCGCCCATTCCCTGACAAGTGGTCGGCACTTCTCCAGAAGAGCTGGAGACGCCCGCGTTGTTGAAGAGAATGACTTCTCGCTCGTTTGCCAATCCGTCGGTCACCGCCGGATCCCAATGGTCCATCGTACCGGTGAAGTGCTGGTTGAAAACGAGCGGCACGCCGCCCGGCTTGCCGAAGTGGCGATAGGCGAAGCGGATGCCGTTGGCCTCGACGAACTGCGTCGGCGCGGTCTGGTGGGTATGAATCATCATGGTCGTGCCCTTATTACTCGCTCGGCACCGCCTCGGGTACGAGCGCCAGGGCTGCTTTTGCGCAATCGACGTCGTTCTGCACCGTGGGCGCCCCGCTCAACCCGATCGCCCCGACAATTTCTCCGTTCACCTTAATGGGAAACCCTCCACCCCACGCCGCCACACGCGCAAGCGTGGGGATGCCGGCCAAAAGCGACGGGTCGCCCTGGATAAAGTTGAAAAAGTCCTGCGTGGAGACGCCGAACAGAGCTGTGTACGCCTTATTCTGCGCCATCTCGATGGAAAGGATCGGGGCCCCATCCATCCGGCTAAAGGCCTTGAGATTGCCGCCGTCATCGAGAATCGCTACGTTCTCGGTGACGCCAATTTCTCTGGCTTTCGCCACCGCTGCATCCACCATTTTCTGTGCGAGCTCAGAAGAAATGCTGTGTTTCTTCACCACGTTAGCCATTGGACTCCTCCCGCCACTTGAGATGTATTGCGCGTTGAATAATCGATTCCCTTGCGCAATCCCGGCCGATGAACCGCGAACGGGAATTGCCTTCAGCCGGCGGTGTGACCGCCGTCGACGTTGAGGACATCGCCGGTGATGAATGAAGCTTCGTCCGACGCGATGAAGACGATCGTGTTGGCAAGCTCCTCCGAGATTGAAGCGCCGCTTCTTCCTACCGGTCGTTGACTTACAAACTCCAATCGATCACTTCGTCGTCAAAACAACACCGAACCAAAAGCCCTCACGCGGACTGCCGATCCCGACGAATTATCCACGCCGCCGGACGCGGGGCGTCAGTGTTGGATTCCATCCACTAGAGGGCCGATAACTTAAGTGCTACAATACGACCTCATCGATTGGCCGAAAAGCAGCCTGCGGTTCCCAACACATCGGACCTCAGCGTCCGAAATGGTGAATGGCGCGTTAGTCCATATGAGAGCTCGCCAGTTCGTATTGCACCGGCGAGAAATGCTTCGTAGTGAAACGTCCTGATCTTGTCATGGAGCGAAGCCATCCGCGATTCGATGACCGCGCGAACGCCGCTTCCGGATTAGCAACTGAGATTTTAATCATGGTAGCGTCCCGCGAAATCCGTCTGAAAAGCCGCCTCGTCGGCGCGCCCACTGCGGACAATTTCGAGCTCGCCACGGTGTCCGTGCCCGCCCCCGCACTTGGCGAAGTGCAGGTGAAGAATCTCTGGATGTCGGTCGACCCCTATATGCGCGGTCGCATGGTCGACCGCACAAGTTATGACCCGCACCTCCCATTGGGCGAGGCAACACCAGCGCGCGAAATCGGTGAGGTTGCCGCGTCCAATTCCACTATGTACGGCTGGCGCCCGCCGTTCCGGTTGGGCGAAGCGTTGCAGGGAGGCGCTGTCGGGGAAGTTGTTGCGTCCGAGGAGCCAGGTTTCAGGCCAGGCGATCTCGTCTCGTCCATGTTTGGCTGGCGGGAGCGGTTCAACGCGCCTGCCAGCAGCGTGGAGAAGCTG
>WNFF01001986.1_pt1 | contig 16653 bp, 14 predicted proteins | sample 5400441 | NCBI WGS metagenome assembly WNFF01 (sample SAMN13153345, study PRJNA577476) | soil metagenome | isolation source: 120 cm saprolite under Douglas fir tree site 2 hole 3 replicate 1 | place: USA:California | collected 2015-04-18 | reverse complement strand
ATGCGATCCACGAAGCCATTGGTGTTCAAGGTGCGCGGAATGCCCAGCTCCGCGTTAGGGTGCCCGCTGACTCCAGGCTGGAACATGATCCAGTTATAGGGGTTCCGCGAAGTTAGCGGAAGGTTTTGTATCTCCTGTTCACTGATTGTGCGGCCGATATTGGTTCTCGCCGGGTCCACGACCGGCGCTCCGCCGCTGACTTCGATCGACGTGCTCACCGCGCCCAACTTGAGGGCACCGTCAACAACAGCCTCCCGGCCTGCTTGGAGGACGATTTCAGTGAACTTGAGCGTGGTGAATCCGTCCTTCATTACAGTCACCGTGTACGTCCCGAGCGGCAGGGAGACAATTACATAGTAACCGTCTTCGCCGCAATCGACGCTGCGCGAGTATCCCGTTGCGTTATTGACCGCCGTGGCTTTGGCGCCGGCCACCGGCTGGTCGCTGGGGTCGCTGATGCGGCCACGAATGGTGGCGTTGATCGATTCCGATTGCGCCCGGCTGGCCGGCACGCAGGTCAGGAAGAGAAGGACCACTGTTGTCACAAAACTCGAAGTGTAAAAGTAGATGAAAAGAGCCCCACCTTTTTCATTGCTCATTTTGATTACCCCAAATATTATCCCCGAACCCAACTTCGTAAGTGTGTCTCAATCGTGGAGACTAAACAAGGCCACGTAGCAAAAAATCTGAGGAGATACTCCGCGAGTTCACTGTTCCTTAACATCGAATGCCTCAGCAGGGCAGGGTTTGTTTCGTCAGAAACGCATGTAGTTGTCGAAAAGTGCAGGTTCTGTCCCGACTCAGTAGACGCGACATTGAGGGTGTATCGTCGCAACTCGGAAGTTATCCAGACGGGGTTCTGGGAAGTTAATTATTGGAAGCCGCTTGGCGCCTGCGGCTCCGGTTGCCCAAAAACCCTTCCTTACCGCTGTCCGTAAATGGCTGATTCTATAGGGTTGAGATTTACGAATGTCGCTGCCCATAATCGCCAAAGGGGAGGCTCGTGCAGGTTTCATAGGGTGCTCCGGTGGCAGTGGTTCGCGCCCGCTCGGTGTCGAGCCAGTCCGAATGGATGAAATAGGTGGTGCCGTTCGTATAGGTGGCGAGGTGACGGCCACCTGCGTAGACCTCGCCGCGGTTCCAGACGCCGGTGGAGCTTACTTCGGCAACTTCATGTCCTGAGAGCTCGTAAAGGAAATCCACCGAACCTGACGCGGTTGTTTTGCGGATGCGCTGGCCGTTGGCGTCGTATGGAATATTAAATTGGCAAAGATTTGTGTAGCCTGAGCAGACTGTTTCGGCGGTGCGAGGACCCTTCCAGGTCGGGTTCGCAAATGTGTCTGCTCCGGCAGATTTTGGGGGGAGCATGAGGTGGGGCTTCATCATCCTCATGGCGCTGCAGTAAGCCACTCTTGCAAACGTCCCGAGCGGGGGCGACAATGATTCTCCTCTGAAAGACTGACAAGCTCCTAGCTGGCCAGGCAGAAAACGTGGTGGCGGAATGAACAAGTCGCGTGGCTGGACAAGGATTGCAGTATTGGTGCTCGCCTTGGTCGCTTCTGTTGCTGCGAGCTGTGCGCGTCGATCCTCCAACGAACCCGTGACAATTACTTTCGTTGATCCAGAGTGGGCGCATGACCCGTCCGGACTGGGGAACCTGAGTCCAGACTTAAGACTAGAAGACTTTACGCGCTTGACAGGAATTAGGGTAAAACACCTGCCGGTTCCCGAGGGAGCTCTTGACCAGTTGGAGGCGGTGCGGGGGCAACTCCGCACCCCTCCGACTCCCGAGGTGTATAGCATCGATGTGTTCTGGCCCGGCATCCTGAGCGAGCAATTGACCGATTTGAAGCCGTACCTCTCAACAGAGCTCTCTTTGAGGTGCCTTGCCTCAACAAGACCTGCGCTTCCCATCCGCTTTCGATTAGGGATGAAACCTGAGCATGGGATGAGATTTTTACCGTAGATCGGGGCCTTTGGGAATCCCATTCTTGAAGTACCGAAAATCGCTAAGTAGGGCGCTAGCAAAAACTTGGGATCCGCGCGGCAGGGTAAAGGTGACCGGCACAAGATGAACAGTAGATGTCGGGCGTCGGTTCCGGTTGGGAAGCACGCTCCGTCATCGACGGAGACATGTTGGGCCGGAATTGAGCATAGCGAAGTCCCCGAATCGTTCCGATTACTGGATTCGCCGTAGCCAATCTCAGTAATTCCCCCCATTGACAGTGGATTCCCTTAGAGCTTATGAAGGGTGGAGAAAGATTCTAGGGCGTTGCTGCCGCCGTTCTCTTTGGCGGCGCTTCCCGGGCTAACGTGGCCGTGGGGGCCTGAGGGGGCCCAGGCGTAGCCCGGTGCCAATAGCGCCTTTCTGAGGCTCGAAGGTGGGGGCGATCATTTTGCCGCAGACCAAACGGTCTCCCTTGGCGGCTAACTTGTTCAGGCAGGCAAGGACCAGAGAATCGGCACACCACCTTAGATCAATAGGCCCAAGGTATTTTGCTCTTCCCATGGGCACGAGAGTTGGAACGATATGGCTTCCGGAGCCATTCTCGCATCGGCGGCAACCGGGACACGCTGCAACGCTCGCCCTCCGGCGAATGAAGCTGTGGGGCTTCTGCTCATGGACTCTTCACTGAGTCCTATCTCATGCAACGACGAGACGATTCGTATCCTTAGCTATCCGGTCGCCCCCGAGCGCATAAGGCGCTTGGAAGTCTTCCTGACGGATACGATTCGAGCCCGTCTCTTAAACCCCCAATCCCCTCAACACTCACATTTCGTCACGGAGTTCGTCTCGGGAAAGAGGCGCTATCGCTGCAGGGCCTTTCATCTGGATCGGCATCTAAAAGGATCTTCTCACCCAATCCTTGAGCTTCTGCTAGAGCGAAGCACTTCAGGATTGTTTTTTCTTCCTCGGATCGCCGAGCAGTTCAAATTCTCGCGACGCGAGCAACAAGCGGTGGAGCTATTGTTGCAAGGCCTTTCCAACAAAGAGATTGCGAATCGAATGAACATCAGTCCCAACACGGTGAACACCTTTTTCCGGCTGATCATGATCAAGATGGGGGTCTCCAGCCGTTCTGGGATACTAGCAAGAATGATCAGAGCCAACTTGTCGAGCGCCTCTGTTTGACCTTCTCGGTTCACCCAACCTTAGTTTCCGGCTTCGTCCAGATCGCGCAGCGCACGACCACGAAGTCAGGGGCTAGGGCAATTGCCTTCGCAGAAGTCGTTGTCCCAACCCTGCAAGAAAATGTTCCCTCGCCGTTCTAATGGCAGAGTACCGGCAGTCGTATGCCTTACTCATGCGATCTTTTAGGAAGGAATTATTTTATGGAACAACCATCTTTGCGCCACACGCCATCCTATCCGCTCAACAGCACGCTCCGTCCCCGGGTCGCACGAAGAAATCACTCGCTCGTCCATCTTGAAGATGAGGAGGCTACTCCGATGCCCGTTCGCATTGCATCACCTTTCCCGTTGAAAAAAAGGCATGCATTATCGCTGTTCTGCGCTGGTCTGGTGGCGCTCGTATTCCTTTCTGGTTCCAGCGTCCTCGGTCAGACTGCTGCTCACTCGCCGGGCTGGGTCGTTCTGCCTGTCGAGGAATACCGCACCCTTCACGCGCGGGCTTATCCCATCGAGCGCGACCCGGAGCCGCCGCCGGTTGACGCCACTCTCACTCGCGTCGACTACGAACTGCGCATCGATGGTGAACTCGCTTCCGGCCGCGCCAGCCTGACAGTCGATGTCTTGAAGGATGGCTGGGTGCGTGTTCCGGTGCCGCCGGGATTGCTGGTTCGAGAAGCTCGGCTGGACGGCAAACTTGTTTCCCTTGTTCCCGGCGCCAGCGGCAAAGCGAGCGGCCAACTCTCCGCGCTTCTTTCGCATTCGGGCCGCGCGGTCTTGCTACTGGATATCGCCATCCCGGTGGCCTCTGCTGCTGGTGAAGAAAGCATTGCTTTACCCGCGACCGCCTCCGGCGTTACCCGCGCTTCCGTACAGCTTCCTCGCCAGGGCGTGGACGTTCGGCTCAGCGGCGGCCTGCTCGCGGAGAAATCGGAATCCGCGACGGAAAGCAAGTGGATCGCTTACGGGCGCGGAAACGAAGCGCTCACCTTCGCCTGGCGCCGGAAGACCGAAGACCACCGCGCCACGCAGCCTTTGCGCATGCGCGGCTCGCTGACGCAGCTCCTGGGGCTTGGCGAGGACTCGACTTCCATCAACGCCGAAGTGAATCTGGAAGTGGCTCAAGGAGCGGCGCGCGTCGCAACAATTCAAATCCCCGATCACGTGACCATCAATCAAGTTCTCGGCGCCATGGTGGCCGATTGGCAGGTGAAGGGCAACGAACTCTCCGTGACGTTTCTGGAACCGGTGGAGCAAAACGCTCGATTCGTTGTGACCGGGGAAACGCGCAGCCCTCGCGAAGGGCAAATTGAGATTCCTCTACTTCGTCTGCTCAACGCTGAACGCGAAACCGGCGGCGTCGCGGTGGAAGTCCTCGGCGCGGGGGAGATCAAGGACCTCAAATCGGAAGGGCTCGACAGTGCGGATGCCACCGACCTCGGCGAAATGGTTTCCAGCCGTCAGTCTCCTTCGCTCTCGGCGTTTCGCTTTCGAGCGGGGGATGGGAAACTGGCGCGCTCGATCAGCTTGAATGTGGCGCGCTACACGCCTCAAGCTGTTCTGCTTGCCAATGTTTCCGAGGCGCGCTACCAGGTGCTGATCAGCAGCGAAGGGAAAACGCTGGTCCAGGCGCGCTACGCCGTTCGAAACAACCAGCGCAACTTCCTGAAGATCACCTTGCCGCCGGGCGCCACGCTTTGGAGCGCGTCGCTGGCGGGCAAAGCGGTGCGCCCGGGGCAGTCGCCGGACGGCAGCCTGCTTTTGCCGCTCGACAAAGCGCGGGCCGGCGAGGACGCGCCGGAGTTTGCGGTTGAGGTTATCTACCTGAGCCGGGGCAGTGCGTGGAATGACAAAGGCCAATTCAAGTTGGCGTTGCCGGCGCTTGATTTGCCCGTCTCCCGCACGGGACTCCTTGTTTATCATCCACCGCTTTTCAAAGTGACGCCCGAATCCGGGGCGTTTCGAATGGGACCTTATGAAAACCCTCTCTCGTCCGCGCTCAATCCTCCCGTCATGGAAGTCGGTGAGCGCCGAGGCGCAGGTGCAATCGCTGGATTGGTCGGGGCAGCGCCATCCGCTTCACCTCAGCCACTTTCAATGACGGACATGGATGGGAAAGACGAAGCCAAATTAAAACGCTCGCAGGTCGCAACGGAAGCCCTTCTCGACAAATTCAAGGCGGACTCGCTGCCAGGGAAGCGCGCCGGGATTCTTCCCATCCGCGTTTCTTTCCCCGCATTCGGTCCGTCTCTTTATCTGGTCTCCGAACTGACCGGCGAAAATCAGGCCCTTTCTGCAGGATTAACGTATCAGCACGAGAAAAAGGCAGGTGGCAAATGAAAAGGATATTTTCAGTACTGTTGGCGTGGATGCTGGTTCTTCCTGGTTTTGCGGCCGCAAAAGATGAGGTTGTTCTTCCTCCCGTACCGGCTTCGGGCAACGTCACGCTTCCACTTGACGAATACAACCGGCTTATTGAGCTTGCAAGTAGGCCAACCAGGAAACCGGACACGCCGCCGGTCCCTTACACCATGAAGCGCGCCGACCTGAAATTCCGCGTCGCCAACGAATCCGTGCAGGGCACTGTGCAACTGCAGGGAGAAATCCTTCATAAGGGCGCGACCAAGATTCCGCTGACAACCGGCATGGCCATCCTTGACGCCCGGCAGGAAGGGAAGAGTTTGCCTCTCGAATTGGAAAATGGAACGCACACCGCTGTGCTTGCTGGTCCAGCGGACTTCGCCGTAACGCTCGAAGCCGGTCTTCCGCTCAGCATTGAAGCGGGGCGCGCCTCGTTCAGTCTTCCCGTTCCATCGGCGGGCAGCGCGCGGCTTGCCCTTGTCGTTCCGGGCGACCACACCAACGTTCGCGTCAGCCCCGGCCTCGTCACTTCCAGGTCTTCGGAGAAAGGGCAAACCGCCATCGAAGCCACGCTTATGCCCGGACAGCCCGCGAGGATCTGGTGGACTACCCGCGAAACGGCCGCCCCTGTCGCCCCAAAAGAAACGCGCTTTCTTTCTGACATCAAAACTCTCGTTTCCGTCAGCGAAGCCGACATTCGAATCGCCGCGCTCGCCGACATTACCGTCGTGCAAGGCGAACCATCTCAATTTCAAATCGAAGTACCCGCGGGATTCGAAATCAACGGCGCGACGGGTGCATCGGTGGAATCCAGCGAATTCGAAGCAGGCGTATTGACTCTGAAAGTTACCGGCCCCGCTCAACGAAGCCATCAATTCCTGGTCTCTATGGAAAAATCCATCGCCACCACGAAAGCCGACGCGCCGTTCCTCAGTTTCAAGGATGCGCAACGTGAAACCGGCGAAGTTCTCGTCGAAGGCGCTGGAACGATTGAATTAACCGCCACGGAAGCTGGCGGCCTCAAGCGCATGGATTTTAAGGAAATGAATCCTTATTTGCGCTCGCTCGCGCGGTTTCCGATGCAGGCGGCTTTTCGTTTTCACAAACAGCCGAACGAAAAGCCGGCGCTCGCGCTCGAATGGACGCGCTTTCCGGACAGCAGCGTGCTCGCGGCCGTTGCCGAGCGCGCTGTTGTCACCACCCTGGTAACCGCGGAGGGCCGGTCGCTCACGGAAATAAAACTCACCATCAAAAATCAGGCGCAGCCGTTTTTGAAAGTGGCCTTGCCCCCGGGCGCGAGCATTCTCTCCGCCGAAGTTGCCGGAGAAAAAGTGAAGCCGGTCGAAGGACCCGATGGCAATCGCGTCCCGCTTTTGCGGGCGGGGTTTCGACCCGTCGATTCCTACACGGTTTCGTTCGTGTTCATGCATTCGGGCGCGCCATTCGCCAAGAAAGGCGGCTCCGATCTCACACTTCCGAAAATTGACGTGCCCATCAATCTGCTGCAATGGGAAGTGTTTCTCCCCGAGCAGTACAAGGTGAAGGATTTTGGCGGCGACGCCATACCCGCAAATCTTCTTCCGCCTTCTATCGCGAATGTTGTCGATGCGGGATATTCGTATGACGTAAATGGGATCGCAACGGGTGGCCCCGTCGACCGATTCGAATCCGTGTCTCTGCTTCCCGGACAGTTGGGCGGAATCATTGTTGACTCAGCGGGAGCGGTGATAGCCAACGCGCAAGTCACAGTTACCCACGTCGATACCGGAGCCGTTCGAAACGTTATGACCGATTCTTCCGGCCGCTGGATCATTTCCAATTTGATCGCCGGCCCGGTTGAAGTTGCCACCTCCGTTCCGGGTTTTAAGCGGTTCGCTCAGAAGTTTAACTACGATGCTGCCAGGCCTGTTCCCGTCGGCTCTACCTTGCAAGTGGCGGCAGCCACGGAAAACGTGGAGGTCACGACAAACTCTCTCAACTTCCGCGACTATCAGCGCTTCGAGCGCGAGGCGAAGAAGAATGCCGAGAAGCAGCAGATGGCGGCATCCTCCAACGTTACAAATCTGCAGCAGCGCATTTCCGGCGTGCTACCGGTACGCGTGGACGTGCCGAGGGCAGGGAACTCGTATCACTTCGTCAGGCCGTTGGTGCTCGACGAAGAAACGAAGGTGACGTTCGCTTACAAATCGAAATAATGTTCGTTATCGAGCGGAAGAAGCAGGTGCGTGATTCGGTGCACGAACGGAGCGATCCAACGCCTGCTTCTCGTGCGGCTCGAGCGCTCGGGTTGCTCCCTTAGCGAGATCGCCCAGGGCCAAGGGTCCGATCGCAACGCGCACCAGCCGCAGCACTTCGATTTTCAGCGTTTCGAACATCCGACGGATGTGGCGATTCTTGCCCTCGTCGAGAATGATTTCGAGCCACGAATTGCTCTGCCCGTGGCGAAGTATGCGGATATTTCTTACGCGCAGGAATTCGCCGTCGCTCGCTCGGACTCCGTTTCGCATGGACGGCAGCAGCGCTTCGTCAGCGAGGGCGCTGATTTGCACGTGGTACGTTTTATCGAGATGCGTTTCGGGTGCCGTAACGCGTGCCGCCCACTCCGAATCATTCGTCAGCAGCAGCAAGCCTTCGCTCGCTTTGTCCAGCCGCCCGACGGGCGCAATCCAGGCCAAGCCTTCCGGCAAATACGCGTACACGGTCTCGCGGTTTTTTTCGTCGGCCGCTGTTGTCACTACTCCGCGAGGTTTGTTCAGCGCCAAATAGATCTTCGAACTCTCCGCAAGCGGGTGTCCGTCGATTTCAATGCGGTCTTTTCCAAGGTGCACCGGCGTTTCGGGATCGCGCCGCACCGCGCCATTCCATTTCACGCGGCCCGCGGCGATCAGCTCAGCGGCGCGCGAGCGCGAGCAATAGCCGAGTTTCGAGATGGCCCGCGCCAATCCCACTTTTTTAATCGGGCCGCGTTCCGAAGTTTTGTTTCGCGTTCTCCTCTTCACGGACCAATCATAACTCTTTGCCTCTGGCGTTCGCAGGGCGCGTCATTTTGCCGGAGCGAGTGGCGCTGGTGTTGCTGCCGGCGCTGGTGCGGTTGCTCCTGATGCCGATGCAGACGCCGCCTGTGCCGACGGTTTCGGCGCTTCGTGTTTCACCGCGCCATAACGAGCGGCCAGCCACTCACGCACTTCGTTGGGTTTGTAATTGAACGGCCCCATCCCGCCGCGATAAGCGATGCGGCCGCTCTCATCAATAATGTAAAAGCGCTCGGGCCACGCCGCGTAAGCATCGCTAGCGGCGTTGCTCATGTCGTCGATTCCGAAGGGCAGGGGAAATTTGAATCTCTTGGTGAAATCATTGGCGATGGCCACGCGCTGCTGGAGCGTTTTCGGCTGCGCGTAGCAGATATTGTCCTTCAAATTGGATTTCATCTGCCATTCGTCGGTGGGATGCGCTTCGCGGACGTAAACGGTTAAAAAATCGGTGTGGTCCTTATAGTCTTCATAGATTTGAACGACGTCGCCCACCTGGCGGCGAAACGGCGGTCAAGTAAAACTCCCGAACACCAGCACGAGTGGCCGCCCACGGGTTCGTTCGCGAATGTGAAAACGGCTGACGCCGTCCAGCGCGACGACGCGCGCGTCCGGCGCGTCGCTGCCCACTTTCAGCGTGCCGCGATGCATGTGCAGCAGGGCATAACGCACCATGCCGTAAGCGTCTTTCGGGCTTCCCGCCATTACCGCCAACCCGATAAAGGCAGCCACGAGCAGCACGCCAAAAACACCCGCCGTCCATTTCCAAAAACGATTCATACCGTCTTGCTTCCGCGTGTAAACTTAGCCGCGCCCCAGGAAGAGAATCCGCCGCGAAGCCGTATGCGGCGTCCAGCCCCTGCCGCTTGAGAACAAGCAAGCTAGCATTGTGCGTAGATCGCCAGAATAGTGCATTTATATTAGAGATGGTCCTTCGCCCGAAGGGTCTGTCTCTGGTCCTTGTAACGCGCCAGCGCCTCCTCGATGACCTTGACCGCGGCGTAGGCCGGACGGATGTCATCCACTTGGACCTGCTTGCCTTCTAGCTGCTTGTAGTCCTGGAAGAAGCGTTTCAGAACGAGCAAGCGGTGCGACGGCAATTCGTTGGCTTCGACGTAGCTATTGAATTCCGGATCGTTTGTCGCAACAGCGATGACCTTGTCGTCGCTCGCCCCGGAATCGATCATGGTCATCAAACCGATGGCACGCGCTTTGATGAGCGCCAGCGGCTGCACCGGTTCCTGGCACAAGACGAGAACATCGAGGGGATCGTTGTCGTCGGCATAGGTCTGCGGGATGAAGCCATAGTTCGCGGGGTAAAACACCGCCGAATGGATGATCCGATCCACCTTCAATAGGCCACTTGCCTTGTCCAGCTCGTATTTCACATTTGAGCCGAGCGGAATCTCGATCACCGCTTGGAAATCGCGTGGGAGGTCGTTTCCTGGTGAAACGTCGTGCCATGCGTGAAGCATTGAGAGTGATCCTCGGTCGCGGATAAGTGCGTAACATTATGACCTGACATGAGCTTGAGTGCCAGAATAGGCGCGGAGTAGTGGTGACGGGATTTCAGCTCGATTCGCGCGCCTTTATGTGGGATTTCGCATCCGGGTGACGGGGGCTCCAGTCTTTTGGCGGGAAGGCCACATGCCAGAACATAGGATTGGGCAGCGCGAACTCCACTCCCACCTGAGGCTGATCGCTTTGACGCCTGTCAATGTGCGCGACAACGCATTCCAGCGACGCTCTTGTCTGGACGTTCGACAGAGTGAGCCGCTGTCCTCTGTGCACCGGCGTCGACACCAGAAGCAATGCACCATGGGCGCTGATAGCCCGCGTATTAGCGTCTTCTTCAAAGGGCAATCCTGCGCCGAGCTGCCCGGAGACTCGGACTGGGATGGTCATCAGTACTCGCTGACTCCTTCGGCGGTTTGCCGCAAGCCAGGAAGTCTCCCGAGATTCGGCCAGCCACGTTTCCAGAGTGTGAAGGCGCTCCGGCTCAATGGCAGTGAACACCAGCCCCATGCCTTTGCCCGCTCGCGAGTAGACAACTCGCGAGCGGGCTTCAAATAGTTGCCCGCCCTTTTTGATGCGTACGTCGGTGACCGTTCCTAAAGGGAGCGCGTCGCTGGTGTCCACATAGCAGCCTTGCTGGCTCAAGTCGCGGACCCGCGTCTCGATGCGTGCGCCGGATTCGGCCGCTCGCACCTCAACAGCGGCAGTGAACTCGTAGCGAGGATGAATCCGGCGGTCAGCGCCGGAAGACGTCACGGTAGGACCGGCAGGATTTTTCGTATCACCGGCTACGTTGGGAGAAGTCGCAAAGTTTTCCACGTCAGTGGGAATATGGGGGGAATTCGAGTTACTTTCCACATCCTCCGTGATGCTGGGAGAGCCCGTAAACTGTTCCGCCTCACCGGTGATGTCCAGGGAAACCGCCAGGTTTTCTTCATCAAAGGCAATGCTGACAGAGCTCACAAGATTTTCTACATCACTGGAAATCGCCGAAGGGCCCCTGGGCTTTTCCGCGCGGATGGAAGTCCCGGAAGGGCTTGCGGCCTTCGAGTTCTGCTTGCGTTTGCGGCGCTTCATAACCATACAATTCTATCGCAAAGGGCAGAGAGAGAACTGCACACTGCGCCTGACAATGCGCGTATCAGTTAGGAGAATAGGATGGGAAAAAGGCCCGCCCTCAGGCGCGGGCCTTGTCGATCATTTCTTCCCAGATGCCTTTGGATTTGAGGATGACCTCGACGAGTTCGCGGGCGGCGCCTTGGCCGCCGTCGGCTTTGGTGGTGAAGTGGGCGGCGCGGCGGACTTCCGGAGTGGCGTTGTGGACGGCGACGGCCAGGCCGACGCGCTTCATCACCATCAAATCGGGAAGGTCATCGCCAAGAAAAGCGACCTCGGATTCCTTGGCGCCGGTTTTCCTCAGGACGTCTTCGTAAGCGGCGATCTTGTGCCCCTGCTTTTCGTAGACAAACTCTATGTCCAGTTCCTTGCAGCGGCGGCGCAGGGCGGCGCTGGCACGGCCGGTGATGACCCCTGTACGCAGACCGGCGGTAACAGCGAGCGTGAGGCCCTGGCCGTCGTGCGCGTCAAAATTCTTCAATTCCAGCGCGGAGCCGTCGGATTGCGACAGCAACGTGACGCTTCCATCCGTCAGCGTGCCGTCCACGTCCATCAGCAGGACGAGAATCTGTTTGGCGCGGTTCGCCAGTTTTCGCGGAATCTTCTTCCCTCGCTTGGCCAAGTTCTGCTCCTTCGTCTCTCAGTTTTCTCTGCGCCCTCTGCGTCTCTAGGTTGAGCTCTCTCTTTTTGCACTTTCCTACATCAACTCCAGCGTCCACAAATCATGCAGATGCACTACGCCCAGCACGCCCTGGGCCTCGTCGGTCACCACGATGGAAGTAATTTTTCGCTTCTCCATCAAGTTCAAGGCTTCGCTGGCGAGCAGGTGCGGCCCGATCGTCTGTGGCCCCGTGGTCATACACTGGCCGGCGGTCATCTCCAGCGTGGCGCCGCGATGTTTTTCCATCAAACGGCGTAGGTCGCCATCCGTCAAAATCCCCGCCAATCTGCCGTCCGCTTCCAGCACGGTCGTCATTCCCAACCCCTTCTTGCTCATTTCGTGAAAAACATCCGGCATTGGCGTGCCGGTGGAAACGCGCGGCAGCGCCTCCCCCGCGTGCATAAGATGTTCGACGCGCAGGAGCTTCTTTCCCAAACGCCCCGCGGGATGCAACGCCGCAAAATCATCGTGCCGAAAATTTCGCCGCTCCAGCAGCGAGACCGCGAGGGCATCGCCCACCGCCATCGCCACCGTGGTGCTCGCGGTCGGCGCGAGATTCAACGAACACGCTTCCTCCTTTACGCTGACATCCAGCACGATATCGCTCGCTTCCGCCAGCGTCGATTGCACTTTTCCCGTCAGTGTGACCAGCGGCATCTCCAGTCGCTTCAGCGCTTCCAGCAGGCGAATGATCTCTTCCGTTTCACCGCCGTACGAAACAGCCAGCATGGCGTCGCCGCGCGCGAGCATCCCCAGGTCGCCGTGCAGCGCCTCCGCCGGGTGCAAAAAAAAGGACGGCGTTCCCGTGCTGGAAAAGGTTGCGGAAATTTTTCGCCCGATCAGCCCCGATTTGCCCATGCCGCTGACCACCACGCGCCCCTTGCAGGCAAACAGCACCTCGACAGCCTTTTCAAATGTGGCATCGAGCCGCGACAGCACATCCTGGATCGCCTGTGCCTCAATCTTGAGCACGCGCCGTGCCGTATCCAGGCTCATTTCTCACTCCAACGGCGCACCACCGAGTTAAGCCCCTTTAATTTCAGCAGCAGGCTCAGGAGTTCCGACAAGGGCAGGGCATTCGGTCCGTCGGACAGCGCCTTGGCGGGATTGTCGTGGGTCTCCAGGAAAACACCATCCACCCCGGCGGCCACGCCCGCGCGCGCCAGCGGCTCAATGAACTGCGGCTGCCCTCCGCTGGAATGGCCTTGCCCTCCGGGAAGCTGCACGGAATGCGTCACGTCAAACACCACCGGGTAGCCCGTCCGCTGCAGGATCGGGAACGAGCGCATATCCACCACCAGGTTTTGGTAGCCGAACGAAGCCCCGCGTTCCGTCAAGATAATTTTAGTATTTCCGGTGCTCGCCACCTTTTCCGCCACGTTGCCCATGTCCCATGGCGAAAGAAACTGTGCCTTCTTTACATTGACGATCCGCCCGGTCTTGCCCGCGGCGATCAGCAGATCGGTCTGCCGCGCCAGAAACGCGGGAATCTGCAGCACATCGCAAACTTCCGCCGCCGCTCCCGCTTGCGAAGCCTCATGGATATCCGTGAGGATCGGCAGCTTCAGCTCCGACTTGATCTTTGCGAGAATCCGCAAGCCCTCCTTCAGCCCCGGGCCGCGGAAGGCCTTCAGCGAGGAGCGGTTGGCCTTGTCGTAGGAAGCCTTAAAGATGTACGGCACGCCCGCCTCGGCCGCGATCTTGGAAATTTTCTCCGCCATCACCAAAGCGTGAACTTCGCTTTCAATGACGCAGGGCCCCGCGATCAAAAACAGGGGATTGCCGCCACCGAGGCGCAAGGAGCCCAGACTGATTTCTTTGCCTGCCGTCATGACGAGCTTTGAAGATAGCACAGAGGCCGGAGGGGTTGCCAAAACAGGGCATCCCACGGCGAACTATGAGTAGCGAGGGGAATGACGCGGTGGCGCAGGCGCACTGCGCGCGTTATTCGTGGACGCCGCCGATGATGAGATGAAGGACGACCGTCGGATCGATGGCCAGCGTGTTGCCGCTCCAGCGCGAACCAAGGACGCCGAAGTCGCGGCGGTCGATGCTGAAGGTGGTCTCGAATCCGGCAAAGTCGCCGATTCCCGGCATCATGCGCACGCCAATCACTTTTACTGGCACGCTGATGTGCTTCGTCACTCCGTGGATCGTCAGGTCCCCCTCGACATTGTAAGTTGCCTTGTCCGCGGCGGTTACTTCCGTGCTGCGAAAGGAAAGCGTGGGGTACTGTTCAACGTCGAAGAAATCGTCCGAGCGCAACTCTCTGTCACGAACCCAATTGCGGGTGTCGAGGCTGGCGGCCTGCACGGTCACGTCGATCTTGCATTTCGATGGATCTTGAGCGCTGTACGTCAGGTTGCCGCGGAAATCCTGAAACAATCCTTCTTCTTTGAAGACCATCCATTTCGTTGCGGTGAAGGAGAGGGTCGAATAGGATTTGCTGACAGTGTAGACCTTAACGTCGGAATTTGAAGCTCCCGGCGTTGGGTTGCGCCTTCCATTGGTGGTCAGTGGAAGCGCCGCGAGGATGACGATGACGGCGACAACGCGGATCTTTTTCATGAGAATTGCCTCACTGAAACAGTTGGCTGTTTGGCGCGGCGGCTTACGCGTCCCACGACGCCAATAGCAGACTCGTTAGCAAAGACGGCCTTGCCGTCGAAGTGTTAACGCAGCCGCTTTGAGACCCGCGAATCTCGAATGCTCTCGTTAACATTTGGTCCCGCCGGTCCGTCTTGGAAAGCAAAGGGAGCAAACCGATGAAACTTCAAGAGCATGGCCGCCGTGAATTCCTACAACGAGTGACGGGGTGGGGAATTGTGTGCGCCACAGGTTCTTATCTGATGCCGGCAATCGCCGAGGGACAGAACCCTCCACCTCCGGAGCCGCCGAACACAACTTGGACGACAACGATTGTTCCGTCCGGCGAGCCGGGCGAACCGCTGGTGGTCACCGGCCGCGTCTTCGCGCCGGACGGCCAGCACACCGTCGCGGGAGCCGTCGTTTATGCCTACAACACCGATCAAAACGGCTACTATTCACCGGACGGCAAAGTCGGCCATCCGCGCCTGAAGGGCTATATGAAGACGGACGCCGAGGGGCGCTTCGAGTTGCACACCATCCGGCCGGGGCGTTACCCCGGCATGCACATCCCTGCGCACGTTCATTTCAATTTGTGGGGAGCGGGTTATCCGGTGCAATGGACCGAGGAATTGCGCTTCGAAGGTGATTCGTATTTGACGGAAGCGATGATAAACGAGTCCGAAGCGCGCGGTAGATTTTCAACCATCCGTCCCCTTTCGCGCGACAAGGACGGCATTTACCACTGTGAAATCAACCTGCGTTTACAGGAAAAATCAAATTACCCGGGGCATTGATGCATTCCGTTCGCGTCGGAGCGAGGGTGGGATTTACCGCACGCCTCCGCTAAATGCGGGTTATGCGGCGGCGCGTGGCGCGGCACGCAGGGCTGGCGCGTGTTGCGGTTCGCTCAGCGATGCTGCAGGACGTGCCTTCTGTCTTTTGTGCTCCAGCGCCGCGCCGATGAACGCCGCGAACAACGGATGTGGCTCCAGCGGCTTGGACTTGAATTCCGGGTGGAACTGGCAGCCCAGAAACCACGGGTGGTCGGGCGCCTCGACGATTTCCACGTAGTTTTCATCTGGCGTGCGGCCGGTGATGCGCAGGCCGGCAGCGACCAGCGTTTTTTCGTAGTCGCGGTTGAATTCGTAGCGGTGGCGGTGCCGCTCGCTGATCTCCAGCTTGCCGTAAGCCTTGTGGGCAAACGATCCCGGCTCCAGCTTGCAAGGCCAAGCGCCCAATCGCATGGTGCCGCCCATTTCATCCACGCCCAGAAGTTCGCGCAACTTATAGATCACGCGGTGCGGCGATTGGGGATCGAATTCCGTGCTGTCCGCCTGCTTCATTCCGGCCACGTCGCGCGCGTATTCGATCGTCGCGCATTGCATTCCCAGGCAAATTCCAAAGAACGGCACCTTGTGTTCGCGCGCGTACTGAATGGTGTGAATCATTCCCTGAATGCCGCGCTTGCCGAAGCCCCCGGGAACGAGAATTCCATCGTAGCCGTGCAAGCGTGCCGCCGCGGTTGCCGGCGAATCAATCTCTTCCGCTTCGATCCATTCGAGAACGGTTTTGTGATTGTGCGCCAGGCCGCCGTGCAGCAGCGCTTCCCGCAAACTTTTATACGCGTCTTCGAGCTGCACGTACTTGCCGACCACTGCGATCCTGGCTTCGCCCGCCGGATGATGCATTCGTTGCACCAGGTCGATCCACGGCTTCATATCCGAAGGCCTTGCTTCCAGTTTCAGCAACCGCAGGATCTGCGCGTCGAGCCCTTCCTTGCTCAGTTCCGCGGGCACCGCGTAAATCGTGTCCACGTCTTCCATCGAGATGACGCAGGATTCCACGACATTGCAGAACAGTGCAATCTTTTTCTTTAATTCTCCCGGAATGTGATGGTCGCTGCGACACAGCAAAATGTCAGGTTGAATCCCGATGCTCAGCATTTCCTTCACGCTGTGCTGCGTCGGCTTGGTTTTCAGCTCACCGGCGGCGGCGATGAACGGCACCAGCGTGACGTGTACGAAGAGCGTATTCTCCGCGCCCATCTCGAGCCGCATCTGGCGGATGGCTTCGAGGAAGGGAAGCGACTCGATGTCGCCCACGGTGCCGCCAATCTCGACGATCACCACGTCGACGCCCTCAGAAACTTTCTTGATGGTCGCCTTGATCTCGTCGGTAACGTGCGGAATCACCTGCACGGTTTTGCCGAGATAATCTCCGCGGCGTTCCTTGGTCAGAATCGTTTCGTAAATG
>WNFF01003484.1_pt1 | contig 16668 bp, 14 predicted proteins | sample 5400441 | NCBI WGS metagenome assembly WNFF01 (sample SAMN13153345, study PRJNA577476) | soil metagenome | isolation source: 120 cm saprolite under Douglas fir tree site 2 hole 3 replicate 1 | place: USA:California | collected 2015-04-18 | reverse complement strand
TCTCGAGGTCGCGCAATCAGCATGTGACCGAATGATCCGATTGATTAATGACATCCTTGACCTCTCGAAGATTGAGGCTGGCCAGATTCAGTTGAAGCTGGCACCGATCGACTTGATCGATGCCGTGGAGCATTCCCTGCGTAGTTTGAAGTCTCTTGCGGACCAGGCTGAGATCACTCTGAGGCTCGAGCGGCCACAGAAGCTTCCTTGGGTGGATGCCGATAAAGACCGAATTGAACAAGTAATGATGAATCTGGTCTTCAACGCCATCAAATTTTCTCCCGCTAAGGGCGAAGTATGCATACGCCTGTCCGCTGACAACGGCTGGGTCCGTTGTAGTGTTTCTGACCAAGGCTGCGGCATCAAAGAGGAGGACCTGGATAGAATTTTCGGCAAGTTTCAACAACTGGGTTCTCCCCAGCGCGGAGGGGGCACTGGTCTGGGTCTAGCGATCACACACGCCCTGGTCACCGAACACAGGGGAAAAATCTGGGTCGAAAGCCGCGTGGGCGAGGGTTCCCAGTTTGTGTTTAGTCTTCCAGTGGCTGCGGGGCCTATGTCATAGGCAAGCGGCGCTAAGAAGAAGTTTGTGCCCATTCCAGCAGTTGCTCGAATCGCTTTTCACGTATCTGAGTGCCAAACCGCAGGGCGCGACCGTGAGCCATATCGAGCAGGACGATCCCTGCGGGGGCACCTGACAACTTCGCGCGGCTCTCCTCCGAAACGAAGCGCTGGCATTGGGCAGACACCAATTCCCATTCGCTCAGTTGTTGGAACGGAAGCAAGAAAAGAAAGTAGCTTTTTTTGAAGTGGCGCTTGCAACGCACGATCGCTATTTCTGAATAGTTGATGAGTTTTTTCGCAGTTGCCGAATTGACGGCAGTGAAGCCGCGGAGCGCCACGCAGTAGTAGGAGGACCAAAACAAAGCTTCGAGTGCCCAATCAAATCCCTCCAGGTCTTTTTCTCGCCATGAGAAAGCCTTGCGGTGGGCCAAAAATGTGGCGCGGAGGTGGTTTGAGAATTCGCTCACCATCGCTGATTTGATTTCGGAGCGGGGTCGAACATAAAGGCGCTGGCCCGTACTCGGGGCGGCTCTCGTGCCCATTCCACTCGTAACCGAAGTATCTCTCGGAGTTAGAATTTCTTGGGCATGCAGTTTATCGTCAAATTCTCGCCTGCGCTTGGGGTCGGAGAGAACAGCATAAGCCTCGTTCAACTGTGCCATGCGTAGGGAAAATACGACTTTCTCGGCTTCGGTGGAGTGCGTCTTTTGGTCTGGATGGGTCATGCGGGCCAAACGGCGGTAGGCAACTTTGATGGATTCCGGCGAAGCCCCAGGATCCAGACCGAGGATGACGTAGTAATCGTCCAATCTAGAGGCCGTATGTTCTTCGAAGTAGCCGCGTCACTCGAGCAAGGAAATCGGGCAGGGCGAAGGGTTTGCTCAAGAAATCGTCTGTTCCGACCAGAAATCCCTTTGTTCTGTTACTCTCGTCGGCGTTCGCCGTCAACATCATAATCGGTAGAAACGCGGTACGGATGTCTTTGCGCAAGCGCTCGCAGACGCCAAACCCGTCCATCCGTGGCATCTTAACGTCAAGAATCACAAGATCCACTTTGCGTTGCTCAATTGTGTTTAAAGCCTCGACCCCATCGACTGCGGTGAAGACTTCTGCATCCATGGGCAATTGCTCAAGCGCTATTTTGACCACTTTGGTAATCCCCGGATCATCGTCCACAACCAAGATTTTCGGCCGTTTCACAGCAGGCAAGGCAGCAACCTGCGCCGTTGTACCGGAATTCCTACTGGACGCGGGCACCAGATCTCTGGAGCCCTCTGCGAGCAGCTTGTCCGTTTCTCGTGGGCGGGCTTGCTCACTGACAGGTTTGGTACAATACGGGCAAATCTTCCACTCCGGTTTGAGTTCCTGTTCGCAAGACTCACAGGCATTGCGCAAACTGAACGTACAATAAGGACAGGTCTTGAATTCCCGACGAACCGCCGCGCCGCACTGGGGACACTGAAAAGTTTCTTCGGGGGCGACCTCGATGACCCTGAACAATTCCTCTAAATTAGTCAATCCCTCACGCACTTTGGACAGTCCGTCTTCCAATAGAAAGCGCGTTCCAGCCGCGGCCGCTGCCCTGTGCAGTTCGCTTTCGCTTGCTTTCTGCCGGATGAGTTCCTTGAGAGCGCTCGTCATACGAAGCATTTCGTAGATGCCGATGCGTCCCGCGTAACCACTCTTTCCACAGGCTGAGCATCCTCGTCCCCGATGGAAAGTGAAACCTGGATCATCAATTCTTAGCTTCTGCAATAATTCCCGCGGCGGCGTGTATGTCTCTTTGCATTGGCTGCAGATGCGCCGCGCAAGCCGCTGGGCCACAATCAAATTGACCGAGGAAGTTACCATGAACGGGTCGACTCCTAAGTCCAACAGGCGTGTGATTGCAGCCATCGAGCTATTTGTATGGAGTGTGCTCATCACAAGATGGCCGGTCACCGCCGCCTGGAAGGCGATTTCGGCAGTCTCCAAGTCGCGAATCTCGCCCACCAGAATCACATCGGGGTCTTGCCTCAAAATGGACCGCAGGGAGCCTGCGAAAGTCAGGCCGGCGCGGACATTCACCTGGACTTGGTTTATCCCGGCCAACTGGTACTCGATCGGATCTTCGACGGTCACAATATTTATTTCCGGTGACTGCCGTCTCAAAATCATCGAATAAAGGGTCGTGCTCTTCCCAGCCCCCGTCGGGCCGGTCAGTAGGATCATTCCCTGAGGTTGACTCAGGTACTCCGTCAGCGCCGAGAATTGCCACTCCGAAAGTCCCATCGACTCCAGAGTTGGAATAGCTGCTGCGCCCAAGAGTCTCAGGACGACCTTTTCGCCAAAGTGGGTGGGCAAAGTAGAAACCCGGAGGTCCATGGCTCTGTTCTGGAACTTCGCCTTCATCCTTCCATCTTGTGGTAACCGACGTTCAGCGATATCTAGGGCTGCCAAGATCTTCAATCGGGAGACCAGCGGATGATGCAGCCATTTGGGCACACTGATGTATTCTCTTAGAACGCCGTCCACGCGCATCCGCACGTCCAAGCAATTCAATGCTGGTTCCAGGTGCACATCGCTCGCCTGCGATCGAATGGCCTCCTGAAGTATCAAATTGCACATCTTTACGACCGGAGCCAATTCAGCAGCACTCCGGGAGTCCGTGCTATCCAAGTCTACTTTTTCAGTTTCTTCGCTGACAATCGTGAAATCGGGGCTGTCGGCAACGTTGGCCAGGAAGTCTTGCATGCGGTCTTCGCTGGAGTAGACCTCATGGATACCGTCCAGAATTTCGGTGCGTGTGGCGACGACTGGGCGTACCGTATAGCCAGAAATAAATTGCACGTCTTGGATCGCATCGTAGTCGGCAGGATTGACCATTGCCACTACCAGTGTTCTCCCCTCAATCTTCAACGGCAGGCATTCGTGCTTTAGTGCTATCTTTTCACCCACCACATTGGCCGCCTCAGGTTCGAGCGTCAAACTGGCAATCCGCACGCGCGGCAGTCTCAACCATTCAGCGAACCCTTCGGCGAGCGCTTCTTCAGAGTATCGTTTCTCTCGTAACAGCAGATCGATCGGCGATATGCCTTTCTGCCGAGCCAGCGCAATGCCCTCCTCGAGTTCACTCTGCAAGGGCCTGGGGCGTTGCAAGGACATTGACTGCGTATTCTGCGTCATAGGGCATCCTCACGGGGCATGACAACACCTCTTCGGCTGACGGTCGACCTGAAAGACTGCGGCTCGCCCCGCGCCTTTGCTATCCTATCTGGTGCGCCTTTTTGGTTTCAACCAGATTCGCGAAGGGAGTTATACACCTGAGCAACTCGCCTTCCCGCTCTGCTGGCCAGAGATGTCACCTGACACCCACCGCCTGGGGCGCTAGTCTGGCAACCCGAATTGAGTTCAGTCCGACCGTCTTGACGATCCGAGAGCCGCCAGGCTGAGGAGGGCTAGGCGCCCGTGTTCAATTCGTGGACTGGCGTTGGTGAGGGCACGCGGGGCATGACGCCCTCGCAGGGGCTCCGCCTTTGACTCCGCCTCGAGCCTTCACAGTACTCGATTTGATTTTCTCCGGGCGTGGCGACGGGAGAAAGCCAAGCCCATTGGCCAGCATTGAGGATTGGGCCCAGGCCAGCAATAACCATAAGATGTGGGTTCGCAATGTAGGTAACTGGTTGCACGCACCCCCTTGAACACACTCAACCTGTTTGTTAGGCTCCGTCTAGGCTTGAGTTCTGTCTACGAATCGAGCAGATGCGACATACCTGCATAGCCCGTGCTCCGGCGGGGGAGGCACGCGGCAGCCCGTGGCCCTGGACAGGCCGTTCCACGTGCGCTATCCCGGTGGATAGCGGAGGTCGCCACTTGCGCGTCGATATTGGCGCACGCACCGACGTTGGGCGTGTTCGCAGCAACAATGAAGACTCCTACCGCGTGGTGCCCGCGTTGAACCTGTTTGTGCTCTCCGACGGCATGGGCGGCAAGGCCCATGGCGAAGCCGCCAGCGCGATCGCAGTGGAAACTGTGGCTGCGCATTGCCTGCAAGCGGCGCACAATGTACATCCTCCTTTTTTCAGCAAGCCACGACCCAATTTCTCCGAGAAGACCAATCGCCTCGCCAGCGCGGTCCACTGGGCAAACCGCAAGATCCACCTGGACGCGGCCAGAAATCCCAGGCGCCGCGGCATGGGCGCCACGGTGCTGGCCGCCTGGATCGACGGTGAACACCTGAGCTTGGTGCATGTCGGCGACAGCCGCGCCTACCTGCTTCGCGCGGGCGCGCTCGAGCAGCTTACCGCGGACCATTCCCTTGCTGCTGAGAGAGCGCGCCGCGGGTATCTCACTTACCAGCAGGCCGACACCAGCGCGCTGCAGAGCGTCTTGCTCCGTGCCCTGGGCACGAACGAGGAAGTCGAGGTGGACGCTGGCGAACATCTGTTGCTGGATGGCGATGCCGTGCTGTTGTGCACGGACGGCCTCACGCGCATGGTCCCCCGCCATGAAATCGCCAGCACCTTGATCACCTGCCCCAGCGCGCAGGCCGCCGCAGATCGTCTTGTCGCGCTGGCCAGCGACCACGGCGGCAGAGACAACGTGACCGTCCTGGTGCTGTTCATCGAAATGGGCGGGGATAGCGCGTTGGGCCGCCTGCGCCGATGGTTCCGCGGCTCGAGCAGGCCGCCGGACGCCACGTTTTCCGCAGGAGATCCCTAAGATGGCCCGGCTGATTCTGAAATTCGACGCCGCGGTGCTCCAAGAAGTGCCCATCGGCGCTCGGCCCGTAAGCATTGGCCGGGCCCCCGACAACGATATCCCGGTCGACAATCTGGCGGTCTCAAATTATCACGCCCGCGTGTATGCGGAAGCCGGCCAGCTGATGGTCGAAGACCTGAACAGCCTGAACGGGACGTTCCTCAACAACAAACGAGTCGAACGCGCCGCGATACGCTCCGGAGACGCCATCCTCATCGGCAAGCACCAGATCCTCGTAGACGAAGAGCACGACGCCGCGCTGCCGCTTGACGCTGGGCGCAAAGTCGCTGCGCCCATTGTGAACGAGACCGTGATGCTGCAAACGAAGCAGCGCCGCGAACTGCTCCAGCAGGCTGCAGCCGCCGGGGAGTCTTCGCAGTTTGCCCCTGCCCGCGGGCGCGTGGCGAGCCTGATCGTCCTCAGGGGCAAAACCAACCAAAAAGACTACCCGCTTTCGAGCAGGCTCACCGTCATCGGCAAATCAGAGATGGCCACGGTGCGGCTGCGCGGCTGGTTCGCGCCGCAAGTAGCCGCGCAGATTAGTAAGCGCGAAGACGGGTACTACCTCGGCCTGACTAACCGCGTGCCAAGAGTCAACGGGAAACGCATCTCTGGCCCTACCCGGCTGAATGACGGAGATCTGATCGAAGCCGGGGGCGTCGAGCTAATGTTTCTGTACCGGGACTAGTTTTTCCCAAAGTTCTTGGGGTGAGTCCTTGCAGCCGACCCATTGGGTGCGCGGTGGGCGCGTGGAAGGTGCACTATCCCCCTCTGAGGACCCCCTGCGCGACCAGTCGGCACTGCGCAATCTCCAATCGGAGCAAGAGATACGATTCCGCTGCGCGTGGCTGCCACGCGCCGACGCGTTTTCGCATGCCATCTGCATACGCGAAAGTATTCCCTGGTCTCTTCCGCAGCTGGAAATCCATGTCAGACAATGTACGCCGTGAGTCGAGTCCCCTAACTTGTCCGTACCGCCAGCGGCACACACCGGAAATTTGTCGATGGCAGGTTCACTGGTAGGTGGCGCAGAAAATGACTCAGTCGAGGCGCCCATCGAGCAGAGCGGCACTCTCCTGATTGGTTAGGATGCCCTTGCAGTTCAGCAAGCGGACAAGTGCGATGATCAGCGCATGATCTGGCGAAGAGACCGGTTCGGGCTGCACTGCCTCCGACTTCCCCGGGCCGCGCGACTGCACCTCAACGCCGAGCTCGGAAAGCCAAATCTCGAGTTTGGCTCGCTGCTCGGCCACCAACCCCTCAAAGTCAAGGCCCATCCCGAACCCCGCTTGGCGATAGCTCACGTTGGCTCGGGCTTCGAAGACATCCTTTCCTTTGTGGAGCCGTAGACTGACGGCTGTTCCCACGGCATACGGGTTCAAAGTGTCGATGTAGCAGCCTTTCAAGCTCAGGTCGGAGACTCGCGCCGAGAGTTTGAGCCCGGAGCGCAGTTCGGTCACCTCTGCGTCAGCGCTGAACGCGTGGCGTTGGGCGCCGCGACGATCGGCCTCCAGCGTTTCTTCGCCGGAAGCAGAGCTGCTCTTTCCGGAGGGATCCCAGGATGTGTCCTTTGACATTTCTTGTTACCAGCCTTGTACGACTCAATGGTCGGCGTCGATCCGGTTGCCGCGGAGGCAGAACCCGGCTCCTGCATTCCGAGTTTGGGTCTCAAAGCCGGGTCGGAGCAATAGCCGCCTCTCGATGTGTGTCCTTGCGGATAACTTGAGCTTGCAAAATGGGCCTGGGATCCAGTGAGGAGCCTGATTTTCAATTTGGACACTCCGTTTCCATTTCCTCTGTTCCAGCCCGATCAAAGGGACGACAATACAGCTCTAGTTGTACCCCCAAGGGTCGTGGGGGCACGCCTAGTTTTTCTCGTGGGGGGATCCGACAGCAGTGGCGGAGTAAGCCAGAGGTCCCAGTGCAGCAAATCGTGCACAGTGGAAGGCTCGCAGTGGCACTGAAGCGGCAGCTAGCAATCAGTGGCGCTGTGCTTGCGTGCATACTTTTGTTCGGTGCGACATTGAGTTTCTGTCAAAGTCTTGGCGACATTGCCCGCCAGGAGCGCGCCCAGAAGGAACGCCAGTCTCGTCGTGCCACGCGGGTCTACACGGAAGAGGACCTGGCGCGTCCGAAGATCCTTGACCCCGAAGACCGTGCCCGGTTCGAGGCAGCGCGGAAAAACCGGGGAGCCCCGACGGCTGAACAAGCCGCCGAGCACCCCCAGGGCGGACCACAGTCAACCGAGACTCCGCTTGGCGATATTGCGCGCCGCTACCGTTTGCTGAAGCCGGCTCAGGAGACGCAGGAGTCGAACGAAGCGCCCCGACTTCCTTCGCAGCCCGCTCTGGCCCGTCCTGTTTTTTCCAGGCCGCCGGCGGCGCCAGCCCCCGAACGGATTTCTGATGTTTCAAAGCCCCGGGCCATCGGCTCACGTGAGCCGCCCGAGGGTAGCGCCCTTGGAACAGTCTTCCGTGTGCGCGTACAGCGTGGCGACTCCTTGTGGAAGCTGGCGAAGTGCTATCTGGCTCGCGGGGCGCAATGGCGTCAACTCGCCGTGCTCAATCCCGAGATCATCAACCCAGATTTCATTCGTGTTGGCGAGTGGATACGATTGCCACTCGATCCGTCAGGCTCTAGTCCGTTAAATCAATTCCGTGTGAGGAAGGGTGATACCCTGTGGAGCCTGGCACGGGCGGAGTTCGGCAGAGGAGAGGCTTGGGTTTGCATTGCCGAAGCAAATCCCCATCTCCAGAACGTCGATCTTATTTACCCGGGACAGAAGCTGGTCGTCCCTCCGATTTGTTCTGCAGCTCCCTAGCATTGTGCCCCTACGGAATCCCTGCTATCGTCACTCGCTGAGCACACGGAGCCCGTGGCCGAGATTCTCTTGCCCGATGAGACCGAGAACGAAGCGACGACGGAGCTGTTTGAGCAGGTTTGCTGGAGCGGGCGATGGGAGTCGAACCCACGTCCGCGGCTTGGGAAGCCGCTATTCTACCGTTGAACCACGCCCGCTCGAATTCCTAAGCTAGCACCACGCTTTCCAACTTGGCAAGAGTTCTTTGGCGGCCGCTCTTCGTGCTAGAGTGAGCCGTCTTTAGTCGAGATAAAACCGAGGCGAGGAGCAGGCGTGGCGTACAGGGATCTGCGCGAATTCATCCACCGGCTCGAAAAAGAGGGCGAGCTCAAGCGCATCAGCGTCGAGGTGGATCCGGTGCTCGAGATCACGGAGATCACCGACAGAGTGACCCGGGCGGGAGGCCCGGCGTTGCTGTTTGAGCGGCCGAAGGGCTCGCGCATCCCGCTGCTGATCAATATGCTCGGGAGCGAGCGGCGCATGAACTTGGCGCTCGAGGTCCGGCAGCTCGACGAAGTCGCGGCGCGCATCCGCTCGTTTCTGGACTTCCAGTCGCCCCAGGGATTGTTTGACAAGCTCAAGATGTTGCCGAAGTTGGCGGAGCTCGGCTCGTTCTTTCCGAAAACGATAAAGAGCGGCGCGTGCAAGGAAGTAATTCGCAAGCAGGATTTTTCGCTGCTCGAGTTTCCCATTCTGCAGTGCTGGCCGAAGGACGGCGGGCGATACATCACCTGGCCGCTGGTGATTACCAGCAACCCGGAGACAGGCAAGCGGAACGTCGGCGTCTATCGCATGCAGGTCTTTGACGAACGCACCACAGGCATGCACTGGCAGACGCAGAAGCACGGCGCCGAACATTTCCGCCGCGCTCGGGCTCGCGATGCTAAGGGAAGGATTGACGTCGCAGTCGCGATCGGCGCCGACCCGGTGACCTGCTTGGCGGGCATCCTGCCCATCCCGCCGGACTTGGACGAAATGATGTTTGCGGGATTCTTGCGGCGCGAGCCAGTGGAGATGGTGCCCTGCGAGACTTCCAGCCTAGAGGTGCCCGCCAACGCCGAGATCATCCTCGAAGGGTATGTGGACTTGAGCGAGTTTCGCACGGAGGGGCCGTTTGGCGATCACACCGGCTTTTACTCGCTCGAAGGCGAGTACCCCGTCTTCCACGTCACCTGCGTCACTCACCGCCGCGAGCCCATCTACCTGACCACCATCGTGGGGCCGCCGCCGCAGGAAGACTTCTTTATGGGGCACGCCGTCGAGCGGGCCTTCCTTCCGGTGATGAAAATGCAGTATCCCGAGATTGTAGACATCGCCATGCCCGCCGAAGGCATCTTTCACAACCTGATGATTGTGGCCATCCGCAAGTCCTATCCCGGCCATGCGCGGAAGATCATGAATGCCATATGGTCGCTGGGGCAGGCCATGTTCACCAAAGTTCTGGTCGTGGTGGACCACGACGTCAACGTGCAAAATTTCCGCGAAGTGGTCTGGAAAGCTCTCTGCGCAATTGACCCGGAGCGCGACGTTCAGATGGTCCTGGGGCCGGTGGACACGCTCGACCACGCCGCCCGGATGCAGGATTTCGGCTCTCACATGGGCATTGACGCCACGCGCAAGTGGCCGAGCGAGGGTTTCCAGCGTCCTTGGCCCGACGAAATCATTATGAACGGTGAGACCAAGGCCCGGATTGATGCCCTGTGGGCTTCATTCGGCCTCGGGCGTCCGGGCCGCTGATGCGGCGATAAAGTTAGCACGAAGCGGCGCCACGAAATGGTGGTTCTAGTTGTACTGTTGCCCCAGGAATTGAGTCGCTTTCCCCAATTGCCTATAATCGCCCCCGAACTGTCGGTATTCTTAGGACAACTGCGGCTTCACTTTGATTGACGCCTTCCTTCCAGAATGCCATAACCGACGGTAGGGAATGTTGCCCGGGTTGACTGGGCAAGGGCGTGTCATCAAGAGTGGCAAGGGCGTCTCAACGGTCCAAGCGTGGGGTGAGCAGTCCGATGGTTGAGGCCCGTGAGGTCATGAACATTCGCCAAGCCTCGCACTATCTGGGGGTTTCACCCGATACGCTTTACCGCTACATCTGCGAAGGCGAGGTGCCGGCCTTTAAGCTGGGCAACCGCTGGAAATTCAAGAAGTCCATCCTGGATCGCTGGATGGAACGCAAGATGAGACAGGCGGAGGGGTAGCCCGCGGCAGGCGGAGATCGGAAAGAGGGCGCGCGATGTTTGGTTCAGGAAAACAGAAACCGGTGGTGGGGCTGGATATCGGCTCGAGTTCGATCAAGGCTGTGGAGCTCCGGGGCTCCACGCAAGGGTATGAGCTGCTGAGCTTCGGCCTGGAGCGGCTGGCGCAGGATACCGTGGTGGACGGCGCCATCATGGACGCGCCACTGGTGGCCGCCGGGATCAGCAGCATCTTTGACAGGCAGAAAGTGAAAACCAAGAACGTGGCCACTTCGGTTTCGGGCCATTCAGTGATCGTCAAACGCGTTACCCTGCCGGTGATGAGCGAAGAAGAACTCTATGAGCGCATCCAGGCGGAGGCCAGCCAGCACATCCCTTTCGACATCGCCGACGTCAACCTGAGCTACCAGCTGCTGGAATCGGTGGACGCGCAGATGGACGTGCTGCTGGTGGCGGTGAAGAAGGACAAGATCCTCAACCACACGAATGTGCTGGCCCAAGCGGGCAAAACGCCAACCGTAGTCGACATCGACGCCTTCGCGCTGCAGAACTGTTATGAGGTGAACTACGACCCCGACCCGGGTCAGACCGTGGCGCTGCTCAACGTCGGCGCCAGCGTGATGAACATCAACATCGTCCGGGGCGGCGTGCCGCTGTTCACCCGCGACGTCTCGGTCGGCGGCAACCAGTATACCGACGCGCTGCAGAAGGAGTTGGACCTCAGCTTTGAGGATGCCGAGCGGCTGAAGCATGGAGATAGCATCGCCGGTGTCGCCGAGGAGCAGCGCGCCACCATCCTGCGCTCGGTCTCCGACATCCTGATCCTGGAGATCCAGAAGACGTTTGACTTTTTCCGGGCCACCGCCAGCGGGGAAAGCATTCAGCGGATCTACGTCGCCGGGGGCTCGGCGCGCGTCCCCGGGCTGGTGGACCTGTTGCGCGAAGAGTTCGCCATGCCTGTGGAAGAGATGTATCCGTTCCGCAAGATTGTGATCAATCCAGGGCGGCACAACGAGGAGCAGATCCGCGAACTGGCGCCTCGTCTGGCCATTGCCGTGGGCCTCGCCCTGAGGAGCTTTGATACGCCATGATCCGGATCAACCTGCTCGGCCAAGCTCGACCGAAGGCCCCGCGTCGTGCCGTGCCCCTGGAGGCCACGCTCCAGATTGTCTTCTTCGTGGCTGTCCTGGCGGCGGCCGTGGGATTTCTCTTTATTCACTGGGGGCTGATGAACCGGGACGTCAAGAAAGTGCAGGGACAGATCGCCAGCCTGCAGAGCCAGAAGGCGCGGCTGGAGGAGTTGAAGCAGCAGGTGGACAGTTTCGAGCGGCAAAAGGGGGTCCTGCAGCAGCGCATCGCCGTCATCGAGGAGCTGCAGCGGAACCGCACGGGCGGTCAGGAACTGCTGGACACGGTGGCCACCACGGTGACGCGCTCCGATGCACTTTGGCTGACCTCGATGACCCGCAAGGGTAACGCGCTCACCTTCGAGGGTTCCGCCGCCTCGATCAACGCGGTGGCCAACTTCATCACCCAGCTCAAGCGCTCGGGCTATTTTCAGAAGATCGAAATCAAGGAATCGCATCAGGATGAGCGCAACACGGCGGTGCAGACCTTTGTCTTTACGCTGATGGCCGAGCTTGCTCTGCCCCAGAACAAACCCGCCACGCCGGCGCCGCCGAGGAAAGGCTAGGGGAACCGATGGCCATCTCCTTTCGCGAATTTCCCTGGTACATCCAGTTCCTCCTGTTTGCGGCGCTGGGGCTGTTGATCGCTGGCGCAGGCGAGTTTGTACCATTCTCGCCAGTGGCGCAGACACGCACCAACCTGGGTCGTCTGAGCGACCAGCGAAGCGCACTCGAGCAAGAGGTGAAAACATTGCAGGTGCACGAGCGGCGCTACGGCGAGCTCCGGGGGGAAATGGAAGCCCTTCAGAAGCAGCTCGACACCCTGAAAACGATTGTGCCCGAGGAAAAAGAACTGGACGAGTTCATCCGCATGCTACAGGGCGCGGCGGCTGCCTCAGGGGTGCAAATCCGGCGTCTGACAGCCCAGCCGGTCAACGCCAAGGAATATCACTACGAGATGCCTTTTGACATCCAGGTGGACGGACCTTACTACTCCCTGCTGGATTTCTTTTCTCGCTTGAGCCGGCTCTCGCGCATCATCAACGTCGGCGATATTAGCTTCAGCGGGTTGGGCGAGGCCCGCAGCGCGAAGTACCCCGTCCGGCCGGGCACTACGGTCACCGGCACGTTCACGGCAACGACTTTCTTCACCAAGGCCGGAGCAGAGCCGCCGGCGAAACCGGGAACCAAGCAACCCGGCAAACCAAATTAGCGGATCGAGCTGACGATGCGACTGGCAAAGTCATTCGGAACCGTAGTTGGGCTGCTGGCCCTGCTAGCGTAGGCTTCGCAGACGAGCAAGCAGCCAGACAAAAAGCCGGGCAAGACCCCTGCTGCGCCCAAACCAGCTGTTCCGGCGCCGGCCAAGGCCCAGCCGCCGGCCAAGGCGCCCGCTGACAAGCAGCCGGCAAAGAAGCCGGCCAAGGCCAAGTCGGCGAAGCCTCAGCCAGCCGCTGGCGCGCAGCCTCGCGTGGCCCGGCGCGACCCGTTTGACCCCCTGGTGGGCAAAGACCGGCCCGGCAGCGGATCTCCCGAGCGCCTGCCGCCGGGGAAGGCCGGGCTAGTGGTGAGCACGTTGCGGCTGGACGGAATTGTCCGCGGACCGAACGGAATGATTGCCGTGGTCTCCAACCCGCAGCAGCGCGTCTATTTCCTCCGCGAGGGCGACCAGCTTTACGACGGCAAGGTCGAGCGCATCACGATGGAAGGCGTCGCGTTCCACGAGATCGGAAAAGATGCTTTTGGCAAGCCCGTGGACCGCCAGGTGACGAAACGACTTTACCCCAGTCCAGGAGAACTGCAATGAAGACGAACTGGCCGGCATTTCTGCTTGCCTGCCTGCTTTTGGCGACCGCAGCCTATCTTGCCTGCCCGATGAGTGCGCAGACCGGACCGCTACCGACGGCCTCGACCGCGCTGGCGGCGACGACTATCGCGCAGGTCGAGGTCGGCCGCTCCGGCCAGGAAGCCATTGTGCGGGTGCAAGGGAACGGCCGCCTCTCTTACCAGGCGTCGCGGCTGAATGATCCCGAACGGTTGGTGCTGGACTTTACCGGCGTGCAAGTGGCGCTCGACCGGACGAGGTTTCCCGGCAACAGCCCGGTGCGCAGAGTCCGCATCGGCCAATTCAAGCCTGATGTGGCGCGAGTAGTGATTGATCTCGAGCGCCCAATACCCTACAGCGTCATGGCAGACGGCCAGAGTGTTCGGGTGGCTTTCGCCGCCCCGGCTCCGAGCCCAGAGGCCCCGCGGAAAAGCGTTGCGCCGACGGCAAGATTGGTCCCGCGCCGGCCCGCGACGATCACTCGGGCGTCCGCCGCCCAGCTTGCAGCGTTCGAATCCACCCGGATGCCACTGCCTGCCTGGCTGACCGAACAGACGGCCGTGTTCGCTACGCCAGTGCGCAAGTGGGAGCCGCCGGCGCCTCCAGAACCGGCGCAGCAAGCCGAGGCGCAGGCCCCGCCACAACAGCCGGCAAAGAGATATTCGGGCGAGCCCATTTCAGTAAATCTGAAAGACGTGGATCTGAAGGACTTTTTCCGCCTGATCCACGAGATCAGTGGGCTCAACGTGGTTGTGGATCCCAGCGTGAAAGGGACGCTGACGATCGTGCTGGACGACGTGCCGTGGGACCAGGCGCTGGACATCGTCATGCGCAACAACAGCCTCGACAAACAGCTCGAGGGCAACGTCCTCCGCGTCGCCACCAAGGAGACGCTTAAGAAGGAGGCCGAGACGCGGCGTGACCTGGCCAAGGCCGAAGCCGAGGCCGTCGATCAAGTCACTGCAACCCGCGTCCTGAGCTATGCCAAGGCCACGAGTATGCGCGACACCCTCAAGCGGTTCCTGTCGTCACGCGGCGATATTCTGGCTGACGAGCGTTCCAACACGCTGATCATCCGCGACATCCCCTCAGTGATCCCGGGGATCGATAACCTGATCCGGCAGCTCGACCGCAAAGGCCAGCAAGTGGAGATCGAGGCTCGGGTCGTTGCCGCCTCCCGGTCGTTCGCCAGGGATATCGGCACACAGTTTGGGTTTGCCACCAGCACCACTGGCGGGCGATCAGTTTTCGGCGGCTTAGTGGGGGCTGCCGGCTTCACCAGCCCGTTCAGTCATAATCCTCCGCTGCCGCCGCCTCCGCTGGTGGTTTCAGGGACCAACTCGATCCCCCTCAATACCAACCTCGGGGCACAGGCGCCGACCAGCGGGGTCAGCTTCGCCCACAGCTCACGGAATCTGGCGCTGGACTTCATCATCAGCGCCGCAGAGGCCAAGGGCGTGGGCAAGCTGCTGTCGAAACCCAAGGTCATCACGCAGAATAATGAGAAGGCCACGGTGAAGCAGGGGACGAAGATCCCCGTGCAGACTACTATCAACAACACGATTTCAGTACAGTTCATTGACGCGGTGCTGAAGCTGGAGGTGACGCCTCAGATCACTGCTGAGGGCACCGTCTACATGGAGGTCGTGGTCGAAAACACCCAGATCGACGCCGGCATACCCCGCGTCCAGGGCATCCCTGCACTGGATACGCAATCGGTGGAGGCCAAGGTATTGATCAACGATGGCGGCACCGTGGTGATCGGCGGCATCATCATCTCGTCGCAGCGCACCGACATCAGCCAGGTGCCCCTGTTCGGCAGCATTCCCGTGATCGGCAATCTGTTCAAGCGGACAAAGGTCGAAGTCCAGTCCCAGGAGTTGCTCTTCTTCCTCACCCCGCGGATCATCCAGGGCTAGGGTCCGAACGAGACGTAGAACTCCGGGAGGAGACCTCGGTCTCCTCCTTTTTGTTTATGGAACGGTGGCACCGCAAGCGTCTGGCACTGCTTCGCCGGCGTGTGATCAGCGGCGGCGCGGACGCCCTGCTGGTTACTCACCCGCCCAATATTTTCTATCTCTCCGGCTTTTCCGGCTCCGCCGGCGCGTTTCTGGTCGAGCCGGGCCGCGTCACCCTGTTCACCGACGGACGGTATGCCCTCCAGGCGCGCCGGGAAGCACCAGGCGTGCGCGTGCGCATCAGCCGGGGCCCGCTGCTCGCCGCGGTGGGAGAGCTTCTACGGGAGCGGGGAAAAGCGCAGGTCGCATTCGAGCCCGTCCGGTTGAGTGTGGCGCAGGACCGCGAACTCCACCGGGCTGCCGGAACAAAGATTCGCTGGCTGACCGTGGGAAACGCGGTCGAGGAGCTGCGCGCGCGCAAAGGCCCCGAGGAATTAGCGCAAATGCGGCAAGCCGCCCGGCTAGGGTGTGAGGTGTTCGCGGAGGTCCTGCCACTGGTGAAGCCCGGTGTGCGGGAATGGGAGCTGGCGGCGGAGATCGAATACCGGATGCGGCGGAAGGGAGCCAGCGGTGCCGCATTTGAAACCATCGTCGCCTTCGGGACACGCACGGCGCTGCCGCATGCGCGACCTACCGGGAAGCGCCTCAGGAAAAATGAGTTGGTCGTCCTCGACCTGGGTGCTATACTCGGCCACTACTGTTGCGATTTGACGCGCACAGTCTATGTGGGGCGCGCGCCCTCCCGGGTACGCCGCTGGCACCAGGCGGTCGGCGAGGCGCAGGCTGCCGCCCGAGACACCCTGCGCGCCGGGGTGGCCGCCGGCGATGTGGACGCCGCGGCGAGGCGGGTCCTGAAGGGGTTCCGGCTGGAGCGCCATTTCGTGCATAGCACGGGGCACGGTCTGGGTTTGGAAGTCCACGAAGAGCCCCGGCTGGCCAGCGGGCAGACAAGACTCATCCAGGCGGGGAATGTGGTCACTTTGGAGCCCGGTATTTATGTAGAAGGCGCCGGCGGGATTCGGATCGAGGACGACGTGGCGGTGTTGGCTAACCGCACCGAGGTCCTGACCAGCGCTCCGCGAGAATTCCTCGAACTCTGATTCTCCATGAAGGGCAAAAAGAAACCCGCCAATCCGACCGACGCGGGCGTGCCGGAGGTTGATCTGGCGCGGGTCGAGCAATTGCTCGCCTTCATGACCGAGCACGGGCTGGAGGAGTTCGAATATGCGCGGGGTGACCTTCGCATCCATCTGAAAAGGCCCATTGCCAATTCCAACCCGGTGCCGCCGCGCTCCTTCTCGCCTGATATTGTTGTGGTGGGCCCGCCCGCCGACACGGCAGAATCCGCCGCGACGATGCCGCGGGAAGATGCCGCAGAGACCGGGCGCGCCGAAGACAG
>WNFF01001984.1_pt1 | contig 16670 bp, 10 predicted proteins | sample 5400441 | NCBI WGS metagenome assembly WNFF01 (sample SAMN13153345, study PRJNA577476) | soil metagenome | isolation source: 120 cm saprolite under Douglas fir tree site 2 hole 3 replicate 1 | place: USA:California | collected 2015-04-18 | reverse complement strand
AGTTCTGGGCAACAGGGGGAGCCTGAAGCACGTGGTAAGCAAATGTCGGATAGAGATGGTCCTGATCGCCATCCCTTCGGCTTCCGGTACTCAGATGACGCATATTCTACGCCAATGCCTGGATGCCGGAGTCTCGTACAAGACGGTGCCGAGCCTTGGGGAGATGATCAAACGGACCGGCTTGGCTAAGCAGATCCGGGACGTAGCGGTAGAGGACCTGCTTGGGCGCAGCCCGGTGCGACTGAACGAGCGGGAGATTGCCGAAAAACTCGTAGGGAAGGTTGCGGTGGTAACCGGGGCGGGCGGATCCATAGGTTCGGAGCTATGCCGACAGATGGCGCGTTTTCGCCCGCAGGCGCTTGTCGGTTTCGATATTTCGGAGAATGCTCTCTTCCACCTCGACCTGGAGATGAAGAGCCGGTTTCCGGGCGTGGCCTTCCACCCTGAGGTGGGAAGCATTCAGGACCCCCAGCGCGTGGCCGAAGTCCTGGAGCGTTACCGACCGTCGATCCTTTACCACGCGGCCGCGTACAAGCACGTGCCGATGATGGAAGCTCACATCTTCGAGGCACTTGAGAACAACCTGTTCGGCACGTACGTGACGGCTCTGGCGGCGGCGGAGCACGGGCTCACGGATTTCGTGATGATCTCGACGGACAAGGCAGTTCGCCCCACCAGCATCATGGGGCTATCCAAAAGGCTGGCGGAACTGGCGGTAAGCTCGCTCCAAAACGGCCGGACTCGTTTCGTGTCTGTGCGCTTCGGCAACGTCCTGGGAAGTAATGGGAGCGTGGTTCCACTTTTTAAAAGCCAAATCGCAGCGGGGGGGCCCGTGACGGTTACGCATCCGGAGATGAAGCGCTATTTCATGACCATTCCCGAGGCTTCCCAGCTTGTCTTGCAATCCTCCACTATGGGAGTGGGCGGGGAAGTCTTCGCATTGGATATGGGCGAGCCGGTGAAGATCGTGGATCTGGCGAGAAATCTGATTCTGCTCTCGGGGTTGCGCCCCGATGAGGATATTCGAATTGAGTTCACCGGAGTCCGTCCGGGCGAAAAACTCCACGAAGAGTTACACACGCTCGAAGAATCAACTTTGCCCACTCAACACGAGAGAGTCAAGATCTTCACTGGGCCATCGTTCGGCGACCAAGAGATGAGAGGACATATTGAGAGCCTGCGGTACATCTGTGCCGCGCGCGACATACCGCATCTGATCTTGCGATTCAAAGAGATTGTGCCCGAGTACAATCCCAGTCCGTATGTACTGCGGCGGCTGTTACGAGAGGATCGATTGATCCATGCGCCGGCCCACGCTGCCCAGATGCGGATGGGAGCATGACCCGTTGATCGCGTATCTCAGCATAGAGCTTCCACGGCATTCTTCCCCACAATGACCAGCGATGCCGTGGCGAAATGCGCGGGCACCCCAGTGCTCTCGCTTGAGCGGGGCGTTGGTGGTGGCGCATGATACGAGAACTGCACTTCCCGCCCAGCAATCACGAGCCGCAAAATGAGCTCATCCTCTAAATTTAGAGACGTTCCGTTCGACCAATTCGCGTCCGCACCGGCGAGGCGCTGCTTCGTGCACGAAGCAGGGAAGCGCATTTTTGATTTCCTGCTGTCCCTCCCCGCCCTGATTGTCATCTCCCCAGTCCTCCTGCTGTTAGCAATTTGGATCAAGTTCGACTCGCCCGGGCCTGTGTTATATCGCGGCCTGCGGGGAGGGAGATTTGGAAAGCCGTTTCGAATTTACAAGTTTCGCACCATGGGGGCGGAAGCGGAAAAGCTCGGCGGCACTGATACCGCCGCTGATGACCCCAGAATCACGCGTGCCGGACGTTTCTTGCGCCGCTACAAGCTAGACGAGTTCCCGCAGTTGTTGAACGTGATCAAGGGCGAAATGAGCCTGGTAGGTCCCCGGCCACTACCTTTGCAAGAGGTGCTTCTACACAATGAGCGTGAGCGGGAACTGCTGCTAGTAAAGCCCGGAATCACAGACTGGGCCTCGGTGAAGTTTCGTTGGGAAGAGGAACTTCTACGAGGAAGCGCCGACCCTCATCGTGCGCACGAAGAACGGGTGCGACCAGAGAAGATTAAGCTGGCACTCGAATACGTTCACAACCATTCGTTGCTCACCGATTGTCAAATCATCCTTGCCACTCTGAGAGCAATCATCACACCACCACCCAACATCCCTGCAAGCCCGCCGGCCGAATTGGCACCGCACATTGCTGTTTCCGGCTCGACACTCGCGATCGACGGCGGGACGCCGGTTCGGAGCCAGCCCTTTGCGCCGTGGCCGTGTCTTGGCGAAGACGAAATCGCTGCCGCGCTTGCGGTGCTCCGATCAGGAAAGATCAATTATTGGACCGGGACCGAAGGCGCTCAGTTCGAGCGAGAGTTCGGGTCATTCACAGCTCGGAAGCATGCGGTTGCAGTTGCAAACGGCACCGTCGCACTGGAACTGGCCCTGCGCGTCCTGAAAATCGGTCCGGGGGATGAGGTCATCGTCCCGAGCCGCACGTTCATCGCTTCCGCCAGTTGTGCGGTCATGGTAGGCGCAACACCCATAATTGTCGATGTCGATCGTGTCAGCCAGACCATGAGCGTCGATACGATTCGTCCAGCGCTGTCGCCTAGGACGAGGGCAATCATTGCGGTTCATCTCGCCGGCTGGCCATGCGATATGGATCCCATCCTTGCGCTTGCTAGAGAACATAATGTTCGCGTGATCGAGGATTGCGCACAGGCGCACGGCGCCGCTTATAAGGGGCGCGTTGTGGGTTCGATGGGCGACGTCGCAGCGTTTTCATTCTGCCAGGACAAAATCATATCTACCGGAGGCGAAGGAGGCATGCTCGTCACCGACAACGACGAGCTGTGCCATGCCGCATGGAGCTTCAAGGATCATGGCAAGAGTTACGAGGCAGCGCACCAGACTCACAATGGCGCGACGTTTCGGTGGCTGCACGAATCCTTCGGCACGAACTTGCGTATGACAGAATTGCAGTCTGCAATCGGACGTGTGGTGCTCCGCAAGATCCATACCCAAGGCGCGCTTCGCCGCAGGAATGCGGCTCTACTGACCAAGTACTTCTCCGAAATACCTGCTCTTCGAGTGACCGTGCCGCCATCCGGGATCGGCCACTCATACTATAAATATTACGTTTTCCTTAGGCCGGAGATGCTGCACGAGGGCTGGGATCGAGAGAGGACCGTGTCAGCGATTTGCGGCGAGGGCGTCCCGTGTTCAAGTGGGGCCTGCAGTGAAATCTACCTAGAGAAGGCGTTTCCCCGGGAGATGCGGCCGCGCGAACGCCTAGCAATCGCTCGTGAACTGGGCGAAACGAGCCTGATGTTCTTGGTCCATCCTACATTGTCAGAACAGGACATGAGGGATACCGTCAACGCCGTGGCCAAGGTACTTGCGGCGGCAACGCGCAGTCCTTTTGCCCAGATCGGGTTTTCTATTAGCAGGGCACGAGGAGCGTCTGCGACCGTTTAGATCAACGCTGTTGATCCGAAATATCGATCGAAGTTGGCATAAGCAAAAATTTCGAACGTAGCCAGACGCAAGACAGTGCCGAGTCAGCCGCATTCCAAGCAACCAGACGGATGGCATCCCCGGATCCCTGTCGGCCTCGCCGGTTGCAGTGGACATAACCAAACTGGACGATCATTTGGCTGCCGTTCCGCAGAATCAGAGCGCATTCTCCGAGGCTGATAGAGGCGGAAGAGCGTGCACTGGAACAAGCACGCTGTCGCGCTTCCTGGACCGGCTCTTCTCGAACCTTGAGAGCGCCTCCGTCCGCTGGTGCGTTTTGCGGAGATACGAAGGTTTTCCAGCCGCCCTGCTCGGGCGAGACGTCGATATTCTGATTCATCCGAATGATTTGTTATCCGCCGTTCAAGCTGTCTACGACGGTTCGGACGTCTCCGTGACACATTTGGTCCCTGAGGCGTGTGGGGTTAGTCTGCGCGCGGATGACGTTCAACTGGATTTCATTTCTTCACTTTCATGGCAAGGACAACCCTATCTTGAAGTGGACCACGTGTTGGCCAGAAATCCCAACTGGTCGCGCTGGAGGCAGTTGCCCATTCCGGACGAAGTCGACAAAGCCGTAATCACCCTGTTTCACAGCTACATCGCAACGGGACGAATCAAAGAACAGTACCGAGGCGAAATCAGCGCCGTCTTCGGCACAGGGCGGGAGCAAGTGATTGCGCGGCTATCGCCCCGGGCAGGTAAGAAAATAGCTGCGCAGTTGGTCTCGCGCATTGCTGCAATGGACTACAACGGCGCTGTCAGGTCGCTGCAATCGGTTCGTTGGCGTCTGCTCCTGCGAAACCTGGTTCGCTACCCTGTCTCCTGTCTTTCGGGACTGTGCGTACATCACTGGCGGCGCATCCGTAATCTGCTCGCGCCAGCAAAGGTGATCACTGTTGCTTTTGTAGGTGTAGATGGTGCGGGTAAGTCAACAGTACTGGCGGAAGTTGAAAAAGCCTTGCGGTCGCTTGAATACGACGTTGAGCGTCGGAATTTTCGTCCAAAAATCTTCTATGATCGGGCACCACAAGAGGTTGGGCCCTACGTTCACCCGCACAGCATTGCTCCCCATTCAGCTTTCGGCTCCACACTACGGGCGATCATTTGGTGTGCCGAGTACTGGGTAGGAACGCTTCTCGCCTCCCGGAATGGCACTGTAGTCCAGCTTTATGACCGCTATTTCCACGATCTCCTGATCGATCCGGCACGATACCGATACGGTGGGCCAGGCTGGGTTGTGCGCATGCTCGATGCCGTCGTGGCTGAGCCTGACCTCTGGGTACTTCTGGACGCTCCACCGGAAGTGTTGCGGGCGCGCAAGCCTGAGTTCGACTTAGCAGAAACAATCCGCCAGAGATTAGGCTACTGCGCGACTATCGCAGGACGACGGTCAGTCTTAGTTGTCGACGCAACTCAGCCTTTGAAGCAAGTGGTCGCACAGGTCGAAGGGGCGATTCTTCACCTGTTCAAAAAGCGCGCCGCGGGGACGTATGCCAAACACTTCAAAGTGCGGGCAAATGTTCCGGTTGATGGCGTCGCCGGTCAGCATGAAACCAAAGAGAGGCAGCTTTCCTGATGTGCGGAATCTTTGGAGCAGTGGCCACCGCGGGATTCTTTGATGGCGTGGAGTGTGAGCGCTTCTCTGCGCTCACGAACCTTGTCCGTTATCGTGGTCCCGATGATGGGGACTGCCTGGCACTCAATTTGGCTAATCCTGGATATGCTGAAGAAAATCGGTACGACTTGTTCCTCGGCCACCGCCGTCTTTCTATCCTCGATCTGTCGACTGCGGGACGCCAGCCGATGGGAGATGGGTGCGGGCATTGGATCATCTTTAACGGAGAAATCTTCAATTACGTTGAGCTGCGACGCGAACTTGAGGCCAAGGGACACAAGTTCGTGACCGGCACAGACACCGAGGTTATCCTTCACGTATACAGTGAGTACGGCGAATCTGGATTCGACAAGCTGAATGGGATGTGGGCCTTCGCCATTGCGGATGTGCCCAGAAAACGGGTGGTGCTGAGCCGGGACCGGTTTTCCATAAAACCTCTATACCTGCTCTCGACTGACCACCGCCTTTACTTCGCGAGCGAAATCAAGCAATTGCTGCCGCTCCTGCCCCGACTGGAACCGAATGCCGAGGTGATGTCAGCGTTCCTGCTCCAGGGACTCGTGGACCACAACCAGCATACGTTTTTCCGCGGAATAACCAAGCTGCCGCCAAAAACAAATCTAACCGTCTGCCTCCAAACCGGGCAGCGTCGTGAGGAACAGTACTGGGATTACGATGATTCGGCGGTGGCTCCCAAAGTTGCGGGTGAAGTCTTCCGAGAGTTGCTCCTGGACAGCATCCGCATACGGCTGCGCAGCGACGTCAAAGTCGGCGTTCTCCTGAGTGGTGGTCTCGATTCATCGACTATCGCAGTCGCGTGCCAGGAACTGACCAACGGCAATATCGAGACGTACTCGATCATTTCCCACTGGCAGCAGTACAGTGAAGAAAAGTTCATTGATGCTCTGGCGGCCACAGGCCTGCCAAACGTTAAGATCGTCTTCACTCCTGACGATGTGCTCGAGGATCTTGAAGCCACCATTAAACAGCACGACGAACCCTTTGGAGGACTCAGTGTTCTCGCACAAAACAAGTTGTTCCGCACCGTCCGGCAGGTGACGGACGCAACCGTCCTGCTCAGCGGCCAAGGTGGGGACGAGGTTCTCCTGGGGTACTTGAAATTCTTCTTCTTTTACATTCGAACGCTCATCAAGTCTCACCAATACGCGCATGCGTTATCCGAAATCGCGCAGAGCCTGTTGCGACGCACCGTAGTAACGCAGTTTAGTGTCGGGGAAGCAAAACGATATATCAAGCGCTCTGACTGGCGTGGGAGACCGGTTTTTATCCGAAAGCATGTGCCCGAACCGATCTGGAACTGCGCGGAGATGCGTTCGCGCCAGATTTCCGATATTGACCACTACTCGGTTCCTGCGCTGGCGAGGTATGAAGACCGTAATTCGATGAATTACTCGCTGGAGATACGGCTCCCCTTCCTAGACCATCGTTTGGTGAATTTTCTCGTGAACCTTCCCGCGGAACTCAAGATTCGCAATGGCTGGACGAAGCATATCCTGCGAGAAAACCTGCCGGAATTGCCGGCCGCCATCCGCTGGCGGCGAGAAAAACAGGGGTTCATCACTCCGGAAGAGAGCTGGCTAAAGCATGAATTTGCCGACCTGATCCGTGCGCGGTTCCAGAAGAGCGTCCTAAGTCAACTCGGGTACCTGAACGAAATGGCATTTCTCGCACATTACGAGCGGTTTCGCCACGGCAATCACATCGCTGCCTCCGAAATCTCCCGCGCGTTGATTGCCGAGACATGGGCGCGGAGGTTTTTTGGCTGATCTTGTTGACAGCGAGGGTGAATGAAAATTCTTCTTCTGGATGGCGAGACCAATGCCGCTGTTGCATGTGTTCGCTCGCTGGCGAAGGCCGGTCACGAAGTTACAGTCGGCTCTGCGAACCGGTGGGTGTGGTGCAAGGCCGCTCGCTCACGGTTCGCTTATGCCAGTTTCAAGTATCCGGATCCACTGGTGGAACTCGAACGATTTGTCGATAGCATAATTAGCCAAATCGAAGGTTGCTGCCAGCGCCCGATCTTTCTCTTACCCGCCACGGAGCCGACCATGCTTGTGGTTTCAGGGGCGCGCGAACGTCTTCAGGCCGCCGGCAGCATCATGGTGATACCACCGCACGCAAAGCTTGTCACTGCCTGCAGTAAACAGGAAATGACAATGCTTGCGTCGTCTCTCGGCATCCGCACGCCACGCACTATCTGCATCGAGCAACCGCAATTAGCAGCCGAGATGGCGCAGGATTTGCAATACCCCGTCGTGCTGAAATGCCACAGCTCGCAGCAAATACTCCCAGATAATCATGTTGCAATGACGCCGAAACCGCGGTACGCACGAAATCCTGCAGAATTCCTCGATGCTCATCGTCAGTTGAGCGGCGCATGTGGCCCCATACTGGCTCAGGAGTTTATTCACGGGCGCGGAGTCGGGTACTTCACTCTGATGCGCGACGGCGAACTGCGCGCTGAGTTTGCCCACCTCAGGATTCGTGAAGCCGACCCAAGCGGCTCAGGAAGTTCGCTGCGAATTGGCATTGCGGTGCCGACGGCGGTCCGCGAGGCTGGCCTGCTGCTGCTACGCGAACTTAAGTGGCACGGCGTTGCCATGGTTGAGTTTCGGGTCCAACAAGACGGAACTCCGGTTTTCCTGGAAGTGAACCCGCGGTTTTGGAATTCACTCGCCCTCGCGGTTTATTCAGGGATAGATTTTCCGGCTCTGCTTGTGGCTATGGCGGAGCACGGCGATGTGGCTCCTCAGCTCGAGTATCGGACAAACGTGCGCTGTCGCTGGTTGCTTGGGGACTTCATTCATCTCTTGAAGGTCTGGAGCGGCGCTCCCGCCGGCTACCCCGGCACGTATCCAACGCGTCTGGGAACGCTGCTAAAGCTCATGGTTCCCGTACCGGGAACCATGCACGACAATTTCACTTTCGATGACCCACTGCCGGAAATCGCCGACTGGATCACTGTCGGCGCGCATTTCTGCAAAAAGCGATTGCTGAAAGGCAGAACCAGTTCAAATCTTCACGATGCGTCGCAGCTGGCTGAAATGCCCACAAAAGCGGAACAGCCAAATTAAGCGTCTGATTCCAGAGCATGCTTTCATTCTCATACAAGCTACCGGTCTTTGCCCGCTTGCTGCCCCGTACACCTAGTGTGCTCGTGTACCACGGCGTCCCTCGCGCGACGCGGCTCGGCGGCGTGGATGCAATGACTTTCGAACAACACATCGTATTCCTTAGACGCCGTTTTATATTCGTTCACCCCCAGGACGTTTACAGGCGTCGGGTGTCCGGCAGACCTGCTGATGTCCTATTAACGTTCGACGACGGGTTCCGCAACAATGCGGAAGTCGCTGCTCCGATTTTGCGTCGCCATGGCGTCCCCGCTGTCTTCTTCATCTGCTCGCGGCATAGTGCCCCCGGCAAGTATCTTTGGTGTGCTTATTTGAGCGCATTGCGGCAGCACTTCAAAGGCAACGGGTTCACATTCCGTCGCGAGTTTATGGACATGTCCCCGGGGCAGCGCGAAGCCACCATGCGCCGTCTGGCGGCTTACCTGGCTCAATTAAAGCCCCACCCGGCAGCTTTGTATCGGGCGATTGAGGAAGAACTCCCCAAGCTGGAAGACTTCGTCAGTGCGGAGGCAAGACGGGACGAATGCGAAGGAATGAGTCCCGATCAGGTCCAGGAACTCGCTGCGAACCCCCTTTTTACAGTCGGCGTACACACCGTGGATCATCCACGACTCACATTGTGTGAGCCACAAGAAGTCCTGCGCCAGATCAGCGAAAACAAATTGTGGCTCGAACACATAACGGGCAAACCATGCGGCACAATCGCCTATCCGTATGGTGACTACAACGCCGAAACGGTCGAGTCCTGCCGCGCGGCAGGACTCTATCGCGGTTACGCAGTCCTGCAGAAGCTGCATTGTGATCGCGATTGGGAGGTCCCCCGCCTCGGCATTTACTCACCGTCTTTGGATGTGCTCGGGTTTAAGGTGATCTGGGGCAGGGCCTTGGCAGTCGATCGTTGGCCGCGCAAACTCAAATCTGTGTTTCCGATCAAGAATACCCAGCTTTCTGTAGAGCGTTGTCAGAACCGAATTCTGCACGGATAAAAAGTTATGTGCGGTATCTGTGGTTTTTACAGTTCTTCCCGGCAAACGGATGCACCCCGCCTAATACACGCCATGGCGAGATCCCTGAACCACCGTGGGCCGGATGCGACCGGCACGTGGCTGGACCAAAGCGGAACCGTAGGATTGGCGAATACCCGGCTCGCCATCATCGATATCGAAGGTGGAAATCAGCCGCTGTTTTCCAGCGACGGCAACCAAGTGATCGTGTTCAACGGCGAGATCTATGGTTACCAAAAACTGCGGGCTGAGCTGATAGGGCTCGGCCACCATTTCCGCACCAATTCCGATACTGAAGTTTTACTGACCGCCTATCGGCAGTGGGGAACCGATTGCCTGCAGCATCTTGGCGGGATGTTCGCATTCGCAATCTACGATCGGACCACGCACAATCTGTTCCTCGCCAGAGACCGCACAGGTATCAAGCCTCTCTATTACCATTCGGGTTCGGCCGGCTTCTCTTTCGCGTCGGAATTAAAAGGAATCTTGACCGACCGGCGGATTCCACGCCGCGTGGACTATCGCGCGTTAGCCGACTACGTGGTCTTTGGTTTTTCTATGCCGCCAAAGACTTTGTTCCTGGATTGTTATGAACTTGAGCCGGGAACATGGATGGAGGTGTTTCGTAATTCTATCCGGACAGCCCGGTACTGGCAGTGGTCGCGCATTAAGCCGGCAAAAAACGGCGCCTCGGTCCTGGAGGAACTCGAGTCTGAGTTAACCGAATCGGTCCGTGAGCACTTGGTTTCGGATGTGCCCGTGGGTGCGTTCTTAAGCGGCGGCATTGATTCTTCGCTGTTGGTCAGCATCGCCGTTAAGAATCTCGGTGTGCAACTGCGAACGTTCACGGTCGGGTTCGCTGATCCGCAATACGACGAATCTGCTTACGCGCGCATCGTCGCGAAACAATTCAATACTTCCCATCACGAAATCGAGATCAGAGACCAGCAGTTCGACAGCACGATTGCAGGAAAAATACTGGATCAATTCGATCAACCCTTCGCGGACTCCTCAGCTATACCCACATATCTGGTTTGCCGTGAAATGCGGAAGCATGTGAAGGTCGTGATCGGTGGCGATGGCGGAGACGAGATGTTCGGTGGGTATCCGCGTTTCCGGTATGCCGATATGGCGCAGGCGCTCGGTCGTATACCCAAACCGCTGCTGCACGCGGTGGAAAGCAGCTGTGCCGCTTTGAGCGGCATATTCCCGGACACGACGCGGCAAGCACGCAGGTTGCTGGGTGCTGCTACCCGTTCGGGGCCGCAGCGGATCTGCGCCCTTGCCGCTTATGTCCGCGTAGAAGATGTTCCGAACATTCTGAACCAGGAGGCCCTTGCCCAAATTGGTTCATACACGCCAAACCTCTGCACTGGTATTCAGTGCAACGGGCATGCTGGAGGGCCGGAACTGCTGGATGCCACCATCGTGAATGAGCTTCCTGGCGAGTACCTGCGCAAAATTGACGTCATGAGCTCCGCACACGGGTTGGAAGTGCGGGTGCCCTTCCTGGACGACCGGATGCTGAGACTGGCGGCAGGTATTCCAGCCGATCTTAAGTACTCGTGGTGGCAGAACAAGATCCTGCTGCGTAGATTGGCAGCCAGGAATCTGCCTCCTGTAATAGCGCACAAAAAGAAACGTGGTTTCGATATCCCTCTGGACGCGTGGCTCGGCAAGCGGGGGCGCGCCGAAGTGTACGACCTTCTCCTGAACGACTCTGCTCACATCCGGCAGGTGATCAACCCAGGGTTCGTGCGAGGAGTCCTGGACGGCTTTGTGACGCAAAGCTGGGATGAATCCTTGCTCAGCCGCGAATCGCTTCTCAGGCGCATGTACTTCCTGTGGAGCCTGGAGCGTTGGTTCGACCGATGGAGACCCGCGCTATGACCCAAAGTGCTGAAGCAGTACTGATGGACGAGCCGCTACGCGTGCTCGCAGTTATTCCAGGCAGCGACTGTGGTCCGCACCGGGGCCTTGCACAGGAGCCGGGCATGATCTTCGTTCGCCGCCAGGTGGAGTCGCTTCGTCGGGCAGGAATCGACGTGTCCGCCTTCTATCTGGCCTCGCGCACTTCACCTATACGTGTACTCCAGGAATGGCGCAGGTTGCGAACGCGAATCAAAGAAACCCGCCCCCATCTATTGCACGCCCATTACGGAACAGTTACCTCGGCGATATGCGCGCTGGCCACCATCATCCCGTTGGTAATCACGTTTCGTGGCGACGATCTGAATTTCCAGCCCGAGGCCTGTTGGGCCAGGGTTGCCTTGGGACACCTGCTGTCGCAATTGTCCGCCTTGCGTTCCTCGAGAATGCTCTGCGTGAGTGCTCGGCTGCGGCAGCAGCTCTGGTGGCGCAAGCAAAACGCATTAGTTGTGCCAACCGGCGTAGACATGGATCTGTTTCGGCCTCAACCCAAGCAAAGATGTCGCGACCTGCTCGGCTGGCACCGCACTGAACCGATTGTCCTGTTCAATGCCGGCTGGGATCCTCTTACTAAAGGTTTGGATATCGTTCGCGCGGCTGTCAAGGTGGCCGAGCAAAGGATCGGTCCTCTGCGGCTCGTAGTGACAAGGTCCAACGTAGCGCCAGACCAGATGCCTCTCTACCTGAATGCGGCAGACTGTCTCGTGCTCGCCAGTTTTCGGGAGGGATCACCGAACATCATCAAGGAAGCGTTGGCGTGCAACCTGCCCATTGTAAGTGTTGATGTGGGTGACGTCCCGGAGCGGCTCAGGGGAGTGCACCCGTCCCGAATTGTTGCCCGTGAGCCGTACCAGATCGGCTGCGCATTGGCGGAAATCCTGAGTTTGGGCCAGCGCTCCAACGGCCGCGAAGCTGTTCAGGAGTGCTCGGAAACGCAAATCGCTGCCATCATCGCGACCGTGTACCGCAGCGCCGCGACTACTAAGCATGAGCGCAATGCATATCGACAACGTGAATCGGATAGTCGTCTGCAGTGCAATACTACGCAATCCCGATTGTTTCGACGGGGGTGATTGCACTCTTGGCCGGGCGCTTGTGGACCACAGCCCGGAAGAGGCGGGCGTGGCGTGCCAACGCCACGAATAATGTGGATATCAGCTCGCAACCGTATCAGAGCTGGTCGCGGACCAAGGATGCGCGTCTTACGTTAGGTCTGTCGGGAGTTACTGCGCTGCAAATCTTCGCGTCCTTCTGTATTCAGTCTATTGTCATTGCTGGTATCGGAGTGGGTGCAGAATCTGACGCGTTGTACGCAGGAGCCGCTCTTTGGCAGCTCGTGACCGGGATTGCAGTAGATCCCTTCAGCTACGCGGTAGTGCCCCTGCTGGCACCCAAGCGGGAACAGGAGCTGCGCCAGGATGGATGGCAGATCTTCCTGGCCGCTAGCTTTATTGCTTTGGGCATCTCAGTACTGTTGGCCCTCGCAATCCCGCTGCTCGTGCCTCTTATGGTCCCCGGGTTTTCTGGAGCACAGAAAGGGCTGGCGATTCGCCTTTCCGAGATCCAGGTGTGGGGAATTGTGGGAACAGCAGCTTACGCCCAGCTCACTGGTTTGTATCAGGTGCGGAACAGATTCTTCTGGCCACCCATCGCAATGCTGATTTGCTCGGTAGCCGGCCTTGCAGTGCTTGTCTGGAAACTTCCCGTCTATGGCGTCACGCTGGCGGCGTGGGTGCAGTTATTCGTGATGATCATTCCCGCCTTGCTTCTGATCCGCGTTCTTGGCCAGCCAACGCTGCGTCTTGACCTCGAACCTGTCAAGCAGCTGTGGCGACAAATGCGGCCCATCATGTTTGGTTCTGCCTACTACAAATCGGGCGTACTCGCCGACCGCTGGCTTGGATCGTTCCTTGCTCCGGGTAGTATCGTCATCCTAGATTTTGTTCAGCGCACGTATCTGGCGGTGACCCGTGTGATGAACCAGGGGATTGTTACTCCCATTGTGCCTCAATTGGCACGCCTTGCCTCCGAACAGGACTGGCATGGGCTGCGTGCGCTGCATCGGCGCAAACTCAAAGAGATGTTCTTTATCAATGCCGCTCTAGTGGCCGGTCTCGTGGCACTACGTGCAGGGAGTAATCATCTTGCCTTCGCGTCCGGCATACACATCGCAAACGTGGATCCCGGGGCGATCCACCAGATCATCACAGCATTCGTCAGCATGTCCGGCCTTTTGCTGTGCTCGGGCCTAAATCACAGCTTCACCATGGCCTATTACGCGCAAGGAAACACCATTACTCCGACCAAGATCTGGACGCTGACCTGGACGCTGGGGCTAGGCGGCAAGGTCGTTGGTTTCTTGCTTGCTGGTCTAACCGGCATCGCTGTCTCAATTTCGCTACAGAGCATGATCAATTGCATTCTGCTTTGGACATTCTGGAAACCGGGTCTGGCTGGAGTGGTTGCGGAACAGCGAAAGCAGCTATCGGGAGTCGGCGTTTCCGGAGCTTAGCAGCAAAGCCCACAGTCATCGGTTAGTTACGGCATCTCCCGACGCATACTCAGGTGGATCATGAGCAGGTACTTTGAAGCACTGACGCGTTCAGCCAATCGAGAACTTCTTCTACCGGGACAACACTTAACCGGCGGAGTAAGTAGTGCGCTGACGGAATACAGGATCGGTATACAACCTCCTCGGGAAGGAGAGGAATGGCTGCGTGCCTTGCGGGCGCTCCAGAGGCACTGGCGATGGTCACTGGCTATCGCTGCTGCGTTGCCCCTAAGTGTCGCGATTACGGTATTTTTGCTCATCAAACCGGTGTACGAGCCCACCGCCCGAATCGAAGCCGTTCCCCCAGGGAACGAGCTGTTTTCGTTAGATCCTGCCGTGCGCTTCGATTCGACTTTTTACCAGGAAACACAAGCAAAGAGCCTTCAGACCGATCAGTTGGCGATTGCGGTGATCCGCAATCTGCACCTTGACCACAACCCCGAGTTTGTGGAGGTACATTCAGGCGTCAGCCGCTTTCTGCGCCGCTGGTTTGATTTCAGCCGCCCAGCGCGTACCGATCTGAACGGCGAGGACTTGGAGCTGACGCCCGCTGAGCGCGAGGCGCTAAAGACCTTTCAGCGCCGTCTCCACGTGCAGCGCGACACCTCAAGTTGGCTGATCGACATTAGCTTTGGCGCTCATGATCCCAAACTCGCCGCACTCGTTACCAATGCCATAGTTGAACAATTTGTGGAAAACAATTACCGCACACAGCACGACGCTATCGTGCAGGGAACAGCGTGGTTATCGCACCAATTGGACGACATTCGTGAGCGCATGGAGCAGTCGAGCCGCGCGTTAGCCGACTTCCAGAAGAATACGGGCATTATGGCTACTGCCTTTGATCAGAAGATGTTGGAACTGAATCACCAACTCACGGTTGCGCAGGGGGATCGTGTCCAGCTCGAAGCGTTGCTGCAAAAAGTCAGCCCCGAGAATGGTTCCGCCCTGCCGCAGGCCAAATCCGATATTGTGGTTCAGGAGATTGAAAGGAAACTGACCAGTGCGCAGGTTGAGCTCAGGCAAGTGCTCGTCACCTATGGCAAGAACCACCCGAAAGTCAAAGAACTGCAAGCCGAGATCGGTGAGCTCCAAGAACAGCTCAAGGAACAACAGAACACCATCTTTTCCAACCTGAAAACCGCTTATGCGGCTGCGCATACGCGCGAAAATCTGCTCAACTCCGAATTGAAAGTCGCCAGCAAAGAACTGGGAAAGTTGGTCGAGTATGAGGCGCTGAAGAGGGAAGCGCAAGCGAACGAGGCCTTGTACAGCGCACTTTACATGAAGATCAAAGAGGCCGGTATTGCGGCCGAATCAAAACCTAGCAACATCCGCTGGCTTGATCGTGCTCGGGTGCTGGATTTGCCCAACCGACCACGCCGCATGCTGGACATCGCTCTGGGGATATTGGCGGGGATCCTCGCTGGAATTTTGGTCGCGTTCATAAGAGTAGGCCTGGATAGCAAAGTTCACACACCTGAGGACGTGAAGAGTCTGACGGGCTCGACGACGATCTCGCTGATGCCGAAGATTGGCGCCGTGGAGCGGAAATTGAAGGCTGTCCCGCTCTGGAGGCTAGCGGCCCACAAAGGAAATGGTGCTTCACCGCAAGGATTCCTGCTTCAAAGACCGACCTCAGCCGAATCCGAAGCGCTCCGTGGATTGTTCACCTCCCTTCGCCTTGCTCACCCGTTCCGCCCACCTCAAGTGCTGCTTATCGCATCGGCATTGGCATCGGAAGGCAAGACAACCATTGCAGTCAACCTGAGCGTCACCCTTGCGCGCCAGGGGTTTAAGACGTGCATCGTGGATGCTGATCTGCGAAAATCGCGGGTCGCAGGTATTTTCGGTCTCGAGTCGCCGCTTGGATTAACGGAAGTTTTGCAAAGATCCTGTCTGCTCCACAGAGCGCTGGTACCCGCACCTTCGATGGCAAATCTGATGTTGCTGCCGGGTTTGGTCTCGCAGAACGCCGGAGAGCTGATTTGCTCAGAAGACATGCGCGAAGTACTGAGGCAATTACGAGCCGAGTTCCAATTCATCATCGTGGATTCACCGCCCATCCTGCCCTACGCCGATGGGCGTGCCATCGCAGCTTTTGCGGATGGCGTAATACTCGTTGGCCGTTCAGGGGTGAGTACCAGGCAAGCGATGACGCGCTGCTTGGAGCTGCTCGAACAAGTACGGTCGGCTCCCGTGCTTGAAGTGGTGCTCAACGGCGTCGACTTCAGTTCACCAGAGTACGGTTTTTACGACTACGCACACGGATGAACTCGGCTGCGTATCCACCTGTGACAATGCGTGTTTGCATAACCGCGCTGCACGTGGCCGATGAAGCTGTCCATCAAGGCAGAGGGGCAGAAATAGGCTTGGAGTATCGCCGTCACGGCCAACTCAACCCTGTGAGATTTATACGCACATTCCAACAGACAGGACTGATTGGCCGAAAACGAGTCCTCCCAGCTTGCAGGCTTAGGAAGTCCAATAATCCGAACGTCCACACACCCACAGGCCCAGAACTAGGCAATTTTTGGTCAAGCAGTAAGGATAAGCCGTTCTGGCAAAGTTGAAGATCCTTATGCTGCTGCGTTCCGGCTATTACCATGAGTACGCTTACGTCTACGACTGAACTACTTGCGCGTCCACCTTGGCACTGCCCTGTCCACAAAACCATGCTGCACTTGACTGGCGACGAACTGGAATGTGCAACCGGGCATGCCTTTCCATTAGTTAACGGGGTCCCCCGCTTTGTCGGCGACCGGACCTACGCCGATGCTTTCGGCGTGCAGTGGAATCGCTATCGCCTGACGCAACTGGACTCCTATAGGCATACCCACCATAGCGCTGAGCGGGCCCGCCGCTGCAT